>JAABUN010007898.1_pt1 | contig 11193 bp, 13 predicted proteins | sample 5559311 | NCBI WGS metagenome assembly JAABUN01 (sample SAMN10711877, study PRJNA513370) | rock metagenome | isolation source: Antarctica rocks | place: Antarctica: Victoria Land, Siegfried Peak sud | reverse complement strand
TAGTCCAGCCCCCAGGCGGCCGCGGCATCGCCGTCGTTGATCGCGCGGGCGTGCTCCGCCATCGCGCGGACAAGCACGACGGCCTGGACGGCGGCCGGCTGTTTGAGCGCGACCGCGACGCCGGCGCACGCCGCTACCTCGGCGATCAGGATCGCCGGCCGGGTCAAGTCGCGCAGGCTGTCGAACACCATCGTTTCGCCGTTCGCGAGGTCAATCTCGACGGCCGCCCGGCTGCCCTGCCCGGTCACTCGTGCGCCGCGAACGCTCGCGCTTTCAGGGAGTGAAAGCAGGGCGTTGAGCTGTTCGGCGGCGGCGATCGGGTCCGGGCCTTGCATCGCGGCGAGGTCGTCGATGGCGCTCATCGCTCCCCGTTCTGGCGTCGGCGGACCTCGCGGCCGGCGATCGACGCGACGACGCGGTCAACTTCCCGCGGGTCGAGCGGCGGCCTGCCGCGGGTGTTCACTAGCCGCGCGAGTTCGAGCACGAGGCGCGCGTCGACGTTACGGGCGAGGAGGTGACCGACGAGGCGCGCGAGGTTCGCGTTGCGGGCACCCTCGGGGATGCCGTCGCGGACCATCGCGACCCATTCCTCCGCGGGCGTGGTGGCGCGCTCGGTCCTCTCGGGTTCGGTGACGAGCGCCAGCAGCCACGCGGGCATGGGCGCGGCGGCGGTTTCCTCGTCGACTTCGTACGACCGGCCGTTCGCGCCGATCGACGGCGGAACGACGATGAAACCGCCGTCTCCACGGAAGTCGAGTCCGGGCCCGATCTGCCCGGCGCTGTTGCGGACCGGACGCCCCGGGTGACGGAATAGGTAGTGCGATCCGCCGCGCGGTGTCTTTGCGCTCCATGTGACCGGGAGGCGCCCGTGTTTCGCTTCGAGCTCTCTGAGCGTCTCGTGGCCGTCGGGGTCGACGTCGAGCGCGACGAACCCGGACGCGGCGCCTGTGGGCATCGCCACGTTGGCGTCAGGCCAGCGGTGCCACCAGGTCTCAACTGTGTGCAGCGCCGTCGTGGCGCCGTGGAGCCCGTTCGGGGTGAGCGGTCGTTTGTCGCGAGGCGCGCACGGGAATACGGGCCTGCCGCGGCCGGCGATGCTCAGCGCCGCCTCGGCGAGCGCGGTCATCCGATCCCCCCGCGAGCGCGGAGCTGCTCCGCGATGCCGGAGAGCCGCCCGGCGGTATCGACGGCCGTCAGGGACGCCTGGGGGGCCTCACGGGCGCGGCGGGTGCGCTCGCGGCACGGGTTACAGTCGCACGGCGGGCACGAGCACGTCGCCGCGGTGCAGAAGTGCTGGCCGCAGTCCGTTCGCGGGCACTGTGCGCCGCTGTTGAGGCTAACCTTCGTCATGTCGGCCAGTCCCGGCCGAGTGTTCGCGGAGCCCGGTTGCCGGCCGGGCTTCGCTGTTTGTGGGGAACAACAGATCGACGGGGCATCCGAACACCGCGCTGAGCTTCTGCGCGGTGCGCTCCTGCGGGCGGACCGTGCCTTCCTCGATGCGGCGAACCGTTGAACGGTCCACGTCGGCAAGGCGAGCGAGACGCGCCGCGCTAAGTCCGTTGATCGCACGCAAGGTGCGCAGCGCCGAGGGCGTCGGCGACCGGTGGTCCCGGTACTCTTCGACGTGTGTCACTAGGTGGTTCAAAGTCGCCATATGCAAGGACATCGTGCTACGAATGCACGGCCGAGAATTCGGACTTTCTCGGTGACGTCCGTCCGCGCGGGGAACCCGCGGCCTGGACAATCGGGACCCTCCGCGAAGCGCTGCGCGTAGAAGGTTCGGACTGGGAGATCAGGACGGGCAGCGGACGGACCCGGTCCGACCGCAACGCCGACAAGTCCGCGCTTATCGTGCTCGATCTCCTCGGCGAGCTCTCCAAGGACGCGGCCTGGCAAGCGGCAATCAAGCGGGTACGGGCCGGCGCTAACCCCTTGGACGTCGCGACCGCCTACGGCAGCGGCTCGAAGCGCCGGCGCGTGATTGCACAACTCCTAGTCCATGCCGCCAACGGCCGCGGCCCAGCGTTCGCGTACTCCGTCCCGGACGGCGATGACGACGAAACCGGCGGGAACCGCTACAGCCTCTCGTTCTGGGCTAAGGCCGGCCGAGGGGTTGACTGCATCGTTCGTCGCGGCGCTGGCCGCTGCCTGGTGTGTGACGAGCCCCTCGACGTCACGGAGCGCGAGAGCGCGGGCGTGGCTGCCCGTACGCGCCGCGTCCTCTACTGCTCGAGCTGTGACGTCGATGCCGACGAAGTGGGCGATCGCGACGCCGCCGCGATCGTGTTCGATCATGCCGCGCGCGCGTTCCGCCTGAATATCTAGCCCGCAGGCTGACGCATCCCGAAACGCGCCCGGGCGGGCTCGTTGCGTCTGCAACCGTTTTTGTGCGGCGCAGTGGACGGGTATCCACGGGCGCCCGATGAAGAAACCCGAGCAGCCGTTCGGCCGGTAGAACACGACCCCCGTCCGACCCCTCGCCCTAATCGCCCGACTCGCCAAACCTGAAAGTGCCGTTTTCCAGGCTATTTGTGACGCCCCCGCCTGGATTCGAACCAGGGACCTGCGGATTAGAAGTCCGCTGCTCTATCCAGCTGAGCTACGAGGGCCTGCTGGGGAAGAGTACGCGCCGCCGCGGGCGCGGTAGAGCTTTCCCGGGCGGCCCGGGCCCTCTGAGTGCAACTCGCCCGTCGGCTCGAGGAGGCCCGTCGCCTGGACGTCCCGGCGGAAGTTCGCGGTGTCCACCGGCTCGCCTCGCAGGGCTTCGTAGACGCGCTGCGCCTGACCGAGGGTGAAGACTTCAGGCAACAGCCCCCGGCCGACCCGCACGAACCACGCCTTCTCGGCCACCCGGGCTCGCAGGCGCCAGAGCGCGTCGTCGACGATCCGGGCGTGGTCGAGAGCGAGCGGCGGGAGGTCGTCGACCGGTTGCCAGGAGGCGTCGCGCTCGGCAGGCCGCTCGTCGGGGAGCGCCTCGGGCGCGACGAGGGCCATCGAGGCGATGGAGGGCAGCCATCCCCGCGGGTCCCGGCCGGGATCGCCGTAGGTGCGCAGCTGCTCGAGATGCACAGAGCCGACGCCCGTCTTCTCGCGCAGCTTGCGTTCGGCGGTCTCCTCGGGCGCCTCGTCGGCCCCGATGAATCCTCCCGGGAGGGCGAAGAATCCGCGCTGTGGCTCTTCGAGCCGGCGAGCGAGGAGCACGCACAGCCGACCCTCGACGAGCGTGAACACGACCGCATCGGCGGTCAAGCCGATCGGGGCCTCGTACCCGGCGGAGTTCTCGGCCGTCATGCGGTGCAATCGGGGCGCCCGGATTCGAACCGGGGGCCTTCCGCCCCCAAAGCGGACGCGCTACCAGGCTGCGCTACGCCCCGTCGTAAGCGAGTCTAGAGCCACCGTGTGTACTAGCCTCGAATCCGTGGCCGACGTTCAGCCTCTCCGCGCGCTCCACTACGACTTCTCGCGCCCAGACGGGCTCAAGCTCGTCACCGCGCCGCCCTACGACGTGATCGATCCCCAGCAGCGGGCGCAGCTGCTCGCGCGCTCGCCGCACAACGTGGTCGAGATCGACCTGCCACAGGGAGACGACCCTTACGAGCACGCGGCGCGCACGTTCGCGGCCTGGCAGCAGGAAGGTGTGCTCGTCCGCGACGCAACGCCGGCGTTGTGGGCCCTCACGCAGGACTACACGGGTCCGGACGGCGGCGCGCGAACCCGTCATGGGATCTTCGCGCGCATCGCTGTCGAGGACTACGGGCCCGGGCGCATCCGCCCCCACGAGCGCACGCATCCTGGACCCAAAGAGGACCGGCTCCGCCTGACCCGTGCGACGCGGGCCAACCTATCGCCGATCTTCTCGCTCTACGACGACCCGGACGAACGGACCTGGGGTGCGATCGAACCGTCGGTCCTGGGCGCCGATCCCAAAGGCGACGTAGTTGACGAGGACGGCACGCGTCACCGTCTCTGGCGAGTCGCCGACCCAGGGGTCATTGCCGCCGTTCACGACGGTCTGGCTTCCAAAGAGCTGCTCATCGCCGACGGGCACCACCGGTACGAGACCGCCAGGGTCTACGCCGAGGAGATCGGGGGCGAGGGCGCGCACCGGTTCGTGCTCATGTGCCTCGTCGCCCTGCAGGATCCGGGGTTGACCATCTTCCCCACCCACCGCCTCGTACGCGGGCTCACCCCTCCGCGGCAGGAGGCGCTGGCGGCAACGCTTCGAGAGCACTTCGAGATCGAGAGGATCGAGCCTGAAGCGTTGCGGCCCCCGGACGGGCACGGCCCGCTGGTCCTCGGATACATCGACGCGCACTTCAAGCAGGCCTTCCGCCTGACCCTGCGCGACCACACGGTCGCCGATGCCCTGCTGTCCGACCGCCCCGAGCCCTACCGGCGGTTGGACACGGCCGTGCTCGAGGCGCTCATCCTCAAGGGGCCGCTCGAGCTCTCCGACGACCAGATCTCCCACCTCGCCGGCCTGGGCTATTCCCGCACGGACGCCGAAGCGCTCGAGCTAGTGCAGTCCGGGACCTATGACGCCGCTTTCTTCGTTCGCCCGAGCCCGGTGGCGCAGGTCCAGGAGATCGCCGCCGCCGGTGAGACGATGCCGCCCAAGTCGACCTACTTCTTTCCCAAACTTCTGACGGGGATGCTCTTCAACCCACTCGACGCGAGTTAATAGGATGCCTTGCATGCAAGCTCTGGCGCGCCGCGCTTCCCGTAAGTACACCCACGACATCAAGGTCCGCGGTCACCGCTTCCTCGCGGACGAGCCGGAGACCGCCGGCGGTGAGGACCGGGGTCCGAGCCCTCAGGAGCTCCTGGCCGCGTCTCTCGCCTCGTGTACGGCGATCACGATGGAGCTCTACGCGGAGCGCAAGGGCTGGGACCTGTCTGGCCTGGAGGTCAACTGCGACTACACCCCGGCCGAGCGGGGCTGCCCGACCAAGTTCAAGCTCGTGACGCGGCTGCCGGAGCATCTGACGGCCGACCAGGTCGAGCGTCTGCAGGTGATCGCCGCCAAGTGCCCGGTGCACCGGACCCTCGAGGGCGAGGTCGCCTTCGAGGAGCGCGTAGAGATCGCCTGAACCACCTCGCCGACGAGCTCGCCCCTCTCCTGCTGACGCCCGAGTCGGCGGCGGCGCTCGACGTCCACGGCCATACGGATGCCGCGGTGCTGGTCCCGGTGTACCGGGACCCGGCCGGTGCACTGCACGCAGTCTTCACCCGCCGTCGCGCTGACCTGCGCTCGCATCCGGGTGAGATCTCGTTCCCGGGAGGTCGTCAGGACGACGAAGACGCCGACCTGCGGGCCACGGCACTACGCGAGGCGGAGGAAGAGGTCGGACTCCCGAGCTCGCACGTCCGCGTGGCGGGCGCCCTCCCTCCCACCCCCACCATCGTCACGAATTACGCGATCTATCCCTTCGTCGGGGCAATCGAGCCGGGCTTTGCTTGGATCCCAGCCGCGGCGGAGGTCGCCGAGGTGCTCGAGCTGCGTCTGCACGAGGTTCGCGCGGGTCGAGGCCGGCGGCGTCTCGTTCGTCGGGGCGTGCCCTTCCGCACGGAAACCTATGAGGTCGGCGACACGCTCATCTGGGGCGCGACGGCGCGGATCGTCGGTGACCTGCTCGAACGGGTCGCGCCCCTGCTATGAAGGAGTCGAGCCGGACGCACTATGGAAGGCCGTCAAACGAGCGCTCGCCACCATGGACATCAAGGACGCCGACGATGCTCAGCGGACCGCTCAGTTCTCGACGGGCATCTCACTGACCAGCTGGCGACAGAACATGCTTCGCCTCGGTGGCTGGAGGTTGGGCCGCAGGGTCGACGCTCGCGGTCTCAGGACGGCCGAAGGGATCACTGTTCACCACGAAGATGGGCGAGGAAATGCACGCCGATGGGATCGAGAAGCAGATCGTCAGAGCGGTCGAAGCCGAGCTGGGAACCGCTGCCGCCTGAGCGTTCACTGCCTGAACTGTGCTCCGGCGGCTGGCGTAGGCCAGCCGCCGCTTCAGAGGGAGAGGTGTTTCGCCCTCCGCCTCTGACTAACCATTTCGCCCGTCCGGGGTCGCAAGCTCCGCCTCTGGGCGACGTTACGGGCCCTTCTCAACCGGGACGTTCACCAGGTTGCCCCACTCGGTCCACGAGCCGTCGTAGTTCTTGACCTCCTGCTTGCCCAGCAGCTCGTGCAGCACGAACCAGGTGTGGGCGGAGCGTTCGCCGATGCGGCAGTAGGCGATGATGTCCGAGCCGTTGGTGACGCCCTTGGAGCCGTAGAGCTCGGCGAGCTGGTCGGCCGACTTAAACGTGCCGTCCTCGGCGACGGACTGGGCCCATGGGATGGAGACCGCTCCTGGGATGTGGCCGCCGCGCTGAGCACCCTCCTGCTCGTAACCCGGCATCGCGATCAGCTCGCCGGAGAACTCCTGTGGAGAGCGAACGTCGACGAGCTGGGTGTCCGAGTCGAGTGCGGCGAGTACCTCGTCGCGCTTGGCGCGGATCGCGTCGTCGCCCGGCTGGGCGGTGAAGCTGGCCGTCGCGAACTCCGCGACCCCGGTCGTGGTCTCACGCCCCTCGGCGATCCACTTCTCGCGTGGGCCGTTGACCAGCTTGACGCTGTCGTGCCCGTAGTACTTCAGATACCAGTAGGTGTAAGCCGCGAACCAATTGTTCCGGTCGCCGTAGAGCACGATCGTGTGATCGTCGGAGATACCGCGTGAACCGAGCAGCGCGCCAAACTTCTCCGGGCCGAGGAAGTCGCGCTTGACCTGATCCTGGAGATCGGTCTTCCAGTCGAAGCCGATCGCGCCGGGGATGTGGGCCTCGGCGTAGAGCGCCGGGTTCTCGTCAACCTCGACGATTCGGATCGAATCGTCGGAGAGGTGATCTTCTACCCACTGGGTATCGACCAGCACGTCCTTCGCGTATTCGGCCACCGATTAACTCCTCTGTAAATTCGACCAGGTTTATGGCAATTACAGAGTGTAGTCGGTTCAGGGGGCCAGCAAGCGCCCCACCGCAGCGGTCGCTTCGGCCAACCAACGCTCATGCTCAGCGGGATCGCTGAGCAGGACCCCGAGCGGGATCTGCCAGGTCTCGTGCGCAATCTGCGCCACATCTCGACCGCCTGACAGCACTGCACTTCCGACGGTCCCGGCGGCCTCATAGACCAGGCCGCGCACCGGCGTGTCCACCACCTTCTCGCAGAGCATCCGGAGCCGCGGACCGTGCAGGGCGGCGACGGCCTCAGATTCTCCCTTCGCCGTGCCGAGCAGCCAGCAGACGATGCTGGTTCCGGCGAGCGCATCCATCAGGGTCGCAATGCGATCAGGATCGCCCACGTACGCCTCTGCGCCGGCGGCCGCGATGGCCGCCGCCCGCGCCGGGTCGCGAGTGGTGCCGCGCACGGCGTGACCCGCGGCGGACAGCTCGCGCGCGAGGGCCTGCCCACGGCAACCGCAACCGACGATGAGCACGCGGGCCACTACAAGTCGTACTTGCTCATCGGGCGCCCGGAGGCCGAGCGGTCAGCGGCATAGGCGGCCGCTCGAGCGGCGAGCTCGTCGGCGTCGCGCGCCAGCGTCGCCTTGACGTCGGCTTCAGTTCGCTCGGCGGCCCCGCGGCGGCGGCGCATCTCGTTCTGGGCGGCGATCATCTGGGACACGTCGTCGAGCTCGTTCTCGGCTTCGAGCGCAGCCGACCGGGTGGGCTTCCAGTCGAGCACGTCGGCGCCCGATCCCGGATAGAGCAAACCGATGAGCACGAGTACGACGATGAGAACCCCGAGCCCTCCAGCGACGATGACGGTGAAGGGATCCAGAGTCACCGCATTCTAGGCCGCGGCGGCGACAAGGCCGCCCGATCGCCGGTACGGCCAACCTCACCGGCGCTGACCGGGTCGCTCCCCTGCCGCGGTGGCGCCCGTCGGGATAGCGTCCGTTGACGAATGCGCGTCTCGTCGATCGCCGGACGCCCGGCCGTCTCGCCTATCTCCTGCTCGCCTTCCCGCTCGGGGTGTCGTACTTCACCTTCCTCGTCACGGGTCTCTCGGTCGGTGTCGGCACGGCGATCACGCTGTTCGGCGTCCCGGTGCTGATCGGGATGGTGTTCGCATGGCGGGCGCTCGCCCGCTTCGAGCGCCGCCTGCTCGATCTCACCTCGGGCTCGAGCTGGGCGATCCCTATCGGCCGCTTAAGTCCGCGGGAGTCTTCGGGCGCTTACGCGAGCGTCTGGCCGATCCTGCGACGTGGAAGGACCTCGTCTATCTCTTCCTGGCCTTCCCGCTGGGGCTGCTCAGCTTCATCGTCACGATCACCTTGTCGGCGCTGGTACTCGGGTTCCTGCTCGCGCCCGTGTGGTATTGGACCCAGCCCCAAGGCATCGAGCTCGGGCTGCTCACGATCGACTCGCTGCCCAAGGCACTCGTTGTCGTGCCGCTCGGCGCAGTATCCGCCGTGCTCGGGCTGCTCGCCGTCCGAGCCCTCGCCGCCATGCACACAGCAGCCGCCCGCATCCTCCTCGGCTCGAGCCCCGATCCGGAGCTCTCCGCCCGCGTCGAGGACCTACAGGGCTCGCGTGCCCGTATCATCGCCGCGGCGGACGCCGAGCGCCGGCGCCTGGAACGCGACCTGCACGACGGTGCCCAGCAGCGTCTGGTCGCCGTCTCTCTCGTGCTGGGCCTGGCCCGGCGGCGGATCGCGGGGGGGCAGGATGCCGGCGACCTCCTGGCCCAGGCTGATGAGGAGGCCGCCTCGCGATCGCCGAGTTGCGGGACCTCGCGCGGGGAATTCATCCCGCCATTCTCACGGACCGCGGCCTGGCCGCCGGCCTCCAGGACCTTGCCACGCGCGCGAGCCTGCCAGTGGAAGTCCAGAGCGTTCCCGAGGAGCGGCTGCCCGAGCCCGTCGAGGCGGCGGCCTACTTCATGGTCTCCGAGGCGCTGACCAATGTGGCGAAGTACGCACAGGCAACCCAGGCGACCGTCAACGTGTCCGTGGGCGAAGGGCTTGCAACCGTCGAAGTGGCAGACGACGGGGCAGGCGGAGCCGATCCGCGTTCCGGGTCCGGGCTGCGCGGGCTCGCCGATCGGGTCGGCGCGCTGGACGGGACGCTGCAACTCGATTCCCCGCCCGGCGCAGGCACCCGACTTTTGGCGCGAATCCCGTTGGGTGGCGGCGTGAACGGCGCACCCGCCGCCCGCGCGGCGGGAGACTCCTGGACTCCCGTCTCGCCTACGCGAAGCAGGGCATGAGCGCCTCTACTTGGCGGCCGGCGCCCATTGGGCCTCCGCCAGGTCTCCCACACCTTCGAGGGCCTCGGGCGTCGGAACGTCGGGGTTGTCACGCAGGTACCACTGGGCGTCCAGCGCGGCCTGACATCCCGAACCGGCCGCCGTTATGGCCTGGCGGTACGTATGGTCCACTAGGTCGCCTGCAGCGAGGATGCCCGGCACGTTGGTCCGGGTGGAGCGGCCCTCGACCTTCACGTAACCGTTCTCGTCCGTCTCAACGATGTCGCGGACGATCTCCGATTGAGGATCGTGACCCACCGCGATGAACGCGCCCGCCATGGGCTGCTCGACGATCTCCTCGGTCTGCACGTTGCGCAACCGCGCATATTCGAGCTTCTTTCCCTCATCGCCCGCGCGGAACTCCTCGACGACGTACGGCGTCAGGAAGTTGATGTTGCCGGCGGCCCGGGCACGCTCGAGCATGATCTTCGAAGCGCGGAAATCGTCACGGCGATGGACGACATCTACTTCTGACGCGAACTTGGCGAGGAAGATCGCCTCTTCCATGGCGGAGTCGCCACCGCCGACGATGATGGTTGGCTTGTCCTTGTAGAACGCGGCGTCGCAGGTGGCGCAGTAGGACACGCCGCGGCCGCCGAGCTCCTCCTCGCCCGGCACGCCGAGCTTGCGATGCTCAGCTCCCATGGCGAGGACCACGGTGCGGGCCTTGAACGGCTCGTCGTCGACCCACACGGTGTGAGGCTCGCCGCGATGGCCCGGCTCGACACGGGTGGCCTGATCGGTGAGGAACCGCGTCCCGAACCGCTCGGCCTGGTCGCGCAGCTGCTGCATCATCTCGGGACCCATGACGCCTTCCGGATATCCAGGATAGTTCTCGACTTCGGTCGTCTGCTGGAGCAGGCCGCCCCACAGGAACCCCTCGATGACCAGTGGATTCAGGTTGGCACGCGCGGTGTAGAGCGCGGCCGTGTATCCGGCCGGCCCGGATCCGATGATGATGACCTGCTCGATGTCGTTGGCCATGAGACTCCCGCGTTCGCTACTTCAGTTTGTATAGCTTAGCGGCGGGGAGGCGCGCCAGCGGTCGACCGTCCGGCGAAGCTGCAGGTAGGCGACGACCCCGGGAATGGTCGGCAGCCAGAAGGTGAAACCGCGATACACGAGCACGGCCACGAACGCCAGGCCGCCGCTCACGCCGAAGGCGACCAGCGCGCCGATCATCCCCCCGTCGACTCCCCCGATCCCCCCGGGCAACGGGAGAAGATTGCCCAGCATCCCGACGAAGAAAGCCAGGACCAGCACCGCCAGGGGCGGCGGCTTCCCAAAGGCGTGGAAGGCCGCCCACAGGACCGCGATCTGAAAACCCCAGTACAGCAACGCGCCCAATACCGCGGGATCACGCTCGTAGCGGACGTGCGAGAGGGCGTCTCGCATGCCCGCGGACGCCGCTGCCGGTCCGTTGGCGAGCCGCTGGGCCAGGCGACCGATGCGCCCCTTGCGACACGCGAAGCCGCGCAGCCGCCGCTCGAAGTCGGTGGGCACGAGCGCCACGGACAGCCCGAGGATCGTGATCACCAGGGCCAACGTGGCCGGGATCACCGTGATCGAGAACGGTGCTTCCCCCGGGAAGACGCCATAGCGCAGCCCGAAGCCGCAGACGATGATCGCGAGCATGTAGATCAGGTACTGCAGGACCAGGAACGAGACCGACCGGTCCGCGACGGTCCGCGCGTCCATGCCCGAGCGTCGCAGGGCCCATGCGGTGAGGACGATTCCGCCGGCTCCGCCGGCTGAGAACAACCGCGTCGCGGCGAGCGATGCCATCGTGATCTGGTAGCTCTCGCGCCAGGTGAGGTTCGACTCCTCGCGCACAAAGACGCTCTGGAAGAGCGTGACGTATCCCGCGAACATTCCAAGGGTGAACAGCAGGCAGAGCG
>JAABUN010007897.1_pt1 | contig 11193 bp, 11 predicted proteins | sample 5559311 | NCBI WGS metagenome assembly JAABUN01 (sample SAMN10711877, study PRJNA513370) | rock metagenome | isolation source: Antarctica rocks | place: Antarctica: Victoria Land, Siegfried Peak sud | reverse complement strand
GAACCACCGAAGCGTCCCCATTCGACAGGTTGAGCTGTGCGGCCTATCCGGTTGCTGTGGTCGCCGAAACGCTCCGCTAGACGTTCGTTCGTGACCATGTTTTCGTATGCTTTGGCAGCCTCTTTGATCTCAAATTTAGCGCCGGTCATGAGCGCGGCACCTTCAAAAACGTTTCTAGCGCGTGGTACGAGGCTGTCGTAGAGATATTCTTTGGTGGCCGCACGCAAAAAGACACGCATCGAAGCCCCTTTGGGAATAATGTTCGGTGCGTCACCCCCGTGGGTGATGATGCTGTGGATGCGTACGTCCGGGGTGACTTGCTGGCGCATCGCATCAAGTCCACTAAAGGCAAGTCGAACGGCATCAAGAGCGTTCACGCCCAAATGCGGAGCGGCTGCTGCGTGTGCCGGAACACCCGTGTAGGTAACGTCCCAACCGACGCGTGCTAGTGACGGCCCACCACGGCGGTCCTCGTGGCTCGGATGAATCATCATAGCGGCGTCTAACTCCCCAAATACCCCGGCCTCGAGCATAATGACTTTGCCCCCGCCCCCTTCTTCTCCAGGCGTGCCCACGACGACAAGCTCTCCTTCAACATCGTCCATCATCGGAGCCACAGCTAGTGCTGCACCTAAACTCATCGTTGCAATGACGTTGTGCCCGCAAGCGTGCCCGAGCCCCTCGAGCGCGTCGTATTCACAAACGAGAGCAATCTTTGGTCCTTTAGCTTTCCCTGTAAGGTGCGCCCTAAACGCGGTCGCTAAACCACCCACACCCCGCTCGAGGGTAAAGCCATGTTCTTGCAACGTTTCACCGAGCCACTGGGAGGCTTTTTCTTCTTCAAAGCGGATTTCTGGATGGGCGTGTATCTTGTGGCTGAGGGCGAGGAGTAGATCGCGTTTTTCTTCGACCTGAGCGTCGATTTGCTGATAGGGCGTGGGCATATAAAACCTCCGAAGTGAGTAGGTGTTTGATCCTCTAAGTGCGGGTCAAACGCGGATCGAGAACGTCTCTTAGCCAGTCACCGATTAGATTAACCGAAAAAACGAGGAGCGTAAGTGCGACTCCGGGAAAGGCTGAAAGCCACCAACTACCGCTGAAAAGGTAGTCTTGACCACCCGAGATCATGAGTCCCAGGCTCGGTGTGCTGATGCTGACGCCCAAGCCTAAAAAAGAAAGAGTCGCCTCGAGAAGCACGACTCTGGGAAAATCCACGGAAAGCTGCACCAATAGCGGTGTAAACGCGTTGGGCAAGATGTGCCGAAATAAAATTCGCGGCGTAGACGCCCCTAAAGCGCGCGCGCCGCTGATAAAGTCGCGTTCCCTAAGCTGTAACACGCTGCTACGCGTAATTCTCGCGTACGCTGCCCAACCGACGATACCGATTACGAGGATCACTTTACCGAGTCCTGCTCCAAGAAAGGCCAATACTACCAGAGCTATAAGAATCGTAGGTAACGAGAGCTGCACATCAGCGGCGCGCATAACGAGTGCGTCGAAGCGTCCCCCGGCGTAGCCCGCGATAAGCCCAAGCGGTATACCGATAACCGCACTTATCAGTATGGAAAAAAAACCGACCGCCAACGAGACGCGGCCCCCGTACAGAATATTTGAGAGGATGTCACGACCAAGGTTGTCGGTACCCAAAAGGTAGTCGGCGTCGCCACTCGGGAGCCAACTAGGTGGCAAAAGGCTGGCAAGAATGTCTTGCTTACGTGGATCGTGTGGCGCAAATATATCTGCTCCAAGCGAGGCTACGATAAAGAGCGTGAGAATGAGCATAGGTAAGTAGGGGAGACTGCGTAAAAAACGTCTTCTCGACATCGCTTAGCTGTACTCCACGCGTGGGTCAATCACGGTATAAAGAATGTCTACGAAAGCGTTGATGACCGTAAAGAGCAGAGCCACAAAAAGTGTAAAGGCAATAATGATGGGGTAATCGAGCGTCGTCATTGCGCGTAGTGCAAGGCGGTTCATACCGGGCCAAGCAAAGATAGTCTCGGTTACGACCGCTCCTGCTAAAAGGTTGCCGAATTGGAGGCCGACAATCGTGACAAACGGGACGAGCGCGTTGCGGAGTGCGTGGCGGTAGATAAGAGAGCGTGGGGAAGCACCTTTTGAGCGTGCTGTACGTACATAGTCTTGTGAAAGTTCGTCGATGAGGCTCGAGCGTACGAGCCGAGTAAAAAGAGCTATTCGGAAGAGCGCCAGAGTAAAGGCGGGCAAGATAAGGTGGGCCAGCGAGCCGCGCCCGTACGAAGGGAGCCAGCCAAGCTCCACGCTAAAAATGAGCAGCAACATTAGCGCAATCCAGAAGCTAGGTGCGGATACGCCAAAAACGCTGACAAAAAGGATGCTTTTGTCGATAAAGGTACCCTGCTGCGTGGCGGCCCACACCCCTAACAACAGGCCGATAACGACCGACAACAAGAGTGCTGCCCCGACCAGTTCGGCTGTGGCGGGGAAACGCGACAAGATAAGCTCCATCGCGGGCTCGCCGTTCTGATAGCTGTAGCCCAAGTCGCCATGCACCGCCCCCCCAAGAAAACGAAAATACTGTACATAGCGGGGTTTGTCCAGACCCAAATTACGTCTGATCTCTTCACGCTGCGCTGCCGTAGCCGTTTCGGGCGCAAGGACGGAGACCGGATCACCTGCGAACTGCAAAAGGACAAAAACGATTGTGAAGACGAAGAGCAGCACGCCTATAGCCTGCACGATTCGCTTCACGATAAAGCTCAGCATCGGGGATGTCCCCTCGATTGCCGGGGGACACTAACGTAGACGTAGAGGCGGCTTGTCACTCGCCTGACATTTCCCAAGCGAGCAGGTACTCACTTGGGTTGGCCTCAAAAACAACGCCTTCGCGGACACCCGCGATGACGTTCTCAACATGTAACGGTACCCACGCGACGTCTTTGTTAAGAGCCTGATCGTTGATCTGGTGGACGAGTTCGACGCGACGTGCCTCGTCAAACTCGATGTTCACCTGTTCTATCAGCTTGTCCGTCTCTGGATTTGTGTAGCCGACGCGGTTAGCAAAGCCGTATCCGACCTCATCATCTTTGGTGTGTATCTGCGCGTTGTAGGTGCTGACCACGTCGGAGGACGACCAACCCGCGATGTACATCGAGAAGTCGCCCTCGTCTATCTGCGGGAAGAAAACGGCTTTAGGTATGGCGTTGACCTCTACTTGGATACCTATATCGCCTAACAGCCCGCCCACTGCTTGTGCGACAAGAGCGTCGTTAAGATAACGGTCGTTGGGTGCGTCTAAGCGAACACTAAAACCGTCAGGGTAGCCCGCTTCGGCTAGTAGGCGCTGCGCTTCTTCAGGATCGTAAGAGAAACGCTCAATGTCTTTATCATAGTAGGTAGTCGCAGGGGCTATAAACTGCGTGGCCGGGGCTGCGGCACCACCCATAATCCGCTCTATGATAGCGTCTGCGTCGATAGCTTGATAGACGGCGCGGCGCACTTGTGGGTTCGCAAAAGGATTTGTACCACCCTCTAGATCAGAGCCGGGACAATTCTCGCTACAGCTAAAATCCATCGTCAGGTAGATGACGCGGTTTCCGGCAATCTGGGTGATGTAGACGTTCTCATCACGCTCGAGCCTCGGAAAGTCTTGTGGCAGAATCTTCTCGGCAACGTCTATTTCTCCTGAGAGCAGCGCCGCGATACGCGTAGAGCCATTGGGAATGTTGACTAGCCTCACGTTCTCAAAACTAGGCGCGTCGCCCCAGTAATCCTCAAAACGCTCGAGCACTACGTTGTCCTCGTTGGAGTAGCTAACCGCGCGGTAGGGTCCGGTACCCATTGCCTGACCTGTCATGCCGCTGTCACCCGTCTCTTCAGTGAACGCTTTGCTGACAATCCGAACTTGCGAGAGGTGTAAAGGCATTAGGGGATCAGGTGTAGAGGTGTTGATCCTAATTGAAAGGGGAGCTGTGACCTCGACGTTGCTGACGGCAGTAAGGTACTGCTTCATTTCCGATTCAGGATGGTTGAGCGCGCGCTCAAGTGCGTAAGCAGCGTCCTCAGCGGTGAAGTCGCTACCATCTTGCCATTTGACACCTTCGCGCAAGGTGAATAACCAAGTGTTCTCGTCTTCATTTTCCCACTCGGTAGCGAGTTTGGGCGAGATAGAACCGTCGCGTTCCAGATAAGTCAAACTTTCATAAACATGTAACTGCCAAGAAATGGTCGTGGTTTCGGCGCGCATATGGGGGTCAAGCGTGACCGCGCCGCCTTGGAAGCCGATAACCAGCTCGTCAGCTTGTGCGCTTACAACGCTTGAAAGTAATGCGTAAAGGAGAAGAGTTGCTGAAGCGATTAACCGTATCTTCCGCATCGTCGACCTACCTTTCTGTTGAGCGTCACCGAACTTTGTACGGCGATGTGAGATTCTACACGTTAAGTCGTTTTTGGAGCAAGGCGTTAGCGGTATGTCGCGTAAACTCGAGACACTGGAGCGTTAGCGTTGAGAGCAGCTTGGCACTTGAAAACAAACTTGTTCGTCCCGGCGGGTAAGAAACGCGGTGAGGGTATCTCCCCAGCAGGTGTGCGGACGCTTCTACGCCGTCTCGGGTCACTAGCGAACCTGACCAGGCGCGTTTACCCGCACCTGCTGCGGCACTCGTTTGCGACCGAAGCGGTCAAGCACGGCGCGAAGATTCACAAGCTTAAAGAAGTTTTGGGCCATTCGTCGATAGCGACTACCGGGGTCTACCTGCACGCCGACGAAGGGGAACTCGAGCAGGTCGCGGCGGTGATGCCGAGTGTGCTGGGGCGCTAAAAGATGGCAGTAGCGGAAGCGTATAGGTGAGCAGCGTGATTCCCTTAGCGGTCGCGCACAGTTTGACCTCCCGTATACGCTGAGGCTTAGCCCGGATAGCTTGTAACCCGTCCAGAAGTTATTGTGAGCTATGGATTGTTGCCAGGTAGAGGGGTTGCGTCGCGTCTTTCGCGGTCGACCGGTACAGCAAGAAGTCAGGGCTTTTACTCGCAAGGGTCTCAACTCGCGTCAGGCTGCCTTTCTAGCGGCGTTGGGCGAGGTCGAAGGTACCAGCGTGCTCGACATCGGCGGGGGTATCGGGGCTTTGACGCTGAGCTTATTGGCGCGAGGTGGAAGGGAAGCGCAGCTAGTTGAGGTGTCTCCCAGTTACCTTAGCGCCGCCCAAGCTCTGGCAACGAAGCGGGGCGTTTCTGAAAAGCTCAACCTCCTCGAGGGTGATTTCGTCACCCTTAGCGGCATCAAGCCCGCCGATATCGTTACGCTCGACCGCGTGGTGTGCTGTTACCCCGACGCGGCGGCGTTGCTGGGCAAAGCCGCCTATAAAAGTCGCCGCTGGTTGCTTTTTAGCTACCCGTTCCCCTCGTGGCCGGTACGGGTTTTTCGAGCTGGCCTGAACGCCGTTATGACGGTGCTGGGCTGGTCGTACCGATTTTATCTTCATGATGAAGCGCGCCTCCTAGCCGCTGCCCAGCAGACAGGTCATCGGCTCGTCTCCAGAAGGAAGCTAGGCGTTTGGCGTTTGGTCGTGCTCGAGCGTTAGACGCGCTGGATTCAACCGTTTGACCTAGTTTTTTTGGTCAACCAAGTAGCTTATTAAAAGCTTGCTAGGACGAATCTTTATGCTCCAGCACGATTTCGAGCGTCACCCCCTCCACACCCCCCTCGACCAACCGAATATCCGCCACCAGCCCCGCTACCGGCGTTTTGACCCACTGCCTACCGGCGGCCTGCTGCTTTCTCGCCTCGGCTTGCCGGATACTCAGTCGCGCCGCCTGCACCTGCGTCTGCAAGCTCGAGAGCCTCGAAGTCCACGCCGTCAACGCCTCTTGTTCGGCCTGCTGCACTTTGGCTACAGTGTCCTCCGCTGCCACCGCCCGAGCCCGTGGTAGCGCGTCCGAAGCGACCAAAAAGCGCACCTCACCCAGCCGGGTCTCCGCCGCCGCTAGCCGCTCCCTGAGTCCCCGTAGCTTGGTCTGATGCGCTTCCCTTGCCTGGGCTATCTGCCGCTCTAAACCCGGCAGCCGCGCTTTCGCCTCCTGCACCACCAGCTCACTCTGCGAGAGCGCCGCGTCGTCTACATAACGCGCGATCAGCTGCCCCTCCTCCACGGTGTCGCCCACCTCTACAACCAGCCCAGCCAGACTCGGCAAGTCTGGAATCGTAAGCACATGCGTGTCTCTTTTGGGAACACGCGTCTCTACCGCCAGGTTCTCCAGCGCCGGACTCTCCGGGTCATACTCGGCACGGATGACCGCACTGCCCTGCACAATCGCCAGACCCTCGAGACTCTGTAAGTCGCCCACCGTGGCGCTGCGGAGCGTATAGCCACCCTCACCCGCCTCGATACGCCGGTAGTAACCCAAGACCGGCGGCAGCTCGGCAGTCCCTTTCGTCTCCAGCGCCGCGGTCACGTAGACCCGCTTTGCCCCTCTGGGCAGCGACGCGATGAGGTCACGCACCAACCGCCCCCCGAGGTCTAAACGGTAGGTCGACGGCGTGATGGCCTCGCCCCGGTAGACCCGTACCCGCGCGGCGTGGAGGGTTTCGCTGCCGCTGATGCCGACCGTGTACGCTCGCCCTGCCACGTCCTCGACCAAAAGCGTCTCTCGTCCCAGCGCGTCGATAACCCGGTAACGCACCCCGTCTATCCGCTCACGGGTAAGCAAGTTCTCCCCGTTGACCACCGCAAAGACCTCAAAGCCGCCCTGCCAACGCAAGTAGTCCGATACCGACCCGTAAGGCGTGGGGAAGAGCCGGTGAAACCAGGGGTTGAAGCCGTCGATGCTGAGGGGCGTCAAGGCTGCGCCCAGCGCGCAAAACACCCCGAACCAGATAAACTCTTGCGGGCTGCCGTAGGGGACTCGCCACGCTCGGTTGCCGAACAGCCAGAACTGCAAACGCCAGGGCCACAACAGGGGTACACCGGAGATGTTGGCGGTATCGAGAAGGAGGTGCGACCCGTAACCGACCAAAAGCCAGGCAAGCGCCGCCGGGTCGAGCAGCACAAGCCAGCTCAGCGCGCACGCGACCACGACGAGCAGCGAATGCGTCAGCGTGCGGTGTCCGAACCGCCTTTCTAAAACCCGGCTGACCGGCTTTACCCACCGCCCCAAACCCGAGTGCGCGGTGTCGATGTCGGGCAAGAGCGACCCCAGACACAGCGCCCCGGCACCGACCAGCCCCGGCGACGCCCCGAACCCCGCCGCCGTGACGCCCACCACCCCGGCAAAGGCGACGTGGGTCGCTGCCTTCACCTTCTAGCTACGTTCATTCGTCCCCAACGACGATGATGTCAAAGTCCGGATTTCTGACGCTCAGTTCGGCAACGACCTCTTCTTGGGGCGTCTCGCTCTTGAAGGGCGTCGGCAGCGTGTCAGAGTTGAACAGCTCTAACCACAAGCTTTCGTTCGGTTTAGAAGCGTGCCAGACACCGCGCGCGCGAAAGACGAACATCGCCTTCATGGTGTCTGCGCCATCACTTCCGCGACTGCCTCCGCTTTCTTACCCACCACGGCGGCGAGCGCCTCGAGCGACACGATCACCTCGGCGTTGGCACTGAGGAGGGCGACGGCGGCACTCGAGACCGACGAGCGGGCGGCGAGCTGGTCGTTCAAGGTCGCCTCGCCGACTTTAAGCAGGCTACCCACGGCCCGGAACTGCGCCTCGCTGGTCTCTAAAGCCTGCGCCGCACTCTCGGCGCTGTTGCGAGCGACGACCAGGCGGGTAAACGCCTCGACTACAGCCAACCGGGTCAGGGTTCGAGCTTGCGCTACGCGGCCCGACAAGACAGTCCGTTTGTCGTCAGCCGAGAGCAGTTCCACCACGTCCAGAGACAGCGAGATGTTGTAGGTGGGCGACGCTTGGCTGTAATAGTCCATCGCCATATTTGCGCCCACACCGACCTCGAGCGAACGCCCCAGCCTTCCCAGCAGTTCGGTGTCAGCAGTGTTTAGCGTTAAAGCACCCTCGGCCTCGACGACGGCAGGGTTGTTCGCCTGCGCGGTGGTGACGAGCTGCTCGAGCACCTTTAGGTCATGTTCGGAGAAGAGGGTCTCGAGGGTAAAAGGCTCGGTGACGGCTGGCGCTGCCGTGTTCTGGGCGCTCGCCATCCCGCCCAAGACCAGCAGCACCCAGAAGTGCATGAATATCGGCAACCCCCGCATCACCGGCTCCTCGGCTTCAGACTGTTCCGTACCCACGGCCCAAAGACGACCATCAGGCCAAGGCCGACTGCCGCCATGATGACCATATCGGTATCGCCCTGGGCGCGGGCGATGTAGCGCGCCGCTATCGAAAATGCGCCCAGCAGCAGCACCAGTGGGGCCAGCACCACACCCTGCTCATCGCGTTCGACAAAGTTCTGCCCGTAAGAGAGCAGCTCTTTGGTCTGCACCAGCGTCTGCGAGGCGTGGTACTTGACCAACCGCTCGAGCTCAAAAGGTGAACCTTGTGCGAGGTCGAGTACCCGCCGCCGGTAGATTTCAGGTTCGTCCGCCGTGACCCGGTAACGCGTGACCAGAGCGCCCAGGAGTTCCCCCGCGCCCTGTTTACTCAGCGGCCCCAACCGCACCTCGTCAAAGCGTTTCCAGAAGCGTTTGCTGCCCTTTTTTGAAAGCGCGTCCGGCGTCACCGCCGCGATCACCGTACAGACCTCGGTAAGCAGCTCGAGCCAGGGGCGAACGGTCGGCGTCACCCCCGCCGCGTCGTCGATCACCAGAATGACGGTCTCTTTTGTCTGTAGCTCCCGGAGCCGGTCACAGAGCGCACGCGCCTTTTCATCGTTTGAGCTGTAGCGTTTACCAAACGCTTTCCAGTCTCCCTTAACGTCGGGCGTCCGGTCGTCGGTCAGCCCCGCCTCCCAGAGCCCTTCAAACAGCTCACGTAAAAAGGTGCCGAAGGGCGTGACCCGGCCCAAAAACAAGGGTGTCCCGATGTCGTGTAGCGCGTCGGCTAGGTAACTCAGTAACGCACTCTTGCCGATACCCGCTTCACCGATCAGCAGCGAAGCGTGTCCGCTGACGGTGTTTTGTAAAAGTGCGCGCGCTTCGGCTTCACGGCCTACAAAGTCTTCAACTCGCATCCTTACCTCCTAACTGATGTAACATATACATCAGTTAATCTTAGGAGGAGACGATGAATTTTGCAAGCTCGTTTAAGTCATTCGTATTGGTGGGCCTGCTGGTAGCGTGTAGCGAAACGCCGAAGGTCTCAGAGTCAGGGTCTGAAGACGACGGCGGGCGCTACACCGTGTCGGCGCAAAAAGACATGACGCTCGGGTCTTCCGGGAGCCTAGCAGCGCAAGCTCTGGGAGTACAGGCGCTCTCGACGCCCGCGCTCGGGCTCGAGCTGAGAAACTACAGTGCTGCGGGTACGGGGGCGCGCTCGAGAGGCGTCGTCAGCGTGGCGTGGCCTAGCGACATTCCCTTGGACGGTACGGTTCGTTTGGGACTCGAGACAGTAAAAGGTGAACTCGTGGCAAGTTACGGCGTCGCCCAAGTAACGGGCGGGGGTACGCTGAACACGCCGTACGTTTATCAGCCTAGTGAACGCCTGTGCGTCACCCTCGACGCCGGGCTGCAAGCAGATACACCTTCAGGTGACGCGGTAAAGCTGAGCTTGCAGCAGCGTGTGTGCGAAGAGGCGGCGCAGTCTACCCAGCAAGATGTCTTGCTAGCTAGCCGGGCGGTTGACAAGGCGGGCGTTCGCACCACCGCCGAGCTGCGCTACTCGGAGGCCGTCGGGTACAGGGCGCTGGTCCGCTACGAAGCGCCGGGGAGTGCCAGCGTCGGTGGCAAGCTCTGCCTGCATGAAGAGGGCAAGGCGAGCTGCAAACGTAGCGCAACCACTGGAGCCAGCTTTGACGGTGGAGGCGTCGCCGAGTTCGTTACGAGCTACTACGCTTCGCCCCCTGACCTGCACCTGTGCGCGAGTGTGCAGGGGGTCGGGGCGTGTGCGTCGGGCGGCGTCGAACTCTTGAAAGCCCACAGCTACAACGGCGGCGTCAATACGAACGTGGTGTTACTCGAGACCCCGGAAGGTGTCGTCGGCAGGGCAACGTTCTCGGTTCCGAAAGGTGTTTCGCTGCATTCGTACGCCTACTTGGACTTTGTTCACGGTGGCGATTACGAGTCGTTCTTTTCGCTCTACGCCTACGGCGGTGCTGGCGTGAGCAAGAGTGTTCCCGATATAACCGGACCCGCTACGCAGACCGTGGAGCTGGGGCCGCTGCCGCCGGGAGCGCAGGTCTGCTATAGCCTGGGCGTCCCTTACTCACGTGTAGGCGAGTATCCGGAGCTGATCTCCATGCGTGGGTGTGTTGAGGAGTCTGGCGGCTAGGGTAAACTACACAAAACAAGGCTTGTGAGCCTGACTTTGACGGGTCGCTCGACAAGCCTTCATCCGAAAGGACGTTGATGAAAGTCTACCACGTCTTAACCTGATGCCGCCGCGCCGCCGCGATGTGGCGGGGTTGCCCGAACCGCTTAAAGACGCCTCACCTACGGTCAAACTGCTCTGGCTCTGGCTTGAGCCTCAAGGCGTCGTCGACTACTCGCAAAGGGAAATTGCAGCGGCGCTCGGCGTCGAGCAGCGTTCGCTACCGGGCGCGCTCCGGGAGCTGCGGCGGCTGGGGTTACTTGAAGACTTCGAGCGCGCGCCGGGTAAACGGGGCAAGCTGCGGGCGGTTTGGCCTAGATGACGGAGCCCGTGTATTTTTAGACCAATAGACTACAAAGATGAAAACGATCAAGCTGCACGAGGCCAAAGCGCACCTGTCTGCTCTTATCAATGCGGTAACGCGTGACGAGGAGGTCATCATCTTCGGCAAGCTCCGCTGCGACCCTTTTAAGTAAACGCTCGAACTGCTCGACGTTTAGTCCGGTAAAGTTGTGCAAGTGCCGTGGTCGCTTTTTTGCTGCTTGTTTCGCAGAGGGTTTAATACATTACATGGATGAAGCGTAGCTCACCACGCACTTTTAATTAAGATTCAGGTAGACCTGCGGTCTGAGAGCATGGAATCGCCAGTACTGTCGGCATCCCTGCTCCGGCTACAGGGCTTACGCATGTAGAACCTTGAGGAGATAGTCATCATTCCAGCCCGCCCTGCTGCGCTCGACTTTGACACTGGCTTTAAGCGAGGATTCTAGCTTGAGCTGATTGAGTGCGAGATGACGCAA
>JAABUN010007896.1_pt1 | contig 11195 bp, 9 predicted proteins | sample 5559311 | NCBI WGS metagenome assembly JAABUN01 (sample SAMN10711877, study PRJNA513370) | rock metagenome | isolation source: Antarctica rocks | place: Antarctica: Victoria Land, Siegfried Peak sud | reverse complement strand
AATGACGAGTCGAGTGACGAATAAGTACGAAGTGCGAAATACGACGTGGTTGACGCCCCCAGCCCCCCAATGCTGGGGGGTACAGCAGTTGCAAGGTGAGGGCGTTCGTGGCAAGCCACAGTGCGGCTAGCGCCTGTACCCCCCAGCATTGGGGGGCTGGGGGGCGCAATCCCCTACGTCATTCGTCAAAGGGGTCCAATGGTGTATCGCGCGACGCAAGATGTGGTGCAGCGAGTGCGCCCGCTCCTGGAGCGGCTGGCGATGCGCACGATCGATAAGGCGCGGCTCCTCCAATATCTCTCCGCGATGGCGGGGGTCGAGTGGGGCGTGCTGCACCTCACCGCGCGCACGATGACGGGCAAGGGTGAGGCGCAGGTCGAAATCTTGACATTGGAGGACAGCGCCAACGGCGAGACGTATCAGCTGCACTACCCGCAATGCTTGCCGCGCGATCTCGATGCGGCGGTGCGCGAGGAGTACAAGCGCCTCGCGCTGGATCGTCATCTCACGGTGATGAACCGACCGCTTTTCGAGCATTTCTATGCGGCGAGCCACTGCGCGCGGTGCCGCTGGGCCGGCCCGGCCCACGAGCAAATCCATACTGAGTGCCGCTTTGCCGGGTATCCGATCAACTTCGAGGCGATCACCGCAGGGGAAAGCAATGGTCTTTACTGAGACCCGCTATGAGCATATCGTGCTGGACGAGGAGCGTGTGCCGCTGATCGCCGGGACGACGATGAAGGTCATCGAATTGGTCCTCGATCAGCGTGCGTATGGCTGGAGCCCGGACGAACTTCGTTTCCAGCATCCCTGACCTCGCGCTCGGCCAGATCCACTCGGCGCTGGCCTATTACAGGGACCATCAGGACGGCTCGACCGCGATATTTTGCGTCGTCAGGCGGAAGTTGCTCACCTTCAGAAATCGCGGCGCTGATGGTAGAGGCGGGTCACTGACCCGCCCGGTTGGCAGCGGCAATCACATTGCTATTCCCCATCCTACGTGGGCGTGGGCGTGGCGCAGGGGTGTCACCAGCCGGTGGGGCTGTGACCCGCCCCTACCACGAGTGTGGTCTCCGCAGACCTGCGCTGATCCTGCGCCATCGCCTCAAATCCCCAGCCGTTCGGCCTGCTCCTGCGGGGCGGCGACGCGGGCGAAATGCTCGCGCATGAGGTCGCAGAGATGCGCTTCGGTGGCGGGGTCGGTGAGGGGCTGCGCCTGCTCAGGGTCGGTCGCGAGATTGTAGAGATCGTTGCGCGGATGATACGTCTCACCGTCGCGATAGCCGAGTGGCGGCGGGACGATCTGCGGGATCTTGAAGAGGGGGATGTTGTAGGTGTGGCCGAGGAAGCGGCCCATCTCCGCCTGCGCCAGTTGTTCGCGCGGGATGAAGTTGTGGAATTGCGTCGGCATCGCGGTGTAGGCGTGGACGATCGCGTCGGGCGTGAGCGGGTTGCGGAAGTAGGTGTGCTGCCCATCGGTGATATTCGTCGCCATCCCGAAGTAGCCGTAAAGGAGCGAGTCGTGGATCGTCTTGTCCGCTTCCAGGGCCGGACGGAGCGAGCGGCCATGCAGGTGGGGCGGGAGCGGCGCGCCGAACCAGTCCAGGAAGGTCGGCATCAGGTCGGTGGACTGGGTGAGGCCGCTGACCCGCGCGCCCGCGCGCTCGTCGCCGGGGAGGTGGACGATCAGCGGGATCCGCGCGATCTCGTTGTAGACCGGCATCACCGTCTTCATCCAGTAGTCGTGCTCGCCGAGCATCGTGCCGTGATCGGTCGTTAGCACGACGACGGTGTCTTCCCAACGCCCCAGGCGGTCGAGCTGGTCCCAGAGCTTGCCGAGCCAGCGGTCGGTCATCGTCAGCAGCGCCGCGTAGCACTTGCGGATATGCTCGATCGCCGCCGGGTCGTCTTGGCACTCGCCGTAACTCGGCCAGTCGTAGAGCGGGCGATCCCAGGTGTCGCCGTAGAGGTCGAGGTATTCCTGGACGACGTAGAACGGCTCGTGCGGATCGAAGAGTTCGAGTTGGAGGAACCAGTTGTCGCTGTCCTTGTTGTCGTCGAGCCAGTTGATCGCGTGCTCGATGCAGCGTGGCCCGGAGAATTCGTGTTCCTCACGCTGCGGCATCCGGTTGAGTTCGTGCTGCCGCCGCTGGAATGGCTGGTTCAGCGTCTCGGGGAGGGCGGGGAGATCGACGCGGCTGATCCAGAGGTCTTTCTCCTGCCCGCGCTCGAACTGCCAGCTATCGAACGCGCTATTGTGCCCCTCGCCGCCGAGGTAGAAGTAGTGGTAGTGGTCGGTGATCAGGTGCGAGAAAACCGGTTTCGGCTGCGTCTGGCGCAGTTGCGCGGGCAGCACGTCATCGAACGGCTCCAGCGGCCCCCAGCCACGTTCGAGGAAGTTGTGTCGCCCGGTCATGAACTCGCGGCGGGCGGGCATACAGGGAAGCGAGCCGACCCAGTGGTTGTCGCAGACGATCGACCGATCGGCGAGACGGGCGATGTTCGGCGTTTGGACCCAGGTGTTGCCGTAGGGTTCGAGGTAGTCGCACCGCAGTGTGTCGAGGATGACGAAAATCGCGCGCATCGGGCCTCCTTGTGTAGTGGTGTGGTGGGGTGGTTTGGATATACAGAAGCGGGCGGTTGAAACCGCGCCTCTGGGCCTGTGGGCCACGAAACCGGCCTGCGCCGGTTAGGATTGTTGCGAGGCGAAGCCTTATTAAGATAGGCACCACGCTGATAACGGACCTAACCCACGCAGGTGGGTTTCGTGGCGCGCACGCCCCCAGGCGCGGTTTCAACCGCCCGACCTCCCCCGCGCCACGACCGACAGCCGCATACCCAAATCGTGTATGCTAACGCGCGATCTGGTCCTTCACGCGCGGTGCCTGCGCTGCCGAGGGGGATGGCACACCGGATGCGAAAGGACCGAGTGGAGGCAAGGAAGGTCGATGAAGCGTGAGTATCATCGCTGGCACAGCCCGTCACTCGGGCGCGACATGGAATTGCTCATCTTTGGTCACGCCGGGGCGCGTGTGCTCGTCTTCCCTACCTCGCAGGGGCGCTTCTACGAGTGGGAAGACCGGGGGATGCACGAGGCCCTCGGGGAGCAGATCGAGCGCGGCTGGGTGCAACTCTGCTGCGTCGACAGTGTCGATGCCGAGAGCTGGTATGCGCGGCGTCGCCACCCCGGTGCGCGTGCCTGGCGACAGGAACAGTACGACGCCTATCTCTTGAACGAAGTCCTGCCCCTGACCCGCGCGATCAACGACAACCCGTTCCTGATCACAACCGGGGCATCATTCGGTGCCTATCACGCGGCGAACTTCGCCTTCCGCCACCCCGAACTCGTGGGGCGGATGATCGGGATGAGCGGCCTCTACGACATTCGGCGTTTCACCAATGGCTTCCACAACGAGACGGTCTACCGGAACAATCCGGTTGATTTCATCGCCGGTGAGCATGATCATGCCCGCCTGGAAGCGTTACGCCGGCAGGACATCATCTTCGTCACCGGCCAGGATGATGCCTTCCGCACGAACAACGAATGGATGTCCGGCCTGCTCTGGGGCAAAGGGGTCGGCAACGCCCTGCGCCTCTGGGATGGCTGGGCGCACGACTGGCCCTGGTGGCGGCAGATGATCGGCACGTATATCGGCGGACACGATTGAGTCGTGAGTCGTGAGTCGTGAGAGGGAACGTGCTCGTTGAAAAGCCATCATCAACAGCGAACCTTCTCACGACTCACGACTCACGACTACTCACAGGAGGCAGCAATGACACTCAAAGTTGGCCTGATTGTCGGGCGCGAATGGTCGTTCCCACCGGCGTTTATCGAGGAAGTGAATAGCCGTAATGCGGGCGTGATCGCGGAACATGTCGTCCTCAACGGCACCAGGATGGACGAGCCGTGCGAGTATGCCGTCCTGATCGATCGAATCTCGCACGAAGTCCCGTACTACCGCAGCTTCCTCAAGCAGGCCGCATTGCAAGGGGCGACAATCGTCAACAACCCGTTCATGTGGACCGCCGATGACAAGCTCTTCGGCGCGGCACTCGCCACCAGCCTCGGCATCGCCTCGCCGAAGACGCTGGCCCTGCCGAACAAAGACTATGTCCCAGGGATCAAACACGATGAGAGCCTGCGGAATCTCGCCTACCCGCTCGACTGGCAGGCGATCATCGACTACATCGGCCTCCCCTGTATCCTCAAGGATGCCCACGGCGGCGGTTGGAAAGAGGTCTACGTCTGCAACACGATCGAAGAGATATGGGAGAACTACAACAACTCCGGCCTGCTGACGATGATCCTGCAAGAGTTCATCGAGTGGGATCACTTCGTTCGTTGCATCGTCCTGGGACAGGAGAATGTCCTGGCGACCCGCTACGATCCGGGCGAGCGCCGCTACCATCTCGATCACGACCACCTCTCGCCGGAGATGGGCAAGAAGATCACCGAGGAGTCGCTGAAACTCTGTCGTGCACTCGGCTATGATATGAACTCGATGGAGTGGGCGATCCGCGATGGCGTCCCCTACGCGATCGACTTCATGAACCCCGCGCCCGATATGGATATCAACTCCCTCGGCCAGCACTACTTCGAGTGGGCGGTCAAGGGGATGGCCGACATGGCGATCAAGCTGGCGAAGAACCCGCGCCCGCAGGCCACCGATCTGCGCTGGGACGGCTTCTTCCGCAGCCGCTACGCCGCCCCAGCCCCAGCCAGCGCGCCAGCCACCACAACGGCACCCGCTGCCGCCGCACCGATCGCCACCGCAAACACCCTCGGCCCCTCCGACTCTGCCCCGCCGGTCGAAATGACCGCCGAGCCGCTGATCGTCACCAGCCCAGCAGGCAACCCTGTCGCCGCTGCCGGTGTGCCGGAAGAAGCGGCAGCCGCACCGCCAAAGAGTAGCCGCCGCACTGCCAGCCCGCAGGCCGCCATCGAAGGTGACGCCCCGGCAGGGGGCAAAAAGCCCGCGCCGAAACGGTCGAGCAAAAAGGCACCGAAGGAGTAAGCGAAGTGGGCCAGTGGGCCAGTAAGCCAGTAAAGGAGACCGTCCTTTTCCACTCGCCCACTGGCCCACTTCGCCCCCTACGTCCCACCTGGAGGAACGATGGCATTGTGGCAAGCAATCGAGAAGTATCACGAACTCCTGACCGAGAGTATCGGCGCGGAATCGCAGGGCCAGCTCGATGAGCAGCAACGGCGGCGCGGCCTCTTCTTCGGCGACAAACCGCTGACGACGGTGCTGCGACCGCGCTTCCTCACCCCGGAGCAATACCGCTTCCTCCAGAGCCGCGTGCGCCTGTTGATGCGCGCCTTTCGCAAGGCGTATGAGGCGGCGTTGGCCGATCCGGCCTTCCGCGCGCAGTTCGGCCTGACCGCGTGGGAAGAACAACTCGTGCAGTATGATCCCGGCTACCCGGAGCCGCACCCGACTGCACGGCTCGACGCCTTCTTCGTCAATGGCCGGGGTGGGTTGAAGTTCATGGAGTTCAACGGCGAGGTGCCGGCGGCCCCCGCCTATAATGATGTCCTCTCCGAACTCTTCCTCGGCCTGCCGATCATGCGCGAGTTTTTGCACTCCCACGAGGTGCGTGCCCTCCCCGCACGCCACACCACGATGCACACGCTGATCGACTCCTACCAGCGCTGGCTGGGGCGACACGAGCGCCCGCAGATCGCTATCCTCGATTGGCGCGAGGTGCCGACCTATAGCGAGTTCGTCCTTTTCCAGGACTATTTCACCTCGCAAGGCTACGAGTGCCGGATCGTCGATCCGCGCGAGGTCGAGTATCGCGGTGGCAAATTGGTCGCGGGAGACTACACGATCGATCTGATCTACAAGCGTGTGCTGATCAGCGAACTGGTGGAGCGTTGCGGGCTCGATAGCCCGGTGGTGCGCGCGGTCGCCGATCGCGCGGTCTGCATGGTCAACCCGTTCCGCTGCAAGATCCTCCACAAGAAGGCCAGCCTCGCCGTCCTCAGCGACGAGCGCAACGCCGCGATCTTCAGCGAGGAGGAGCGCGAGACGATCGCCGTCCACATCCCCTGGACCCGCCGTGTCGAGGAGCGCACCACCATCCACAACGGCAAGCCGGTCGATCTGCTCCCCTACATCGCCCAGTACCGCGAGAACCTGGTCCTCAAGGCGAACGACGAGTATGGCGGCAAGGGGATTTTCCTCGGCTGGGAGACTTCGCACGAGGAGTGGGAAGCGACGATCCGCCAGGCGCTCGAACAGCCGTTCGTGGTGCAGGAACGCGTCGCCTTGCCCTCCGAGCCGTACCCCAGCTTCGTCGATGGCGAGCTAAAAATCTTCGACCGGATGCAGGACACCAATCCCTATGTCTTCTACGGCGACTATATGGATGGCTGCCTGACCCGCCTCTCGACCCAGGCGTTGCTCAACGTCACGGCGGGCGGCGGCTCGACCGTGCCGACGTTTTTGGTCGAGCAGCGGGATTAGGGACGGACCTGCGTCGGGGAGGGGTGACTCGTTGCAGGGTGGTGGCTTCTGCCGGACGCTACGGGTTTCGTCAGGGATTACCCAGCGTTTTCGTAGGGTGGTATCTATGCGATGATAGGGTACCCGGCGTAGGCTCAAGCACCGCTAACCAACGGCGCTCTATGAACCGACCCCTCCCCTAGAAGGGAGAGGGGGAATCGTTGAAGAGAATAGGGCTTGCGACAAAAGCTGCTTGCGTCGTCACAAGTCACCCCTCCCCTGAAACGGGAGGGGCCGGGGGAGGGGTACTCGCTCCGGGTATCTGTGCGATGATACGGCCCGGCGTGCAGGATTCAGCACCAAGGTACTGTCCAACAATAAACCAACCACTGTATATGTAGTCACCCCTCCCCTGTAGGGGAGGGGCCGGGGGAGAGGTTAAGACCAATGCAACGGGTAGCGATCGTCACCGGGGCGGCACGCGGGATCGGGCTCGCCGTCGCGCAGCGTCTCGTCGCGGATGGGTTACAGGTGGCGCTCCTCGATCGCGACGAGGCGGCGACGCGCGAAGCGGCGGCGAGCCTCGGCGAGGGCGCACAGCCGTTCATCTGCGACATCGCCGATTCCGCCTCGGTCAACGCCACCATCGCGGCGGTCGTGGCGCGCTGGGGCCGGATCGATGTGCTGGTGAACAACGCCGGGATCGTCGGGCCGAACAAGCCGCTGATCGAGGTCGGCGACGAAGAGTGGGCGCGCGTGGTGGCGATCAATCTCAATGGGGCTTTCTATTGCTGTCGCGCCGCCGCGCCGGAGATGCTGAAGCACGATTGGGGCCGAATCGTCAACATCGCCTCGATCGCCGGCAAGGAGGGCAACCCGAATCTCGCCGGATACAGCGCGACCAAGGCGGCGGTGATCGGCCTGACCAAGTCGCTCGGCAAGGAGTTGGCGCTGACCGGGGTGCGCGTGAACGCCATCGCCCCCGCCGTGATCGAGACGGAGATCCTGGAGCAGGCGACCCCCGAGACGCGCGCCTACATGGTCAGCCGGATCCCGATGGGCCGACCGGGCCGCTCGGAAGAAGTCGCCGCGCTCGTCGCCTGGCTCGCCAGCGAGGAATGCTCGTTCAGCACCGGCGCGGTCTACGACATCTCCGGCGGGCGAGCAACGTATTGACGAGTAGTCGGTAGTCGGTAGCCAATAGCCAGTTACTCGTTATAGCACTACGCCGTACAACAGGCACAGCGCTAATATCACCATACTGGCTACTGGCTACCGACTACTGCGAACGGAGTGAGCCCATGAAAGCGCCATCGCTCACCTTGGGTATCGAAGAGGAATACCAAATCATCGACCCGCAGACGCGGGAGTTGAAATCGTATATCACCGAGATCTTGGAAGAGGGGAAGCTGATCCTCTTAGAGCAGATCAAGGCCGAGTTGCACCAATCGATCGTCGAGGTCGGCACGAAGGTCTTCCATACCCCCGCCGAGATCCGCGACGAGTTGCGCTGGCTCCGCCGTTCACTGATCGAGTTGGCCGGGAGCAAAGGGATGGCGATTGCGGCGGCGGGCACGCACCCGTTTTCTTCGTGGCATAATCAGGAGATCACCCCGTTCGATCGCTATATCGGGGTGAAGGAAGATATGGGCGAGTTGGCCCAGCGCCTCCTGATCTTCGGGACGCATATTCACATCGGGATCGAAGACCCCGAGTTCATGATCGACGCGATGAACGTCGTCCGCTACATGCTCCCGCATATCCTCTGCCTCTCCACCAGTTCGCCGTTCTGGATGGGCCGCAATACCGGGCTGAAGTCGTACCGCAGCACGATCTTCCGCAACTTCCCGCGCACCGGAATCCCACGCGATTTCGGAGCCTGGTCCGAATACAGCGAACTGGTCAACACGATGGTGCAAACCCGTTGCATCCCCGATGCCAGCAAGATCTGGTGGGATGTACGCCCGCACCACGCCTTCCCAACGCTGGAAATCCGCATCTGCGACATCTGCACCCGCGTGGACGAGGCGATCTGTCTCACCGCGATCCTCCAGGCGATCGTCGCGAAGATCTGGAAGCTGCGGCGCGACAACCTCACCTTCCGCATCTACCCCGCCGAACTGATCGAGGAGAACAAGTGGCGCGCGGTGCGTTATGGCCTCGATGGGAAGATGGTCGATCTCGGCAAGGGCGAAGAGGTCGAGACGCGCGCGGTGATCCGCGAACTGATCGAGTGGTTCATCGCCGATGTCGTCGATGAACTCGGTAGCCGCAAGGAGGTCGAGTACGCCTTCCGCATCCTCGAAGAGGGGACCAGCGCCGATCGGCAACTCGCAACCTACGCCCGCACCGGTGACCTGAAAGATGTCGTCGATCAGCTCATCCGCGAAACCGCGGAGGGGGTCATTGCCTGAGGGAACAGGGTATAGGTGGCTGGCGGCTGAATCGCCCAAAGGGCACCCGGCCTTGCGGGCCTGCGGGCCACGAAGCCCTGACCTTCGCAGGATCCCCCCCCCTGCGCGGGCTAGGATCGTTAGAAATGCGATGCATTAGATTCAGGCATCGCCTTGCAACAATCTCAGCCGCCGCAGGGCGGCTTCGTGGCCCGCAGGCCCATCAGGCGCGGCTTCAGCCGCCAGCCCACCGCTCCTGAGGAACGAATACGCCTGGTCTAACGTCTTTGCTACGGTATACTCGCTCAATCTATGGTAATCTCCATCAATCACCCGATCGGTCATTATGCAAAAGGAGAGCGCGACAGCATGGCACCATTCAAGCGTCAGCACGAGTCCCAGAGTGGGGAGAAAGATGAGCAATTGTCGCAGCGTTGGACAGCACGCGGCTTCTCGCGGCGCGATTTCCTCCGTCTGAGCGGGGCGGGCGTCAGCGCCGCCACCTTGACCGCGCTGCTCGCGGCTTGTGGCAGCGATGCCGCGCCAACGTCGGCCCCGGCGGCTTCGACCGCCCCTTCAGCGGCACCGAGCACCGCTGCTTCTGCCGCCCCCAGCACGGCAGCTTCGGCAGCGCCGAGTACCGCAGCGAGCGCCGCACCGGGCGGGGCAGTGAGCACCGCGACCCGTGCCGCTGGTACCGCAGCGGCGGGCACACCGGCCGCTGGTGGCGCAGCGGGCTTCCCGAGCGGTGGGAAGTACAGCACCCTGGAAGCGGTCGCCAAGAAGGGCGGCCACATCACCGAGGGTGCCACCACCGAGGTCAAGACGTTCAACAGCATGGTTTCCAGCGATGTCCCCTCGAACAATATGATTTCGCTGATCTTCAACTTCCTGGTCCGCAACAACCCCGATACGGCGCTGCCGTACGCTGACATGGCGACCGCTGTCCCGAGCCGCGAGAATGGCGGGATCTCCCAGGACGGCCTCATCTACACCTTCAAGCTCCGCAACGACGTGAAGTGGCACGACGGCCAGCAGTTCACGGCGAAGGACGTGGTCTACACCTATACCACGATGCAAAAGAAGGAACTCGGCTCGCAGCGTACCAGCGAGTTGAACGATCGTGTCGAGTCGGTTACGGCGACGGACGACTACACGGTCGTCTTCAAGCTGAAGAAGATCGTCGCGCCGTTCCTGGTCAGCAACATGTACGCGATCGTGCCGGAACATATCCTCAAGGATGTCGCCGCCGACCAGATCAAGGCGCACCCGTTCAGCACCGGCGACGCCAAGGCGACGATCGGCACCGGGCCGTTCAAGTTCAGCAGCTATGCCAAGGGCGACAACGTCACGGTGGTCAAGAACGCGGCCTACTTCCGTGGCGAGCCGGCCCTCGATCAGTACATCTACAAGGTCGTCAAGGACGGCAACGTTCTGGTGCAGTCGCTGAAGACCGGCGAGGTCGATTACGGCGCGATCACCGCCGCCCTCTACGAGGAGATGACCAAGCAGGCCAACGTCAACGCCCAGAAGTATGACACCTACAACTTCTTCTTCTATGCTTACCAGCTCGACACGGCCAAAACGACCCTCTTCCAGGAGAAGGCGGTCCGTCAGGCGCTCCTCTATGCGCTCGACCGCGAGGCGATGCTGAAGGCGATCCGCTTCGGCCTCGGCGGCGTCGGTGCCGGGACGGAGCCGGTCCTCTCCTGGGCCTACGCACCGGACCAGATCACCACCAAGTACACCTACGACGCGGCCAAGGCGAACCAGTTGCTCGATGGGGCCGGTTGGGTCAAGGGTGCCGATGGGATCCGCGCCAAAGACGGCAAGAAGCTGAGCTTCACCCTCTGGACCTTCTCGGGCGACCCGGTCGTGGATGGCTACCTGGCGTCGATGCAGCAACTCTGGAAGGCGGTCGGCGTCGATTGTATCCCCAAGACCGAAGAGTTCAGCACCTTCGTCTCCCGCCTCACCGAGTCGCACGACTTCGAGATGGCGATGGTCGGCTTCAACTGGACTGTCGACCCAGACCAGCAGACGATGTGGGCCACCCAGTCGTACGGCGGCGGTTTCAACCTCGGCAAGTATTCCAACACGCAGATCGATGACATCACCGCCAAGGCACTGGTCGAACTCGATCAGGAGAAGCGGAAAGCGCTCTACATCCAGATGCAGAATATCCTCTCGGACGAAGTGCCGAGCGTCATCCTCTACTTCACGCAGGGTCTGGTCGGCGTCAGCAAGCGGGCGCACAACTTCAAGCCTAACGCTGTCAGCACCTACTGGAACGCCCACACCTGGTGGGTCGAGGACGGCAAGTAAGCAGCCACGCAACGAGGGTCGGCCGACG
>JAABUN010007895.1_pt1 | contig 11197 bp, 8 predicted proteins | sample 5559311 | NCBI WGS metagenome assembly JAABUN01 (sample SAMN10711877, study PRJNA513370) | rock metagenome | isolation source: Antarctica rocks | place: Antarctica: Victoria Land, Siegfried Peak sud | reverse complement strand
GGCGGGTTCGGCCCCCCCCTACATAACTCTCATGCATTCATCAGACGGAGCTTAGACGTTCGCGAACGGGTTCTGGAACTCGATGAGCGTGGCGGCGCGGACGAGTTCGGCGATGCCGCGATCGAGGTCCACGGTCGTCTCGAAACCCTTGGCGCGGATCTTCTCGTACGAGACCTCGTAGTTGCGCTGATCGGCGTCGGTGCCGACCTCGGCGAAGTGGAGGTAGTAGTTGACGTGCTCGAGGATCTTGCGGGCCACGTCTTCCTTGGTGAAGTTCATGCTCTCGTGGCCGACGTTATAGACGTCGTCCTTGACGGTGTCCCAGCGTTCGAGCCCGAAGAGGATCGAGCGGGCCATGTCGCGGACGTGGACGAAGGTCCGCTTGAACCCGCCTTCGTAGACGATCAGGTTGCGATTCTTGACGGCCTGGTAGGTGAAGTCGTTGGGCATCAGGTCGAGCCGCATCCGGTTGCTGACGCCGAAGGCCGTCGCGTAGCGATAGGCGAGCGAGTTGCCCGCGGCGAGCACCATCTCCTCGGCGGCCGCCTTGGTCTCGCCGTAGAGGGTGATCGGGGCGCGAGGGGTGTCTTCGTTGCAGATATAATCGGGGATCGACCCGTAGATGCTCCCGGTGGAGGCGTAGATGACCTTCTGGTCGGGCTTGCGCTGGGAGAGGAGGACGCGGGTCCCCTCGACGTTCGTCGCCTGCGCGACCTGCGGCTCCTTCTTGCAGGCGGGGTAGCCGACGATCGCCGCCAGATGGACGACCGCATCCATGCCGTCGAGCGCCGTCTTGACGCCGGCCGGGTCGGTGACGTCCCCCTTGATCAGCTCGAAATGGCGGTTCTGGCAGCAGGGCAGCAGGCCGTGACCGCCGAAACGGAGTGAGTCGTAGACGCGGACGCGGTGCCCCGCGTCGAGCAGGAGCGGGACGAGAGTCGAGCCCACGTAGCCTGCGCCGCCGGTGACCAGAATTCGCATGGTGAGAGCCGTCCTTGGTTGCTCGTGACGCGCCTGGGACGCCGAGGTGTGTGTGGTGTGGGAAGTCGCGGCAAGGCGAGACGGGCATCAACGCGCCAGGCCCCCGTCCTTGCGGCCTTTGTCCATTTGCGTTGCAGTGGTGACGGGGCCGGTTCTCCTGCCCGAGGTCGCTGCCTCTCTCCCCGATCCGTGGTCCGTGACCGCCGGGGGCTCGAGTCGTGACCTGGGTTCGGCCCGTCGGGTCGATACTATCGGGTAGTCAATCCGGCTCGTCAACCCCAATCCCATCCCGAAGCGGGTGGCCTGGTATCGAGGTCCATTGAGGGGATCCCCCCATGAAGGTCGGAAACTCGCGCAATGGGGCGACACGACCGAGCGGATTCCGAGGATGGGATTGCGGGTGATGACTTTACCGACCCTTTCATTGGGTCGGTCAGGGGTCCTGAGGATCGTGGGAGGCCGTCGACCGGTCGATGGACGAGGGCGGGATGAGGTCGGCCCAGGCGGAGACGCGGTGGCCGTGGGCGTCCTCGCCGACGAGCTTGAGGACGAGGGGGGGACAGCCGCCCCGGACCCCGGCGAGCCGGATGGGCGCGGAGGCGAGCTGGCCGTGGGGCTCGAGGGCCGTCGTCCCGAAGGACGAGGTGATGCCGACACGATCGAGGCCGCCGCGACGGAAGCCCGGCGCGCGGGGGTCCGCGGCGGGGACGAGCGGCTCCCAGCTCAGCGACGAGAGCTGCACCGAGCTGCCGCTTGGCTCGTGAATCCGGGCATGGAGGCGGAGATCGCCGTCGGGTCCCACGCTCGCCCGGGCCGTCAGGTCGAGCCGGGCCAGGTCATCCGGCAAGGGTATGGCCGTGACCTGGAGTTCCGCCCCGGACGGCCCGACGACCTCAATGGCCAATGCGCCGGTGGGCGACGCCTCGACCACCGCGTAGTGACTGCTCGTGCCGGCCGCCGACCAGGTATCGGCCGGGCCGTCCGGTCGCACGCGAGTGGTCCGCGGGCCGGCCAGACTCCAGGCGCCGAACGTCCCGCGGGGGTTGACCGACCGAAACCCTTCGACCGGGGCGTGGTCGCGGTGGGATTCGAGCCCGCCCAGGAAGAGGGCGATGGACCACCGGCGGTAGAGCTCCTCGAACGCCAGGCCGGTCGCGGCCTCGAGGTTCGCGATGCCTCGCCGTTCGGAGCGGATCAGGGCGGGGAGCAGGCCCGGCCCGTAGACGTCGGCGCACCACCGGAGGAATAGGTAAGTGCCGCCGCGGTTGCCGTGGCTGCGGAAGAGGTCGGCCGTGTAGTAGTCGTCGACCACCAGGCGATAGCATTCGGGACGCGACAGGAAGGCGCTGACGCGGTAGTCGAGATTCGAGCGCGAGAAGGCGTGCAGATCCTCGGCGAGGTGGGCCAGCCCCTCTTCGAGCCAGCCCTCCTCCTCCACGGCGGGCCGGCCGAGTCGGGTCGCGGCGGCCACCCTGGCGCCGAACGTGACGGCGTGCGTGTACTCGTGCGCCATGACCGTGCGTAGGTGCGGCCCCGTCTTCAGCGTGGTGCTCAGGTACATCATGTCGCAACGGTTGCTGAAGGGTGCAATCAAGTTCATGTCGAGGTCGGCCCCCCTCACGAACCCGTCGACCGCGTGCCGGCCCCCGGCGAGCCGGGTGAGCCAGCTCGACAACAAGACGGTGAACCGTCCGTCCCCGTCGACGTCGCGAGCCAGCCCCATCGTCCGCGCCACGGTGGGGTGGATCCGCTCGTCGAAGGTCCCCACCACGTCCCGGATCAACTCCGCGCCGACGCTCGCGGCGTCACGGGCATCGACATAGACCTGCACGCGCCGACCGACCGCCCTCAGCCTCCCCTCCACCGCGAGGTAATTGCTCGCGCTGTGCGCATCGCCATCCCGCACCAGGAGGTGAAAGGTCCTCACGTCGGGAGGCCAACCCGCGACCGGGTCCGGGCTCGGCGTCGGGGCGGGCCTCTCGAGGCGGGGCACGCCTCTTGTCGCGACGACCGATGGCCCGGGCTCACTCACCCCGTTGGCGGCCCGCGCCGTCAGGCGGATCGCGAACGGCCCCGGCTCTTTGGAGAGGGCCGAGACGATGACCAGAGTTTGCGAACTCGGCCCGGCGGAGGGAATCTGGAACGTCGCTCGTCCCCCCGCGACCACGATCGGCACGGGATGCCCCGCTTTCCAGTGCCCCGACCGGGGGGCGCCTTGGCTCGAATCGACCGACCCGGCCCGCACACCCGCCATTGCCACCAGCACGGCCACGGCCAGCCCGCGTCGCGCGAATCGTCGAGCGGACCGGTAGAGGTGCGGGCCGAGCATTCGAGGACACCACCACGCGGGGCTTGTCTTTCTCGCCGCCCCGCCTCGGGACCGCTCCTAGAACGACAACCACGCTTACGATCGACCCGGCTGGACCTCCGGCTTGAACAGATTGCGTGGAGGTTGGCGCAGGCCCCCGTCCTGCCAACTTCGCGGGGTCTCCCTTTCCGGGAATTCGTCGCCCTTGAGGAGAGAACTCACAGCATGGTGAGCGCGAATATTGCGTCCGATCTCGGGCCTGATGACGGGGTAAACTGGGTAGACTCAGTAATCGCCAATTGAGGGCCGCGAACTTGCGGTGCTTGACAATCGCCCTGACAAAGCTAACATGACACTTCACCCGGCCTTCAAGGGCCGTGCCGCGACAGCCGGAGTGGCGGAATTGGCAGACGCGCTAGCTTGAGGGGCTAGTCCTCTTACAAGAGGGTGCAGGTTCAAGTCCTGTCTCCGGCAGTTGAAAAAAAAGGACTTGCGGCGATTGCCGCGAGTCCTTTTTTGGGGACTATCTCATATCGGATTCCGAGCGGTTAACAGTCTTTGTGCCAGTCCCTTCGGATCGGCCTGGAGCAGCGTCCGGAATTCGAATGTGGGCAACTCCAGACCTAACGCCCGGTACGGGCAGACGTCCTTTCGGGGACCGGAGCGGAACGGGTGGCAGTTCCAGTAGAGCCGCGTCAGGTCGAGCATCGGCTGGGTCATCCGCCGGTGTCGCGACTGTTGCATCCGCAGAACGCTGTTGATGCACTCCACCGCGCCGCCGGCCCGGGACGTGTCCCCCAGCACCGCGGACGCCCGCTCATAAGAGATTCGTTCCGACTCGTCCAGCACGCGGTCACGCCCCACGACGCGGACCAGTCGGGTGAGCCGGTTCGGGGACGGCACGCGGCGTTGCCGGAGCCACCAACGCCAGGCCATCGCCTCACGCCACTCCGGATGCGGTCCGACCGACTCCAGTCGCCGGTGCATCCGGTCCAGGAAGGTCAGGCTCCGGGGGTCGTTGAGGAAGTGGCGGACCTTCGACCAGTCCGGGCCGGTCAGGCCCTCCAGCGCCGTGGCGATCTCGGCCTCGGCGTGGGTGCGGTCGTTGAGCCGGCCGTCGGCACCGAACAGGTCGAGCGCGGCGTGGGCTCGGCCCCAGGCCGCTTCCGGACGCTCGGTTCGCTCGAACGATGCGATGGCCCGGCTCCAGGCAGGGCGAGCGGTCTGGACCACGCCCCTCGCATCGCTCCCTTGCCGTTTCGCGGCGGCGACCTCGGCGTCGGCGGCCTCCCACGCCGCCTCGGCGCGACGCCGGTGCCGGGCCGGGACGCGGTGGGCCTCCATCGCGGTGTGGAAGACATCCAGGCCGTGCTCCAGAACCGGGGCCGACGGGTCGTCGCGGCGGGCCTCGGCGATCCGCGAGACCGCCTTGGCGATCCCCTTGGCGGCGTCGGAGACGGCGAACTCCAGGCGGTCGAACGGCGTCAGGTGCCTCTCCCAGGTCTCGGCCTTGCGGTCGGCGGTGTTCGCGCAGAAGACGGCGGTCCTACTCGCCGGCTCGATGCCGACCAAGGTCGGTCGCCCCCGAAAAAGATCTCGTCCACCGCGAGTGTACGGACGCGGGGGATGCACGCCGCGTCGAGCGTCTCCATGACGGGTTTGGTTTTCTTGGCCCCCTCGGCGATCCGGCGTCCTATAGTCGAGTGATCGGGACCCTCGTCGGGAAGGATCACGCGGAGCAGGTCCTCGATCCGGCGGGTGCTGAGGCCCATGGCGAATGCGGCCACCGCCAGGCGTCTTTGGGTGATCCCATCGAGGACGGGTGCCGGAGCCGAGGCGGGGATCGGGTCCGCGGCCGGGAGTGAGGCGGGGGCGGCCGGTTGCAACCGCTGTTCGATCTGTCGGGCGTGCTCGTAGATGGTCTGTCGGCTACACCCAACCATCTCGGCCTGGCGGGTGACGGCCCCATAGGCTCCCGAGAAGACGGCGGCGGCGTTGCGGACCCAGGTGCGGAGCGATAGCGTGTTCATGGGGAAGGCCCTTCGTGATGCCGGCGATCGTTGTAGTGAACCAGCCGATCACGGGGAGGCCTCCCCTTCAAGACAAACTGTCAACCCGGCCGAGCCATTTTCGACCCACTTTGCGACAGAGCCCAAACTGTTCTACGCTCCTCGGCACTTTCCGGTGTGCTGGGAGCTATTTAGAGCCATTGGGGGCTCAGGGGAATGCCCAGAGAAAACCCTTGGCGAAAGACAAACATTTGGCGGCTTCTGCAAAAGTAGCGTGTCGGCGTCGGCAGAGTCGCGGTCGCGCGGTCCGTTATACGCCACGTGGTGGTTTTTTTCTCCGATCTTGCTTTTCCCGCGAGCCGGCATCTACTCTGTAGACTGTATAGGCCCAGCCGTCCGCCCGGCGGACCGGGCCCAGGGCAGAACATCACTTTGAGGTAATCCGACGTCCATCGGGCGGGCCGAGGGACGGCCAGGGCCCCTCGTCGAGGGGGTGAATCGGACCACCGGATGGGTTATGCTACGGGTCTCGACCCGGCAGCGGGAGTCCTTGCCTGATGAAAGTGGTGATCCTCTGCGGTGGCCAGGGAACGCGACTCCGCGAGGAGACGGAGTACAGGCCCAAGCCGCTTGTCATGGTCGGTCAAAGGCCGATCCTTTGGCATATCATGAAGTTGTACGCCCATTATGGCTACCGCGATTTCGTCCTCTGTTTAGGCTATCGCGGCTGGATGATCAAGGAATATTTCCTAAATTACGAAGCCCTCAACAACGATTTCAGGATTCAACTGGGGCGAGAGACGCAGATCGACTACCTCGGCCGGCACGGCGAGCAGGACTTCAGCGTCACGCTGGCCGACACGGGCCAGGATTCGATGACCGGGGGGCGGGTCCGGCGGGTCGATTCCTATGTGGACGGCGACACGTTCATGGTGACCTACGGCGACGGCCTGTCCGACGTCGACATTGGGGCGCTGATGGCTTTCCACAAGTCGCACGGGAAGCTGGCCACGATCACGGCCGTGCAGCCGTCGTCGCGGTTCGGCATCCTGACGCTCTCGGACGAGGGCAGGGTGACCAGCTTCGCCGAGAAGCCGAAGATGGACGGCTGGGCGTCGTCCGGTTTCTTCGTCTTCAACCGGAAAGTCTTCGACTACCTCGACTCGGACCAGTGCATCCTCGAGCGTGAGCCGCTCGAGCAGCTCACGGCCGAGGGGCAATTGATGACCTATCGTCATCTTGGCTTCTTCTACGCGATGGACACCTACAGGGAATACCAAGTGCTCAACGAGATGTGGGACGGTGGCAAGCCTCCCTGGAAGGTCTGGTCGTGAACCACGCATTCTGGAAGGACAGGCCGACCCTGGTGACCGGGGCGACCGGCCTCCTCGGCGGGTGGCTGGTGAGGCGCCTGGTCGAGGCCAATGCCGACGTCGTCTGCCTCGTCCGCGACTGGGTACCGCAGAGCCAGTTGATCCGCGGCGGGCTGGTCGACCGGGTCAAGGTGGCCCGGGGCGATGTCCGCGACCAATCGGCCCTGGAGCGGGTCCTCGGCGAGCACGAGATCGCCACCGTGTTCCACCTGGCGGCCCAGACGATCGTGGGGATCGCCAACCGGAATCCGGTCTCGACCTTCGAGGCCAACATCCAGGGGACCTGGGCGCTCCTCGAGGCGTGCCGCCGGTCTCCCCTGGTCAAGCAGATCCTCATGGCGTCGTCGGATAAGGCATACGGCGACCAGGAACGCCTGCCGTACGACGAGACGACGCCGCTCCAGGGTATCCACCCCTACGACGTGAGCAAATCCTGCGCGGACCTGATCGCCAATGCCTACGCGGTCAGCTACGGCCTGCCGGTGGCGATCACCCGGTGCGGCAACTTCTACGGCGGGGGCGACCTGAACTGGAACCGGATCGTCCCCGGCACGATCCGGTCCGCCCTCCGGGGCCAGAGGCCGGTGATCCGGTCCGACGGCAAATTCATCCGCGACTATTTCTACGTCGAGGACGGGGCGAACGCCTACACGACCCTGGCCGAGGCGCTGGCCGACCGCCCCGAGCTGGCCGGCCGGGCCTATAACTTCTCCAACGAGATCCAGATCACGGTCCTCGACCTGGTTCGCAAGATCCTCGGCATCATGGGCAGCGACCTCGAGCCCGAGGTCCGCAACGAGGCGTCCAACGAGATCATCCACCAGTACCTGAGCGCGGCCCGGGCCCGGGAAGAGCTCTCGTGGTCGCCCCTGTTCGACCTCGACGGGGGCATGGCCGCCACGATCGCCTGGTACAAGGAGGCACTCGCCGATGGCTGACGCGACCCGGACGGATGCCGATGCCTTGCGGTCCGAGATCCTCGACCTGGTCCGCCGCTACCACGATGTGGCTTTCGCCCCCCGGGCCTTCGCCCCCGGAGAGTCCGCCGTCCCCTGCGCCGGCCGGGTCTTCGACGGCGAGGAGATCGTCCACCTGGTCGACTCCTCGCTCGACTTCTGGCTCACCACCGGCCGGTTCGCCGAGCAGTTCGAACGCGAGTTCGCCGCCAGGTTCGGCGTCCGCCACGCGTTGCTGGTCAACTCGGGGTCGTCGGCGAACCTGGTGGCCCTGACGTGCCTGACCTCGCCGAAGCTGGGCGACCGCCGGCTCAAGCCCGGCGACGAGGTGATCACCGTCGCCGCCGGGTTCCCGACCACGGTGAACCCGATCATCCAGAACAACCTCGTGCCGGTGTTCGTCGACGTCGACATCCCGACCTTCAACATCGACCCTTCGCAGCTCGAACCGGCCCTCTCGGACAAGACTCGGGCCATCATGATCGCCCACACCTTGGGCAACCCATTCGACCTCGGCGCCGTCACCGACTTCGCCAAGAGGCATGACCTCTGGCTCGTCGAGGACTGCTGCGACGCCGTCGGGGCGACGTACGGAGGCAAGGGGGTCGGGACCTTCGGCGACCTGGCGACCGTCAGCTTCTACCCGGCGCACCACATGACGATGGGCGAAGGGGGGGCCGTCCTGACCGATCGGCCCCGGCTCAAGACGCTCGTCGAGTCGTTCCGCGACTGGGGCCGCGACTGCTGGTGTGCCCCCGGTGCCGACAACACCTGCGGCAAACGGTTCGACTGGCAGCTCGGCGACCTCCCGCACGGCTACGACCACAAATACATCTACTCGCACATCGGCTACAACCTCAAGCTCACCGACATGCAGGCGGCCGTCGGCGTGGCGCAGCTCGGCAAACTCGAGGCGTTCATCGCCGCCCGTCGGGCCAATTTCAGGCGACTCTATGACGGCCTGTCGGATTTGCAGGAGTTTTTCCTCCTGCCCGAGCCGACCCCGGGCTCCGAGCCGAGCTGGTTCGGCTTCCCGACGATCGTCCGCGCCGAGGCCCCGTTCTCCCGCCTCGACCTGATGGCCCACCTCAACGCGAGGAAGATCGGCACCCGCCAGGTCTTCGCGGGGAACCTCCTCCGGCAGCCGGCCTATGCGGGCGTCGCCCACCGCAAGATCGGCGACCTGGCCAACACCGACGTCGTGATGAACCAGGCGTTCTGGATCGGCGTCTATCCCGGGATCTCGGCCGAGATGATGGATTCCGTGGTCGAGACATTCCACGAATTCTGCCGAGAGGCCGTCCTTGGCTAATCCGCTGGCCTCCGACCTCGATCAGGCGCTGGCCGAATCGGAGGGGCTCTGGGACGCCCTGCGCGGGTCGAGGCTCTTCATCACCGGCGGGACGGGCTTCTTCGGCTGCTGGCTCCTGGAGAGCCTGCTCCGCGCCGATGCCCACTACAGGCTCGGGGTCGAGGCGGTGGTCCTGACCCGATCCGCCTCGGCCTTTGCCCGGAAGGCGCCCCACCTGGCCGGCCACCCGGCGATCCGGCTCCACGAGGGGGACATCCGGGACTTCGTATACCCGGCGGGCGACTTCTCGCACGTCATCCATGCCGCCACCGAGGCTAGCGCCGCGCTCAACGCCGACGCCCCGCGCGTCATGTTCGACACGGTCGTCGAGGGGACCCGACGGGCCCTCGACTTCGCCCATCGGTCCGGGGCGACGCGTTTCCTCCTCACCAGCTCGGGGGCGGTCTACGGCCGGCAGCCCGGCGAGATGACGCACGTCGACGAATCGTACCCCGGCGCGCCCGACCCGACCGACCCCCGATCGGCGTACGGCGAGGGGAAGCGGGCGGCCGAACACCTCGCCACGCTGGCCCATCACGAGCATGGCATGGGCGCGGTGATCGCCCGCTGTTTCGCATTCGTCGGGCCACACCTGCCGCTGGACATCCACTTCGCCGTCGGCAATTTCATCCGCGACGGCCTGGCCGGCGGCCCGGTCCGGGTCGGCGGCGACGGGACCCCGTTCCGGTCGTATCAATACGCCTCCGACCTGGTCGTCTGGCTCTGGACGATCCTCGTGCGCGGGGCCCCTGCCCGGCCCTACAACGTCGGCAGCGAGGAAAGCCTGAGCATCGCCGAGATCGCCCGCAAGGTCGCCGAGTTCTTCGGGACCACGTGGACCGTCGCCCGGGCCCCGGAGCCGGGTGCCCCCGCCTCGCGCTACGTCCCCTCGACCGCGCGGGCCCGGGAGGAGCTGGGCCTCCGGGTCCCGATCGGATTCGACGAAGCCCTGGCCCGGACCGCCCGATGGCACCGGGATCGCTCCCGATCCACTGCCTCAATCCCATCGACCTGAGTGGAGTCATCATGGAATCTCCTACCATCCCGGCGACCGCCGACGACCGGCCGAGCAAGCACATCTGTGTCGTCACGCCGTGCTACAACGAGGTGGACAACGTCCGCGAGCTCCACCAGGCGATCAAGGCGGTCTTCGAGGGCCTCCCGCAGTACCGCTACACCCACCTGTATATCGACAACGCCTCCAAGGACGGTACGGTCGACATCCTCCGCGACCTGGCCGCGACCGACCCGCGGGTCAAGGTGATCCTCAACGCCCGGAACTTCGGCCACATCCGTTCCCCCTATCACGGCCTGCTCCAGGGCCAAGGCGACGCCACGGTCCTCATGGCGTCGGACTTCCAGGATCCCCCGTCGATGCTCCCCGACTTCCTCCGAAAATGGGATGAAGGGTTCAAGATCGTCATCGGCGTGAAGGTCGAGTCCGAAGAACGGCCTTTGATGTATGCCCTGCGGAGCTTCTACTACGGGTTCGCGGCGAAGCTCTCCGACGTCGAGCTCATGCAGCACGTCACCGGCTTCGGGTTGTACGACCGCCGGGTCCTGGAAATCCTCCGCAAGATCGACGACCCCTACCCCTACTTCCGGGGCCTGATCGCCGACATCGGCCTGGATATCTGCAAGATTCCTTATCGCCAGCCCAAGCGGATCCGGGGGATCACGAAAAACAACTTCTATACCTTGTACGACATGGCGATGCTGGGGATCACCAACCACTCGAAGGTCCCCTTGCGGGTCGCGACGATGGCGGGCTTCGTGATGTCGGGCGGGAGCCTGCTGATCGCCTTCTTTTACCTGCTCGCCAAGCTCGTGTTCTGGGATCAATTCACCCTGGGCGTCGCCCCGATCCTGATCAGCTTGTTCTTCTTCTCGTCGGTCCAGCTCTTCTTCATCGGGGTGATCGGCGAATACGTGGGGGCGATCCACACTCAGGTCCAGAAGCGTCCCCTGGTGATCGAGGAGGAGCGGCTGAACTTCGCCCGAAGAGAGGCCCCGGGGCGCCACTACGACTCCCCCGACGGGGATGACCTCTGGGAACTGACTGCGAACGTCTCATCGGGCGGCGTCGCGCCGACCGGCCTCTCCCTCGACCGGTGACCACGGACCGACCCGAAGGGAATCCCCCGCGATGCCGCCCAGCGAAGTACCCCCCCATCATCCGATCGACCGAAATTCGGACCGCCCGCCCCGGACCGTCGGCG
>JAABUN010007894.1_pt1 | contig 11198 bp, 12 predicted proteins | sample 5559311 | NCBI WGS metagenome assembly JAABUN01 (sample SAMN10711877, study PRJNA513370) | rock metagenome | isolation source: Antarctica rocks | place: Antarctica: Victoria Land, Siegfried Peak sud | reverse complement strand
CGGGTGAGCGCTCGTGTGGATTCACGATGCTGCCGAAACTGAGAGGGCATAGCCAGAGGGCTGCAGGGCGGCGGCGGCTCGCGACGGTTGCGGTGCTCGTGGCCACGAGCGCCGTGGTTGCCACCGCGCTGAGCGCACCGCCGCTGCAAGCCGCCGAGCGGTCGCGCCTGCCGGACCTGAGGGTCTCCCGCCTCCACGATCCGCCGACCACCGCGCGTCCCGGGGAGGCGTTTCGTGCACGCTTCGTCGTGCGGAACTCGGGTGTGGTTCGGGCGATGCCGACGATCGCCCGCTACTACCTGTCCGTCGACGGACGGAAGGGCCCAGGCGACGTCAGGCTTCGCGGCCGGTTCCCCGCCGGGTCGATCCGGCCCGGGCACAGGAGGCGCGGCAGCGTCGTACTCCGGACGCCCGACTCGGTCGCCGCCGGCCGATACCTCCTTCTCGCCTGTGCCGACGACACGGGCCGCGTGCCCGAGCGCAACGGGCGCAACAACTGCCGAGCCTCGCGACGCGCGGTTACCGTGGCCGCGGCGCCGGCTCCCGAACCGGTCGGCGTTGATACGGCGGTTGGTTCGCCACAGGCCGACCCGAGCCCACCGGCCGACCCGAGCCCACCGGCCGACCCGAGCCCACCGGCCGACCCGAGCCCACCCGCGGTCTCACTCGACACCCCGTCCAACGGAACCTCCACCAGCGACCCGACGCCGGCCTTCGCAGGCTCGGGCGGGACCGCGACTTCGGACTCCAAGACGGTGACGGTCGAGGTGTACGCCGGACCGGCGATCGCCGGCGCTCCACTCGCGACCTTCACGGCAGGCGTCGGCGACGACGGCCGCTGGGCGGTGGAGGCAGACCGCTTCCTCCCTGAGGGGAGATATGCCGTCAGGGCGGCGCAGTCGGACGCGGCCGGCAACACCGGCTACAGCGCCACCGCCGGGTTCACCGTCACCGCCGCGACGCTGCTCGCCGCGGGTGACATCGCCAGCTGCACGAACGACAACGACATGGCGACCGCGGCGCTGGTCGAGGGCATCCCGGGGACGGTCGCGCCCCTGGGCGACAACGTCTACGAGAACGGGACCCTCGCCGAATTCCAGGACTGCTACGGGCCCTCCTGGGGCCGCTTCAAGGACCGGACGCGCCCCGCCGTCGGCAACCACGAGTACAACAACACATCGACCTCACCCGGGAACGCCGCCGGTTACTTCGGCTACTTCGGCGCCGCCGCGGGCGGTCCGGACAAGGGCTACTACAGCTACGACCTCGGCGCCTGGCACGTGGTCGTCCTGAACAGCAACTGCGTCCAGGTCAGCTGTGCCGCCGACTCACCGCAGGTCCAGTGGCTCCGATCCGACCTCGGGACTAATCGGACCGCCTGCACCCTGGCCTACTGGCATCACCCACGCTTCACCTCGGGACCGGTCTCCCCCGCGACCAACGTCGACCCGTTCTGGCGGACGCTGCAGGAGTTCAGGGCAGACGTGGTGCTCAACGGCCACGCCCACAACTACGAGCGGTTCGCACCACAGACTGTGGACCCCCTGCCCGGCGAACCGGCCCCTATCCCGATCCGCGAGTTCGTTGTGGGCACCGGCGGTCGCAGCCACCATCTCTTTGACCCATCGAAGCCGCGGGACCCCAAGAGTGAGATCCAGAACGACAAGACCTTCGGGATCCTGCGGCTTGACCTGCACCAGCGGAGCTATGACTTCGAGTTCAAGCCGGTCCCGAACACCGGCCCCGACCCCGACCCCGACTTCGGGTCCGACGTCTGCCGCTGAGGCACCCTGGACGCGGGACCGCTCGCTAGTGGTTCTCGCCGAAGACGTCGTCGAGGATGCCGTGGGGCTCGACGATGTCGTACTGCCGCTTGAGCAGGCTGGCCACCTCGCCCCGCGTACTGCCCGCGACCGCCATCTGGAGCGCGACGAGGCGCGCGCCATCCATGTCGCTCGTCCCAGGTCCTGACCGCGAGTCCACCTGGGCCGGCGCCTCCGCGCTCACTGCCACCGGACGGGGAAGCTCGACGACCTCTGCGGTCGCGTCGCGCTCGGACCAGGCCGGCACGGCCGGCGAGGACGCCGCGCTCGCTTCGTCGACGAGCGGTGGAGGCGATTGCGGCTCCCGCGAGGCGGGCGGAATCTGGACATCCGCTCGGTCGCCGGAGGCGTCGTCGGTGCTGCGCGCCCCGATACGGACCGGACCAGGCTGCTCCTGGGGTGCGACGGCCGCGACCGGCGCCGCGGCCGGCGGATCGGCCGGTCGCGGGCCCGGCCCGCCGTCGTCCAGCTCCCGGGCCACCCGCTCCGCGGTCTTGGCCAGGGCGGCAAGCAGTGCGTTGAGCTGGCGTCGCGCCTCGTCGGCCTGGTCGAGCTGATCGACCACCGCACGTGCGCGCTCCACCACCGAGTCGCTCAGCTCGGAGATCCGCCGCAGACGTTCGACCACGAGCTGGTCGGCCTCCACCGCCGCCCGGGTGAGACGGTCCCGCGCCTCGACCTCCGTCTCGCGGCGCCGGACCTGGGCATCCTGCTCGGCGCGACGGCGAATGGCGCCGGCCGCGCTCTCGGCCGCGCTGACGATCGAGCCGACCTCGGCCGATATATCCGACGCGATGGAGCCCTCTGGCCCCGATCCTGTGACCGGCCTGCGCTCCTCCACGCTCTCCTGTTCGTCCGCCGGGGTCCGCCCCGCGCGAGCTGTCAACGTACCACCGCGCCTGGCCGGACCCAGGGTCTGATGCCAGCTGCGCGGGTTCGCGGCGCGGAGTCCGTGCAGGCGATCAACCGCCTGAGGGCGCCGCGCCGCTCGCTGCGGTGCCCTCCACGGGCACGCCCGGCTCTCGGCGGGGCACGAGCACGGCGCGGCGGAAGGTGGCCACGAGCACGCCGTCCTGGTTGTACGCGTCGCTCTTCACCTTCACCACGCCGCGATCGAGCTTCGAGCGCGAGGGAGTGACCTCGAGCACCTCGCTCTCCACGAACAGCGTGTCGCCGTGGAACACGGGCGCCGGGTGCTTCAGGTCCTCGGTGGCCAGGTTGGCGATCGCCTTGCCCGAGACGTCGCTGACCGACATCCCGAGCATCAGCGAGTACACGAGCGGGCCCACAACGACGTTGCGCCCCTGCTGCGACTGCTTGGCGTACACGTCGTTGATGTGCAGCGGATGGTGGTTCATGGTGATCAGGCAGAAGAGGTGATCGTCGGCCTCGGTCACGGTCTTCGCCGGCCAGTGCTTGTACACGGCGCCGACCTCGAACTCCTCGAGGTAGCGACCGTACGCGTGAGCGCCGGTGGCCTCACGCGATGCCTGGTCGAAGGTGGTTCCGTTGTCTGCCAAGGCGAAGTCCTTTCTGGGCGGAGCCGGGTGGTCCGCAGGAGGGGCGGCGCGGCATGTTAGTGACCCTCGACACCCCCCGATAGGGTTCAGGCGGCCTGCCGAGCCCGGACCGCTTGGGCCCGGACCTGCTCCCACCCGACCCCGGAGGCCTTCCCCGTGCGCAACCCCCGAGCCTTTGGAATGCCCCTGGCGATGGGCGCCCCCGAGCCCGCCCGCGAGATCCCGGTGCTGCCCTCGCGGATGATCCACTTCTTCGATCCGAGCAACGAGAAGATCGTCGCAAAGCTGCCGAGCGTGATCGAGAAGACCGACATCCTGCTCGGCAACCTCGAGGATGCCATTCCCGCCGACCGCAAGGAGGCCGCGCGCGAGGGCCTCGTGAAGATCGGCCGCGACGTCGAACTCGGCGAGACCGCGCTTTGGACGCGCATCAACTCCCTCGAGAGTCCCTGGGTCCTGGATGACCTCCTGCGCCTGGTACCCGAGATCGGCCACCGGCTCGACGTGATCATGGTGCCCAAAGTCGAGGGTGCGTGGGACATCCACTACGTCGATCGCCTGCTCGCCCAGCTCGAGGCCAAGCACGGGCTGGAGCGACCGATCCTCGTGCACGCCATCCTCGAGACCGCCCTCGGGGTGAACAACCTCGAGGAGATCGCCGCCGCGAGCCCACGGATGCAGGGCATGAGCTTCGGCCCGGCCGATCTGGCCGCCTCACGGCGTATGAAGACGACACGCGTGGGCGGCGGCCACCCGGGCTACCGGGTGATCGAGGATCCCGACCCCGCCGACGCGGAGGCCCCGCGGGCCTCGGCGCAGCAGGACCTGTGGCACTACTCGATGGGCCGCATGGTGGACGCCTGCACCTCGGTCGGGATCCTGCCCTTCTACGGCCCGTTCGGCGACATCCGGGACGAGCTGGGCTGCGAGACCCAGTTCCGCGCCGCCTTCCTCATGGGCTGCGTGGGGGCGTGGTCCCTGCACCCACGCCAGATCGAGATCGCGAAGAAGGTCTTCAGCCCCGACCCGGAAGAGGTCATCTTCGCCAAGAAGGTGATCGAGGCGATCCCGGACGGCCGCGGCGTGCACATGATCGACGGCAAGATGCAGGACGATGCCACCTGGAAGCAGTGCAAGGTGATGGTGGGCCTCGCCGAGATGCTCGCCAAGAAGGACCCGGAGCTTGCGGAGGCCTACGGCATGAGCGGCAACGGCGGCGACCCAGCGGCCACCGCGGGCGTCACGCAGCCCACGGCGTAGACCTGCCGGGCCGATGACGCCGCGCGCGCTCGGGCGGTCGGTGTTCCTCGCCACGGCCGCGGTGCTGGGGCTCGGCGCCTGCGAGCTGTCCTCCGAGGTGGATGCCCAGGCCAAGAGGACGGTGCAGGACGTCGTCCGTCAGAACCTGGTTGCGCTCGAGCAGGGTGACGGCCGAGCCGCGTGCCGCACCTACACACCCCGCTACCTCGAGACCTATCGCAACGGCTACGCCGAGTGCGTGTCGAAGGCCGCAGGCCGGCCGAACCGCAGCGCGCCGGTGCCGGACATCCGCTTCGGCGACGTGGTGGAGCCGATCGACACGGAGAACGAGGTGTCGGTGTCCTTCACCGTCGACGGCGGCAGCAACCAGAGCTACAACCTCCGCTTCACCGAACCTCCGCCGGAGGTGGGCGGCGGGAAGCGCTGGTTGATCGACCTGGAGTCTGTGGCCCGGGAGTGACGGCACGAACTGTTCACGCACTGAGCCTGGGCCTGGTGGTAGCCGCGGGCACGGGCGGGTGTGGTCGAACGGCCCACCCCACTGATGCGGACAGCGAGCGTCAGGTCCGAGCCGTAGTGGAGACGAACGTTCGCGCGTTCGATCGAGGCGATGGTCGTGCCCACTGCGAAACGCTCACATCGAGGCTGCTGAAGGCGAGCAAGGGGGGCTACTCGAGTTGCGTTGCCGGTGTAGACCGCCGAGCCGACGGCAGGCCTGCCGCGCGGGTGAAGATTCGCTTCCGTGACATTCTCGAGTACAGCGATGCCGAAGGAGCGTTGTCCGCATCCTTCACGGCGGATGGCTCCTTGAAGGTCTATCGCCTCGTGCAAGCGGAGCCCGTGCCCGAGGCGGGTGCCGGCAGGCGCTGGCTGATCGATGCCGAGGAGGCGGAGGGGGACTGACGCCTACGGGTGCAGCTTGCGCCCCTCGCTGAGCATCGCGACGAACTGCTCGAGCCGCCGGGCGCGCGTCTCCGGCTTCTTGGCGTCCTGGAGCCGGTAGAGAATGGCGTAGCGGTTGCCGCTGTCGAGGGTGGCGAAGAAGGCCTTCGCCGCAGGGCTTCTGTCCAGCTCCCGCCGGAGGTCGTCGGGCACCGTCGCCCTGCTCTGTGACTCGTAGGCGGCCTCCCACCTACCGTCCGCCTGCGCACGCTCGACCTCGGCCAGGCCAGTGGGCCTCAGCCTGCCCTGCGCCAGGAGCTCCGTCGCCTTCTCACGGTTCACCCGCGACCACTTGCTCCGCCGTCCCCGGCGCGTGAATCGCTGGAGCCAGAACTTGTCGTCGAAAGCCCCCTTCTGACCGTCGATCCAGCCGTAGCAGAGGGCAGTCTCGAGCGCCTCCGCGTAGGAGACGGTCTCGAGGCCCGAGCCCTTTTTCGCGATCTTCAGCCACAAGCCGTCGGACGTCGCGTGATTGGTCCCCAGCCACTTCTCCCAGTCCCGCTGGGAGACGAACGGGATGATCGCAAGACCCTGCTCTACCTCCATCGCCGCGCCACGATATGCCGCGACGGGTCCGCCCGCGAGCCGCCACACCACTCGTCGCTCACTAACATGCCCGCGCGGCTGATCTCCCGGCCCCAACCATGCGCTTCTACGAGTACGAATCCCGTCAGATCCTCGCCCGCGAGGGCATTCCGCTCTCGAAGCACGGATTCGCCCGCACGGCCGAGGAGGCCAGGCAGATAGCCGCAGACATCGGCGGCTCGGTCGTGATCAAGTCGCAGGTGCTCACGGGCGGGCGCATGAAGGCGGGCGGCGTGAAGTTCGCCGACACCCCGGAGGAGGCCGAGGCCCACGCGCGCGACATCCTCCAGCTCGAGATCGGCGGCCACATGCCGCGCGGCGTGCTGGTGGACTCCCGCGCCGAGATCAAGCAGGAGTACTACGCGGGCGTGGTCTGGGACGGCGTGCGCAAGCTGCCCACGTTCGTGTTCTCGGACATGGGCGGCATCGACATCGAGGAGGTGGCCGAGAGCCACCCGGACCACATCGGCCGCGGCCACTTCTCCACGGTCCTGCCGAGCATGGACTTCCGGGCCAAGGACGCCGTGGCCGCGGTGGGCATCACGGGCTCCGAGCTCAACCGGCTGACGCCGATCCTCGCCAAGCTCGCGAAGCTGTTCGTGAAGTACGACATGACGCTCGCGGAGATCAACCCGCTGGCCCAGCTCGCGGACGGGACGTTCGTGGCGGTGGACGCTCACATGGACATGGAGAACGAAGGCCGGGTGCGTCAGCAGGAGCTCCTGAACGAGCTGGGCGTGGGCGACGAGGAGACGCGCGAGGCGCGCGAGGCGACCGAGTTCGAGATCCGCGGCGAGCAGATCGATTCGGCCGACCACCGCGGCGTGGCAGGCAACGTGACCGAGTTCGACGGCAACCTCGGGCTCGTGATCGGCGCCGGGGGCGGCTCGCTGACCCTGTTCGACGCCGTGCAGAACTTCGGCGGCCGGCCTGCCAACTACTGCGAGATCGGCGGCAACCCTTCGGTGTCGAAGGCCTGCAACCTGACCAAACTCGTGCTCTCCAAGCCCGGGGTGGAGAAGATCGCGGTGATGATGTCAATCGTTTCGAACACGCGCGTGGACATCGTGGCCCGCGGCGTGATCAAGGCCTGCGTCGAGCTCGGCTTCGACCCGGCCGAGAAGATCGCGATCTTCCGCATCCCGGGCGCGTGGGAGGAGGAGGGCTTCAAGATCCTCGCGAAGCACGGGGTGGAGTACGCGGACCGCAGCGTGTCGATGCACGAGGCCGCACGGCGGGCGGTGGAGAAGGTCCCCGCGGTCTCTTCAAACGGCGCAGCCGCAGCGGGTGTCGGCGAAGGGGCGGTGGCGGCCCCCGGCCTCGAGGGCCGGACCTCGGGCGAGGTCACGGAGGCGCCCTGATGGCCGAGCACCTGATCGACGAGTCCACCACGTTCATCGTGCAGGGCATCACCGGCCGCGAGGCCGTGAACCTCACGCGCGAGTGTCTCGACTACGGCTCCAAGATCATCGGCGGCGTGACCCCCGGCCGGCGTGGCCGCGAGGTGCACGGTGTGCCCGTGTTCGACTCGGTCGCGCAGCTCGTGACCGAGGTGGGGCAGGTACCCGACGGCTCGGTGGTCACCGTCCCCCCCGCCTTCACGCGCGATGCGGTGTTCGAGGCGATAGAGGCCGGCGTGCGACTGATCGTGATCGTCACCGAGCGCATCCCGCGCTACGACGTCGCCCAGATGGTGGAGTTGGCCACGCTGCGCGGCGCGCGCATCATCGGGCCCAACTGCCTCGGCATCATCCGCCCTGGCGTGGCCAAGATGGGCGGCATCGGCGGCCCCGCGAAGGACGCCGCCAAGTCCTACGCGCCAGGCCGCGTGGGCGTGCTGTCGCGCAGTGGCGGCATGACCACCGAGATCTCGTCGACGCTGAGCGCGGCCGGCCTGGGCGTATCGACGGCGGTCTCCATCGGCGGCGACGCGATCATCGGCTCCTCCTATGCGGAGCTGATGCCCTACTTCGAGGCCGACGAGCAGACCGAGGCGATCGTGATCTACACCGAGCCCGGCGGCCGCATGGAGGCCGAGCTCGCCCGCTACGTGACCGAGAACGACTCCCGGCTGCCCATAGTCGCGTTCATGGCCGGCCGCTTCATGGACGCCATGCCCGGCATGTCGTTCGGGCACGCCGGCACGATCGTCGAGGGCAAGGCCGACACCGCGGCCGAGAAGATCATCCGGCTGCAGGAGGCGGGAATCGCCGTGGCCGAGGAGATCTCGGAGATCCCGGATCTGGTGAAGGAGCGAATCGGCTCCGGGGCCGGGGCGGCGGCCTGATGCCGGGAATGTTCATAGACGTGGAGATCGACGAGTCGATCCGGGGCGACGCCGCGGTCGCGAAGGCCCTCGAGCAAGCGTGCCCGGTGGACATCTATGCCGAGCGCGACGGACGCGTCGAGGTCGTCGAAGAGAACCTCGACGAGTGCGTGCTGTGTGAGCTGTGCATCCACGCCTCGCCGCCCGGGACGGTACGGGTCCTGAAGCTGTACGACGGGACGGCGCTGGGGTAGCGAGCGCCTCAGTCGCTCGAAGCGCGAGCACGGGACCTCCGTGACCGGCGGCAGGGGCCAGCAACGGGCCCGGAACCTACGCTCCGTACACCCGTTCGCCGCCCGTCCTCCTTGGCGCTTCCAAGCCCTCCGCCAGCCCCGCGGAGGCTGCTGCCGCCATCCCTACAAGGTGCGCTGGCTACTCGTCGGACCCGCTCGGATCCTCCGGCACTCCGACGTCCTCGTTGGGCGCCGGATTGGCGGTCTGCCCGTCCTCGATCCCCTCGTCGCCGATCTTCGGCGTGGCGTCCGCGTTGGCCCGACCCGCACCCTCCTCGCCCCCAGCGTCAGGTGGGGCCGACCCGGGGCTGTCGAGTCTGTCCGCGTCGCCAGTTTTCTCGCGCGGGTCCTCGGTCTCGTCGAACATCGCTCCTCCTCCCCTGCGCTGCCTGATCGCCGCGCAGCTCAACCGCACGCTAGTCCCCGGGCTTCGCCGAGTCAACCGGTGCTTGCGGCGCGGGTGCGCGCTTGGGCGCGCCAGGGTAGAGTGATCCCGGATGGGGGCCACCGACAGCGACCACGCCTCGTCAGCTAACGCGGGCACGGACAATCCCCTGCACGAGGTGGCACACGCGGCCGTCCGCGGTGCGATCGGGGCGATGGCGATGACCGGCGTGCGCGTCTTCACGGTCCACATCGGGCTCGTCGGGCAGACGCCTCCGGAGGCCATCACGCGGCAGCGCGCGAAGGGCGTGATGAGGCGCATCCCCCGCAAGCGGAGGCCTGCGGCGGTCGAGCTCATGCACTGGGCCTACGGCGCGGTGGGCGGGGCCGCCTTCGGCGCCCTGCCGGATGGCCTGCGTCGTCGACCGTGGGCGGGACCGGTCTACGGCTTCGTGACCTGGTTGGGCTTCGAGGCCGGCGTCGCTCCGGTGCTCGGCCTCAAGCAGGCGACCACGAAGCAGCGCCCGGTGGAGCGCATCGCGTTGGTGGCCGACCACCTGCTGTACGGATTCATTCTCTCGGAGATGCGCCGGCGACCACAGGATTAGCGCTGAGCTCGTAGCTCCCGGACGCGTCGACCCGCTCGGCCGACGCCCAGTCAGTGGGGGTGCGTGTGGTCCTCCTCGACTCCCGCCTCGTGTGCGTGCGAGTGCACCCGGTCGCCGTGGCTGTGCTGGTGCTCGTGCCCGCTGTACCCGTGCCCAGCAGGGTGCTCGTGCCTGTGCCCATGGGGGTGCTCGGTGTGGGGGTGACCGTGGCGGGAAGCGTCGCTCGCGGCGCAGTGCTCACACAGGCCGACGATGGGAAAGTGGCTGAAGCGTGCCCGGTAGCCGAAGAGCCGTCGTATCTGTGCCCGGACGGGGTCCAGGCGGACCGACTCGACAGCCGTGACCCGACTGCAGCGCTCACACGCCAGGTACTCCCGATCGTCGGCGTCACTGAGCGCGTAGAGGCCCGGACCGTGGCCGATGTGTACGTGACGCACCGCACCGAGCTCCTCCAGGTATTCGAGGGCGCGGTACACCGAGGTGAGGTCCAGTCGAGGCGCCCGGCCTTCGAGGCCGTTCGCGATGTACTCGGCCGAGACGGGCCCATCGGCGGCAAACAGCGCCTCGAGCACGGCCCGCCGCGGCGCGGAGAAGCGACCCCCCGCCCTGCGGAGTACCGCCGCGATCTCGTCGATGTCGGCGAACCCGAGTCGAGGACTACGCGGGGCGCGTGTCATTCGGCCGCGAGGTTCGCCGACCAGCGCTCCTCGATCCGGCCAAAGCGCCACACCGACAGGGCGATCGCCCAGGTCGCCACGAACAGCCCGACGATCGCGTAGCCGACGTAGTTGAGGTCGATGCCCGAGACGAAGCCCCACACGCCGCCGGTCAGGCTGAGCTTCTCGGAGAGCACCGCGACCAGCTCGATGGTCCCGATGACGAGCGCGACCGCCACCGACAGCCCGGTGATCGTGATGTTGTAGAAGACCTTGCGGACGGGCTTGGCGAACGCCCAGCCGTAGGCGAAGCTCATGAACGCCCCGTCGATCGTGTCCAGCAGTGACATGCCCGCGGCGAACAGGATCGGCAGGCACAGGATCGCGTAGAAGGGGATGCCGCTCGCCGTGGCCGCGGTGCCCGCCGTGGCAAGCAGGGCGACCTCGGTCGCGGTGTCGAAGCCAACGCCGAAGAGCAGGCCCAGGGGGTACATCTGCCACGGCTTCCGGATAGCCCGCGTGGCGCGCGCGTAGAAGCGGTTCATGAACCCGCGCGAGTTGAGCTGCTCCTCGAGTTGCTGCTCGTTGTACTCGCCCTGGCGCATGCGCAGGAAGACCCGCACGATGCCCACCAGGATGATGAGGTTCAGGATCCCGATCAGCACCAGGAAGAACCCCGACACGCCCGGACCGATCAGGCCGGTCGCCTGATGCAGCGCGGAGCCGTCGTCCTCCACGGCGCCGCTCAGCCCCCGGATTCCGAGCGCGAGCAGTGCCGCCAGGACGAGGACGATCGTCGAGTGCCCCAGGGAGAAGAAGAAGCCGACGCTGAGCGGGCGCTGCCCCTCGCTCATCAGCTTG
>JAABUN010007893.1_pt1 | contig 11199 bp, 8 predicted proteins | sample 5559311 | NCBI WGS metagenome assembly JAABUN01 (sample SAMN10711877, study PRJNA513370) | rock metagenome | isolation source: Antarctica rocks | place: Antarctica: Victoria Land, Siegfried Peak sud | reverse complement strand
ACGGCGCCGCCTGGATTTGGAAATCGGTCGGACTCCGGCGGGCCGGCTGCACGCAGACGCTCGACCTCGACCACGCCTGCGAGCACCTGGCCCGCGGCGCCGAGGCGGTCTTCGGCGAAGGGACGGCGGAAACCCGACCGGCGTTCGAGCGGGGCCGCGGCCTCTTGATCCGGAGTGGCTGGGCGGGCGTCTGCGCTTGGGTGGCCGAACTGCGGGCGGTCGAAGGCGAACCCGAACGGGAGCGGCGACGCCGGGCCACGGAAAAACTGCTGAAGTACTTCGCGGCCCACGTGGGCCGACGGAATTACGCCGCGATGCTCGGACAGGGCCGGGCCATCGGCAGCGGAGCGGTCGAAGGGCAAGCGAAGACTCTGGGCCTGCGTCTCAAGCGGAGGGGCGCCCGTTGGAATCGGAAGAACGTCCAACCGATGGCCAGCTTGGTCTGCGTGCGGCACTCGGTGCAATGGAAGGCCTACTGGAGCTTGGCGGCTTGAGCCCCCAGAGAATCTGGTTGCACCCGATCTCGCGGGTCATCGGGGACTCCCTTTCGACAACGGGCCGGCGATGCTACCATGATAGGCGGACGACCCGCCGAACCCCGACTGGCCCCACGTATGCGCGATCCGATGAGCTGGGCGCTGCCGATCTTCCGAGTCTTCGGCATCCAGGTCCGCGTCCACCTGCTGTTCTTCATCGTCACGCTGGGGTTCTTCCTCCGGCAAGTCACTCTGCCGGGCAACGTCGTCTGGTGGGGCGATGTGTTCCTGCTCATCGTGGCTTTGCTTTTCGGCGTCATCCTGCTCCACGAGTTCGGCCACTGTTTCGGCGGCCGGGCCGTGGGGGGGGAAGCCGAGGAGATCCTGATCTGGCCGCTCGGCGGGCTGGCGTTCGTCAAGGTGCCGCACGAGTGGAAGGCCCATACCACCATGATCGCGGCCGGACCGCTCGTGAACGTGGTGATCTGCTTCCTGACGGGCGCCGTCGTCGCCGGGGCCGGGTACGTCCCGATGTTCAACCCGCTCGCCGACCCCTACGTCTCCGAGATGAGGCGCCTGAAGGACGACCGCATCTACACGAGCCAGTACGGGATGCGGCTGTACGCGCCCGGCGGCGTGGAAAGCCCGCCCGACCTGGCGAGAACCTTCGTCGGCAAACCGGCGGACCTGGCCGAGTCTGCGGTGAAAAGCGGCTACGAGCGCGCCCTGGCCCCCGGCTGGGTCGTCTGGGTGAACCGCACCTTCTGGCTGTCGTGGATCTTGCTGCTCTTCAACCTGATCCCGGCTTACCCCCTCGATGGCGGGCAGTTGTTGCAAGGGCTGATCTGGTGGCGGCGCGACTACCGCACCGGCGTGACGGTGGCCGCTTACGGCGGCGTCATGTGCTCGGTCGTCGTGTTCGTGGCCTCCATCGCCGCGAACGAGGCGCTCATCTTGGGCCTGGGCCTGTTCATGCTCTTCTCCAGCGTGTTGAAGTTGCGCAGCCTGGACCTGGAGGAAGGGCCGTTCGGGTACGACTTCAGTGGCGGCTACACGAGCCTCGGCGACGACGACGAAACCCCCCGGCCCAAGCCGAAGAAGCAGGGCTTTGTGAAGCGTTGGTTGCAGGCCCGCGCCGCCAGGCGGCTCCGCCACGAGGCCGCGCGGCGCCGGGAGGACGAGGAACGCATGGATCAACTGCTCGACAAGATCGCCCGCAGCGGCAAACACGCCCTGACCGACGACGAGCGCCGCTTCATGGAGCGCGTCAGTGCCCGGTATAGAAACAAATGAAACGGAGCAGGAATAATGTTTACCGCAGAGGCAGGTGAGGAAGAAGAGAACGAAGACCGAGTTTTTCATCTGTTGTTATCTCCTCTTCCTCATCTTCCTCTGCGGTAAAAAATGCCTTCGATGGGAGTACGACTTGTCGAATCTGATCGAACCCCGGACGCTGCAAGGGTTCCGCGACTACCCCCCGGCCCTGATGATCCCTCGCGAACTCGTGTTGCAGACCGCACGTACCGTGTACCGCAGCTATGGCTACGCCCCCATCGACACGCCGACGCTCGAGTACGCCGACGTGCTGCTCGGCAAAGGGGGCGGCGAGAACGACCACAAAGTCTACCGGTTCAAGGACCACGGCGACCGCGACGTGGCGATGCGCTTCGATCTCACGGTGCCGTTCGCCCGCTTCGCGGCCACGCACGTTCCGCAACTCGGCACCCCCTTCAAGCGCTACGCGATGGGGCCGGTCTGGCGCGGCGATCGGCCGGCCCAAGGACGCTACCGCGAGTTCTGGCAATGCGACTTCGATACCATCGGCACCACCAGCAACGCCGCGGATGCCGAAGCGGCGCTCGTCATCAACGACTTGTTCGCGGCACTCGGTATCGGGAAGTTCCAGATCTGCGTGAACAATCGCCTGCTGCTCAACGGCCTGCTCGAAAGCATCGGCGTGCTTGACAAGGCGGTGCCGCTGCTCCGCTCGCTCGACAAGCTGGCAAAAATCGGCCGCGATCAGGTGATCGAGGAGATGACCCGCGAAGCCGGCGTGACCGCGGAGCAGGCCGGACGTGTCCTCGCGCTGGCGGAAGCGGACGGAACGAACGAGGAAATCCTGGACGCGGCCGAAGCCGGCTTCGGCGGCCACCCGAACGAGAAGGCCCGCGAAGGGCTGCTGCGCCTGCGCGAACTGCTGAGCGTGGCGGCCGAGGCCGGCGTCCCCACCGGGCGCATCCGCATCGACCTGAGCATCGCCCGCGGGCTGGACTACTACACCGGCACCATCTACGAGACCTTCCTGACCGACCTCCCCGGCATCGGAAGCGTGTGCAGCGGCGGCCGTTACGACAACCTCGCCAGCCTCTACACGAAGCAGGTGCTGCCGGGCGTCGGCGCGTCGCTGGGCGTGGACCGGCTGCTGGCCGCGATGGAGGAGATCAAACACCCCTGGATGACGGGGCAGAGCACACCGGCCCCGGTACTGGTGCTCCAGTTCGAGAACACCTGGCTGGGGCACTACCAGCGCGTCGCCCGGACGCTGCGCGCCGCGGGCGTCGGCGCGGAGGTCTACCCGGACGTGAAGCGGCTGAAGGCGCAATTCGAGTACGCCGACAAGCGTGGCTTCCGCGCCGCCCTCATCGCCGGCTCCGACGAGTTCGCCAGGGGCGTCTGGAAGATCAAGGATCTGAGGACCCGAGAAGAGGCGACGGTGGCGGAATCGGAGGTAGTAGGGCGCATCCAGGCGATCATGGACGTAGTTTGAGTCGATCCCGCTTTTCGGAGCCGGCGGCGTAAGCGACGGGCCGGCGGACGGCCGTGGCGCTTGCGTGGACGGACGACGGAAGGGGACCGTCGCTCACGCTGTCGGCTCCGATGGAACGTCCGAGTGCTGTGACACATGATCCGCTCCAACCACTACGAGGCCGCGTTCGAGGCCTACCTGCGTGAGCGGCGGGTGGGCTTCATCGCCATCGACGAGACGAAGCGGAGCATCCTCGGGCGGCAGAACATCAAGAGCGCCGACTTCATCATCGTCGGGCCGGAGACGGCGAAACTCGTCGTCGACGTGAAGGGCCGCAAGTTCCCCAGCGGCACGTCCGGCGGGCGGACGTGGCAGAACTGGGCCGAGGAGCAAGACATCGACGGCCTGACGCGCTGGGCCACGGAGTTCGGCGCGTCGTTTCGGGCCGTGTTCGCCTTCGTCTACCAGATCCAGCCGCCCTACGAACTCACACCCGGTACGCCCGACCTGTTCCGCTTTCACGACAAGACGTACCTCATGCGGGCCATCGGTGTCGCCGAGTACCGACTGCACATGCGCGTGCGTAGCGTCAAGTGGGGGACGGTGCATCTGCCCGTCGAGGCGTTCCGCGCGATGGTGCGGCCCTTCTCGGAGTTTCTGGCGAATCCGGTGATTCTCACGCCTGGGGACGCGGCCCGTTTGCCTTCGGCGTAGAACAACCCCATGAGCGAACTCCACCTCAAAGTCGGCCTCGTGCTCGGATCGCTCGGGATGCCGTTGCGCCCGGCCTTGCTGGAAGCGGCGAAGCTGAGCGTGCAGGGTGTGCAACTCGACGCCATGGGGTTGCTCGCGCCGGAGAACCTTAGCGACACGGCCCGCCGCGACTTCCGCACGCAATTGCGTTCGCTCAACCTCGAACTCACGGCGCTGCACTGCCCGTTGCGGAAGGGACTCGACAGCTTCGAGTTCCAGGAGCAACGCCTCGACCACGTGACGCAGGCGATGCAACTGGCCTACGACCTCGGCGCGAAGAAACTGATTCTGCCGATGCCCAAGATCCCGGCCGACGCCGCGCCGGAGCCGGAGGCCGAGGAAAGCCCGAAACCGCACTTTTTCTTCTCGGGGCCACCCGCGAAGAACGTGACGTTGCGCGAAACCCTCACGGAGCTTTCGCACCGGGCGGACCGCATGGGCACGTGGCTCGGACTCGACGGCGGCCTCGATTCCGGCACCGCATTGAAGGCTTACCTCGATGGCTTCCGCAGCGGCAGCCTCGGAACGAACTTCGACCCCGCGAACTACCTGATGAACGGCTTCGACCCGCTGACGAGCCTCACGGCCCTGGGGGCAATGTTGGAGCATGTCCACGCCCGCGATGCCCAGCGGACGAGTTCGAGTGCCGGCCCCATCGAAGTGCCTGTCGGCGCGGGTGACCTCGACTGGCTGAGCGTCGTGGCGACGCTCGAAGCCATCGAGTACCGCGGCTTTTTGTGCGTCGAGCGCACGGCCGGCGACTCGCGGCTGGCCGACGTGAAAGCCTCCGTCGGGTTCCTCCGGCGCTTCGTACCGCTGACGCGCTCGTAGAATCCGGGTATGGGGTTTGGGGTATCGGGTTTCGGAAGCAAGGGATCGGACGGTGGCCGGCATGTCCGAATCGTCACTCCACCAGCTTCCTGCCGTCGGCAAGGTGCTCGACCATCCTACCCTGCGGGCCGTTCGCGGTCGCCATTCCACGGCGGCGATCACGGCGGCGGTCCGGGTGAAACTGGACACCGCACGAAGCCACGTGAAAGCGGGCGGAGCGGGGCTCGGGCTCGATGCCATCGCCGAGGCCGTGGCCCGCACACTCCGCGAATCCGAGCGCCCATCGCTGCGCGCCGTCATCAACGCCACCGGCGTCGTGTTGCACACGAATCTCGGCCGCGCGCCGATGGCGGAGGTGGCGGCGCAGGCGGCCTACGAAGCGGCGCGGAGCTATTTGAACCTCGAACTCGACCTCGGCACGGGGAAGCGTTCGAGTCGCCAAGACCCGATCCGCGATGGGGTGAAAGCCCTCACCGGCGCGGAATCCGCGACCGTGGTGAACAACTGCGCGGCCGCGATGGTGATCGTATTAAGGGCACTGACGGTCGGGAAGGAAGTCGTCGTTTCGCGCGGGCAACTCGTCGAGATCGGCGGCGGCTTCCGCATCCCGGAGGTCATGGCCGTGAGCGGCGCGGTCCTGCGCGAAGTCGGTACGACGAACATCACGCGACTGGGCGACTACGAGCGGGCCATCGGGCCGGCCACCGGGCTGCTCCTGCGCGTCCACACGAGCAACTTCCGCATCCGCGGCTTCACCGAGGGCGTGGGCATCGCCGACCTCGCGGCCCTGGGAAAGAAGCACGGCCTCCCCGTCGTCGATGATTGCGGCAGCGGCGCTGTCCTCGACCTGACGGCGGAAGGTTTGCCTGGTGAGCCGCTGATTTCGCAGGGGATCGCGGCCGGTGCCGATCTCGTCCTCTTCAGCGGCGACAAGCTCCTCGGTGGGCCGCAGGCCGGGATCATCGCCGGGAAAGCCGAACTTATTCAACGGATCGAGCGCGATCCGCTGATGCGGGCCTTCCGCTGTGACAAGATGACGCTCGCGGCGCTCGAAGCGACCCTGCGGTTGCACCGCAATCCCGAGCGCGTGCGGGAAACCGTGCCCACCCTCGCCATGCTGACGATGCCGCTGACAACCTTGCGGAACCGGGCCGAAACTTTCGCGGGGCGGTTGAAGGCCGTCGCGGGAATCCGGGCGCTGGAAGTGCGCGACGATGCCGCGTACGTCGGCGGCGGTTCGCTCCCCGACATCGCGCTGCCGGCCGCGGTGGTGGCGCTGACAGCCGAGTGTCACTCGGAGGAAGCCCTCGCCGCCCGCTTGCGTTCGGGCACGCCTGCGGTGATGGCCCGCCTGCACGCGGGCCAGGTGCTCTTCGACCTGCGGACCGTGTTCGACCGTCAACTCGACGACCTGCTCGCGGCGGTCGCCGCCGCCCTCCGGGAGGAACCGCTTTGAACTTCGGCACACCCCTGGCCCGCCTGCGGCTCATAGGCTTCGTCGAAGGCATCTCCGCGGTGTTGCTCTTCGGCGTGGCGATGCCGTGGAAATACCTCATCGACGAGCCGACCGGCAAGCCCGTCGTCTTCGGGGTCGGCCTGGCGCACGGTATACTCTGGACCGTGTACATGCTGGCGCTCCTGAATGCGTGGGTCGTTCGGAAATGGGGCCTGGGCAGGGCCTTCGTCGCGGCGCTGGCGTCGATCCCGCCCTTCGGCACCTTCGTCTTCGATCGGAGCTTGAGACGGGAACAGGTGGAAACGCGCGATTCGAGGCAGTAGTGCGACCTCTGGTGGCGGCTTCGCCTGCGGCGGTTCGACCTTGAGCGGCACCCCCAACTTGCCGCACCCTATGGCCACGATCCGAGGAACGGTGTTTCAAGGGGCGCTTCGGCACCCGGTGCGTCGTCCTCGCTGGCACGTCGGGATAACACGAACAAGCGCCAAACGCAGTCGAAAATGTCCTAGCCGACGGCCGGTGTGGCCGCGCGGGCCACAGGTTTCGCCGGCTCGTCGCCGACGCCGTGTTTCAGCAGGTGGGCCACGAAGCCCCGCTTCGGAATCGCGGTCGCCGCTAGGTTCCACCTCTTCAACTGCCAGCCGACGAACGCGGCGGCGCCACCGGGCAGGTGATGGCCCTTCTCCTCGGACTTCTCGGCCAGTTCCGCGGCGTGTTCCGCGAGGGCTTGTTCGTTGGATCGAGTCCCGTCGGAGGGAAGCCCTTCCACCTCGTCGTCGGGCTCGGCGGCGCGAGCGGCGCGGCGCTCGGCCGTCCTTTCCTCGTCGCGGCGCTCGTCGGCCTCGTATTCGAGCTGCGCCGTCGACACCACTTCGCTGCCCGCGACGAGTTTGCCGTGGCGCATGCGCGTCCGTTCGAGTTCGAGGATCGAGTTCGCCGCGGCCGCGACGATCATGGTGTCGGTGTGGGTCAATTGCCGGCGCAGGGCGGCCACGGCCTGGAAGACGGTGTCGCTCCAGAGTTGGCCGCGTTCGCGCGCCGACGCCGGTAATAGGGGGAGTTCGGCCGGCCTCGGGTCGAAGTGGGCACCGACGCGGTTGAAGGGGAGGGTGGCGGTCATGGCGAGTCCCTTATGTGATTTTGTGTACAGTAGTGTATATAAACTCAAAATGGGTCCGTGTCAAAAAATTCTGGCAAGAATTGTTGGCGTCGCCACAGTAGCCCGATGCGGCCGCGGAGGTTTGTCCTCCCTCGTGGACACATCGGGCTACGGACGGCCGGGAAGGGAGTACCCCCGGGCTTGTCTCAGAGGGCCTGCGATTACCCGAACCCACCGGGCCTAGTCTCGTTTCGGGTTCCTTGTCGCGGTCTTGTTAGTCCGACGCGCCAGCGAGGACGACCACGCCCTCGCTGGCGCGTCGGACTAACAAGAAGAGGGTCCGCTACGAGGATGTCGAAACGGGACTAGCCCGGTGGCTCGTAATGGAAACGGAAAAGGTTCCGACAAGAAGGGGCGCGTTCCCTTTCCCGACCGTCAGGAGTCGGGGTGTGGCGAGGCGTTCGCCAGCTCTTCCAGGTAATGCGCCCCTAGCTTCGGGTCGGTCATGAAGATGTAAGCCGCGTAGCCCTGTAAGCGGGCGAGGGTCTCGCCGGCTTGCAGCGGCTTGCCGGCCTTCCGGTTGAACACGGCGGCCCGCAGTTCCCGGCGGAGCTTGCGCGGCGTCCGCGGGGCCGCGTCGCCGTTGACCACAAGGCCCGTGACCGTCTGCCGGCGACCGCTGCGGATCACGCGCGTCTTCGAGTCCTTGATCGCCAGCCCTTCGTCCGCGGCGATTTTCGCCACCGTGCGGATCAACCCATCGGGGGCGCTGTCGGCGGCCCCCGCGGGCAGGCTGAAGGTGAGGTCGTCCGCGTAGCGGCTATAGCGCCAACCGGCCTTGGCCGCCAGCGCCGCGAGGCGGCGATCGAGGCGCAGGCAGAGCGCGTTCGTGAGCGCCGGGCTGGTCGGCGCGCCCTGCGGCAGGCAGCGCGGACCGAGGGCGACGAAGTACTTCTTCCCCTCCAGTTCCACGATCTCACGCGGGCTTTCGGTGCAGAGCAGTGCCAGCAGCGTGGCGATCGACTCGCGGTAGCCGGCCTTGCGGAAGATCCCCTTCACGCGCCGCCAGGTGATGGTCGGGAAGAATTGCTCCACGTCCATCTTCACCACGATGCGGGCGTTCGTATGGACCGCGGCGTTCGTCAAGATTGACCGGCCCGCGAGGAACCCTTGCGCCGAGCCGTGGACCGGCAGGCGCTCGGCGATGTGGTGGAGGATCCTACGCTGGGTGGCCTTGAGGCGCGGCAGCGGCGCCCAGATTGGTCGTGCCGTGCCGTCGCGCTTGGGGATGATGAAGCGGACGTAGTGGATCATCGTCGCCGCGTCGCGGTGGTAGGCCATCGCCCGCAGTTCCGCGATCGTCAGGCCCAGCGCCTCCGCCAATTGCTTGGGCGTGTCGAGCGAAGGTAGTTCGTTCTCGGCGGCCCGCTCGGGTCCGTTGGGCGTGTCCCATTTGTCGGCTTTGGCGTCGTCGTTCCAGAAGACCCCTTCGCCGAGGTGGATGATGTTCGCGGCCTTGTACGCGGTCCACGCCTGCTTGTCGAGCGTCTTCCGCTCGGCCGCCTCGCGCTTCAGTTCCTTCTTGTACTGGTCCTTCTCGCGGTCGCTCATCGACTCGACTTCGCGCCGCTCGACGAAGTAGCCGCGCTCCTTCAACTGGGTGTCGACGTAGGTTTGCCGCCCGCCGGCTTGCGAGATCGCGGCCCAGAGGGCGAGGGCGTCGGTCGGCGTGCTCATGGTCGTCCGGGCCGGGGAGGGTGGTTGCGTTGGGTTCGTTTCGTTACTGACGGTCGGTTATCAATTGCCACCGATCTTTCTTCGCCCCGAAGGGGCCGTCGTTTCTAGCCCAGGGCGGAAGCCCTGGGATTTGGCAGGCGGGATGCTCCGCTTCCCGGAACGCGCGACCCAGGGCTTCCGCCCTGGGCTAGAAACGACGGCCCCTTCGGGGCGAAAACTCCACTGGCTTTGAATACCTGACCATCAGTAACCAGGACGGCGAGCCGCCGACAAGCTATTCGGCGATGGCGTCCAAATAGCCCTTGGCGTCGAGGTCGGCGAGGCGACCGAAGTACGAGGCGCGGGCCTCGCCTTCGCTGTTGAAGCGCAGCGATTGCAAGCGCATCTCCTGCCCCGCGCGGCCCCAGCGCACCTTGACCTTCTTGCGCTCCAACGAGATCTGCACGACGTTCTCGCCGGCGGTGTCGCGCTGCGTGAAGGCCCGCGTCTCGAAGGTCACGCCGTCGTCGGTCTTGGCCGCGGCCGCCTCGCGCACGGCCCAGGCCAGCCGGAGGGCGATGAGGTGGACGCACGGCCCGGCTTTCAACCCCTGCTTGCGGAAGGCGGCGCAGGTGCAACTGGCGCGGCGCAAGTTCCCCTCGTCGGCGATCAGCATCTGCGGGCGGTAATCGCGCTTCTCCTCGACCACCGTGACTTGCCCGGTGAGTTCGAGACCCTGGGCCGCGATGCGGTTGGCGGACACGATGCGCACGGCGTCGCGGCGGGTCAGCAGGTCGTGGGCGATCTTCTCACGGACGTTGCGGTATTGCAGCCGCGTCAGGTCGAGCTTCGTTTCGACGAGCGGTCGGTAGCGGTATTGCCCGGTCGCCAGATCGAACATGAGCGCGCCCTGCTGGCAGCCGAGTTGCAGCGCTTCGAGCAGCGGCGAACCTTTCAAACCCGTTTCCTTGGCGATCTGTTCTTTCGAGGCCACCCACACGCCGGCCGCGAGGTACTTCACGACCTTTTCGAGCGAGCCGCCCGTCGCGGTCTGGCGCGGCAAAAGCAGGTCGAATCCGAGGGCGCTCGACCAGTTCGCGGTCGTGAAGCCGGTCAGCCCGAGTGTCAACGTAATGTCACCGGCGCGGAAGACCCAGAAGCTCGGCAGGCCGCTGCCGAGCAGATGCACGTCGATGCTCCGCACATACGGGAGCAGCCGGCGCATCAGCAGCAGCCGGCGCCGGCCCCAGATGCGCACGACCTTCGCGGCCGTCCCCTTGAAGACCGGCCCGGTCGCTTCGATCACGGTCTCGGACGGTTCGAGCACGATCCGCGGCGGTTGAGCCGGGATGAGTTCGAGGCGCAGGCCGCGGCGCTTCCCCTTGCGGTCCCCGTTCATGCGTAGGTGCCGGAGCGCGTTGTACAGGTCCATCGGGGCCAGTTGCACCCGTTCGAGAGGCAGCGTCGCCGCGGACTGCACCTGGAGGAAGCCGCGCAACCAGGAGTCGGGAACGCGGATCGACTTTTCGAGCACGCCTCCGCCCGCCTCGGTCTTCACGGCGACGCCGGCGCTGCCGATGTGCAGGTCGGTCCGGCGGTAGTCGCGCATCTGTTGGACGCTGGCGAAAAGGGCCTCGCTGAAGTCGATGTTGGTGGTGCCGGCCTGCACCGCGCCGACCTCGTCGAAAGCGGCGCGGTCGAAGGCGAGGCAGGCGTAGCCCGATTCGTCGCGGCTGAAGACCTCCATCAGCACGCGATCCGGGTGGACGGTGACGACCGGATCGAGGATGCAGAAGAGCAGCGGATCGTTGCGCAGCAGCCAGCCGAAGTAGGCCTGCTGCGCCTGCCAGATCGACTGCGAGGCCGTCTCCTTCTTCAGGCGCAGGTAGGCGAGGTAGGCCGTGCGGTCCTTGGGCTGGTAGCAGTAGTCGCTGCCGACGATGGCGTAGAGCGCCGACAGCGCCTCGCGGAAGCGGAGCGGCTCCTTGATGGTGCCGCGGAACTCGACGGCGGGCCGGTCGAGGTTGCCGAAGAGTTCGAGGTGCGCCTCAGTCCCCGTCGTGGCGACGCGCGAGCTTCCGCCGTAGCGCAGATGCGCCGGCGTCGTCGGCTCGGCCACGGG
>JAABUN010007891.1_pt1 | contig 11201 bp, 10 predicted proteins | sample 5559311 | NCBI WGS metagenome assembly JAABUN01 (sample SAMN10711877, study PRJNA513370) | rock metagenome | isolation source: Antarctica rocks | place: Antarctica: Victoria Land, Siegfried Peak sud | reverse complement strand
TCCTTCACCACCGACTCCAGGTGGGTGACCTACGGCGACAAGGCCCAGATCACCCTGACCGGGCCCTCCGACTACGACAGCCCCCGCCTCACCCCGACCCTGAACGCCGCCGGCAAGACCGAGTTCGTCAAGGCGACCCGAGCCGCTATGGACACGTGCCTGGCCCAGCGCAAGCTCGCCCCCGCCGGCTGCCCGAACCGGGTTGCGCCGCGCCCCGACCAGAAGATCACCGAGAGCACGGTCCGCTGGAGCCTGACCAACGATCCCTACAAGAACGCCCGGGTCAGCCTCGACTCCACCGATCCCACGGTGGCCGAGGCGACCTTCTACCCCGAGTACCGCTTCCAGGCCAAGGGCAGCCAGGACGGACGCAGCTTCACCTTCGACGGCCAGCCGACCGGGCTCTACCTGTTCCGTTCCGAGGGCGACCTGTCCGGTGACACCGTCAAGGTCAAGCTGGTGACCCGCGGCTGAGAAGATGACCGGGTGGAACATGACGCGACGAACTCCGGGCTCGATCCTGCAGCGCGGGGGTCCGGCCCGGCCCGCGAGGTGCTCACCTACGAGGGGTTCGGGGTCGGGGTCCGGGAGCTGGCCCAGGCGGTCGTGGACAGCGGGTTCGAACCCGACGTGGTGCTCGGGATCGCCCGCGGCGGGCTGATCCCGGCCGGCGCGCTGGCGTACGCGCTCGACTGCAAGAACTTGTTCACCCTGAGCGTGGAGTTCTACACCGGGGTGGACACCCGCCTCGACGTGCCGGTGATGCTGCCGCCGTTCCTCGATCCCCACGACCTCGACGACGCCACCGTGCTGGTGGTGGACGACGTCGCGGACACGGGACGGACCCTGGAACTGGTCAACCGGTTCTGCGAGGGGCACGTGGCGCACACCCGTACGGCCGTCCTGTACGAGAAGCCCCACTCGGTCATCAAGGCCGACTACGCCTGGCGCTACACCGACCGCTGGATCAACTTCCCGTGGTCGAGCCAGCCCGCGGTCCGCCGCGCTCAGGTCGCCTCGTCGTAGCTGCCCACCACCGCCACCTCCAGAGCGAACTCGACGCCCACGTCGCCGAACAACAGCTCCCCGGCGCGGCGGGCGGCATCTCGTACGGCGTCCGCCACCGCCTCGGCCAGCTCGGTCGGGGTCTCCACGATGACCTCGTCGTGCAGGAAGTAGACCAGCCCCGGTCGCCGACCCCCGGCGTCACCCAGCGCCACCAGCCGACGGCGTAGCTCGGCCAGCCAGCACAGCGCCCACTCGGCCGCGGTGCCCTGGACCACGAAGTTGCGGGTGAACCGGCCCCAGTCCCGGGCCTGCGAGCGGGCCCGCCGCTGCTCGGCCTCGGTGGCCTCGGGCAGGCTCGCCCGGCGCTGCCCCTGGTGCCACGACTCGGGCGGCGGCGGTGAGGTGCGACCCAACCAGGTGGACACCTGCCCACCGCGCTCCCCGACACGGGCGGCCTCCTCCACCCGGGCGGTGGCCACCGGGAAGGTCCGCAGCAGCCGGGGCATCAGCAACCCGGCCTCGCCGGACGTCGCGCCGTAGAGCGCGCCGAGCATCGCGACCTTGGCGTGGGCCCGGGTGTCGACGACCCCGGCGTCCACCAGCGCCTGGTAGAGGTCACCCGCCCGGCTGGCCCGGGCCATGACGACGTCGCCGGCCATCGCCGCCAGTACCCGCGGCTCGAGCTGGGCGGCGTCCGCGACCACCAGCCGGTGACCCGGTCCGGCCACCACGGCGGAGCGGATCTGCTTGGGCAACTGCAGGGCTCCCCCGCCCCGGGTCGCCCAACGCCCCGTGACCACCCCGCTCGGCACGTAGTCGGGGCGGAAGCGGCCGTCCTGCACCCAGGTCGTCAGCCAGCTCCAGCCGTTCGCGCTCCACAGCCGGGCCAGCTTCTTGTACGCCAGCAGCGGCTCGATCGCCGGGTGCTCGAGGCGTTCGAGCTCCCACTGGCGGGTGCTGTCGACGCCGACACCCTGGGCGCGCAGGGCCCGCAGCAGCTCCGTCTGGGAGTCGGGGTTCAGACCGGGTGCAGCCAACGCGGTCCGGATCTGCCCGGCCAGGGCCTCCAGCTTGGCCGGGCGACCGCCGGGCAGTGGTCGCGGGCCGAGTGCGGCCTCCAACCGGGCCTCGTGCACGGACGCGTTGAAGGGCAGCCCCAGCTGGGTGAGCTCGGCGGCGATCAGGGCTCCGACCGACTCCGCGGCCAGCAGCAGCCGCAGCCGCCCCGGCTGCTCCGCGGTCCCGACCGCCCTCAGCTGGCGTCCGAGCTCGGCCACGGCCTCGGCGAGGTCGATCTCGCCCCCGCCCGGGGGGAGGTCGAGCAGGCTGGGTTCGGAGTCCGGGGCCGGGTCGGTCGGGCCCCACCGGCCGGGGTCGGGACCGACCGGGGGCTCGCGTACGGAGCTCGAGCGGGCCAGGATGGCGTGCCCGAGCCGCAGGTCGTGAGCCCGCTCGACCCGTACGCCGGCCGCCAGCAACCGGGGGTAGACCGCGCCGGTGTCCGGCCACACCCAACGGCTGCCGGTCGACGCCCGGTCCCGCACCCAGGCGGGCAGCTCCGCCCAGTCCAGGACGGTGGGCGGGGTTGCTCGGCCGTCGGAGTCGAGCTCGACCACCGTGACGCCACCGCCGCCCGGGGCCACCACGATGTCCATCCGGCGAGCATGCCACCGCCGCGAGCCAGGGAGGTTCTGGGCTGAGCAGCCGCCCGCCAGCCGCCCCGCCGGGCACCCGCTCTAGATTGACCTGGTGCAGATGACGGTCAGCGGGTGAGCATCGAGCTCGTCGACTGGCTGCTGGGCAAGACCGAGCGGGGCAACGCAGAGACCGTCCTGGACGCGCAGCACCCCGGCGACCAGGCCTGGTCGGCGGGGAACCTCGTACGGCCGCTGGTCCACGGCTCCGCCTACTTCGCCGAGCTGCACCGCCGGATCTGCCAGACCCGGGCCGGTGACCTCATCTACTTCACCGACTGGCGCGGGGACCCGGACGAACGCCTGACCGGTGAGCCGGGCAGTGAGATCGAGACCGTGCTGTCCGCCGCCGACCGCCGTGGGGTCGACGTCCGGGGACTGATCTGGCGCTCGCACTGGGACAAGCTGTCGTTCTCCGGCGCGGAGAACCGGCAGCTGGGTGAGCAGCTGCAGGCCAACGGAGCCGAGGTGCTGCTGGACATGCGGGTCCGCACCGGAGGCTCCCACCACCAGAAGGCGGTGGTCATCCGCTACGCCGACCACCCCGAGCAGGACGTGGCCTTCGTCGGCGGCATCGACCTGTGCCACTCCCGCCGCGATGACGCGTTTCACCGGGGCGACCCGCAACCCCAGTCGATGGCCGCCGCGTACGGTCCGACGCCGGCCTGGCACGACGTCCAGGCCGCGATCACCGGTCCGGCCGTGCACGACGTGGAGACGGTCTTCCGGGAGCGGTGGTGTGATCCGACCCCGCTGAGCCGCAACCCCCTGCAGCGGATCCGGGACGTGCTGACCAGGATGGACACCCGCCCGGACCCGCTCCCCGAGCAGGCCGCGCCGCCGCCCCCGGTCGAGGGCGGCACCCACGCCGTCCAGCTGCTGCGCACCTATCCCAACCTCCGGCACGGTCGCGACTACCCGTACGCCCGGGGCGGCGAGCGCAGTGTCGCCCGCGGCTACAGCAAGGCCCTGGCCCGCGCCGACGAGCTGGTCTACATCGAGGACCAGTACCTGTGGTCGCTCGAGATTGCCCAGGCCTTCGCCGACGCGCTGCGCCGCAGCCCCCGGCTCCGGGTGGTCGCCGTGCTGCCCCAGGTGCCCGACCAGTCGGCCCCGCTGTCGCGGATTCCCCAGCAGCTCGGCCGGGAACAGGCCGTCCGGGTGATGAAGGAAGCGGGCGGGGACCGGGTCGCGATCTACGGTCTGGAGAACCCCGGTGGGACCCCGGTCTACGTGCACGCCAAGGTCTGCGTGATGGATGACTGCTGGGCCACCATCGGTTCGGACAACTTCAACCGCCGCTCCTGGACCCACGACTCCGAGCTCTCGGCCGTGGTCGTCGACACCGAGGGCGGCGACCACTCGGCGTACGCCCGACGCCTGCGACTCACCCTGGCCGCCGAGCACCTCGACCGGGAGGTCAGCGAGGGATCGGTGGCCGACGTGATGGCCGACTGCCTCAGCCCCGAGGGGATGCTCGACACCTTCGCCCGATCCGCGGCGGCCCTGGCCGCCTGGCACGCCGGGGGCGAACAGGGTGCGCGGCCCCCCGGTCGGCTGGTGGCCCTTCCCGAGCCGAACCTGTCCCCGGTCAGCCGGCTGTGGGCCGGCCCGGTCTACCGGGTGATCCACGACCCGGACGGGAGACCGCGCGCGCTGCGTCGGCGGAAGGCCTTCTGACTGCCCGACTGGGGAAGATCCGGTCTCGTCCCGGGGTCAGATGTTCCCCGTTGTCGCTGGCCCCGGGAATCAGCCACACGCGACCGAGGTTGTCGGCTGCATGCAATCAGTCATCTACACCCAGACCGGCGACCCTGAGGTCCTCCAGCTCGTCGAGCGTGACACGCCGGCCCCCGCCCCCGGCGAGGTCCGCGTCCGCATCGTCGTCTCCGGGGTGAACCCGACGGACTGGAAGTCCCGCCGCGGCTCCGGGCCGGGTGAGGCCACCCCGTTTCCCGAGGTCACCCCGAACCAGGACGGGGCCGGGGTCGTGGACGCCATCGGTGACGGGGTCGGGGATCTCAGCGTGGGTGACCGCGTCTGGGTGTTCCTAGCCGGTCACGAGCGGCCCACCGGCACCGCGCAGGAGTTCACGAATCTACCCGCCAACCGGGTCGTCCGGCTGCCCGAGGAGATCAGCTTCGACGTCGGGGTGCCGGCCATGACCGCGCACCGGGCACTGACCGTGGCCGAGGACGGTCCCGACCGGCTGCACCCCGGCGCGCTGGACGGCCAGGTCGTGCTGGTGGCCGGTGGGGCCGGTGCGGTCGGTCACGCCGCCATCCAGCTCGCCCGCTGGGCCGGCGCGACGGTCATCACCACCATCTCCGGTCCGGCCAAAGCTGCCCTGGCCACGGCCGCCGGCGCCCACCACGTGGTCAACTACCGCGACGCGGACGCGGCCGCCGCGATCAAGGCGATCGCCCCCGGCGGCGTGGACGTGATCGTGGAGCTGGCGGTCACCGCCAACGCCGCCCTCAACCTGGAGGTCGCGCGGTCCCGTACGGCGGTGGCCATCTACGCCAACGACGGAGGCGACGCGTTCGCCCTCGACGTCCGGCAGAACATGGTGCTCAACGTCCGCTACCAGTTCGTGCTGCTCTACACCGTGGGCGACGCCGCTCTCGATGCGGCCGTGGAGGACATCGGCCTGGCGCTGCGCGACGGGGTGCTCCCGGTCGGCGAGGACGCAGGCCTGCCGCTGCACCGCTTCACCCTGGCCGAGACGGCGGCCGCCCACCAGGCGGTCGAGGACGCGGTGGTCGGCAAGGTCCTGATCGACGTAACCCAGGGCTGACCCCAAGGAGGCGACGGCCCGGACACGTCGGCGTCCGCGCGAGCTGCGCGGCAAGTCCGGGCCGCTCGCCTATCCTTGCTCCCATGTCCGGGGGCCCTACATCTCGCAGGCATCCGTCCATGCGGCTGCGCCGCCTTCGTGCGCTGGCCGTGCTGGCGGTGCTGGTCGTGGTCTCCCTGGTCAGCGTGCAGCTGTTCCGCTACGTCATGTCCGACCCGGGCTCCGAAGCCCAGGTGGCTCAGGCGCCCGTGTCCGCCCCAGCTTCCTCCGAGCCTGCCGCCAGTTTCGAGCCGGCACCGAGCGAGCCTGCGGATGAGGCTCCGGCCGAGACCAGCGCACCGGTCGAGCAGCCCGCCGCCCCGACGGCGGAGGCGGCTGCCGCAGCCCTGGAAGAGGCGGCGGAGAAGCGTATGGAGGAGATCTCGGGTCGGTTGTCGATGTCCGTCCTCGACCTGAGCACCGGGGTCGCGGCGACGTACGGCCCGAGCGACCGCACCCACGCCACCGCCAGCATCGTCAAGGTCGACATCCTGGCCACCCTGCTCTGGCAGAACGACGGAAAGCTGTCGGAGTCCGAGCGCTCCCTGGCCCGCCGGATGATCCAGCAGAGCGACAACAGCGCCGCCACGGCACTGTGGCGCAGCATCGGCCGGGCGTCCGGGCTGGCGGAGGCCAACGAGAAATTTGGCCTGACCTCGACTACCGGTGGGTCAGCCGGCTACTGGGGGCTGACCACGACCACCACGAGCGACCAGACCCAGCTGCTGAAGAATGTCTTCACCGAGGACTCGGCGCTGAACCTGGAGTCCCGGCGCTATCTCAAGAGCCTGATGGGCAGTGTGGCCAGCGACCAGGACTGGGGCGTCTCCGCCGCCGACACCCGCGCTGGCGAGAAGTACTACGTGAAGAACGGCTGGCTGCCGCGGTCCAAGGGCTGGGTCGTGAACAGCATCGGGTCGGTGGACCACGAGGGACACCAGCTGCTGATCGTCGCCCTGTCCGACGGTGGGGACTCCATGGACGAGAACGTCCAGGTGGTCGAGGAGCTCGCCGAGGACGCCGCCAAGGCCGTCACCGGGCTCTGAGACACGCACCGGGCAACGGGCCGCCTCCTCAGTCGAGGTAGCCCCGCCCTCCCCAGTAGTTCCCGGCGGCCCGGTGAAGACCGACGTCGAACGGGGTGGCCGGGGACTCCTTGGCACGAGACCGGGCGCTGGCGGGCCGTGACCGCCCGGGTGCTCGACCCACACGTGCCGCACACGGGGTGTGATCGGTGCGGACGGCTCCCGTTCGGGGTCGTCTCGCATCCACCGGCTCACCTCATCATTCGAACACAAGTTCGAAACTACGAGTAATCCACCCGGTTCCCAGAGCCGCCGCCTGGCGATCTGGATCGACGTTCCGTTTCGGGGTGGCCTTCATCCTGCGGCGGGCAGCCGCCGGAGGCTCAGCACGCTGTCGCTCAGGGTGCCGGTCGTGCCGTCCGGTCCGGTGGCCAGGCGGTCGACCAGCGCGCTGGTGACCACGGTCCAGGTGCCCTCGGTCCAGGTGCCCTCGGCCAGGTCCAGCGCCTGCAGCACGTCGTCCGGGCGGGGCAGCTGGACCCCGTCCGGTTCGTGGCTGGACCAGGGCGGGAACTCGCCGTGACCAACCACGAGCAACAAGCCGCCGGGTGCGACGGCCGAGGCCGCCCGGCGCAGGATCTCGTCCCGGGGCAGCTCGACGGGCGAGTGCAGGAACTGTGCCGAGACCAGGTCGTACGTCTGGTCGGGCACCCAGTCCGACAGGTCCGCCCGGACCCAGCTGATCTGCCCGGCGACCCCGGCGGTCGCCGCGTTCGTCGCCGCCAGGGCCAGGGCCGAGGTGGAGATGTCCACGGCGGTGACCTGCCAGCCAGCCTGGGCCAGCCAGATCGGGTCGCCGCCCTCCCCGCTGCCGAGGTCCAGGGCCCGGCCCGGCACGAGACCGGCCGTCTCGCGGACCAGGGCGGCGTTCAGTCGACCGCTCCAGGTCTGCCCGCGCCCGTGGTAGCGGTTCTCCCAGTAGGTCACCGGGTCCAGATCGAGGTCGGCGTCGTGGTGGCTCACGCGACGAGCACCGCCTCGGACAGCGCCGTGCGTACGTCCTCGGCCACCAGCTCGGCGTTGATCGAAACCCCGGCGGTGACCCCGGAGGCCATGGCGATGGGCACCAGCGCGCCCGGGTTGGCCGTGTTCCCGGCCACCCAGACTCCCGGCACACTCGTCAGGCCGGTCGGGTCGGACGCGGTCCACGGACCGAAGAAGGTGTCGGACTGCTCGGCCCCGAGCTGGACGAGCAGTCCGTCGAGCGGGACCATTCGGCCGCTGGCGAACACCACGTCGAGGGGCACCGTCGTCCCGTCGGCCAGCTCCAGCCCGACCAGGGTCTCGCCGTCGCTGACCACCCGGGTGACCGGCCGGTCGTCGACCTGGATGCCCCGGGCCGCGAGGGCTACGAGCTCCTCGTCGGGCACGGACTCGAGCAGCCCGGTGAACACCGTCAGGTCGGGCGAGTAGGCCCGGAGCATCTGGGCCACGTGCAGGCTCATCGGTGACCCGGCCAGCACTCCGATCGTCGAGCCGCGGGCCTCGTACCCGTCGCAGTAGGGGCAGGCCACCACGCCCCGGCCCCACTGCTCGGCCAGGCCCTCGATCGGCGGCAGGTCGTCGCGGATGCCGGTGGCCACGATCAGCCGACCGGTCCGGACCACCTGGGCGTCCCCGGTCTCCAGCTCGAAGCCGTCGGCCGTATGCCGCGCGGTCGTCACGTCGGCCGTACGGATCACCCCGTCCGACTCGCGCACCTCGCGTCGCCCCTCGGCCAGCAGCTCCAGGGGGGAATAGCCGTTCCGGCTCAGCACCCCGTGCAGGTGCGGGGCGAACCGGTTGCGGGGCGCACCGCCGTCGAGCACCAGCACCCGCCGACGGGCCCGGGCCAGGATCAGGGCCGCGCTCAGACCGGCGGCACCACCGCCCACCACCACCACGTCCCAGCGCTCGTTCATGTCGTCTGCCATCAGTTGTTCGGTCATGCCTCAACGATGCGCGTCGGCTACAGTTTGAGCAAGGCAGTGTGCCGAATTAGCAAGGAACCCGCGTCAGTCGAGATTGGGCCAACATGAACGAACCGTCACTGCAGCAGATCGGGCCCCGGCTCAAGAGCTGGCGGCAGAAGCGCAACCTGACCCTGGACGAGCTTTCGGCGGCCACGGACATCTCGGCGAGCACCCTCTCCCGGCTGGAGTCCGGCAAGCGGGCCCCCAACCTCGAGCTGGTGGTGCCGATCGCCCGGGCCCTGCGGCTGGAGCTCGACGACATCGTCCCCCGGCCCACACCGGACCCCCGGGTCCAGCGGGTCAGCCAGAAGATCGGCGACGTGGACTACCTGGCCCTGTCCCCGGACTCCGCGCCGCTGCAGACGTACAAGGTGACGATGCCCGCCACCGGGCCGGACGCTCCCGGGCCGGACCCCAAGGTGCACGAGGGCTACGAGTGGCTCTACGTCCTGGACGGCCGGCTGCGGCTGGTGCTGGGCCCGCACGACCTGGAGATGGGGCCGGGCGAGGCCGCCGAGTTCGACACCCGTACGCCGCACTGGCTGGCCGCCGCGGGGGACGGACCGGTCGAGCTGCTGATCATCTACAGCCAGCAGGGCCGCCGCATCCACCTCCGGGCCCGGCCGACCGCCAAACCGGCCCAGCCGACCCAGGAGTGAGCGGCTCTACTCGCCGACCGGGCCGCCCGCCAGCTCGCAGACGACGTCGAGCTGGCCGAGGTGCCGGGCGTACTCCTGCAGCAGGTGGAACAGGACACGTTCCAGGGTCGCCGGTTCGGCGCCCGCCCAACGCGGGCCCGGTCGCCCGACCGCGGACAACGGGTGCGCGGCGAGGATGGACCGGCTGACCTCGGCCTGGGCCAGGAACGCCGTACGCAGCTCGGCCAGTCCCTCGTCGGGGCGGAGGCGCCACACCCCGTCAACCTGGTCCCCCCACGGCTCGGCCACCGCCGCACCCAGGAAACCCCAGACCAGCCAGCGACGCTCGACGAAGGTCAGGTGCTTGAGCAGCTCCAGCGGCGTCCAACCCGACGGCAGTCCGCTGGTCGTCCGCTGCTCGGGGCTCAGCGCCTCCAGCTTGGTCAGCAGGGTCGTACGGAAGTAGTCCAGGTAGTCCCCGAACACCTCGCTCCGCGACGACCTCGGGTCCATCGGCTCCAGCAAGGCCGTCATCAGCGGGCCGCGTCCAGCAGGTCGACCGAGACGTCCCACAGCCGCCGGGCGGTCTCGGGGTCCAGGGCGTAGTCGCGTACGCCGTAGAGCCCGTCCAGCAGCTCGGGCACCGTCGCGGCCTCGTGGCAGTCCTCGAAGTAGCGTCCGCCCACGCCCTCCAGCGCCGGCCAGGACGCCAACAGCACCGAAGTCGCCGCCCCTTGCTCAGGGGTCTTGGCCGACATCCCGGCCGCGGCCACCTGGGCCTTGGTGGCGGCCAGCACCGCGGGGTCCCAGTGCCGTTGCAGGTTGGTCCAGATGCCACCCGGCATCAAGGCGTTGGCCGTGATGCCGTCGTCCGCCCAGCGCCGGGTCGCCTCGACCGCGAAGAGCACATTGGCGGTCTTGGACTGCCCGTACGCCGACCCCGGGTCGTACGGCCTGCGGTCGAAGAACAGGTCGTCGAAGACGATCGGCGACCCGGCGTGCCCGCTCGAGCTGACCGACACGATCCGGGCCGCACCGTCCGCGGCCAGGGCGTCGTGCAGCCCCAGCGCGAAGGCGAAGTGGCCCAGGTGGTTGGTGGCGAACTGCAGCTCCCAGCCGGCCGCGGTGTAGGTCTCCGGGGTGAACATCACCCCGGCGTTGTTGACCAGCACGTGCAGCGGCCCGTCCCAGGCGGCGGTGAAGGCGTCGACCGACGCCAGGTCAGCCAGGTCGAGGGCGGCTACCCGGACGGCAGGGTTGTCGGTGGCCGCGGTGATGTCCTGCGCGACCCGCCGGCCGGCGTCGACGTCCCGCACGGCCAGGATCACCTCGGCCCCGGCCTGGGCGAGGGCCCGGGCCGTTTCCACGCCGATGCCGGACGCGGCGCCGGTGACCACCGCCGTACGGCCGGTCAGGTCGATTCCGTCAACCACCTCGAGAGCGGTGCTGGTGGCCCCGAAGGGGGTGGTGATCAGGCTCATGGGGTCCATCCTCAGCCCATCCGGGTGGCGGAGATGCCACCGTCAACGTCGAGCACGACCCCGTGGATCATCGCCGCGTCGTCGGAGGCGAGGAACAGCACGGCCCGGGCGATGTCGTCAGGCCGCATCACCACCCCGGCCGGGGTGCCGGCGGTGAGGGCGTCGAGGATCGGCCGCGCCGACTCGTTGCCCGGGGTCAGGGTCACCCCGGGAGCCACCGTGTTCACCCGTACGCCGCGGGGTCCGAACTCCGCCGCCCAGGCCCGGGTCAGCTGCTCGTCGGCGGCCTTGGTCGCGGTGTACATGGCGGCGAACGGGCTGCCGACCCGGGCCATCCAGGAACCGATGTTGACGATGGCCCCCGCACCGCTCTCGGCCATCGCCGGGGCGATCGCGGCCACCAGGACGTGCGGAGCACGGATGTTCACCGCCAGCATCCGGTCCAGGTCGGCGTCCGCCAGATCGGCGGTCGCCGTGGCGGGGTAGACGCCCGCGTTGTTCACCAGC
>JAABUN010007890.1_pt1 | contig 11201 bp, 10 predicted proteins | sample 5559311 | NCBI WGS metagenome assembly JAABUN01 (sample SAMN10711877, study PRJNA513370) | rock metagenome | isolation source: Antarctica rocks | place: Antarctica: Victoria Land, Siegfried Peak sud | reverse complement strand
TTGAAATCCGTTAAATCTGTGGTACTACACCGATACCCCAAAATCCCGCAGCGCATCGTTCAGGCTCGTTTTCAAATCCGTGCTGGGCTTGCGCTGGCCGATGATAAGCGCGCACGGCACCTGGTACTCGCCGGCGGGGAACTGCTTGGGGATGGAGCCGGGGATGACGACCGAGCGGGGCGGTACGTAGCCGCGGTATTCTTTGGGCGTGGGGCCCGTCACGTCGATGATTTTGGTGCTGCCGGTGATGGTGACGCCCGCGCCAATCACGGCTTCTTTGCCGATGCGGCAGCCTTCGACCAAAATGCTGCGCGAGCCAATGAAGGCGCCGTCTTCGATGATGACGGGGGCCGCCTGCACGGGCTCCAGTACGCCGCCCAGGCCCACGCCGCCGCTCAAGTGTACCCCCGCGCCCACCTGGGCGCACGAGCCCACGGTGGCCCAGGTGTCCACCATCGTGCCCTCGCCCACGTAGGCCCCAATGTTGGTGTAGCTGGGCATGAGGATGACGCCGGGGGCTAAATAGGCCCCGTAGCGGGCCACGGCGGGCGGCACCACGCGCACCTGCTGGCCGGCGTAGTCGGTTTTGAGCTGCATTTTGTCGTGGTACTCGAAGGGGCCCACTTCCTGGGTGCTCATCTGGCGCAGGGGGAAGTAGAGGATAACGGCCTTCTTCACCCACTCGTTGATGGTCCACTCGCCGCCGTCTTCCGTGGGCGGCGCGGCCACGCGCAGGCGGCCTTTGTCCAGCTCTTCGATAACGGCCTCGATGGCGGTTTTGGTGGCGGGCTGCTGAAGCCGGGCGCGGTCTTCCCAGGCGGCGGCAACCAAGGTTTGCGCGGCGGCAGAATCGAATGACATAAGGAGGCGGGAAAGCGAAAAAGATGAATCCGGGGCAAAACTAGCATCTTTGGCCGCCGTGTGCGCCGGCGGCCTGTTTTCCTTTTCGCCTGCTTGCCCATTTCCCGCCTCGTCGTCCTGCTCGCCTCCGTGCTCAAGCCCGTCGACGACCCGCGGATGCTGGGCAAGTTCGCCCGCACGCTGGCGGCGCGGCCGGATGTGGCGGTGGCCGTGGCCGGGCAGGCGGCAGCCACGACGGCTCCGGCCAACAACATCACCTTACACCCCATTTTCCAGGGTTCGCGGCTGGGGCTGGAACGCCTGTGGGCCCAGGCGCGCTACTGGCGCTTGCTGCGGCAGCTGCGGCCCGACGTAGTCATTGTTCACGCGCCGGAGCTGCTGCCGCTCACGCTGCTGTGGCAACGGCTGGGGGCCGGCCGGCGCTTCCTCTACGACATCCGCGAGAACTACGCCCTCAACATCCGCACCCAGCGCATCTACCGGCCGTGGATGGGCCGGGTGCTGGCCGGGGCCCTGCGGCGCGTGGAAGCCCTGGCCGCCCGCCGGGCCGCCGGCCTCGTGCTGGCCGAGGCCAGCTACGCCGACGAGCTGCCGTTTCTGGCCGGTTTGCCACCGGAGCGCGTCGTCGTGCTGGAAAACAAGTACCAGCCCGCGCCCGGCGAAGTGCTGCCCACCGCCGCCCGCCCGTTGCCGGCCCCCGATGAGCCGTTGCGCTTGCTGTTTTCGGGCACGCTGTCGGTGCTGAACGGCGTGCGCGAAGCCCTGGCCCTGGCCGAGCACTTGCACGCGGCCCGGCCCGGCGGGGCCCACCTCACCCTGATGGGCTATTGCCAGCAGCCGGCCCTGCTGCGCGAGCTGCAAGCCGCCGCGGCCGCCCGCCCCGGCCGGCTGGCGCTGGCAGGCGGCGCCGCGCCGGTGCCCCACGCGGCCATCGTGGCGGCCATCGGGCGCAGCCACTTCGGCCTGCTGCCCTACCGCGCTCACCCCAGCTCGGAACGTTGCCGACCCACCAAGCTGTTTGAGTACCTGGCCCACGGCCTGCCCGTGCTGGTGCCGCCCAACCCGCTCTGGGCGGCGCTGGTGCGGGCCCACGGCGCGGGCCTGGTGGTCGATTTTGCGGATGCCGAAGCTACCACGGCCGCCGTACTGGCCGCCCTGGCCGCCGCGCCGGCCTTCTACCCGCAGGGCCCTCCGGCGGAGGCGCTGTGGGCGGGCGAGGCCAAAAAATTATGGGCCCTGCTGGATTTATCCTGAATAAGCTGCCAACTTTGCGGCCCTTTTTGCCGGGCCGTACGCCGTTCTTCTTCTCTCAATCCCACCCTTTTCCCTTGCTGCATGGCTACTTTGCGTCATTCCGAAATTGCCGGCGTCGGCCACTACGTGCCCAGCCGGGTGGTGAAAAACGCCGAGCTGGAAACCCTGCTCGACACCTCGGACGCCTGGATTCAGGAGCGCACCGGCATCCAGGAGCGGCGCTGGTTTGCCGAAGGCACCGACACCACCGCCGGCATGGGGGCCCGCGCCGCCCGCCAGGCCCTGGAAATGGCCGGCCTCCAGCCCGCCGATGTGCAGCTCATCGTGTTCGCCACGCTCTCGCCCGATTACTTCTTTCCCGGCTCGGGCGTGCTGCTCCAGCGCGAGCTGGGCATGAGCAACAACTGCCCGGCCCTCGACGTGCGCAACCAGTGCTCGGGCTTTATCTACGGGCTGTCGGTGGCCGACCAGTTTGTGCGCACCGGCATGTACGACACGGTGCTGGTGGTGGGCTCCGAAATCCATTCCTCGGGCCTCGACAAAACGCCGTGCGGCCGGGGCGTGTCGGTCATTTTCGGCGACGGCGCCGGGGCCGTGGTGCTGCGCCCCAGCACCCGCGACGGCCACGGCATCCTCAGCACGCACCTGTATTCGCAGGGCGAATTTGCCGAAGAGCTGATTGTGAAGGAGCCCAGCTCGAACCGCGAAGACCGCGTGGGGCACGTGCTGGCCAACGCCACCGACCTGTACCCCTACATGAACGGCCAGAACGTGTTCAAGCACGCCGTGGTGCGCTTCCCGCAGGTCATCAAGGAGGCGCTGGACGCGAACGGCTACCAGCCCGCCGACCTCGACCTGCTCATCCCGCACCAGGCCAATTTGCGCATCACGCAGTACGTGCAGCAGAAAATGGGCCTTGCCGACGACAGAGTATTCAGCAACATCCAGCACTACGGCAACACCACCGCCGCCAGCATCCCGCTGGCCCTGAGCGAAGCCGTGGCGCAAGGAAAAATCCAGCGCGGCGACTTGGTGTGCCTGGCCGCCTTTGGCTCGGGCTTCACCTGGGCCTCGGCGCTGATTAAATGGTGAGTTCATTTAACATTTATCAATTAATATTTAACAATTTATCCGCTCCTTAATCTTTGCATAACAGCTCATTGCGGGTCGCTATCGAACTGTTAAATGATAAATGTTAACTGTTAAATGAAATGACCATTACCGAAGAAAACTACCTCAAAGCCATCTGCAAGCTCTCCGAGGCGGAGCCCGATGTTAGCGGCGTGAGCACCAACCGTATTGCCGGGGCCCTGGCCACCCGCCCGGCTTCGGTGACGGACATGCTGCGCCGCCTGGCCGACAAGGGCTTGCTGGACTATGAGAAGTACCGTGGGGTGCAGCTCACCGACGAAGGCCGGCGGCTGGCGCTGCTCACCATCCGCCGGCACCGGCTGTGGGAGGTATTTTTGGTGCAGCAGCTGGGCTTCAATTGGGACGAAGTACACGAGGTGGCCGAGGAGCTGGAGCACGTGCAGTCGCCGCTGCTCATGCGGCGGCTCGATGCCTTCCTAGGCCACCCGGCGCTGGACCCGCACGGCGACCCCATTCCGGCCGAGGACGGGGCCATGCGCCGCCCCGCCCATCGCCTGCTGGCCGACCTGTGCGCGGGCGAGCGCGGCACCCTGACGGCGGTCAAGAACACGTCGGGACCCTTCCTGCAATACCTCGACAAAGTAGGCTTGCAGCTCGGGGCCTTGGTGGAAGTGCTGGATAAAGTGGCGTTCGACCATTCGCTGGAGCTGCGCGTGAACCGGGAGCGCACGGCCCTGATATCGGCCGAAGTGAGCCGCAATTTGTTCGTTACGGCGTAGATGAACCTCTTTTCCGACACCATCGTGGCGCTGTCCACGCCGCCGGGCGCGGGGGCCCTGGCCGTCGTCCGCCTCTCGGGGCCCGACGCGGTGGGCCTCGTGGCCGGCGTGTTTTCAAAGCCCAACCTGGCCGCCCAGCCCGGCCACACGCTGCACTACGGCACGGTGCGCGACCCGGATGGCGGCGAGATTATCGACGAAGTGGTGGTGGGCGTGTTCCGGGCCCCGCGCTCGTTCACGCGCGAGGACGTAGTGGAAATCAGCGGCCACGGCTCCGACTACGTGGTGCGCCAACTGCTGGCGCTGCTGCTGCGCCGGGGCGCGCGCCTGGCCGAGGCCGGCGAGTTCACCAAGCGCGCCTTTCTGCACGGGGCCCTGGACCTGGCCCAGGCCGAGGCCGTGGCCGACCTCATCGCCGCCGATTCGGCCCTGAGCCACCGCGTGGCGCTGAACCAGTTGCGCGGCGGCTTCTCGCAGGAGCTGCGCGCGCTGCGGGGCCGGCTGGTGACGTTCGCTTCGTTGCTGGAATTGGAGCTGGATTTTGGCGAGGAAGACGTGGAGTTTGCCGACCGCACCGGCCTGCGGGCCCTGCTGGGCGAGGTGGCCGACCGGGTGGCCGCCCTGCTGCGCTCGTTCGAGCTGGGCAACGTCATTAAAAACGGCATCACCGTCGTCATCGCCGGGCGGCCCAACGCGGGCAAGTCCACGCTGCTCAACGCGCTGCTGCGCGAGGAGCGGGCCATCGTGTCGGCCATTCCCGGCACCACGCGCGACTTCATCGAGGACGAGGTGAGCTTGGACGGCCTGCGCTTCCGCTTCGTGGACACGGCCGGCCTGCGCGACGACCCCGCCGACGAGGTGGAGGCCATCGGCGTGCGGCGCACCCGCCAGCGCATCGGCCAGGCGGCCCTGCTGCTCTACCTCTTCGACCTGACCGAGCTGACCCCCGCGCAGGTGCGGGACGAAATCGGGGCCCTGACGGCCGCTCATCCCGCCCTGCCCGTGCTGGCCGTGGGCAACAAGCGGGACTTGGCCAGTGCCGCCCAACTCGTTTCCTTCGAGCAGCTCCACGTTCAAAACACGGCCCTCGTCGTTCTTGCCGCCGCCCGAAACCAAGGCCTGGAGGCGCTGCAAGCTGCCTTAATAGCCCGCGTGCGCGGGGCGGGCCTGGCCGGCAACGCGGCGGCTACCATCGTCACCAACGTGCGCCACGCCAGGGCCCTGGCCGTGGCCGCCGGGCACCTGGCCGCCGTGCGCGCGGGCCTCGACGCCGGCCAGGGCACGGAGCTGCTGGCCGCCGACTTGCGCCACGCCCTGGCGGCGCTGGGCGAAATCACGGGCGAAATTTCGTCGGACGACTTGCTGACGAGCATTTTCACGCAGTTCTGCATCGGCAAGTGAGGCGGAATCGCCGGAACGTGGCCGGTGGCGACGGAGCCCATGGGGCTCTGGCGGCGGAACATCGCCGTGAATACTTTTGTAGTAATTGCGCGGCGCGGCGGCGCGAAAGGCCGCCGTCTTGCTGTGCAGGCCGTAGCTTCGCCCCCGGTTACCCACCCTTACTTTCTCCCCATCCCACATGGCAGAATCTGCTGAACTCATCCTCGACGGTAAATCCATCAGCCTGCCCGTCATCGAGGGCACCGAGCACGAAAAAGCCTTTGACATTGGCAAGCTGCGCGACCAGACCGGCTACGTCACCCTCGACTCGGGCTATAAAAACACCGGCGCCACGAAAAGCGCCATCACGTTTCTCGACGGCGAGGAAGGCATCCTGCGCTACCGCGGCTACCCGATCGAGCAACTGGCCGAGCAGTCGTCGTTCATCGAAGTGGCTTACCTGCTGATTTACGGGGCCCTGCCCACGTTCGAGGAGTTGGCCGGCTTCAGCGACCGCATCACCAAGCACACGCTGGTACACGAGGACGTGCGCAAGATTTTCGACGGCTTCCCGAGCAGCACGCACCCGATGGCCATCCTGAGCAGCCTCATCTGCGCGCTCACCGGCTTCTATCCCGAAAGCCTCAACCCCAACCAGAGCCCGGAGGAGTTCGACCTGAACATCGTGCGGCTGCTGGCCAAAATCTCCACCATCGCCGCCTGGACCTACAAAAACTCGGTGGGCCACCCGCTCAACTACCCCCGCAACGACCTCGACTACACCTCGAACTTCCTGTACATGATGTTCAGCTTCCCCACGGAGAAGTACGAAATCAACCCGGTGGTGGTGAGCGCGTTGAACAAGCTGCTCATCCTGCACGCCGACCACGAGCAGAACTGCTCGACCTCGACGGTGCGCCTGGTGGGCTCGGCCAACGCCAGCCTCTACGGCTCGGTGTCGGCGGGCATCAACGCGCTGTGGGGCCCCCTGCACGGCGGGGCCAACCAGGAGGTGATCGAGATGCTCGAAGCCATCGAAAAGGACGGCGGCGACACCAGCAAGTTCATCAACAAGGCCAAGGACAAGAACGACCCATTCCGCCTGATGGGCTTCGGCCACCGGGTGTACAAAAACTTCGACCCGCGCGCCAAAATCATCAAAAAAGCCGCCGACGAGGTGCTGCAAGCCCTGGGCATGACCGACAGCCCGCTGCTGAAAATCGCGCAGGAGCTGGAGCAGGCCGCCCTCACCGACCAGTATTTCGTGGAGCGCAAGCTGTACCCGAACGTGGATTTCTACTCCGGCATCATCTACAAGGCCCTGGGCATCCCCACGGAGATGTTCACCGTGCTGTTTGCGATGGGCCGCCTCCCCGGCTGGATCGCCCAGTGGAAGGAAATGCGCGAAAACAAGGAGCCCATCGGCCGCCCCCGCCAGATTTACGTGGGCGAGCTGGAGCGCGACTACCAGCCCATCGGGCAGCGGGCGTAGGCCCCAAGCCAATGTTTGGTCAACCCGTTGTCGGTTGTCGGCTTGCCTGCGGGCGGGCCGGCAACCGATTTCTTTTTACTGCGGCCTTCCGAAGGCTCAGGTTGTTTCCCGCTTGAGGGTAACAAGCAGTCCGCGCGCCCCATTGCTGGTAAATATTGTGTCGACCACCGTTATTACTTCCCAGCCCTCGCTGCCAAGCGCGTTGAGTCGGTCGGTTAGCTTTTGATAATCGAGGCCGCTGAAAAAGCCACTGCTAACATCCAACAGGCGATACTCAAATTTTTTCATGGCTTAAAGGTACTCCCTGCGCGCAGCTGGCCCGTTGATACAGGCAGGCCAGCTGCGCGCGGAAAACGACTACAACCGGTGCGCGGTAAAGCTGTTGCGCAGGCTCTGGTAAGCCACCACCTGGGCGGGGCGCAGCAGGCCGGCCAGCGCGGTTTCGTAGCGTTGCTGGGCGGCGGCCAGCTCCTGGTCGCGGAGGGCGGGTTCGGCGCCGCTCAGGCTGATTTCCAGGGCCTGGCGCTCGGCCAGCATATGCAGGTGCAGGGCCCGCACCCGGATGTACTGCGCCTCGTCGAGGGGAATGCGGCGGGCCAGGGCTTGCGTGAGGCTGGTGGCCCGCGCTGTGGTGGCCGGCGTGTAGCCGGCGGGGTCGTCGGCACCCGAAGTGGCCGATATGGCGGGTTGAAAACCGAGGCCCAGCGCGAGGAAGGCCATTGCGAAGAAGTTGTTCATGGGTGAAAATGAAAAGAGGTGATGAAGGAGAAAAGCTAACCCGCACGGCCCAGTAGCTACATGGGCCAGCGGTTTGACCACTCCAAACATAATCCTGTTTTCAAATTGGGCGCAGAAATGATTTTTCGGCCGTTCTCTCACCCAACCGTCCTACGCATCACCCATAAAGTACTGATTATTATAGGGATATTTTCAACTTCGAAATACAACGTTTACCCCAACGCCTTTTCACAACTACCCAATAGTGGTGGCTTTTTCTTTGCTAAATGCCAAACTACTTTCATTCGGCTCAAGCCTTGCTTGAAGTAAAAGCCGGGCCCTGGCCCGCTACAGAATGCGCAACTCGATACGGCGGTTGAGGCGGCGGGTGGCGTCGGAATCGTTGGGGCCCAGCGGGCGGGCGGCCCCGTAGCCTTTGGCCCGCAGGCGCACGGCGTTCACGCCGTGCGCGGTGAGGTAGGTGACCACGGCCTGGGCGCGGCGCTGCGAGAGCAGCAGGTTGGCCGCGTCGGTGCCCACGTTATCGGTGTGGCCCGACACCTCAATCTGCACCTCGTGGTACTGGCGCATGAACTCGATGAGGCGGTTCAATTCGGTGCGCGAGCGGGGCGCCAGCTCGTACTCGTTGCTGTCGAAAAACAGGTTGTTGAGCACCACGCTGCGGCCGGCGCGCACGGGGTCAAGGTAGATGTCGAGCGTGAGCGGGTCGAACTGCTGCTTGCCGGCGTAGTCGAAGCTCAGGCTTTTGAGCAGGTACTTGTCGGCGGCGGCGTACATGGCGTAGCGGTGGCCCTCGTTGAGCACGGCGGTGTACTCGCCGGTTTCGGGGTCGGAGGTCACGAATTGGGTGAGCACGTCGGTGTCCACGTCGTAGATTTTCACCTCGGCCCGCATCGGCCTTTTGGTGGCGGCGTCGAACACCCGGCCCTGGGCGTAGGTGCTGGTTTCGCGGGCTTTGGCTTCGGCGGGCACGTCGAAGCCGAACAGCTGCACGCCCCGCTCGCGCGGGGGCCCGCCGGGCACGGCGGGCTTTTCGTCGGCCAGCTGGGTACGCGAGTAGAAGCCGCGCTGGTTGTCGGACGACACGAACAGCGAAGCCTCGTCCTCGAACGTATTGAGCGGGTAGCCCAGGTTGTGGGGCGGGCCCCAGGTGCCGGTGGCGGCATCCCTCTCGCTGCGGAAAATGTCGAGTCCGCCCATGCCCGGCAGTCCGTCGGACACAAAATACAGGGTAGTGCCGCTGGCGTGGATGAACGGGGCCATGTCCATGCCGGGCGTGTTGATGGCCGGGCCCAGGTTCTGGGCCGGGCTCCAGGTGCCGTCGGCTTGCAGCACCGAGACGTAGATGTCCTCCTTGCCTTGCCCCCCGTGGCGGGTGGAGGTAAAGTACAGGGTGCGGCCGTCGGCCGACAGCGAAGGCTGCGAGTCCCACTCCGACGAGTTCACGGCCGTGCCCAGGTTCTGGGGCGGGCTCCAGGCATTGCCGGTGCGCCGCGAAATGTACAAGTCGCAGTTGCCGATGCTTTTAGGCCGGTCGCAGGAGGCGAAAACCAGCGTCTTGCCGTCGCCCGAAATGGCCCCGGCCCCCTCGTTGTAGCTCGAGTTAATGAACGGCGAAATGCCCACCGGGGCGCCAAACGTGCCGTCGGCCGCCCGGCGGCTTACGAACAGGTCTTCGCCGCTGTTGGCCTTCGGCCAGCCGGTGAAGAGCAGAAAACGGTTGTCGGCGGTCAGCGTAGGAAAGTATTGCATCTTGAAGCCGTTCAGGGGCGGCGGCAGCGGCGCGGGGTTCACGGCGACGGGGTGCTTGAGGGCCTCTTGGGCGAACTCGCAGGTGCGCAGGCCCCGTTCGGCCACGGCGCGGGCGCGGGCCACTTTGGTGCCCAGCTTCAGCAGCTGGCGGTAGGCCACGGCGGCGGTGGCGTAGTCGCCGTACTTTAGGGCCAGGTCGCCCAGCAGCAAGTATTGCGGGGCGCGGGCGGCGTCGGGCGGCACCTTGGCCAGGCCCTCGCGGTAGGCGGCCAGGGCCCCGCGCGTGTCGCCCTGCGCCTTCAGCAGCGAACCCTTCATCAGCCAGCCCTCGCCGAGCGACGGAAACTTCTGGGTGAGGGTGCCCAGCGTTTCCAGGGCTTTGCCGAATTCGCGGTCCTTGCTCTGCTCCAGGGCCTTTTCGTAGAGGCTGCGGGCCTTGTTGTTGGTGATGGCCGCGGGCGCAACGCCCTGAGCCTGTGCCGATACGGCCCCAGCCAAGGCGGCTGCCAGTGCCAGCCCGCCGCCCAGCGCCCAGCGCTGGGCCCCGCCCCAGAAAGTGCCCATTCGTCGCATAGCCCGCAAACTACGGAATGTCGAGGTATTTATGGGTTTGGAGCGACACCTGCCAGCGCGGGTGGGCCTTCACGTAGTCGATGATGGCCGGCGTGACACGGGCGGCGCGGCTCCACTCGGGCTGTAGGTAGAGGCGCGCGGTGGGCGGCACCAGCGCCGCGTGCATCTCGGCCCAGGCAAAGTCCGACGCGTTGAACACCACCACTTTTAGCTCGTGGGCGGCGGCCAGCACGTCGGGCCGCGGGGCCTTGAACTTCTTCGGCGATACGCACACCCAGTCCCAGCGGCCCGACAGCGGGTGGGCCCCGGACGTTTCAATCCAGGTGCGGCAGCCGGCGGCTTGCAGGGCCGCCGTCAGAGGCCCGCAGTCGTGCATCAGCGGCTCGCCGCCGGTGATGACCACGTTGCGGCCGGGGTGCGCCAGCACGGCAGCTACCAAATCGACCACCGCCTGCCGGGGATGCGCGGCGGCGTCCCACGACTCTTTCACGTCGCACCAATGGCAGCCCACGTCGCACCCTCCGAGGCGGATGAAATAGGCCGCCCGCCCGGTGTTGAACCCTTCGCCCTGAATGGTATAAAACTGCTCCATCACGGGCAGGGCCAGGGCCCCCGGCCCGGTGGCCGCGCCGGCCAACACCGGCAAATCCAACATCAAATCCATAGCCGAACCAAATAAGCAAACCGGCCCCGCGTCCCTCCTGAGCGGCGCGGGGCCGGAAACAATACTTAAAGGTACGGCTCGCCGCCGGGGCCGGCAAGCCCGGCGCTTACGCCCGGCGGGGGTACACGGCCCCGGTGGCGGCCCGCAGCGTGTTCAGCAGCAGCATGGCGATGGTCATGGGGCCCACGCCGCCGGGCACGGGCGTGATGCGCGAGGCCAGTGGGGCCACCTGGGCGAAGTTCACGTCGCCCTTCAACGTGTAGCCCGACTTCTTGCTCGCGTCGGCCACGCGGGTCGTGCCCACGTCAATCACCACCGCGCCGGGCTTCACCATATCGGCCGTCACGAACTCGGGCCGACCGATGGCGGCCACCACGATGTCGGCCGTGCGGCAAATTTCGGCCAGGTTCTGGGTGCGCGAGTGGCATAAAGTAACCGTGCAGTTGGCCGTATCCAAGTTCTTAGCCAACAAGATACTAACCGGTGTACCCACGATGTTGCTGCGCCCAATCACCACGCAGTGCTTGCCGCTGGTTTGGATGCCCTGGCGGCTGAGCAGCTCCACGATGCCGGAGGGCGTGGCGGGCAGCAGCGCCGGCAGCCCGGCCACCATCCG
>JAABUN010007889.1_pt1 | contig 11202 bp, 9 predicted proteins | sample 5559311 | NCBI WGS metagenome assembly JAABUN01 (sample SAMN10711877, study PRJNA513370) | rock metagenome | isolation source: Antarctica rocks | place: Antarctica: Victoria Land, Siegfried Peak sud | reverse complement strand
TCCGATGGGACAGTGTTCTTGCCAGGCTACTTTCGCCAGCCCGTAGACGAGCGGCAAATAAACTTGCCGGACCTGCTCGGCCATATCCGCGTCGCCGAGGAGCTTGTAGGAGAAGTCCTCCGCGCCGGTGAGACGCTCCACGACGGCTTTCTGGAAGTGCTGGGGAAACTGCACCCCGAAGTTGCCCAGCGTGTTGGCGGCGGCCTGGCGCTGCACGGTCGCATCATCCGCCAGCTCCTGGGCGATGCTATCCAGGTGGAGTCGGTCGGCCTCGGTGAGATTGAGTCCGAAGCGCTCGTTGAGCTTGGAGATGATCCGGGAGAGCGGTGAAGCCTCGGGCTCCTGTTGCGTGCCCGTACCGTCACCGTAGATCGCGGTGACGACCCCCTGCTCCGATTCCAAAGCCACGGACCCCTCGAAAGTCTGCTCGAAGTGTAGGTGCGTTAGCTCGACCTCGGAGCCGAGATCCAGGCTCGCCCCAACGTCGCGCCGCACGAACGCCGACAACGCCCGGCAGAACCGATAGTCGCGCTCCAGCCCGACATCCGCAAACCTGACGACCTGCGAGAGAAACGAGTAGGTCCGCACGAACCGATCCAGCACGTCCCGGAAAGCATCCTGTTCGTCGTCTTCGAGAGCATAGAAGCGGTCGATGGCCGGAGCGAGCGCCGCGTGGATGCGGGCGTGGTTCAGGCCGCTATCAGTGGATACGAGCAGCGCGGCGACCTTTTCTATCTCTTCGGGGCGTAGCACACCGTACTCGTCGAGAGCGCGGCGGGTGTCGTAGAGGAGGTTCGGGTCGGTGGGCGGGGCGACCGTCTCGCCGTAGTAGGGCTCGAACTCGGCCCGGATGGCCTCGGCGTCGTTGCGGAAGTCGAGGACGAACGTGCCGTCCTTGCCCTCGGCGCGGCGGTTGAGGCGCGAGAGCGTCTGCACGGCGGCGAGCCCGGTGAGCACCTTGTCCACGTACATCGCGTACAACAGCGGCTGATCGAAGCCAGTCTGGTATTTGTCCGCGACTACGAGGAAGCGCCAGTCGTCCTCCTCGAACTCGCGCGGGGTCTGTCCCTCGGGGAAGCCGTTCATCTGCGGCTCGGTATAGGAAGCGCCGTCGTCCTCGACCGTGCCGGAGAACGCGACGAGGATGCCTGGTCCGTCGTAACCGTGCTCGTACACGTACTTGCGCAGGGCGAGCGTCATGCGGACGGCGTGCTTGCGCGAGGAGGTGACGACCATAGCCTTGGCTTTGCCCCCGATCTTGCGGGCAATGTGCTCTCGAAAATGCTCGACGATGATCCCCGCCTTCTGAGAGAGGTTGTAGTCGTGGAGGGTTATGAAGCGGGCGATGGCCGCGCCGGCCTTACCGGGGTCGTAATCCGGATCTTCCTCCACGGCTTTCTCGATCTTCCAGTAAGTCGCATACGTGAGGTAGCTGGCTAACACATCGTGGATAAAGCCCTCTTCTATCGCCTGGCGCATGGAGTAGAGGTGGAACGGGACGTTGTGATCCACCTCTTCGTCGTAGTTGCCGAACATCTCTAGGGTGCGGCCCTTGGGCGTGGCGGTGAACGCGAAGAAGCTGATGTTCTCCTGCTGTCCGCGGGCCTCGACCTCGCGGGTGAGCGCCTCCTCCGCAGGGTCCGTGACGGCTTCGCCGGTCTCGTAATCTTCCGGTCCTTCGGCGGCAAGGTCTCCAACCCCTACCGGGCCGGAACCGAGGACTTTTCGCAGGTCTTTGGCCGTCTCGCCGGTCTGGGAGGAGTGGGCCTCGTCCACGAGTATGGCGTAGGAGCGGGATGAGAGGCCCGAGACTTTGTCCAGGATAAACGGAAATTTCTGGAGCGTGGTGATGATGATGCGGGCGGATTCTCCGGCGAGGGTCTCAGCGAGTTGGGTGGAAGACTCGTCTATCTTCCGGACGACGCCGTGGGCGTGCTCGAACTGGTAGATGGTGTCCTGCAACTGTTTGTCTAGCACGACCCGGTCGGTGATGACGACGACCTTGTCGAAGACCTTCGCGTTGTTCGCGTTGTGGAGGCTGGAGAGGCGGTGGGCGAGCCAGGCGATGGTGTTGGACTTACCCGAACCTGCGGAATGCTGGACGAGGTAGTGTTTTCCCGCGCCGTGGCGGCGGGCGTGGTCGGAGATCGAGAGTACCGCGTCCCACTGATGGTAGCGGGGGAAGATCACGGCCCCGCCGGACTTCGCTCCCTTGCCCGGCTTCTCGACGTGAACGAACCGTCCCAACAGGTCCAGCCAGGCATCCCGCTCCCAAACCCGCTCCCACAGGTAAGCCGTGCGATGCCCCTGCGGATTTGGCGGGTTGCCCTTGCCGAGGCCGTGCCCCCGGTTGAACGGCAGGAAGCGCGTCGAACCGCCTGCGAGCCGGGTAGTCATGGCGGCCTGCTCGGTATCCACCGCGAAATGTACGACCGCCCGGCGACCGAGGGTGACGTTCTTCGGGTCGCGATCCTTGCGATACTGCGCCTTCGCCTTCTCCACATCCTGGCCGGTGAGCGCGTTCTTTAGCTCCGCCGTGGCTACGGGGAGGCCGTTGACGAAGAGCACGAGATCCAGGGTTTTGTTGGTGCCAGTCTCGTAGGGCAGTTGCCGGGTGACGGTGAGCCGGTTGGCCTCGTAGCGCCCGACGAGTTGCGGCGTCAGCCCGTGCGCGGGCTTGAAGAAGGCGAGCCGCAGCGTGACGCCGAGGTCCACGAGCCCATGCCGCAACACGTCCACCGTACCCCGCGCATCCAGTTCCTTCACGAGCCGGTTTGCGAACTGTTCCCGCGCTTTCGCTTCCCCGCCGTGCAGTTTCGCGAGCCGGTCCCACGCCTCCGGTTGCGTCTCCCCGATAAACGCGAAGAACTCCGTGAGATCCAGGCCACGCGTCGCATCGAAGTCCCCGGAGGCGTTGCCGATCTTGACCTTGCGGTATCCGCCACGCTCCACGAGCGAGTCCGCGATGTGTTCCTCGAACGCCCGCTCGTCAGGCTTCATCTACGACACCGCTGGCTATTCATCCTGTTCGTTCCTCCGCCTCTCTCCGTATACGGGCAGTTCGGCGCTCCTGGCAGCCTCGTTGAGGCGATCATCGAAAGCTAGAAAGCGCACGACGTCGAACCTCTCCGAAAGTTGGACGGCGCTCGCCAGATGTACGGCGTCGTAGCCCCTCAGAGAGTAGCGTTCGGCCAGCTCACCGGCCTGGCGGGAGAGCTTATCCGACACGTCTAATCGGGCATAGGTTCGCCAGTCTTCGTCCAGTTCCGCGACCGTCCGTCTCAGCTCGCCCGCGGTAAAAAGTCCTTCTCGCTGCTTTCGGGCAAGCCCGGCGCGGGCCTCCGCGTAAGCGACGGTCGAGACCGCGATAGACTCGGACTCCTCGACTCCCTGGCGGACCAACTCACCGCCCACCTCCTCATCGACGTAGAGCTTCACCAACGCGCTAGTGTCGAGGTACAGGATCAAACGCCTAGCGGCGGTCCTCGATTACGGCCTCCGAAACCGGATTGCCCCCGCCCCTGGGCCGCACTGGATTTCGGCTTCCTCGGGGTTTTGTTCCCGCCGCCGGAAGTTCCAGGTCTCCGTAGGTCTCGCCATTCCCGGAGCCCTCCGCTTCCAGTTCGTGCAAGACCGCCCGCTGCACCCACTCCCGCAAGCTCTCATCCCTGGCCGTGGCGGACATCTTGATCCGGCGCCGCAACTCCGGTTCCACCTCCAATGTCAACTTCACTTTAGCCATCTCGTACCTCCGGCAATACGTAAATACTCATTTACGTATTCTATCAAAGCTCTGGAATCTATATACGCCCTGTCACGGCGGCGGTGATGAGCGCCCGGCGGTGTTCGGGTTAACGTTTTTGAATAACCGTTCAGTCAATATCAGCGTTTTCAGAGCCAAGTACCCTGAAACGCTCTATTTTTGTGATTCTGATGCCACCCGCCGGACGGGCTAACTCTCTGAACTGTCCAGCCATCTCGATCTTGCGTTTCAAGCCGGCGATCAGATCGTCTTCCAAATACTCTTCATAGTCACAGTTGATAGGAGCTTCATTCTCCGGGTGAACCTTACAGGTGCGATTCTCGACATTGATCTCTACGAGCGTGCCTCTAACGGTTTTTTCACCTTCTTTTGGTGCCCCGAGCAAGTATTCGATACGCTCTTTGACAAAAGGATCGAATACAGTTTCGGCGTGTCGTCTCTCATCGCGATATACAACCTCGATAGTTTCGACCTCTCGCTTGACTATAGCAGCTACTTGCTGCAAGCCACGCAAGGTAGGTCGGTCACCCGTATAATCTTCGGCGCTGGCTCGAAGCTCGTTGACATGATTGATCAGTTTCTCTAACGTAGAAGAAGCTATATCATACTGCTCGAAAAGGGTCGGTTGGTAGCGGCCGGGCAGATCCATCGCCAAGATGAAGCTGCCCGGCGCAGTCGCTACTAGGTTCAAACCTAATACCGAACGTATCCCCTCGACCTTCTGAACTTCACCCTCGTCTTCGCTCTCCGATCCGGCGAGTCTGCCAACTTGGTACAGTGCGGACTGAAAGCCAGAAATCAGGTTGCCAATCAAAGCCGCTCTGATAATCCCCGTTTGCATAGAAGGTCCAGCAAGGCGCACCGACAACGCCGACTCGGCGGGACGCTCACGCAAGTATTCGAAAATCTCCTCTTGCAGATCTTCGATGCGCCGAGAGTATCCTTCCGCAACAGTAGGGAAAAAGGATGGATCAGTCTGCTGCAGATGTACTCGCATAGCCTCCTGCATTCGTTGCAGGGTAGCGAGATGTTCTAAAGCGCCCTCTAATTGTGTGGCGGTTGTTATCACAGCACCACTTCCAGAACACCTTTCGGCTTCAACGTCTCCTTGTCCTTATCGAACAGGTCAAGATGAGCCCAGTCAGGCGACGTTCGGACAAGAAAAGCAGAGAATACCCACAAGTCAAAGCCTCGATTTTTACAGTTACTATAATCCAGCAGTCTCGCAGTCTCAATATCATTTTTTTGGAGTTCTTCGACATGATCGTCGTAGACCAACAAAGCGTCGAAGTCACTGATGGATTCCCTTGCTGAAATAAAGCTACCATTCAACAACAGTAATCCGGATATGCCCTTTGCTTTCGCTTCATTCCTCCAAGAGAGCAGGGCTTGCAACACTCTGTAGCGTGGACTTCCGGGAGGACCGCCGAACCTTTCTATAACTTCTTCCCATGAAGCGTCGTAATGGCCCTCTGGCAACCAACCATCTTCTCGAAATTCAGGAAGCGTCATAAAGACTATGATAATTCATACAGCATCCCGCGCTACTCGCACTCTGCGTTCAGCCCCCAGAACCTCCACCGGCCCCGTCACGGCGGCTGTGATGAGCGCCTGACGATGTTCGGTGAGGAGATTCATAACCCTCTATTGAATCCCCCTTTCCAGCAGTTCACCGAACTTGCGGGGCGTGAGTATAGCGACGGAGACTTGGCTAATTACTCCGGCCAAGTGCGGGTCTCCCGAGACGAGATAGTCGGCATTGGAAGCATGTGTCAACGCTACCAGGTAGTCGTCTTTAGGATCGTCAGGCACTGCTCGCTCTATCTCGCCTTCGGTCGCGCCGGTACCTTTCTCGCGAAGGTCGGCTACAAGGTCTTCGACCTCTCCCTCGGTCATGTAGCGACGGAAGCGCGGACGCATCAGCACATCGTGGAGTTCCGATAACAAGAGTTCCGAGACGACCAACTCGAATATTCCGCTATCCGCGGCGCGGGCTATGCGAGCCGGAGGACCGGAAGAAGAGATCTGCGCGGAGACGAACACGTTCGGGTCCACCACCGCACGTATCACCGAGTTTAGCCGGGGGCTTCGCTACGATGGGCGTGTTGTTCGGCGACGGCTATCTTCATAGCCTCCTCTTCGGAAAGCTCCGGGATGCCCGCCCGCTCCCGTCGCACTCGCGAACGTTCGATCAGCTCGGTTATGCTGGCCCGGCTTCGACCGAGATAAGAACGGGCGGCATCTTCTAAAACCTCGTACTCGTCCCGACCCTCTTCGGCGGCCCGGCGACGCAACGCCTCCAGCAATTCGCGATCCATCTTTGTTTCGGTGCGCTCCATGTACACATTATACGTTCTCTTCAGGCGAGGTCTATCTGACCGCAGCCCCCGCAACCTCCAACTGTCCCGTAACGGCAGCGGTGATGAGCGCCTGACGGTGTTCGGTGAGGAGTTCGATCTGGCGGTTGAGTTTGGTGAGAGTTTCAGATGTTTGCTCTCTGCGACGTTCGAGAGATTTCACTATCTGTTCTTGAAGGGCAGGCGTTACGACAGGAACCGGCAACGACCTAATATCCTCGCCCCGCAGCTTCACCATAGACTGAGAGCTTCCCCTTGCAAGGGACGAAATCTCGTGCCGACTCCGTGAAGTGAGAAGGACATACGCTACAAATTCTGCGGAGATGCGCTTTTTGTCGAGCCGAACGCGGTAAATGAGATCGGGGAGCATCCGTCTTGGCGCAGTATGAGCGACCGCTGCAACGTCGCCCACCAAGGCAGGTGTATTCGAGCGTGTGACTAAGAGATCACCTACACGCGGGATCATCGTTAGATCGTCCGGCTCTTCTGTCATAGCTTTGTTCTCTTGCGGGTCGTAACGTCCAAACTTCACAGCGCTCAACTTGAGCACTCCCCATTCGTCACCCTTGGCTGTATACCCGGCTGCCTGCGGACTGGAACCTTGACTTAGATCGAGCACGAAGCGACCCAGCGCTGCTTCGGAAGAAGCGACACCATCCATAGTGTGATCTATCTCCAGTTGGAATCGTGCTCTTAACAAACCAACAAGCCGCCGCTTCTTCTCGATGAGGGCGTCTATGCGGGCGGTCTCGGCGTCGAGGTAGTCGGCGATTGCTCGCTGCGAACGCAGATCAGGGACCGTTGTTCTCAATTCGCCAAGCACCGACCAACTCGTGCGCGGCATTTTGGAGCCGTCCGAAGTAGCGACAGCCCATCGAACGACCCGGTCACTCATCACAAGATAGTGAAGCCAACGAGCGTCAGTATTGGACTTCGGACGTAGCGCGAGTAACTCTGTAGAGGCAAACATTGGCTCACGAACTCGCAAGGTTTTTGCAAGGTAAGGCCGGAGCTTTCCGAAGAGAACATCGCCCGGCTGTACCGCAGCAAGTCCAGCAGCCGGACGGCGACGGGGCAACTCTACATCAGAGCCGATCCGGCCTGTTCCGCCAATGATGTGCTCAAGCGCGACAGACGCCCTTTCCTCCTCCGGCCCAGGATCAGTGACGAGACTGCAAACCCGCTTGAGAGCTACTTCATTCAATCCGTAACCTCTGCCAGCAGATCCTGGATCTCGCCTTCGAGCGTCTTTATCTCCGCGTCTATCTCCTCCAGCGGGCGCGGGGGCTGGTAGACGTAGAAGTGCCTAGTCAGTGGGATCTCGTACCCGACCTTCGTCTTGTCGTAGTCAACCCAGGCGTCGGGGACGTAGGGCAGGACTTCCTTCTCTATGTAGTCCCGGATCGCCGTCCGGTACTCGACGGACTCCAGCCGAGCCGCCACGTCGGCCTCGTAGACCACCCTATTCTCCGGGAGCGGCACGTTCTCGTGGTCGCGCAGCTCCGGGTCTGGCAGCGGCTCGCCCTTGCGGTCGGTGATGCCCGGAGCCTCCGGGTCGCGGACGGCCAGCGTGTCCCACACGGCGCTCTCTTGGGCGCGGGTCAGGCCAAACTCCGCGAAGACCGGGGCTAGCTTCACGGCCAGCGCCTCCTTGTCGGTCCCGGAGAGTCCGGTGTAATCCGCGAGGCCAGTCCGGAGTCCTTCGCGGGTTTCGTCGGCCAGCTTCGAGAGCTTTCGGTCGGCGGCGATGGCGGTCAGGGTCTCTTCGGTAACTTCCCACCGAAGTCGCAGCGGGCGTTCGACGGTTATGCGCATCGCGCCGAAGGACTCGTTGGGGAGTATCTTTACGCGGTCGTTCTGCTCGAAGTCTCCGTAGAGTTGGACTATGTCGGCTATGCCGTCTTCGCTGATGCGCTTGCGCTTCTCGCCCAGAGATTTACGCATCTTCTCCCAGGAGGCTCGGGCGTCTACTAGCTGGACTTTGCCCTTTCGTTCCGGGCTCTTGCGGTTGGTGACGATCCAGAAGTAAGTGGAGATGCCGGTGTTGTAGAAGAGTTGGTCGGGGAGGGCGACGACGGCTTCCAGCCAGTCGTTTTCGAGGATCCAACGCCGGATCTCCGACTCCCCCGAACCGGCGGCCCCTGTGAAGAGCGGCGAGCCGTTGAAGACAATGGCGACGCGCGAGCCGCCCTCTTCCACCGGCTTCATCTTGGAGATCATGTGCTGCAAGAACAGGAAGCTGCCGTCGTTGATGCGTGGCAGCCCCGCCCCGAACCGTCCGGCGAACCCGAGCCGGTTGTGCTCGTCCTCGACCTCGTCCTTGATCTTCTTCCACTCCACCCCGAACGGCGGGTTGGCGAGAAGATAATCGAAGTTCCGGCCATGTCCATCCTGCGAGAACGAGTTTCCGTGGACGATGTGCGCGATATTCTCCGGGTCTTTTAGCAGCATGTCCGAGCGGCAGACCGCGTAGGTCTCGGCGTTGAGTTCTTGCCCGTAGACTTCGAGGTGGGCGTTGGGGTTGCGGGAGTCCAGGTACTGTTCGGAGACGGAGAGCATACCGCCGGTGCCGCAGGCCGGGTCGAGCATGGTCTTCACGATACCGGGCTTGCTCAGGAGGTCATCGTCCTCGATAAACAACAAATTCACCATCAGCTCGACCACCTCACGCGGCGTAAAGTGCTCTCCGGCGGTCTCGTTGGACAACTCAGAGAACTTGCGGACCAGCTCCTCGTAGAGGTAGCCCATCTCGGTGTTCGAGACATTCTGTGGACCGAGGTCGATATCCACGAACTTTCCGAGTACGAGGTAGAGGAGGTTCGCCGAGTCGAGGCGTGTGATCTGGGTCTCCAGGTCGAACTTCTCGAAGACGTCGCGCACGTTCTCCGAGAACCCGGCGACGTAACCGCGCAACTGGTCGGCGGCGTTCGAGGGATCATCGAGCACCTTCCGCAAGTCCAACTCGGAAACGTTGTTGAACTGCACGCCGGTGATGTTGTTTAGGATGGCATCATACCGGCTCGGCAGCGCCTCACTCCTCTTCAACACCTGTTCTTTCGTCGGGGCGAGTACCCCGTCGAGTCGGCGGAGGACGGTGAGCGGCAGGATCACACGCCCGTACTCGCTCCGTTTGTAGTCGCCGCGCAAAAGGTCCGCCACGGACCAGACAAACGCGGCGTGGTTGCGTATTTGGTCCTTCTTGACCGATCCCGCAATATTGTCGCTTCCTAGCGGCGTGCCGTCGGCATGATCTTTCTCCACAAACCCTCCAAAACCCTAGAAAATACAACCCAACCGTGTAACTCTCGGAGGCTTGCATGATACCAGTCGAGTCATATGGGGTGAAAGATCACCCAATGCTTGTGCGAAAACCGTCAAAAGGTAGAATGGTGCAGCGATTCGAGCATTGGAGCGGCAGGTGAGCGAACCAGAGCGGCGCGAACAGACACCGGAAGACAACCAGGGTTCCACCTCGGCTTACGCAACCACCGCGGTAGGAGTGGCGCTATTGATCGGCGCGGTGCTCTTGATCCTCACCACCGGAGTGCCCGTGTCGGGAATAGGCCTGGTAATAGGGGGTGCTGCATGCCTCGGATGGGGCCTTCCCCAAGTCCTGAACCGCCACAGACACCAGAGTTTGCCCGCCGCGGAGAACAGCAAGGAGCGTGAACTCCTCTCCGCCATCCGGGACAACGGCGGCAGCATTACCCCAGCGGAGGCGGCCCTGGAGACCTCGCTCACAGTCCGCGAGGCCGATACGATGCTCTCGGAGCTTGCGGGTGGCGGTCACGTCACCGTCGAGAGCCTGAACGGCGCGTTGTTCTACTCGCTACCGAGCCGCAGAGACCCGGCGTTGGAAGGTTTTGACCAAGTCTAGGCTTCTGGCGGATCTTCGGCGATACCTTCGTCGAGGGTCTTCTCTCCCTCGTTCTTGCCTTCGGGAGCGTGTTCCTCTATCACCTGATTCATCTCCGCGCCCAATAAGAGTATGTACGAGGTGTAGTAGATGTAGAGCATTAGTATGGCGACCCCCGCGAGGGCTCCGTAGCTCGCGCTGTAGGATTCGCCGCCCGCGTTGTTGACGTAGAACGAGAAGGCCAGTGAGAAGAGAAGCCATAGGATGACGGCGATTATGGAGCCGGGGCTGACGTAGCGGAAACGTTGCTCGGCGTTCGGGGCTATGTAGTAGATCAGGGCGAAGGCGAGCAGCACCACGCCCACGAGTATCGGCCACTGCACGATGATCCAGAGCGTCTCGAACACAGATCCGAAGCCCACTATCCCAGCGACCAACTCGGCCAACTGAGGCCCAAACACGACGAGTACGAGAGCGGAGATCAGGAGTATCGCGATTCCCAACGACAGAAAGATCGAGATTCCATAGACTTTCCAGAACGGTCTGGCCTCTTCCACACCGTACATCACGTTCATCGCCTCCATCACGGATCGGAACGCCCCCGAGACACCCCACAGGGCGAAGAGTATCGAGACTATCGCGCCAATAGTGAAGGTGCTCTCGGCCTTGTTGTCGGCGATGGTGAGCAACTGGTCCTCTAGAAATGTCACAGCACCTTGCGGCAACGTACCAGAAGCCGAGTTCAGCAGACTCGGTAGTAGATCCCCGGACCCGAAGAGTCCGAGCAGCGACAATAGGAAAACGAAGAACGGGAACAACGCGAAGAGTCCCTTGTAGGTGAGGTTTCCGGCAAAAGCCGCGAGATGATCCTCCGTCGCTTCGGCGAAGGTCTTCTTTAGTAAGTCGACCGTCCCGAGACGGCCTTCCGTGAGCGGAACGTCTACCTCGTTGCCGGTCTTTTCGGCCTTCTTCAGAAACTTCATTCCGGGTATCTTCAAAACATTCTCCCTTGCTGAATCTTCGACAAATGTACATTGGGTTGCCCCGGATTTCCTCCTGTGACAGAATCTCGGTGGGGAGCGAGGACGAAGAGCTTTATATAGTAGAGCAACCTACGAAGGCTAGCTACAAGGAGCGTACGATGAACTTCGACTATTCGGAGAAAGTCCAGAGGCTGCGTTCGGAGCTTGCGGATTTCATGGAAGAGCACATTTATCCTAATGAGA
>JAABUN010007888.1_pt1 | contig 11206 bp, 10 predicted proteins | sample 5559311 | NCBI WGS metagenome assembly JAABUN01 (sample SAMN10711877, study PRJNA513370) | rock metagenome | isolation source: Antarctica rocks | place: Antarctica: Victoria Land, Siegfried Peak sud | reverse complement strand
CCGGGCCGCTCGGAGTGCTCCGAGCGGCCCGACCCACCTGGCTGGGTCGCGGTCAGGTGGGGATCAGGTGGGCCAGGACTCCTCGACCTGGTCCAGCACGCTCTGGGTCTCCGCGCCGTTGATCCAGTCGGTCATGGCCTTCCAGAACGAGCCGGCCCCGAGCTGCGCCGGCATCAGGTCCGACCCGTCGAAGCGGACGACGGCCTCGGGGTCCTGCAGGACCTCGTAGGACAGCTCGTTGATCGGGTTCGACGCGAAGTCCGAGGCGGACATGTTCTTGTTGGCGCTCAGCCAGTTGCCGAGCTCGGCGCGGGACTGTGCGTACTCCTGGGTGGACAGGTAGTTCTGCACCGCCTGCACCTCCTCACGGTCCTCGAAGGCCCCGACGAACTCGCCGGCCACCAGGGTGGGCCTGGTGTCGTCGGCTGAGGGCAGGTAGAAGGCGAAGATGTCGCCGTCCTCGCCCACCTCCACGTCCTCGCCCAGCTGCGCACCGTAGAAGGACGCCTGGCGGTGCATGTAGCACTCACCCTCGGTGATGGGAAGCCCACCGTCCTGGAACGCCGTGGTGGTGATGGACTGGACGTCTCCCAGACCGGCGTTCATGTAGTCCTCGTTCTTGAGGAACGACCCGGCCATGTCTGCCGCCTCGACGATCGCGGGGTCGTTGAACGGGATCTCGTGAGCGACCCACTGGTCGTAGGTCTCCGGGCCCGCGGTGCGGAGGATGAAGTCCTCCAACCAGTCGGTGGCCGGCCAGCCGGTGGCGTCCCCGGACTCGATCCCGGCGCACCACGGCTTCACGTCTCCTGCCGCGGCGATCTCGTCGCTCAGCGCGGTGAGGTCGTCCAGGGTGGTGGGCACCTCGTAGCCGCCCTCGGCGAACATCGTCGGCGAGTACCAGACGAAGGACTTGACGTTCGAGCCCAGCGGTGCGCCGTAGAACTCGCCGTCGGCGGTGCCGTAGGCCTTCCAGTCCTCGGTCCAGCCGTCGTCGACGTTGGTCTCGGTCTGGTCCGGAGCCGGCTTGAGGTCACCGCTGGCGGCGAACCGCTGCAGCAGGCCGGGCTGGGGGAAGAACGCGATGTCGGGGGCGTTTCCGCCCTCGACGCGCACATTGAGCTGAGCCTCGAACTCGCCCGAGCCCTCGTAGGCGATGTCGATTCCGGTGCACTCGGTGAACCCCGCCCACGACTCCTCGAGCAGGTCCGCCTCGGCGTCACGGATGGGGGAGTAGATCGAGACCTCGGCGTCCTCGAACGTGCCGTACTCCTCGAAGGCTTCGCAGTCGGCGTCGGCGTTGCCGCCTCCGCCGCCGGTTCCGGGTTCGCTGTCGCCGCCGGCACCGCAGGCGGTCAGGGCCAGGGCCAGACCGAGGCCGCCGGCGAGGGCCGCACCGCGGCGGGTGGAAGAGGGGGGTCGCATCCGTGCTCCTAGGATCGTGTCGGGGCGAGCGCCGGACGCCGCCGGCTTGCGCGATCCAACTCCTTGCGGAGGTCCGTGGACAAGGGCAAGCCGGGTGTATGGCGGTAACGATCCCGTCACGTCTTGGATATACTCGTCCCAGTGGAGACCCGATAGTGTTCAGATCGAACACAGCGAAGCGGCTGGGGTGCATCTCCGGCTCGGCTGTGATCAGGATGTTGCCGTGACCGACACCCAAACCCCCCGCCAGCTGGCCGACCGCTACGTGCACGCCTACGCCGAGCTCGATACGTCCGTGTCCAGCGCGCTGGGGCTGCGCCAGCACGACGACCGGGTGCCCGACCTCTCGCCCGAGCACCAGCAAGCCGTCGACGACCTCGCGACCAGCGTCCTGCGCCAGCTCGATGACATCGAGGCTGCTGCCGGGCCCCAGGGCTTAGACGTGGCGGAGCGGCGGTGCGCCCGGCTGCTGCGCGAGCGGCTCGGGGCCGAGCTCGCGATGTCGCAGGCGGGGGAGCCGCTGCGCAGCATCCGGAACATCTTCGGACCGGCCCAGCAGGTGCGGCATCTCTTCACCCTGATGCCTACCGCCACCGAGGAGGACTGGGCCTGCGTCGCCCGGCGGATGGCGAAGGTGCCGCAGGCGTACAGCTCCCACATCGCGAGCCTGGAGCTCGGGCGCGAGCGCGGGCTCTTCAGCGCGCCCCGTCAGGTGGAGACGCTGATCGGACAGCTGGACGACTGGCTCGGCGGCGACAGCACGTGGTTCCACCAGTTCGTCGCGTCGGGGCCGCAGGACCAGCAGGCGGCCTTGAGGAAGTCGGCCGACGCTGCAGCACAGGGCGTCTCACAGCTGCGGGACTACTTGTCGGGCACGTACCTGCCGGCAGCCCAAGGCACCCCCGACGCGGTCGGGGCCGATCGCTACCGGTTGGGCGCGCGCCGCATGACCGGGGCCGACCTGGACCTGGATGAGGCCTACGCCTGGGGGTGGCAGGAGTACCTACGCCTGGCCGAGCAGATGCGCGCCGCCGCGGATGAGGTGCTGCCCGGGGCGACACCTCTGCAGGCGATGGCGCACCTGGACGAGCACGGGCAGGCGGTCGAGGGGGTCGAGCAGGTGCGCGAGTGGCTGCAGCAGATGATGGACACCGCGATCACCGACCTCGACGGCACGCACTTCGACATCGTCGGCCCGGTCCGCACCGTGGAGGCGCGGATCGCCCCGCCAGGCAGCGCAGCGGCGCCGTACTACACGCGCCCATCGGTGGACTTCTCCCGGCCCGGCCGCACCTGGTTGCCGACCCTGGGCCGCACCCGCTTCCCGGTCTGGGACCTGATCAGCACCTGGTACCACGAGGGCGTGCCCGGCCACCACCTGCAGCTCGCGCAGTGGGCGCACGTGGCCCCGCAGCTCTCGCTCTACCAGACCTCGCTGGGGTCCTCGAGCGGTGCGACCGAAGGGTGGGCGCTGTATGCCGAGCGGCTGATGGACGAGCTCGGTTACCTGGACGCGCCGGCCCGGTTGGGCTACCTGGACGCCCAGATGATGCGCGCGGTGCGGGTCGTCATCGACATCGGCATGCACCTGGAGCTGCGGATCCCGGACGACTCCCCGGTCGCTCCCGGCCAGACCTGGACCCCCACGCACGCGCGGGCGTTCTTCGGCGCCCACTCGGGCCGGTCCGCAGACTTCCTCGACAGCGAGATCGTGCGGTACCTGGGCTGGCCAGGCCAAGCCATCAGCTACAAGCTGGGGGAACGGGCCTGGCTGGCGGGCCGGCAGGCTGCACGGGCCGCCCACGAGGCACGCGGCGAGACCTTCGACCTCAAGGCCTGGCACATGGCAGCGCTGTCGATGGGAGCGCTCGGTCTGGACGACCTGACGGACGAGCTGGCTGCCTTGTGAGCGGGCGGTCCGCCTACATGCGCGCGTAGCGCGCCCGGGCGAACAGGTACACCCCGAACGCCGCGAACCCCAGACCGGTCGCCAGCAGCAGGAAAGGTCCGTACGGCTGCTCACCGATGGTCTGGAGCGCGCCGTCCATGCCGGTCGCCTCCCCGGCCTGCTGGGTGGCTGCGGCGTAGACGAACAGGCCACCGACGACGACGATCGCGGCGCCCTTGGCGATGTAGCCCACCGTGCCCAGCCAGTACACGGCCTTGGTCACCTCGCGCTGGCTGCTGGTGCGCTCGAGGTCCTGCAGGAACTTGTGGCGGGCGCCCTTGACGATCAGGTACGCGCCCACACCGATGACGACCAGACCGGCCACGCCGACCAGCACGCGCCCGAAGCCGGTGTCGATGAGTGACGCGGTGATGTCCCGGCTCTTGCCGGCCTGAGAGGACTGACCCCCCTGGGCGAAGCGGAAGGCGGAGAACGCGAGCGCGAAGTAGAGCACCGCCTTGGCCGCAGCCTTGAGCCGGGCGCTCTTGTCGTCGTCGGAGGCATACCCGCCGGGGCCGACGCCGGTGACGGCGTTGACCGCCTGCCAGAGCCCGAGCCCGGCGAGCGCGATCACCGCGATCCAGAGCATCACCTGCCCGAAGGGGTTGCTGGCCACCTGCTGCAGGGCGCCGCTGTGCGAGGCCTCGCCGCCACCGCCGCCGGGGGGGCCCATGGCCAGCCGGACGGCGATGATGCCGATCAGCACGTGCAGCACGCCGTCGACGGCGAACCCCGCCCGGGCCAGGCTCTCCAGCCACTTGTTGTCGCCGGCCTCCCGTGCCGCCTGCTTGACCTGGTTGCCAGCACTCATGGTCGCCGTCTCCCTGCTGCGCCGTCGGGCGCGTGCACGTCAGCACACCGCCTCGGAGGACATAATGGACCACAGCGACCCCTGTCGGCACCTACAGGTCCGGCAACGGGTCCCCGTCCTGCCTCAGATCCCGGTACGGAGGGCTCCCCGCCACCAGGTCGCGCAGCCGCTCGCCGTGCACGACACGGACGCTGATGCCGGTAGCGGCCAGCGCCCGCCCCAGCGCGACCACCGGGACGGGGGTCGAGCAGCCGATGATCACCGCGTTCGCGTAGCGCCGGCCACGCAGCATCGCGGTCTCCGCGATCACCGCCGTGTGCTCGAAGACAGCTGCGACAGAGGCGATCTCGCGGCGCAGGATCTGCAGGGGAGGCCTGTCGGCCACGTTCGCGAGGTAGGTCCCGCTCGGACGCAGGACCCGCTTGACGTCCTGGGTCAGCTCCACGGTACGCAGGTGCTCGGGGGTGAGGCTCCCGTCGAAGGCGTCCCGCACGACCGCGTCGGCGCTGGCGTCGCGCCGCCGGGCCAGCCCCTCCCGGGCGTCCACCCCCTGGATCCGCAGCCGGGGGGAGCGCGGCAGGTCGAACCACAGACGGACGAGCCGCACGAGCTCTTCGTCGATCTCGAGCACCACCTGCTCCGAGCCCGGTCGCACCGTCTCCACCGCCCAGGCGAGCGCGCAGGCGGCACCGCCCAGGTGCAGCACGCTCAGCGGGTGCGGTGGCAGCGGTGGTTGCAGCGACAGGGCGATGGCCATGTACTGCAGGTACTCGAAGTCGAGCCGGGACGGGTCCTCGGGCCGGACGCTGGACGACGGGACGCCGTTGACCAGCACCGTCCACAGGCCGGGGTCGTCGCGGTGAGGGACCAGCTCGGCCGTGCCCGTGCTGGTGCTGTAGACACCCGGCGCCGGTGCGATCTTGTGCGTGCGCCGCGCCATCAGGTCTCGTGCTGCTCTGCGCCGGCTGCGACGCTCGCCGGGAGCGCCTGGTTCTCACTGATCCAGGTGTCGATCCGCGCCCACCACGCATAGAGCCACTCCAGCCGCCCCTCCTCGCTGGTAGGCACCTCGCCCGCGGGCACGAGCCACCAGCGCATGGTGATCGTGGTGTCCATGGGGAGCGCTCTCCACATGTCCCCGGCCGAGACCAGGTGGTCCAGCCCGCTGTGGGCCACCCACACCACGTCCGCCTGCGGCGCGGCGTCCAGGGCGGCGCCGACCCCGCCCGGCCGAGGGGGCAGGACGTGCCGCATCTGCTCCGCCTTGTCTGCCTCCTCGAGCATGCCCTTCTCCCGCAGCTTGAGGATGGCGCGGGCACGGCGTCGGGCGGTGAAGTTCCCGCCCTCGGGGAAGATGACGAACGCGTCGCCGGTGTCGAGCCCGGTGGCCAGCTCGCGGATGGCGTCCAGGGAGCTGCGTCCAGGGGTGCCGCCCTGGCGTCCTGGCTCGATGAACCGGTTGGGCAGGCGCCACAGCAGCACGTCGATGAGCGGGTCCCACTGCAGCGTCCACTTCAGCACCACCCGCGGCTCGCGGTGGTACCAGGACAACAGCGCGTGCATGAGCAGGAACGAGTCTCCTGGGCCCGCGTGCCGGGAGAAGACGAGCAGCGGTCGCTGCGCCAGCGACGAGGGGTCCGGCCCCTCCACGCTCACCTCGATCTTGAGCACCCGTTGCACCTCGGCGTACAGAAAGGCCAGCAGTGCTCGCGCGAGCCCGTAGTGCACGACCAGGAACCGGGGGCTGCGCAGGTTGCGGCCGAAGCCCGAGAGCACCCACAGCACGAACATCACCAGCAGGCCGGCGGTCTCCAGCAACAGGTAGAGCGTCGCGAGCCAGAGCAGCCGCAGCGGGCGCCACCGGCCGGGGATGAGCGGGGACAAGATGGCGGCGACCAGCACCACCAGCGGCAGCACGGTCAGCAGCGTGACCGTGAGCAGCATGATCGCGGGCGCCAGCACGCAGCGGCGTACCCAGCGGGGCGGCAGCATCAGATCCCCTCGCCGCGGACCTGGTCCACGGCCCGGTCCACGTTCTCCGCCAGGTAGGTCCGGCTCGCCTCGTAGGCCGCCTCGATCCGGCGGGGCACCGCGCTGGTGCTGCGGTAGCGCAGGTTCGACAGCGGGGTCCTGCCGTCGCCGCTGGGCAGCACGTGCACCGTGACGCCCTGCGGGATCGTGGCCAGGTCTCGGGCGAACCGGTGCCGGCGGGCGATCTCAAAGGCGACGGTCGCCACCTGCCACGGGCGGGTAGGAGCGCTGAGGGGCCGCTCCACCCTGCCCACCTGCAGCACGTAGATGGTGCTGGCCCCGAGCTCCACGGCCCTGGAGACGGGGATGGAGTTGACCAGCCCGCCGTCCAGAAAGTGCTCGCCGTCGAGCAGCACCGGTGGGAACAGCCCCGGCACCGCGCACGAGGCCAGCACCGCCGGTACCAGCGGGCCCGAGTCGAACCAGTGCTCGCTGGCCCGCTCGATGGAGGCCGCACAGCAGCCGAAGGGGATCGCCAGGTCCTCGAACCGAGCTTCTCCCAGGTTCTGCTCCAGCAGCACCCGCAAGGCGTCAGAGGTGTGCAGCGCCGTGCGGGTCCGGGCCACGGACCTCACCCGGTCCAAGGGGTTGGCGTCCCAGGCGGACCCCGCGTCGCTGGCCCACCAGCGGGCGAGCTCCTCGACGCTGGCCGCCGACGGGTCCTTGGCCAGGGCAGCGCCGTTGATGGCGCCCACGCTGGTGCCGAGCACGACGTCCGGGATGATCTTCGCCTCGACCAGGGCCCGTGCCATGCCGACCTCGCAGGCCCCCAGCACCCCGCCCCCGCCGAGCACGAACGCAGTCCTCAACGGCTTCGCATCGCTCACGCGCCCCATCCTCCCCGACCTGTCAGTACCTGGACGCCAGATCGGCCGGTCAGGTACTGACAGGTCGGGCGGGGGGGCGCAGGCCGCAGTCGCGCAGCTCGAGCGCTGCGAGGGCGCGCACCACGCCCGGGTCGCCCGCACGCCAGGCACGCACCGGGTCGTCGCTGACCCGGGCCAGCTTGTGCATCGGCTGGTTCGCCATCGCCCGCAGCGCGAACAGCGACAGGTCGGCATCGGCGTCGATGAACCTCTGGGCCACGGCGGCGCGGCGCATGAAGCGCAGCCGACCGGGCACCCACAGCGCCACCGCCAGCAGCGACGGCACCGCGATCAGCACCCACATCAGCAGGCCGGCCAGGTCGCCCACCACCTCCACCTGCCGCGCGCCGGCCAGGGCCATCGCCTCGGCGGCGCCCCCCGCCGAGGCCAGCGGAGCCGACAGCTCCTCACCGACGAACGGGACCTCGCGGGCGGTCCGGGCAGCGTCCGCGAAGCTGGTGGCGGCGTCCGAGGCGGCGGTGTCGAGCCGGCGGCCCGGCTCGGCGAGCTTCAGGGTCGCTTCGCCGACCGCGCGCCCGACCCGCCAGGCTGCATAGACCCAGAGCAGCAGGAGCACGTCGCCGCTCGCCTGCAGCAGCGCTCGGCCGGGGGTGCGGGCGTAGAGGTAGGTCAACGGCATCGGGAGCCTCCGGGCTACGGATCGGTCGTGCTGCGGTGTGCTCTGAGGTGCTTCCGCCACGGCGGTCGCTCGACACTAGACTCGCCGCCGGGATGCCGGCCGATCGCCGGCGGCCCGTGCGCTGCGACGGTCAACGGGGCTCGTCGGCGCTGCTGATCGAAGGACGAGGAACTGCTGTGAAGGTTGGCATCCCCCGCGAGGTCAAGAACCACGAGTACCGCGTCGCCATCACCCCCGCCGGTGTCCACGAGCTGGTGCGCCATGGTCACGACGTCCTCATCGAGACCCAGGCAGGAGCAGGGTCCTCGATCAAGGACGAGGACTTCGTCTCCGCCGGTGCCCAGATCCTTGGTGCCGCGGACGAGGTGTGGGCCGACGCAGAGCTGGTGCTCAAGGTCAAGGAGCCGATCCCCGCCGAGTACGGACGGATGCGCGAGGGGCAGACGCTGTTCACCTACCTGCACCTGGCCGCCGACAAGCTGCTCACCGAGGAGCTGGTCAAGCGCAAGGTCACCGCCATCGCCTACGAGACGGTGGAGCTGCCGGACCGCTCGCTGCCCCTGCTGGCGCCGATGAGCGAGGTGGCCGGCAGGCTCGCTCCCCAGGTCGGCGCCCAGACGCTGATGCGCGCCCAGGGCGGCCGCGGCATCCTGATGGGTGGGGTCCCGGGGGTCTACGCGGCGAAGGTCGTCGTGATCGGCGCCGGTGTGGCAGGGACCCACGCTGCTGCGATCGCGCTCGGCATGCAGGCCGAGGTGCTGCTGCTGGACCGCAACATCGCCCGGTTGCGCCAGGTCGACGCGATCTACCAGGGCCACTGCCAGACGGTGGCTTCCAACGCCTACGAGGTGGAGAAAGCCATCATGGACGCCGACATGGTGATCGGTGCCGTGCTCGTCCCGGGAGCCAAGGCCCCGAAGCTGGTGACGAACGAGCAGGTGTCGCGGATGAAGCCCGGGAGCGTGCTCGTGGACATCTCCATCGACCAGGGCGGCTGCTTCGAGGACTCGCGCGCGACCACCCACGCGGACCCGACGTACCCCGTGCACGACTCGGTCTTCTACTGCGTGGCCAACATGCCGGGCGCCGTGCCGCACACCAGCACCTACGCCCTGACGAACGTGACGCTGCCGTACGCGGTCGAGCTGGCCAACAAGGGCTGGCGCCAGGCCCTGCGCGAGGACGCGCCACTGTCCTTGGGCCTGAACACCTTCGATGGTGAGGTCACCTACGCGCCGGTGGCGCAGGCACACGGGATGTCCTCGCGCGCGCTGGCGGAGGTGCTGTCCTGACGGCAGCCGCCCACGCAGCACAGGTGCCGCAGGCACCCGGACCAGCACCGGTGCCGGCAGAGCTGGCCCGGCACCTGCGCAGCTACCTGGAGCACCTCACGGTCGAGCGCGGGCTGGCCGACAACACCCTGTCGGCCTACCGGCGCGACCTCGACCGCTACCTCGCGCACCTGGCGGCTGACGGCGTCAGCGCGCCGGTCGACGTGGTGCCGCAGCACGTCGCGGACTTCCTGGTGGCGGTGCGCTCGGGGGCGGACGGTCGACCGGCGCTGACCGCGACGTCGGCGGCGCGCACCGTGGTGGCCGTCCGGGGCTGGCACCGGTTCCTGGCGCGCGAGGGGGTCACCCCGCTCGACCCCGCCAGCGACGTGCGACCCCCGCAGACGCCGAAGCGGCTGCCCAAGGCGATCAGCGTCGACGAGGTGCGGCGGCTGCTGGAGGCGGCCTCGGTCGGGGACACCGCCGCTGCGCTGCGCGACCGCGCGCTGCTGGAGCTGCTCTACGCCACCGGGGCACGGATCAGCGAGGCCGTCGGCCTGGACCTGGACGACCTGCCGCCTCAGGTGAGCGAGCCCGGCACGCCCGCGGGAGCCGGTGCCGCGGGGGTGCGGCTGTTCGGCAAGGGCGGCAAGGAGCGCATCGTCCCGCTCGGCTCGTACGCGGTGCGGGCGTTGCAGGCCTGGGCGGTGCGTGGGCGGCCGTCCATGGCGGCGGCGGGCAAGGGTTCCGCGGCCGTCTTCCTCAACACCCGCGGGTCGCGGCTGTCCCGCCAGAGCGCCTGGGCGGTGCTGGTCCACGCCGCGGAGCGTGCCCACGTGGGTGGGCACGTCTCGCCGCACACGCTGCGGCACTCCTTCGCCACCCACCTGATCGAGGGCGGGGCCGACGTCCGGGTGGTGCAGGAGCTGCTCGGGCACGCCTCCGTGACGACCACGCAGATCTACACGCTGGTCACCATCGACTCGCTTCGTGAGGTCTATGCGAGCGCCCACCCACGAGCCCGTTGAGCACCGGCAGCCGCCCCGCACCCTCCTTGAAGCGATCGCCCGCGGCACACTAGGGTTCCCGGGACGACGCGAGCGCCGGTGCGCCCGAACGCAGCGCAGGCAGAGACGAGAGCATCCGTGAGCAGCACGACGTCCGACCAGGCCACCGGCCTCGGACCGACGGGTCGCCCGCTGCCCCAGTTCAAGGCTCCACGGTCGCTGGCCTCGCACGGGCCCGCGCGCATCATCTCGATGTGCAATCAGAAGGGCGGGGTCGGCAAGACCACCTCGACCATCAGCCTGGGCGCCGCGCTGGCCGAGTACGGCCGCAAGGTGCTGCTGGTCGACTTCGACCCCCAGGGCGCCCTGTCGGTCGGGCTGGGCAGCAACCCCAACGCCCTCGAGCGCACGGTCTACAACCTGCTGATGGACCGCAAGACCGACATCCACGACGTGATCCGCAGCACCGACGTCCCTGGTCTGCACCTGCTGCCCGCGAACATCGACCTGTCGGCCGCCGAGGTGCAGCTGGTGGGGGAGGTGGCGCGGGAGATGATCCTGGGGCGCGTGCTGCGTCCCGTCACGGACGAGTACGACGTCATCCTGATCGACTGCCAGCCCTCGCTGGGGCTGCTCACGGTGAACGCCCTGACCGCCTCGCACGGCGTCCTGATCCCGCTCGAGTGCGAGTACTTCGCCATGCGCGGGGTGGCGCTGCTGATGGAGACCATCGAGAAGATCCAGGACCGGCTGAACCCCAGGCTCGAGGTGGACGGGATCCTGGCCACCATGTACGACTCACGGACCCTGCACAGCCGCGAGGTGGTCCAGCGGCTGGTCGAGGCCTTCGGCGACACCGTCTTCCACACGGTGATCGGCAGGACCGTGAAGTTCCCCGAGGCCTCGGTGGTCGCTGCACCCATCACCACCTACGCGTCCGGGCACCCGGGGGCCGAGGCGTACCGCCAGCTGGCCCGTGAGCTCGTCGCGCGCGGCCGGGCCGCCTGAGCGTCGGGCCGATGCGCACCTCGTGAGCGAACCCGCCACCCTGCAGGACCAGGTCGCCGATCCGCACCCTGTCGGGGCGGCCTTCCAGGTGCACCTGGAGAACTTCTCCGGCCCCTTCGACCTGCTGCTCGGGCTCATCGCCAAGCACCAGCTCGACATCACCGAGATCGCGCTGGCCACGGTCACCGACGACTTCATC
>JAABUN010007885.1_pt1 | contig 11207 bp, 12 predicted proteins | sample 5559311 | NCBI WGS metagenome assembly JAABUN01 (sample SAMN10711877, study PRJNA513370) | rock metagenome | isolation source: Antarctica rocks | place: Antarctica: Victoria Land, Siegfried Peak sud | reverse complement strand
TGTCATGATTTACTTTAACCTCTTTAACATCCCAGCCTTCCTTTAATAATAAAAGCCGTTGGTAAAACCCAGACTCGGTCATAACGATTTTTTAGCACATATTTACCACGAAATTTTCAGTAGAACCAATTTATAAAAGGTAAATGGTATTTCAATTAAAAAAAACAAAAATTTAAAAAATGAAAAAGGAAAACAGTAATCAGAAAAAGAGTGTTACTCAAACTGACAAAAAGGGCAATCAAAGTATTAAAAAGACATCAAAAAAATCGTCTGCTTTACTTGCTGCTTCAAAGGGGCGTAGTGCAGTAGATCATGTAAAACCTCATTCGGGAAGGGATGTTAGGGGATCCAGCGGCTTAATAAATACAGGACCCTTTGTCTCATACGAAGATTAGGAAGGTCTTTGGGTTTTGATAATTATTGAAAAACACTTAATTCAGAAGTTAAGTAGTAAGTAAATCGGGCAACAGCGATACTGAAGACTGGGCAACAGCGGAACTGAAGAAGCATTTAAACTTTATCAAAATGGACAATCAACAAATGCAAAGCTGTATTGATGCCTGTGAAGCATGTGCAGCAGCATGTGACCAATGCGCAGAACATTGTAAAGGAAATCCCGGAATGGAACAATGCGAAAATTTATGCAGAGCCTGTGCTGATGCATGTCGCAGGTGTGCAGATGAATGCAGAACTATGAGCAGCACAGCTTCTCAAATAGCGCAGCAATGCGCCGATGCCTGCCGTGCATGTGCCGAAGAATGCGAAAAACATGACAACGAAATGTGTAAAAAATGCGCAGAAGAATGCAGAAAGTGTGAGGCAGAATGTAGAAAGATTGCAGCTTAAATTTCTTAACTAACAGGCTATTGGTGAATAATATCCTGATAGCCTGTTATAAAATTTATTTTATGATTGAACGATTGTTGTGGCGGTATGGGTGTAATGATGTGGATTTTTATGCTGTTAGGAATTATAGCACTGGTTGCTTTGATTATGTGGATAGTAAAGCAAAATAAAAAATAAAAAACAGGATTATGGAAAATACAAAGAACACTAATAAAGAAGTTGTAATTGTCAGCGGAAGCAGTGGCTTAATCGGAACAGCCTTAATTAATGAACTGGCAAAAAACTACCAGATTGTTGGTCTTGATAATGTCGGCTATCCTTTTCCACCGCCCGAAGCTGAATGTATATGTATCGACATTACTTCTGATGAGAGTATGGAAAGAGCATTTTCCCGCATACGTTATGCTTATGGAAACCGGATAGCATCTGTAGTTCATCTTGCAGCTTATTATAGTTTCTCCACAGAATCTTCTCTTCTATACGAAAAGATAACAGTGAAGGGAACAGAAAGACTATTGCGTTTTTTACAAGATTTTGAAGTGGGACAGTTTTTGTTTTCAAGCAGCATGCTTGTTTATAAACCTTCATATCCCGGACAAAAGATTGATGAAAAGTGGCCATTAGAACCAAAGTGGGATTATCCAAAATCTAAAGTAGCTACTGAAAATCTTATTCATACTAATAAGGGAAATATTCCTGTCGTGAATTTGAGGGTAGCAGGCGTGTATAACGAAGATGGCAATTCTATTCCCATTACTAATCAGATTCAACGCATTTACGAAAAACAAATTACTGCACGTTTGTATCCCGGTGACACCTCACATGGCAGTACTTTCATTCATCTCGATGACCTGGTGGAAGCCATTGCAACGGCAATAGAAAAACGCAAAGAGCTTCCTGAAGAAGTTGTTCTGAATGTTGGAGAGGATGAGACGTTATCCTATAAGGAATTGCAGGAAATCATCAGCTACGAAATTCATGGCAAAAAATGGGACATCATACATATTCCAAAATGGTTTTCAAAAGCCGGGGCATTTGTACAAAATCTTTTTGGTAAAGCTTTTATCAAACCATGGATGATAGACCTTGCGGATGACCATTTTGAACTGGATAGCTCGAAGGCAAAAAATTTGCTTGGCAGGCAACCGAAGTATAGCTTAAGAGAAACACTTCCAAAGATGATTAAAGGTGTAAAGGCAAATCCTGAACAATGGTATAAGAAGAATGATTTAAAACAATAAGCCATGATGATAGACATGATGAAAAAAGACGGCACGATGGATATGAACAGCGGTGACGATATGAAGGGAATGAAGATGGATAAACAATAAATCAGGATTGGCTTGTTGAACTAATATAATTTTTAAACAAAATAATATGGAAACGAATACTAGCAAACCTGTTTACACCTGTCCCATGCATCCAGAGGTAGTTAGCGATGTACCGGGCAACTGCCCTGAATGCGGCATGAAGCTGGTGCCGAAAGGTTCTAAAATGGCAGGGCGTACAATTCGAATGTTACTGCTGTGTCTATTACCCATAATTATTGTTCTGCTTCTGCCGGTATTTGGGGTTCGCTTCGATGCTACATGGATATTGTTCATTTTGCTGGCGTCATGTTGTATTCTTCCCATGCTTTTTATGCGGCATTCGGGAAATAAACACAGCAATCATTCTTCAGAAAACAATTAGTCGTTTATGGGACACAACCGATTTATGTTTGCAACCGGTATCGAAAACAGTTATCCAACTATAGTATTGCCAGATGGCACCACGCACAGGGTGGATGAAATGGAAAAGACCGGGCATTACAAATACTGGAAAGAAGATTTCAGTTTAGTGAAAGAGTTGGGCGTTGAATTTCTTCGTTACGGTCCACCCTATTACTTAACACACGTTGGGCCAGGTCAATATAAATGGGACTTTGCCGATGAAACTTTTGCTCAACTCAAACAACTCGCCATTATACCTATTGCAGACCTTTGCCACTTCGGTGTGCCGGATTGGATAGGAAATTTTCAAAATTCAGATTGGCCTTTTCACTTTGCAGAATATGCCAGTGCTTTCGCAAAACGTTTCCCCTACATTAAGTTGTATACTCCTGTAAATGAAATTTTTATAGCAGCAACTTTTTCCGCTCAATATGGCTGGTGGAATGAGCGGCTTTGCAGTGATAAAGCTTTTGTTACCGCTCTCAAAAATCTTTGTAAGGCCAACCTGCTTGCTATGCATGCCATCCTTAAAGTACAGCCTGAAGCGGTTTTTATTCAAAGCGAATCCACTGAATATTTTCATGCCGAAATGCCGCAGGGAATATGTATGGATACTGCTGAGTTCTTAAATGAAAAACGATTTCTTTCGCTTGACCTTAATTACGGTTTTCGGATAAGTTCTAACTTATATAATTATTTATACATAGAAAACTTATAGACAAGGCAAATTTTTAAAACTAAAATTCATGAGACACATTTTTTGGAGTTTCTTTTTTGCGGCCATTTCGTAAATAAATGCGCTTGCTCAAAAAGTCATTTTGCCGCAGCCACAAATAATTACTTATGGCAACGGAAGTTTTCATGTGGCCAATCATGAACATCAGACACACGGATTGCAGCAGTGTTGCCTCTATCTTCTATCATCTGTTTTAGTGTTGGAACCGCGTAAAATAACCCGGCAGAAGATTTAGAGGTAATGGTTACATTTTTAGGTGTTACTTTAATTATATAAGCTTCCCTCGGGCGATGTGAATAACATCAATTTTCGTGGTCCTGCTGAAAAACTTGCGCCTTACGAAAAAATGCGCGTTGTTGCCAATGATGTGGCGCAGGAAGTTTTACGGGTTTATAAAAATATTCAACATAAAGATTGGGTTCGTTTGCAGGCAGCACAATCTCTGCTTACCCTTCAGGTGCGAAAGCCTTCACCGGAAATGATTACATATGCTAATAAGATACTGGCAAAACCTGAAAATGAAACGCCTTATCAAAAGAATGAGAGAGCTTATGCTGACAGAGCGTTACAATTGCATAAAGAGTGGCCGGATAAGATCGATATAATATTGCAAGCCTTCAATATTGGCGGCCTTGGTATAGCCGCTATTCCATTCGAAACTTTTACACAAACGGGCCTTGACGTAAAAGCGAAAAGCCCGTTTAAACCCACATTCATTATTGAATTGGCAAACGGCAATTTTGGTTACCTGCCAACACCTGAACAACATTTATTAGGCGGATATGAAACCTGGCTCGGAACTAATAAAGTAGAGACTAACGCCTCGGAGAAAATTGTGAAAGAACTGCTTACGCTCTTTTCCGGATTTAAATAACTTCTTACTTCAACAACTTAGGTTGTTATGAAAGATTGTATTATAAATGTAAATGAAAGTTACAGCAATTGAAATCGGTAAGATATATTTTTGTTATAGAAGGGTGGATAGACACCTTTTACGAATCTCATTATTATTTTGAATTAAGAAACTTCTGCTATATCAATGTAAAGCAGGTTGAGTAATTCTTAAAAATTATTAATGCTTATATCAAACGCTGCTTAATAACATGAACAAAAAACAAGTAAACCACCCCGATCGTGATCCTGATTTTTCAACCGGCGCATATTCTGATGGAGTTATTGTTGATGGATTTCTTTATGTAAGTGGCCAGGCAGCAGTAGATTTTAAAACGTCGAAATTTGTGTTAGGTACCATTGAAGAAGAAACTCATCTCACTTTAAAAAATATTCAATCAATTATAGAAGCTGCCGGTGGAACAATGGACCAGGTAATTAAATGTACTGTTCACCTCGCTAACATTAATGACTTCGATAGATATAATGCTGTTTACGCCAAATACTTTACCGGAATAAAACCCACCCGAACAACGGTTCAATCTGTATTAGCAGAGAAGTTGAAAGTAGAAATAGACTGTATAGTAAAACTTTAATACTGACCCGTTAAAATAACCAAATGCAAAATACAGATAATGCAAAAGATGTAATTGTTGGAGTTGTAGGACTTGGTCTGATGGGTAGCAGTATTATAGCGTCCTTTTTAATTGCAGGGCATCAGGTGATTGCAGTAGCGCCTCTTCCGCAAGATTTGCCTGAAGCTTACCAACGAATATATAAGCAATTAGTACATGGCGATCACTCGGGCTTATTACCCAAACCAATTGATAGTTACATAAGTGAGGTAATAATTTCTGATGACTACTCGTTGTTACAAAATTGTGGTTTAATTATGGAGTGTGTGATAGAAAATATTGAGATAAAAGAAAGTGTATTTAATAAAATTGCTTGTGCTGTTAGTAAAGATGCTATTATCGCCAGTAATACTTCTGCAATTCCAATAAGCACATTACAAAAACTGGTACCTAATCCTAAACGCTTTTTAGGCATACATTGGGCAGAGCCAGCTTACATGACACGTTTTCTTGAAGTTACCTGCGGAGAAGATACAGATATAGCCTATGCCGAATGGGTTGTTGAACTTGCCCGCTTATGGGGTAAAGAACCCACGCTTCTAAAAAAAGACATCAGAGGCTTTATTACCAATCGTTTAATGTATGCGGTTTACCGTGAAGGTCTTGCACTTGTTGAAAACGGTGATGTAACAATGGAAGATGCGGATAAGGCTTTCCGTTATGATGCCGGATCATGGATGACCTTGATGGGTATTTTCAGGAGAATGGATTTCTTAGGGCTACAGGATAGCTTAGTAGCGTGGAACGCTATTTATCCAAAATTAAGTAATAGCGAAACTGTTCCGGGTGTAATGCAGGAAATGGTTGATAAGCAGGCTCGGGGTATTCATAACCAGAAAGGACTTTACCCATACACTGCCGAAGAAGCTGAACAATGGGAAAAAGCTTATACCCAATTCAATGAAGATATTTTTAAGTTAGCCGCCCAATATCCGTCTCCTGTTACAGAGGTAAAATAAAATGTAAAGTATGTCCAGGTCTAAATCTTATGTGTATCCGATGATCATTCTTGGAATACTATTTTTTGTATTCGGGTTCATCACCTGGGTCAATGGTATTCTGATACCTTATTTTCAAATTTGTTTGGAGTTAAGTAATACTGAAGCGTTTATGGTTGCTTCTGCTTCTTATGCTGCGTATTTTTTTATGGCAATTCCATCGGCATGGGTACTTAAATATACCGGCTACAAAAAAGGGATGGTACTTGGTTTAGTGGTTATGGCAATAGGAACTGTCTTATTTATTCCCGCTGCTTATACAAGAACTTACCCGGTATTTCTTACAGGGCTTTTTATTACAGGAACGGGCTTGGCATTGCTTCAAACAGCAGCTAATCCTTATGTAGCTATTGTTGGCCCGGTTGAAGCTACGGCTCAACGGATTGGCTTTATGGGGTTATCAAACAAAATCGCCGGCATAGCAAGCCAGCGTATACTTGGAACAATATTTCTGCTGAATGCCGACAGTATTATTGCAAGCATTACCAACGTTAGTGCAGCAGAAAGAGCACGTATTCTTGACGAATATGTTCTAAAAGTTATTAATCCATATCTCGTAATAACAGGAATACTGTTATTACTGGCAGTGATGATCTTCTTTTCGAAGATGCCCGAAATAAATGAAAGCGAACGTGCTTTAGAAGATGGTACTGTTGTAAAAAAATCACCTAAATCGAGTGTACTTCAATATCCCTATTTAGTGCTTGGAGTAATAGCACTATTTGTTTCGGCAGCTTGTGAAGTAATACCAATTGATGGGATCATTGTTTATAGTCGCTCATTAGGAATACCATTGTCGCAAGCCAGGCACTTTTCAGAATATACGCTTTACGCTATGTTGTTTGGCTACTTAGCCAGTATTATACTTATACCAAAATACCTGTCTCAACAAAGTGCATTAATGGTTTGTGCTGTAATAGGTATAGGGCTTACTATAGGCGCTTACTTAAGTAATGGCATGTTTTCCATTTATTGTTTAATTCTTATGGGTGCTGGTGCAGCATGGCTTTGGGGCACTATTTGGGGATTAGCAATACGCGATTTAGGTAAGCATACTAAAATGGGCGCGGCACTGCTGCTAATGTCGGTTGTTGGCGGTGGTATATTTCCGGTAATTTTTGGAAGGTTGATTGACTTAAACCCGGCCTATTCTCAAACCGCTGTACTCATGTTAATACCATGTTTCTTATGCTTGTTCTTTTATGGTATGTGGGGCCATAAAATAAACAGTTGGAAGTTAGCACCTGCTGCCGAATCAGCGGTTGGAATTATTAAATAATCAGCTTGTAACAATGAAAGGTATTACTTATACAAAATCAGCAGACTTACTTGAGAGATCAAAGAAAGTATTGGCAGGCGGTGTTTCATCAGAGTTTAGAAAATATAATCATCCTCATGCTATATTTTATACGCACGGTAAAGGCAGCAGGATATATGACGTGGATGGTAATGAATACCTTGATTTTACTTTAAGTCAGGGACCCTTAATTCTGGGTCATTCTCATCCTTCTGTTTTAAAAGCTATTAATGAATATTCTGAACACGGTCAGCTTTTTGCAGGTCAGCATATTAAAGAAGTTGAGTTGGCAGAAAGATTAAATAAGCATATTCCTTCTGCTGAAGTGATGAGATTTTGTTTAGATGGATCAGAGGCAGTACATACTGCTTTCAGAGTGGCAAGAGCAAAAACAGGCAAGAAGAAATTTCTTCGTTTTGAAGGGCATTATCATGGATGGTTAGACAACGTAAGCTGGGGTTATTCAGGCCCTTCTGCCGAAGCTTTAGGTTCAGAAGAAAACCCGAATGTTTTTCCGTGGAGTGAAGGATTACCGGAAACTGCAAAAGAAGAGTTTATTGTAATTCCATGGAACGATCTTGATTTGGTGAGGAAAACAGTTGCCCAAAAACATGAAGAAATTGCAGCTATTATTACAGAACCTATCATGTGTAATAACAGTTGCATTCAACCTAAAGAAGGTTATTTGCAAGGACTAAGAGACATCTGCAATGAATATGGAATAGCTTTAATTTTCGATGAAGTTATTACCGGTTTTAGAGTAGGGCTCGGTGGTGCACAAACATTATATGGTATTGTTCCTGATCTTGCAATTTTCGCTAAAGCATTAGCAAGCGGTTACCCTATAAGCGCCATTGTAGGTAAGAAAGAATGGATGAACATGATTGTTGAGGCAAAGGTTATTCATGCCGGTACAATGAATGCCGGTAATGCTCCTGTAGCAGCAGCTTTAGCAACTCTTGATGTATTAGAAACAGAACAACCCCACGATCGTATGTATAATCTTGGTAAAAAATTGATGGCCGGTTTACAACAAGCCGCAAGGGAAACCAATCAAAACTTATTGGTACAAGGTTTAGGCCCCATGTTACATACTGGATTTACTGAACTTAAAAGTGTAAATAATTACCGGGACGCTTTTAGTTATGATAAGACCAAATTAGGCAAACTGATTTCCGGTTTACATAACAGAGGCATCAGAGTTATTGGACGTGGTTTATGGTACATAAGCGCTGCACATACAGAAGCAGATATTGATCATGCAATTGAAACTTCCAAAGAAGTATTATCAGGTATTTAAAGGTTTTATTTATAAAGTCGCTTTTATGAAAAAGGTAGTGATAGGCAGGAACTCAATTTTAGTGAAAGGAGAGGATAAGTTGGCATTCAGTGTTACTGCTTGTTTATTGAAGGGGGGTTATAATGTAACACTATATACAACCGATGTACAAAAAGCATTTGATTGTCTTAATATTCATAAACATGACATTGAAAGTGTTTCTTCCTGTACGCTAAACTTAGACAACCTGAATATTGCAGATCGGTTTACTGCTTCTGATTATTATCTGGCTATTGCCATAACATCAGAAAATATTGTAGAAAAGCAATCGGTAATAAAAGAACTGGAACAGAAGCTAAGCAATAAAGTGCTCATAGCAATTAATACAGAAAGTATTGCTTTAAGTGATCTACATACTAATGCTCAAAATCCGGAGAGAATAATTGGAGCTAATTGGGTAGAACCGGCCCATACTACCCTGTTTCTTGAAATTCTTTACAACGGGCCAGGTAATAAAAAGTATGCAGAGAAATTCTGTGATACTGCAAAATTGACTCTGCATAAAGATCCTTATGCAGTTGTAAATTTTAGCATTCGTGCAAAGTTGATGACTGCTTTAATAAGAGAAGCAGGATACCTGATTCAAAACGGTTATGCTACTGTAGAGGACATTGACAGAGCCTGCCGCAACGACCCCGGTTATTACATGTCTTTTGCTGGTAATTTCAGGTACATGGATCTGATGGGAACCAATTCTTATGGAATGGTGATGAAAGACCTAAACCGTGAATTGGGTAAAGATTCAGATATACCTGAATGTTTTAAAGAAATAATTAAAAAAGGTGGTTTAGGTATGCAGAATAACCAGGGTTTCTATAATTATAATGATGGCGACACGGAGAAATGGGATGCAGTTTTTAGAAAATTCAGTTACGAGATTCAAAACATAATAAACAAGTATCCCTTTAATTATAATGACAAGGTTGCAGAAATGACAGGAACTCCTGTAAATAAAAAAGAAGATCACCTTGCTTCGGAAATGCTAATTGAGGAGGTAAATGCTTAAGAGATGGCGAAACCTTTTATAATAGATGCCCACCTCGATTTGGCTATGAATGCCATTGAATGGAACAGGGATCTTTCGCGCCCCTTGGATGAAATAAGGCAGCGTGAAATGAATATGAAAGATAAACCTGATCGTGGCAAAGGAACGGTTTGTCTACCTGAATTGCGTAAAGCCCGGATTGGTTTGGTTGTCGCAACACAATTAGCCAGATATACACCACCCGGCAGCTTACTTCCCGGATGGAACTCACCACAACAGGCGTGGGCAATGACACAGGCACAATTAGCTTGGTATCGTGAGATGGAAGCGCTGGGAGAAATGGTTCAAATAAGAAATAAGCAGGAACTTGATACACACTTGGCATTATGGGATAACCAGGAAGTTGCCGATGAAAAAAAGCCGGTTGGTTACATCCTAAGTTTAGAAGGAGCGGATTCACTTGTTGATATTTCTTATCTCCACCGGGCTTATAAATATGGATTGCGAGCTATCGGCTTATCACATTTCGGACCGGGAAGATATGCACCCGGAACAAAAATGGAAGGACCAATTACTCCTTTAGGCCTGGAATTACTTAAGGAAATCAGTAAGTTAAATTTGATACTTGATGTAACTCATTTAACAGATGAAGGCTTTTACCAGGCACTAAGTATTTATGAAGGACCAGTTTGGGCCAGCCATCAAAATGTTAGAAAGATTGTACCTAATCAACGGCAACTGAATGATGACCAGATTAAGCAGTTGATCAACAGGGGAGCGGTAATAGGCGCCATGCTTGATTGCTGGGCAATGGATATACGTTTTATAGATAAAATCTCTGACCCCTGGCAACTCAATATCCGTTTAGAAAATATTGTTGACCATTGGGATCATATCTGCCAGATAGCTGGTAACGCTAACCATGTCGCAATTGGCAGTGACTTAGATGGTATTTTCGGAACAGAGCAATCACCCTGGGATTTGAACTCTATTGCTGATCTTCAAAAATACCAGGACATATTAAGCAACCGCGGTTACAAACAAGAGGATATTGATAAAATTTTTCATGGCAACTGGCTTAGGTTTATAAATGAAGCATGGAGTTAATTGTTGCAATTATTATCCTATAGCATTATTTATTTTGTATAAAGTATATGAGCATAGAACCATTAAAAGCCGGTGCAGCAAAAGTTGACATAACTCCGCCTTTAGGTACTTTGATCAATGGAGATTTTGTTTCTCACTATGCCAGAAATATTCATGATACCTTGTTTGCAAAAGCATTAGTGCTGCAAAAAAAAGATGTTTCGCTTGCTATTGTAGTTGTTGATATCTGTTTGATGGATAAAGATTTTCTGGATGGAGTTAAGATAGAAATAAACAATAAAACAGGAATAGCGAGTTCAAATATTCTTATTTCAGGTACGCATACACATGCCGCTGGTTCTATAACGAGTGTTCTTTTAGCCGCAGCCGACTTACCTTACCGGCAGTCACTTTTTGGCCGGATTGTACAAGCTGTAGAAGATGCCCAGGCCAACATTAAACCAGCTAAAGCAGGTTTTGGTTCAGCCGATGCGCCTGAACATGTTTTGTGCAGGCGTTATTTTATGAAAGATGGTTTTGAAAAACCAAACCCCATAACAAAACAACAGGATGAGGTTAAAACAATAGGGATTAGCACTTAAGTCGCACTTTAAATTTAGATATTTTAGATTTGCGGCATGGTATCTTTAGGAAAATTCGAAGGAGTGAATTCCATCAAGTT
>JAABUN010007884.1_pt1 | contig 11209 bp, 13 predicted proteins | sample 5559311 | NCBI WGS metagenome assembly JAABUN01 (sample SAMN10711877, study PRJNA513370) | rock metagenome | isolation source: Antarctica rocks | place: Antarctica: Victoria Land, Siegfried Peak sud | reverse complement strand
CAGAATAAGTTTAGCAAGGAGTGGAGACGAACTGAGATGACGGTACGGTTAGCGGTGAGTTACTTCAACTGGATCTGGTGCAATAGTCGAAGCAAGACAACAGCAGCAGAGAGAGCGGGGTTAACGTTTTTCAACTGGGATTGGCAGGACTTTGCCACCTACCCCACACTTCTTTAACTCACAACCAAAATTAATTCAGGAGGTATTATGATTAAAAGTACCCCAATAAATAATACTACTCTTGACTTAGGTGATAATTTTACAAATCTTGAATTTTTTTTAATTAATAAAATTTAAGCCAATAAAATTACCAAAATAAAGTGTAAATATTTTTGTCTAATAAAAACCTATCTTATGCCTAAAGTTTCTGTAATTATTCCTGCTTATAATGCAATGACTTATTTACCAGAAACCTTAGAGTCAGTGTTGCAGCAAACTTTTACTGACTTTGAAGTACTAATTGTTGATGATGGTAGCTCAGACAATATAGTTCAGTGGGCTAATGGTTTAACAGACGATCGCGTTAAGTTTATTTTCCAGTCTAATGAAGGTGTTTCCACTGCTAGAAACTTAGCAATTAGTAAAGCTAGTGGCGACTATATAGCATTTTTAGATGCTGACGATTTGTGGGAAAAGACAAAACTAGAAAAACAAGCACAATTTTTAGACGATAATCCTACCGTAGGATTGGTAGCTACGTGGATGATATTGACCGATGAGCAGGGAAACCCCGGAGCAGAAGTTAAGATAGACTTTGAACAAGGAAATATCAGAAAAGAACTAATTGAAATTAGCTTAATTCCCTGTGGTAGCATCCCAATGGTACGTCGAGTCTGCTTTGACGAAGTAGGATTATTCGATCCAACTTTGCGTTTTGGCGAAGATTGGGAAATGTGGACGCGGATAGCTGCGGACTATGATTTTGGGTTAATTAAAGAAACCTTAGTGTATTACAGACAACACTCAAAAAATTCATCAAAAAACTCCCAGCAAATTCTCCCAGATTTTGATAGACTAATCGAAAAAATGTTTGATTCTGTACCTCAGGAGTTATTAGCTATAAGAACTAAAACTTATGGGCGCATGAATCTTTATATAGCTTGGAAATCTTTAGAAAACGAAGATTATCAAGGAGCAAGGGATTTTTCAAATCAGGCTATTAAATCCTACCCTCAATTGCAATACACCAAAAGCTATCTACGTCTAAAACTGCTGACCTTGGTAAAAAGTATGGTAAATAAAGAAATTTATCATAAATTAACTAGATTTCTGCGCCAGCGTCAAAAACCATTAGTTAATAAATAACTACCACCGATCGGAAAATGCGATCGCCTCGTTTCAAGACTTACTACAATATTTTTGCTTTTGTATAAATAATTCCCCAGACTTTATCAAAACATTAAGATTTTTTGGAAAAAAGTTGGATAAAATGTTGAAGAATCGCTAGGTGAATAATAAGAACAAAGTAAGAGGATTATAAACAATGGCTGTAGTTAACGAACAAGAACCTTTAGTCAGTGTTGTAATTTCAACCTACAATCGCCAAGCCTACTTAAAAGAGGCGATTTCAAGTGTGGTAGGACAGACTTATAGAAATATTGAAGTAATTATTGCGGATGACTGTAGCACTGAAAGTCCAAAAGCTCTTGTAGATGCTTTTCAAGATTCGCGGCTGCACCTAAGAATTAATGAAGCAAACATAGGTATGGGCCCGAATCTTACCTCCGCCTTCAAACTAGCAAAAGGTAAGTATGTCGCTAGTATTAATGATGATGATGTTTGGCAAAAAGATTTTTTAGAAAAACTCGTGCCACTATTGGAAAATAATCCAGAAGTGGTAGTAGCTTTTTGTGATTACTATGTAATTAATAGCGATAGCATCGTTGACGAAAAGCTGACAGAAGAACATACAAAGCGCGAAAAACGCGCCGGGTTAGCCGCAGGAATTTATCAACCATACTACAAGCTTGCCTTAGTAGATAGAGCTATATTTAGTTCTTTAGCAAATGTCATTCGTAAAGATGCAGTAGATTGGGATAAACTTGCAAACGATTCAGGCGCTAGTGTTTTTTATGACTTATATATGACTTACTTAGCTTGCCGTTCGGGGAAAGCAGCATATTATTGTCCAGAAAAATTAGCTTTTTACCGCGTACACGAACAATCAGAAAATATGATCAGCGGAAGCAAAAACGTTCAAGCAAAAATTCGTAAAGGTAAAGCCGGAATTTTTTGTTCTAAAACTTTTAGTGAAGATCCAGTTCTCCAGGAATTCAAACCTCACTTTGAACGAGAACTAGCCCATGCGAATACAACTTTAGCCATTGGTTTATTAAGAGCGGGACAAGTAGCTGAAGCAAGACCTTATTTACTTGATGCGATCGCCGCGCAAAAATTTAATCTCCGTACCTTGGCTGCTTTAACTTTGAGCTATACTCCCCAGACTATAGCGCGACCATTTTTGGGTGTAGCCAAGTGACCAGAATTTTGTTTTTAGACCAAAGCGGTAAGCCGGGGGGTGCGGAACTTTGTTTAATAGATATTGCCAAACCCTACCGAGATAATTGTTTGGTGGGGTTGTTTGCGGACGGGACGTTTAAACAGTTGTTAGAAAAACAACATATTCCTGTGCAGGTGTTGGCGACTAAAGCTATTGAAGTACGCAAAGAAAGCAGTTTGGCTCAGGGTTTGGGTAGTGTAAAGCAACTATTACCGTTAATTAATCGTGTTGCTACCTTGAGTCGTAACTACGATTTAATTTATGCTAATACCCAAAAAGCTTTAGTAGTGGGTGCGATCGCAAGTTTTCTAAGTCGTCGTCCTTTGGTGTATCACCTGCACGATATTTTGTCTTTAGATCACTTTAGTGCCACAAACCGCCGAATTGCTGTAACGTTGGCTAACCGTGCAGCTTTGGTTATTGCCAATTCCCAAGCAAGTCAAGATGCTTTTATCGCCGCCGGGGGGCGAAAAGATATTGTGGAATTTGTTTACAATGGCTTCGACTTAGCTTTGTACCCACAGCAACCCCCCACCGACCTCAAACAAGAGTTGGGTATAGATAAAGATCGGTTTTTAGTAGGACACTTTAGCCGATTGTCGCCTTGGAAAGGGCAGCATATACTACTTGAGGCTCTAACCAGTTGTCCAGAAAATGTCACAGCACTTTTAGTTGGTGAGGCGCTATTTGGCGAACAAGATTATGTGCAGCAGTTACACGCCCAAGTTGCCGAATTAAAATTAGAAAATCGCGTTAAATTTTTAGGTTTTCGAGACGATGTTAGTTCGCTGATGGCTGCTTGCAATTTAGTTACTCACACTTCAACAGTTGCCGAACCCTTTGGGCGGGTTATTGTTGAAGCAATGTTGTGTGGTACACCCGTAGTTGCTACCCAAGCTGGGGGCGCTCAAGAATTAATAGAATCGGGTAGTACAGGCTGGCTAGTTGCACCGGGTAATGCAATAGATTTAGCCGCCGCGATTAATAATTGTATTGCTCAACCCGAACAAAGTGCCAGGATGGCTCAAGCCGCAAATTTGCAAGCAATTCAAAGATTTGATGTTGCAACTATTAACCAACAGATTGCTCAAAAGTTGTGCAAATTAGTCAAAACCTAGCTTTATTTAGGAAACAAAACTGGGCAATTCAATAGATGCTAGGGATTTTCGCCCTTTGGGAGGACGAGAGGGATACACAATCAGCGAGGGCGATGTGTGAGTCTTGACTGGTGTGTTTATGGGTAATGCTACGGGCTTTATGTCAGCTTCCGGTGCGATAGCCTGTACCTCGTCCTCCGCCCTTAAGCTGCTAAATAGCTCTAAATCTTCTGGAGATGCCATTGGTGGGCCGCTATCTAAGTTATTTTGACTTGGGAAATGTTGAGGCTCCCAAGCTAAATCTATCGAATTACCTCCGCCTCTTGTTTGGGTCGTCCAAGGCTTAATTGACGGTGATTTGGGCGTAAAGCTGATAGATTGGTCGCCCGTTTCCGCCGCTAATTGGTAGCTTGTGGGGGGTACTTCTAGACATTTTTCTAAAGCAGCTTTGAGTTGCAAACTGTGCTGCTGCTCTCGATTTAAACGAGTCCGCAAGTCTCGACAGTTATCTTTTTCTGCTGCTAGTTGATGAGATTGTTCATTGTAGTCTGCTTGCACTTGAGTTATCAATTCTTTAGCGATCGCAAGTTCTGTTGTTAGCTTTTCAATTGAGCTAGTCTGCGCTTGAATAGTTTGATGATTGGCTTCTAGTTCTTGATTTTGGGCGCTCAGTTTTGATGACGCTGCCTGAAACTGGACTTTGTAAGATTCTAAATCTTGAGCAAACTTGGCGATCGCACTGCTTAAATAGGTTACTTGCTTAACCAAGTTAGCATTTGATAAGTGCAAATCTTCAATTAAAGCTATCAAATTAGTTGTATTTGATGGTGAAACGATTTCTTTATTTTCTCCCAACACCAAAGAACGATTAGTTTGTTGCGGAGTTTCTGTATCGATTACTGCAAATTCTCCTGCTATTACTTGGTTCTGGACAGGCATAATTTGCTTGGGTAAATCGCTATAACTTACATTAGTTTCAATTTCTGCTACAGCTTTTACATAATTTATTAATTCTTCTAATCCCCAGTTTTTATCTTTATTCCCATCTATGACTTGTTTTTGGGAATCGCTATAAATTACATTAGTTTCAATTTCTGCTATGGATTTTACATAATTCATTAATTCTTCTAATGCTCTGTTTTGATAGCTTTTAACTTCATTCATTGTGATTTAGTGTAGTTTTTACAAGTATTGACATTGACAGTACGAGCGCGAACAATTTAATACTTATGGAAATTTGTAGCAAGTATGAGATTATTAACTTTTCTCAATTTACACGCTTTTAAAATACTTTGTTAATTAACTTTTGGTTAAATTAAACTACACAATAAATTAAATAGAGTGTCAACCGTAATTTTACTTAGAAAGTTAAGAATATATAGTTAGTAATTAAAATAAAAGAATAAGTAGGGGCAAAAAGGCGATCGCGGGTTTTGCTATGCTGAATTATCCAAGTAAAGAGCAATTAGTCAAATGGAGCAACTAAATCGCCTGCTGTTGATGGCAGAAGACGAGCTAACCGAATACAGCACCACCGCCCGAAAAATTGAGAAACTACGCCGAAAAATTGGTTTATCAGTATCCGCCGCCGAACAGAAACAGACTTTAGCAGCCTTAAAAGACTCGATGCAGTCGGATTGGATTCGGCTGCTTGTAGAACAACAACGCCAAACGGTGGCTTTACCCTTTTGGGGAATTGCCGGATTAGGCTTATTAGTAGGAATTTCGTTTTCCCAGCCTTTAGGGTTAGTAGCTTCAATGGGCGGTGCGATCGCAGCTTATAGAGTGCAAAAATGGGGCTGGCAATTGCAAGCAAAGCGGCTGCTAATGCAAACTTTTACTGAAATTGAAGCTCGTCAATAGTCTTTAAGGTAGCCAGCGAGGATGAAAACCTGGTAAAGGTAGTTGCTCTGCTTGGATCGAGGGGGAGGTTGTAGATACAGAGGCGGGAGTAAATAAAGGCACTAACCACAGACGACTGGTAGCAATCGCCTCACCATCATTAGTGCGGGGAATATTGATTTGAGACGAACTATCATTTGGATTAGTCTCAAGTTGGTCTAGTAGTAAAGCCAAACCATCAGGAGATAAACTAATTTGTACGTCTCTTTGTTCGGGCATAACTATTAAAGGCGTTTGCTTGCCAGAATTGAGGTCAATGGCTGCTAAATAAGGCTGCTCTTGATAAACTTCTGCTTCAATTAACTGCGTCAACATACAGTAGAGATTTGGGAGTACAGGATGAAATAAACAGCTATTAATAGAGCCAGTAGTACGCAGCAGTTCTTTTTGTCCGCCTTGATTGTCTACTAAAAAGAGCGATCGCGTGTAATCAGAATTGAAGCGCACCATCGCCGCTTTAGTGCCATCGGCTGCAAAGTTTAACACCATGCCAAATTTGGGTAAAAAGTCTAAGGGTTTAGTAGCTTCTTGCAAAGCCAAAAGTGCTACTCCTTGCCCTTGAGCAACGGCTACAGCGCTACTATCGGGGGTAATTATAAAATCACCTCCTGGTTGGCTTTGCAATAATTGCGCTTTGGGGGGTTTATTGCTCGTGCCATTACGTAGTATCCACAGCCCAAAATCCCCAGGATTTTTTTTACTTACGCGCTGCACTAAGATAATTTTGCCATCGGCGGACAAATCAAACTTTAAGTTTTGGTAATCTTTGCTACTTAAGACTAATTCGACCCTGCCTAAAGGAGGATTGTTTTTTGAAGTCGGATCGGGGGCAATCCCTGTAGTAACAGTGTATAACTGAGACGGGGGCAAACCTTGAGAGCGATCGCTAAATCGTTCGGTAGCAGAAAAGAGAATTGTATTACCTGTGGGGTAAGGCTGAAAATCACCTACAACTAAATCTTTGGGAGTAAGGATAGTTTTACGTTGCCCGGTAAGATTGTAAACAATTAACCTACCTAGTTCTTCTCCATCTACACCCAAATAGGCAAAGGCGCGATCGCGGCTACTAAAAACGCCTTTAAAGGATTGAATAGACGTGTTATCGTCGGCTGGAGAGAACCGATCTTTTGCACTATTTAACTGCACTTGGTAAGTAGTCCCGTAAGCAGGTGGGGATAGTAATGTATAAGCCATCTTGCGCCCAGCCCAGCTAATTTTACCTGGTAAAGCCGGATCTATTTGCAGATTTGCTTCTACACTTTTGGTATCCATCGGACGAGTGAAGTTGAGATAAAAAGCCGTATCTTCTGCCCCAACTCGTTTATTTTGCCAGCTAAAATCTCGGACGCGCGGCGCCGCATGACCTTGAAATAGAACTAGCAATGTTAGTAGAGCTAGTAGAGCCATTAAGGAAATCGCCACGCGATCTAACGGTTGAAAAAATGACTTATTATTTAGGGACATTTATTACCTCAAAAACATTATTGACAAAAATAGAATACTTCTAGAGATTTTTTTGCGCCTGCTTAATCTTTGGCTCAAGTTAATTAAGAATGCTATAACACATAAGAGTTACATCTATTATTTAGGCTATGATTTCTACCAATGCTTGGTCTGTAACTGACTTAGGCGCAGACATTTTAGTATTTGAGCAATTACTTGATATATCTCTATGCAACCATATTATTCAAGTTGCCGATTGCTGTCAGTTTCAAACGGCTGGAATTGAGCTTGCAAGGGTAGAAACTCAAGTGCGTAGTAATGAATTACTGTATTTGGGGGAACCCAATTCTTTATTACAATCAACTAACCAATTATTATTAAATCGTATTTATTTAATTCAGGAAACTCTTTACCAAAACTATAGAGTAAAGTTTTCTCAAATAGAGACTTGTTCCATTTTACGCTACCATACAGGGCAGTTTTATAAACGCCACATTGATAATTTGCTGTTAGCTAGTCGCCGCGATGAAGCGTCTCAAGGAGTACCAACTAGAGATGTAAGTATTGTTGGCTATCTTAATGATGATTTTACTGGCGGGGAGACATTTTTTGACCGCCAAAATTTGAAATTCAAGCCTCAAAAAGGTAGCGTCTTAGTATTTCCCTCTTATTACACTCATCCCCATCAATCTTTACCAGTAAAGAGAGGCTGCAAGTATGCTTTTACTAGCTGGCTATTTCATTAATTTAGTATTCGTAGGGATTCTGTGGTTCTTGAATTGGTCTAATATTACTTGCTTGAATAGTTAATTGGCGTTTGTTTTGCAAGTCTTGGGTAATCATTTCTCCTTCTACTTCCAACCAACTATCTTGAGGGTAAATTTGACGATTTTGGGTAAGTTTTACTGGCAATCCTACTGGATAAGCATCCGCCGCACAACAAGTAATCACAAACCGCGATAGCAATAAGTATTCTGGTGGTAATTCTGAGGGATGAATAACAAAGCCTTGTACCTTAACTTTCTGCCCAGTATAGGCATCAGGTTCGGGATAGACATTAAGAGTCCGTACCCAATCTACCAAACTCCGCTCGTCGGATTTTACGGCGGAGCGAAAAGATTGGGGTTGACTGCGGGTTGCTTGCAAAACATCAGTTACGCCGCGCTGGAGTGCGGCCTGGCTGGCAAATACGCGGGGAGTGACAACTAAGCCTAAAATTGCTGTCGAGAGCAGTAAGGCGCTACTAAAGCCCGGTGGAAACAAGGTAATATGCTGGGTAGCGGAAATATTTGGGCGCTTTCTTAGTAAATCTAAGGCTTTTAAGCTACTAATAATTGATAAGCCAATGCCGCCAGAAATAACTAGCCAAAAATAATCACGGTGAATCAGCAAGTTAAGTTTGCCTGTATGCCAGTATCGCAGCATGAGAATACCCCAAGCAGCGATCGCTAATACATCTAGCCAAGGTAGTAAATAGTTTTGCAGTTTTTTAATTGCAGTCATTAGCAAAGGGAAAATCTAAACAATATATAAATTGACCAGTAAAGTAAAGAAAAATGTTAGCTGCGCGGCTAAGGCAAATAAGTAAAACACCGCCCTCGGCTTGAATATTGATAACATCAACCCCAAACTTTTTAAGTCAATCATGGGGCCAAATACTAGAAATGCCAATAAAGAGCCACTGGTAAATACTGAAGCAAAGGAAAGAGCAAAAAATGAGTCTACAGTAGAGCAAATTGATACTACCAAAGCTAGGAACATCATGGCAAGAATTGACGTAATTGGACTATTACCAAGGGCGAGGATTGCTTCGCGGGGGATAGCTACTTGAACGATCGCGGCGATCGCACTACCAATTACTAACACGGCTCCCAATTCTCGTAATTCCTGCACCGTATTATCTAATAACAACCGCAGTTTATAGGCTAAGGGTTTAGTTAGAGAAGTAGCCGCTAATTGCGCCTGCATTACCGTAGCATCCATTCTAATTGGTTGCTCTGCTCCAGCTAATAAATAAGTCCCCGATTGTAGCAAGGGTGAAGTAAATTCTTCGGCTTTTAGGGGCGGCGTTTGCCGATAATCGGCGAGCGCTGGTTGTAAAACTGCACTTAAATCGGCTTCAGCGCTAAATACCCAACCGATAATAATGGCGATCGCTAACGAAAATACCACACGCAGCACAACAATTTCGGGCTGATCTCGAAAAGCCGTCCACGTTGCCCAAATTACAATCGGGTTAATAGTCGGTGCGGCGAGTAAAAACCCCACAGCTACAGGGGTGGGTGCTCCTTGCAATAGCAACCGTCGAGCTACGGGTACGTTGCCACATTCGCATACCGGAAACAAAAAACCAATTAAACTGCCCGTTATTGCCCCTAACAACGGATTTTTGGGCATTTTTGCGACTAACTGACCTTCATTGACAAATAATAGCAGCAGTCCAGAGAATAAAACCCCCAAAAGTAAAAAAGGCATTGCTTCTACGAGCAAACTTAGAAAGAGAGTAAAAGCATTATTCAGTTGTTGTTGATTCATGCGTTTCTCACGTCTGTAGCGCCTGGGCAATTCCAGCTATGTTAGATCCAATAGCAGTAAATATTTATCTTTACAAGTATTGCTATCTCTAACTAGCATACCTCTTGCCGGGTCAAGGTTTGACTGTTACGGGTGTACCAACATCTACTTGGGCGTAAAGCGCCAAAATATCTTGATTACGCATTCTCACGCAGCCATGAGACACTGCTTGTCCGATCAGTTTTTCTTGAGGAGTACCGTGAAAGCCAATAAAATTTTTGCCATCTGTCCAAAACCCGATCCATCTAGCACCTAAAGGGTTTTTTGCTCCAGGAGGAACTAATTTACCCGTCCAGGGATGTTGCCAAATTGGATCTCGTTGCATTTCCATTACCTTATAACTGCCTACAGGGGTTTCCCAGCCAGCTTTACCTATAGCTACTGGATAGCTTTTTGTGAGCTTATTTCCTTGATATAAATATACTCGGCGATCGCTCAACTTTAAAACTAAATTTGTTGTCTCTGTATTACTTTCTGGCGATGGTGTAACTAGCGGATTGCTCTGCTTGTTTATAACTGATTCAATCGGTTCTGCGGTAATAGAGTGGGGATTATTTACTACTAATATTGCTGTTCCCAGCAGCATTGAGATTGCGGATAATAAATTAAATTTCACTCAGATATTGCCTCATTTTTTTAATTTTTCAAGCTATCTAAATTCATTTTAGACTTATCTTAATCTGGTAGTGTTCCAGACGTGTGGAGATACCTTTCTAAATAGCTCGACCAAACTCAAATTGATTAATGAACAATCCCAGGACAATATCGTGCATCACAATAGTTTGGGAAAAGCAGATTGTTTTGCGTGCAAGTCGCTTAATTCGGGTGCAAAAAGTTAGATGCTTGCGCTCGATTTTTTGCGTATTAGCCTTGCCAACAGTATGAACTGGCGCTGCTAAATATCTTTGATAAGCACCCCAATCATCGGTGTAAAATTGTTGAATGCCGAAGGGTTCCAACATGGCTTTAAGTTGAATAAAAGCTGCATCTTTGTGGTCTGCCAAAACGTAGGCAAGCACAAGTCCTGTTTGATGGTCGATTGCGTGCCACAGTCATCGTTGCTGTTGTTTAGAACCCACAAAGCTCCACATCTCAGCAAGTTCAGCCTCCTCAACATATTTAATAATTGATACCTCCGTGGGCTGAAGCTGTTGAATTAGCTGTGTATTGACTGATTCAAGATTTCGTGCTTTTTTTAAACTCTTCAATCACCGTCGTCGGACTAATTTTTAAGACTCGCGCTGTATCTCTAATCCCACTACCATTGACTGCCATATCGCTAATTTGTTGTTTAACTTGAGGTAAATAACCTCGGTAAGTGAAATCCAAAATGAATGAGCGATGATGGCACTCCCGATTACGGCAGCAATAGCGCTGTTTACCTGCTGCACTTATGCCATTTTTCACGATGTTTGTGCTGTCGCAGTTAGGGTAGTGTACGGTTTCTAAAACCATTAATGAAGTGTTGATAAGTTATAGTTTCTATTATTTCACTTATCAACACGTCTGAAACATTACCGTACATTTTTTGTTGGCTATTTATTAGCTTTTAGCAGCATTCCGAAACAGGTTTTACCATAATGCAGGAACTGGACGCGGTTTAATTGGTTCTTTTTGTTTAGGGGACTGCTCTACTTTTACTGGAGAGATAAGTCTTTGTACTAGAGGAGTTATAACTACTACTGGAGGTATG
>JAABUN010007883.1_pt1 | contig 11211 bp, 7 predicted proteins | sample 5559311 | NCBI WGS metagenome assembly JAABUN01 (sample SAMN10711877, study PRJNA513370) | rock metagenome | isolation source: Antarctica rocks | place: Antarctica: Victoria Land, Siegfried Peak sud | reverse complement strand
TACCGCGCCGTTCGGGTTTCGTTCGGTAGAGATGCTTCGACAAGCGGACGCCAGATAAGCATGACGTTCTTGTTTTGATTATTCTCCGTTAAAGCCCGGCTAATCCGTTTGGAAAACCGCCCGGCTGAAAAGGATTTTCCTGCCCCTCCCAAACCCCTCGATAATCAGCGATAAATTTTACTAAAAAAATTGGCTTTCCTGGAACACTATTTGGCATAGGTTGGTTATTCACTCGTACTACAGAACGATAACCGGGCGCTGCCCATCCCCACCATGACCGAAGTCACCAAAACCCCGAAGGAAGCTATCGTCGCCAAGAAAGCTGCCTCCCGCGCGGAGAGCTATGACATCGCCAAATCGGACGAAACGCTCGATTTGGCCAAGGACCTGGCCCGGTTTATTAAAGACAATAAGCTTAGCACGCAGGTGCAGGGCAAAGAGTTCGTGAACGTGGAGGGCTGGCAGTACGCCGGCTCGCGCCTGGGCATCGTGCCCATCGTGGAGCACGTCATCAACCTCAGCAACGAGCAGGAGCTGAAGTACCAGGCCAAAGTGACGCTGTTTGACCTGCGCCACGGCACCACGGTGGGCGCCGGCTTTGCCATTTGCTCGAATAAGGAGAGTGGCAAGAAGTTCTACCAGGAGTTTGCTATTGCCAGCATGGCCCAGACCCGCGCCATTGGCAAGGCCTACCGCAACATCCTGGCCTGGATTATCCGCGCCGCCGGCTACGAGCCTACCCCTGCCGAGGAGATGGAGTACTCGGGTAACGTGCCCGCGCCCGCCGTGGCTCCGGCCGTGGCCGAGCCTACCCCCGTCATGCGCGCCGTAACCACGACCCCTACCCCCGCCGAGGCTCCCGCCGCGGAGGCCGCCGTTGCCCCGGTGCAGTACGCCACTGCCAACCAGAAAGAGGAGATTATCCGCCTGCTGAACCACCCGCTCATCACGCGCCAGGAGAAAACCAAGATGCTGCTCAACATCAACCGCCTCGATGAGGAGCGCGCCACGCAGGCCATCGCCAAGCTGCGCAAGGCTATTGAGGACCGCGAGGGTACGACGGCCGTGGCCGCGTAAGTGAGATTGAGTTTTTATGGGAAAGCCCGGCACCGCGAGGTGCCGGGCTTTTTCGTGCAGTAGCGCGAAGCTCCCGCTTCGCGTGTGAGCACAGCGAGCAGGTGGGACCGGATGGCGCGCACGACGATGCTCGCTGCGCTCGCGCACGAAGCGGAAGCTTCGCGCTACTGCATACAGCCGTAATTTTACCCCATGCCTACCCCCACTTCCACCGCTGACCCGCTAAGTCTGCTGCGTCAGTATTGGGGCCACCAAGAGTTTCGGCCGGGGCAGGCGGAGATTATCGAGGCGGTGCTGGCGGGGCGCGACGCGCTGGCCCTGCTGCCCACCGGCGGCGGCAAAAGCGTGTGCTTTCAGGTGCCGGCGCTGGCGCGGCCGGGGCTGTGCGTGGTCGTGACGCCGCTCATCGCCCTTATGCGCGACCAGGTGGAGAACCTGCGCAAGCGCGGGCTCAAGGCCGAGGCCGTGTACGCGGGCATGAGCCACCAGGAAATCGACCAGGCGCTGGATAACTGCGTGTACGGCCGCGAGGTGAAGTTCTTGTACGTCAGTCCCGAGCGGCTGCTGACGGACCTTTTCCGGGCGCGGGTGGCGCGCATGAGCGTGGGCTTGCTGGCCATTGATGAGGCGCACTGCCTCTCGCAGTGGGGCTACGATTTTCGGCCGCCCTACCTGCGCATTGCCGAGCTGCGGGCGCTGCTGCCGCCCGAAGTGCCGTGCATCGCGCTCACAGCCACGGCCACCGGGCAGGTGCGGCAGGATATTGTCGAAAAACTCACGTTCCGGCCCGGCTACGGCATTTTCACCCAGAGCTTTGCCCGGCCCAAACTGTCGTATTCGGTGCTGCTGACTGAGGACAAGCCGCGCCGGCTTCTGGAGGTTTTGCGGGGGGTAGGGCCGGGCAAAACGGGCATCGTGTACGCCCGCACCCGCCGCCAGGCCGAGGACACGGCCGCCTGGCTGAGCCAGCAGGGCCTGCCCGCCGCCGCCTACCACGCCGGCTTACCCGCCGAGCAGCGCACCCGCACCCAGCAAAATTGGCTGACGGATAAAACGCGCATTATCGTGGCTACCAATGCCTTCGGCATGGGTATCGACAAGCCCGACGTGCGCGTGGTGGCCCACCTCGACGCGCCCGCCACTCTCGAAGCCTACTACCAGGAGGCCGGCCGCGCCGGGCGTGATGGCCTCTACGCCTTCGCCGTGCTGCTCAGCGGCCCGGCCGATGCCGACGGCCTGCGCCGCCAGGCCGCGCTGGCCCACCCGCCGCCCGACGTGGTGCGCCGCGTGTACCAGGCGCTGGCCAACTACTCGCGCACGGCCGTGGGCGGTGGCGAGCTGGTGGCCTTCGACTTCGACCTCGGCCTATTTGCCGAAACCTACCGCCTCAAGGCCGTCGAGGCGCACCACGCCCTCAAGGTGCTGGAGCAGCAGGGCTTCGTGCAGCTCACCGAGGCCGTGAACCAGCCGGCGCGGGTGCAGCTCATTAGTAATCAGCAAGATTTGTATCAGTTTCAGGTCGCCAACGCGCAGCACGACCTGCTTATCAAAGCCCTGCTGAGAATGTACGGCGGCGAGTTGTTCGTGGTATTCCAAGGCATTTCGGAGAGCGCGCTGGCCCGGCACCTGCGCCAGAGCACGCAGGATGTGACGCGCCAGCTGCGCTACCTGCACAGCACCGGCGTGCTGCACTACCAGCCGCGCCGCGAGCTGCCGCAGGCGCTCTTTACTACCCCCCGCTACGACGCCGCCCAGCTGCCCCTCGACGAGCGCCGCCTCAAGGCCGCCCGGCAGCTCACCGAGCACCAGACCAAGGCCGTAATCAACTACGCGGCCGGCATCACGCAGTGCCGCCAACAAACCCTGCTCGATTATTTCGACGAGCCCGATGCTCCGGCCTGCGGCGTGTGCGACGTGTGCCTGGCCCGCAAAAAAGCCCGGCAAGCGCCCGAAAGCGCTGTCGGGCTGCAAGCCGAATTGCTCGAATTGTTGCGCGCCGCGCCGCTGCTGCCGCGCCAGGCAGTAGCTCGCTACCCCGCCACCGAGGCTGCGGCCGTCACGGCCGCCCTGCGCGGGCTGGTCGAGCTGGGCCAGCTGGCCTACGCCGCCGATGGCCGGCTGGGGGTGAAATAAGTTGGAATGAGGAAGTTGGAATGAAGAATTGGTTTTCGGATAATGAGGCTGTTTAGGAGGTATCAGAAGTCACCTGGGCGTCATTCCGAGCTTGCCGAGGAATCTCGCTCGTAATCGTTCGGGCCTCGTTCAACGACACGAGCGAGATTCCTCAGCAAGCTCGGAATGACGTTCTTCCTGGCACCCTACTCCATGAAGAATATAACTTCCTAAACAGCTTTAATTCCTCATTCCAGATTAATTGCCCTGGTAGGCCATGATGCCGCCTTCCAGGTTGCGCACGTGGGTGAAGCCTTGCTGGGTCAGGAAGGCCTTAGCGGCCGACGAGCGCGCGCCGCTCTTGCAGTGCACGATAACTTCCTGGTCTTTCAACTCTTCGAGGTCATCGAGGGCCTGGGGCAGCGAGCCGAGCGAAATATTCTGGCTGCCGGCGATGCGGCTTTCCTCAAATTCCCAGGGCTCGCGCACGTCGATGATGGTAGGCGTTTCGCCGGCTTGCTGGCGCTGGTGCAGTTCGGTGGCGGTGATGTCGGGCATGGGGGTAAAACGGGAAGAAAGGGGATTAAAATCGTACCGCGTACCGGGCGCGGCAATTTTTCGCAGGTAGCGTTTGGTAAATGTTGACAGCGGAAATAAGGAGTGAATAACCAGCTGGCTCGCTGATTTATAGCAGATAAATTACTCTACTCTACTACCAGCCGGCGCGTAGCTACCGTGCCGTCGGCCAGGGTGAGCCGCACCAGGTACACGCCGCCGGGCAGGCCGGCGGGCAGGCGCAGGGTCGGCTGGCCGGCCTCGGCGGCGGGCTGTTGCCACACGGGGCGGCCCAGCACGTCGAGCACGGCCGCGCGGCGGAAGGCCGGGCCGCTTACCGCCACCGTGGTGCCGGTGGGCGCGGGGTTGGGGTAGAGGCCAAATTGGGCATTGGCGGCCTGCTGCGCCTGGGTGGCCAGCGGCACGTTATTAGTCATCACGGCGCGCATCAGGAGGGTGCCGGGGATGGACAGCGTGGGTTTCGACCAGGTATTCTGGGTGTTGTAGAAGAGGGTAGGAGCGGTGCTCGTGTCGTTCAGGTCGTAGCCGTAGGGCAGAAACTGCCCGCCCGCCGCCTGCCCAAACCCAATGTAGAAGCGCCCCGACACGGCCACCGGACTGTCAAACACGATGTCTTTGGCAAAAACCGAGTCGCGGCCCAGTGGATTGCGCAGGGTAATGGCCTTGGTAGCCAGCGGGGTAGCGGCGGGCTGGCCATTATTATCAGCCCACACGGCCACCGTCACCGAGCGGTTCAGGAAATTCTCGCCGCCCTGGGTCAGCGGAATATTATTGAACACCGGGGCCAGCCGGATGGCCTTCACCTGGTCATTCTTCGCCGCCACGATGGGGTAGGCGTAGTAGCTAAACGGACCCGAGTTCGCGGGCGGTATCGACAAAGACGACTCGGCCGTGCCGTCGTCAAAGGCGTAGTAATCGGCCAGTTCCAGGTCGCGGTAGGTGGTGTCGTTGGGCAGGATGAGTGGGTTAGCTTCGTTAGTAGTCAGGGCCAGCGTGTAGCGGTAGCGGCGAGGGGTGGTGGCCGCCGCCAACGGCGCCGAGCCGGCGTTGCCCTGAATCGCGACCTGCCGCGCCCCGGCCAGCAGCGGCTGACTGCCTGCCACCCAGGTTGCCGCCGCGAAGCCGCCGCTGGTCAGCTCGCGCACCGTGCCGAGCCAGTTGATGGGGGTAGGGTTGCCGCTGGGCAGCAGGTTGTTGACGGTGGCGCTCATGGTCGGGTTGAGGGCGCTGGCACCAGCCACCGCGTACTGCCAGGCGGGCATGGCCGTGTAGCTCCGCAAGGGGCTGGTGAGACCCTGGCTGGTGGCAATATCCTGAAAGATAGTGTCATTGGCCGCGCGGTTGCGGTTCAGGTAGATGTAATCTACCCCAAACGCGTCGCGGCTCGACGACTGGTTGCCCGCCGCCCGAAACCGAAACCGGAAGCCGCCGTGGAAGTAGCTGGCCTGGTCAAGTGGGAAAATCTGCTGCCGGAAATTCGTGATTTTATTTGCCCCGTTGTAGGTCCAGATGCTGTTCCAGCGGCCCACGTTGTCCAGAAACTCCAGCGTCAGGTACACCGGCGAGCCGTTACCATTGGCCACCGGCGCGCCCGCCAGCGTGCCCGCTTGCCAGGCGTAGCTCAGGTATACCTGGTTGGCCGTGGTGAGCCCGCTCAAATCAATGGGCTGCGAAGTGAGCGTGTCGGTGCCGCCGTACGATGAGGCCGAGGCCGCGTTATACGGCAGGCCATTCGCCCGCAGGCCGTCGAGCGTGGCCGTGCCGCGCGTCAGGGGGTTGATGGCCAGGCGGTTGCTCACGTAAGCGCCGCCCCCGCCGTAGTGCTGCGCCAGGCCGCTGCCATCGGGGTAGTCGAGGGCGGCGGCCTGCCAGCGCAACGGGCTGGGCTGCCCGTCGCGGGGAGAGGTAAAGTCCTCAAAAAAGGGCAGCGTGAGCGCCGCCGTGCGTTGGGCCGCCGCCGAGGGGGTAGGGGCCAGCGCCGCCGCGGCCGCCCGGCCGGGGTCGGCCCCCAGCGGCCGCGGCGTGAGCACGATGGGCGTCTGGGCCCGCGCCACCAGGCTCAGCAGCAGGGCCGAAGCCGACAGTAAGTAGTAAAGAGGGCGCATAAAGGGATAAGCCGTAAAATCGTTTGTCATTGCGAGCATGTTGCGCGTCAAGCAAGGGCGAAGTGAAGCGCGGCAATCTTTCCTTGGCCGTGCGATTTAGTGGAATAGTAACCCAACGATTAAGGAAAGATTGCCGCGCTACGCTCGCAATGACAAACGATTTACACCTTTAAAAGATTATTTATTCCGCAATCCACAGGTCCACCAGCTGACCCATGCGGATGGTGGCGCCGGGCGCGGCCACCGGGCGCTGGCGCACCACGGTGCCGGGCGTCTGGCCGGTTTCGGCGGGCTGTTTGAAGACCTCGCCCACCTCCAGGTGCTGGCCGGCGAGCAGCGTACGGGCCTCATCCTCCGGCATATTCACCAGGCTGGGCATCTCAAACTCGGTGTTGCCGAGGCCGTCGCCCACCTCCAGGTCCACCTTGGTGCCCTTGGCGATGGGCGCGCCGGGCGCTATTTCCCTACCCCCCACCAGCTGCTTGAGCACCGCGTTCTGGGCCACGTTGGGCACCATCTTGAGCTGGCCGATTTCGAGGTCGTAGCTCTTGAGAATGAGCTGCGCGTTCTTCACCGAGCCATCCGTGAGCTTGGGCATCTTGATGACCGGCGGCCGGCGCATGGCCACCGAAATGTAAATTTTGCGGTCCTGCTTCACCTTTTCGCCGGGCGTGGGCTCCTGGGTCAGCACCGTGAAGGGCCGGGTGCCGGGCGCGTAGCTGCTGTCGTCCACGAAGTAGGCCAGCTTGCGCGCGTCGAGGTAATTCTCCAGGTCGGCCAGGTTCATGCCCGTGATTTTGGGCACCACGATGGTTTCGCCGTGGTGCGTGGTAATGGGCAGGTACACGTAGAAAAAGCCCAGCACCAGCGCCACGCCCAGCGCCGCGATGAGCGCCAGGTGCTTAAACACGTCGAACCAGGTATCGGATTTAAAGAAAGACATTTTAGGGTGTGTAATGCGTTGGCCGTCGTCATTGCGAGCGCAACGAAGTGGAGCGCGGCAATCTTTCCTGGTCGTCCTTCTCATTGGGTTTAGTACCCCCAGCGTGAAGGAAAGATTGCCACGCTTCACTTCGTTGCGCTCGCAATGACAGACGATTATAAATAGCCACTAAGCGCCAGCAACGGCCTTCTCAGCCCGCGCCTTGCCAAAATCCAGAATCCGGTCGATAAACTGGTACGGCGTGTAGCCGGCCAGTGCCGTCTGGTGGAAAATGCAGGTCGCGGGCGTCATGCCGGGCAGCGAATTGACCTCAATAATAAGCACTTCAATGGCGCCCGAATCCCGCACGCGCACGAAGGCGTCGATGCGGGCGTAGCCCTCGATGCGCAGAATCCCGGCCACCTGGCGCAGTACCCGCTTCACCTCGTCGGAGATGCGCTGGCGCTCGGCCGGGTCCTGGGCGTAGCGGGCGGGCGTGATATTCTGCCCTTCGCCGGCCAGGAATTTCTCCTCCAGACTCAGCACCTCGCCCGTGGCCAGGGCCTCGCTGGCTTCGAATACCTCGATTTGCAGCTGGCCGGTTGCGTCATACGAAGTCAGCAGCCCGCCCGTGATTTCCAGGAACTTGGCCGCGCCGTCGGGGCCGATGAGCGTTTCCACCAAAAAGGTGTCCTTCCGCGGAAATTCTTCCTTGAAGCCCAGGTGCAGCACCTCGGCGGGGCCGGCCAGCAGCGGCTCGTCGCGCCGGAAAATCTGCTCGCTGAAGGCGGCCAGCTCGGCGCGGTTCTTAATCTTTTTCACCGCTGAGGAGCAGCCATCGTCGGCTGGCTTCGCGATGAAGGGGTAGCCAAACTGGCTTTCGAGACTGTGATAAAACGCCTCGGGGTCGGCGGCCCACTCCAGCTGCTGGGCCAGGCGGTGGTCGGCCACGCGCAGGCCGGCCGCGCGCAGGCGGCGGTTGGTTTCGAACTTGTTGATGGTCACGGCCGAGCTGGCCGCGCCCGAGCCGTTGTAGGGCAGGCCGAATTTCTCCAGCTCCTGCTGCAAGGCGCCGTCCTCGCCCGGCCGGCCGTGCAGGGCAATGAACACCTCATCCACCTTTTCGGCCAATTCTTCAAACGAAATGCGGCGCGGCGCGGCAATGGCCTGCCCGGCGTAAGTGCCCGTGATGCCCGCAGCTTCCGCGCGAATTTTAGCCAGCACCGGGTGCGCGGCCTCACCCGCCTCGGCGTGCTCGATTTTCTCCCGGATATCGTCGGCGTTGTCCTTGAGCATCACGTTAATGGGTAGCTCGTAAAGGCGAAATTCCTGGCTGTTGCCAGCCAGGAAAACCGGCACTGGCCGGTACTTCACGCTCGACGCCAGCTTCTCGTAAATATTGCGCCCGCTCTCCACCGAAATGTGCCGCTCCGAGGAGTAGCCGCCCATTATCACGGCCACGCGGATGCGGTCGCTGCTCTCTTGGTTTCCGCTACCGTAGCACGTGTAGCCGTGTTGTAGTATGGGTGGCATTCCGCTACGATGGCGTGCCCGTAGCGAGGTGAAAATGATATAGGTGAGGAACTGGCTGGGATTCAATCCAATTTCCGCCGCTTGGTGGAAGAAAAATGACGCAGGTAACATCCCGCTTGTAGTGTTCGGGTCATTGAGGAATATGGTGCCACCGGCTTGAATGAAGCCATCCAAGCGAGCATATACCTCGAAGCCAAAGGTGCTGAACATCTTCTGCGCCTCTTGCCGAATACGTTCAACATCAGCCTCGGGCAGGTCGATAGGCGTCACCTTGCGGGCCAAACCCGGCAGGTACTTGGCGCGGTAATCGAATACTTCGCTGCCTTTGATAATTTCTGTAGGCGGCAAGGCCAATGGATTACCATCTTCATTTTCGATAACAATACACGAAAATTCTCGGCCAGCTATAAAGCTTTCCACTAGCACTTGTGTCTCGCCAGTAGTGCTTTGAATTGTTACCTTGTCGGCACCAAACTCAAATTCTTCCTCAATAATATCGAGTAAGGTTTCAGGATGGTAAATGCGACGATTCAGGGCTCCGATAAATAAGCCGCTTCCCATAGGTAAGCCAGCGGCCGTTACGGGTAGCCCAATACCTTCCCGGATATCAGTCAACTGCCTCACCCAAGCTAAGCGGCCCTTTTCATCCATTTCTTCCCACTCAACTTTGGCAAGCTTGCGGCGAAACAACGCCCGGTCTACTGCCGCCTCAAACTGCTCCTTATTTTCCTCTCGCACGATGCTCACCCCAATGCTGCTTCCTTGACGTGGCGCTTTCACCACTAGCGGCAAACCAAGCTCCCGCACCAACTCGGGCAGTTTCGCCGAGTAATTCGCTTGGCTCACCACCCGAAACTCCGGCGTAGCCAGCCCCACGGCCTGCATCAGCTTCTTCTGCGCGATTTTATCGATGCCGATGGCCGAGGGCAGAATGCCGGAGCCCGAGTACGGAATCCCTACCCACTCCAGCAAGCCCTGAATGGCGCCATCCTCGCCGCCCGGCCCGTGCAGGGCCAGGAAGGCAAAGTCCATGAGCTTGGGCAATTCGCTGGCCTCGACCCGGCGGCCGACGCGGCTGATGAGGTCCGTCAGGGCCTCGTCGCTGAGCTCGCCCAGGCTTTCGATGTACACCTGCCAGGGGTGGCGGGAGGGGGGTAGGGCCGCCACGGGTGGGTAAAAATCGCGAATAGTGCCCTTGTAGAGGTACTGCCAGTCGAGCAAAATGAAGTGCCCGAGGCTATCCACGAAAATGGGGACGGGCTGAAACAGGCCCTTGTCCAGATTATCAAAAACGGTGCGCCCACCGGCGAAGGAAATCTCCCGCTCGCGCGAGGTGCCCCCGAAGAAAATGCCGATTCTCATCATACTATCCGCAAAGGTACGGTGAGGGTGAATGAGGCGAGGAAGGTGTTTGTCATTGCGAGCGCAACGAAGTGGAGCGCGGCAATCTTTCCTTTGCGGGCGCAACCTAGCCACCCGCAGGCCCAAAAGCTCGTAGTACCTGGTAGCATTCGTTCGTTCCACAAGGAAAGATTAGCTTACGCTTTCCTCCGGTTGCCGCGCTTCACTTCGTTGCGCTCGCAATGACAGCCGTTTATTTTCCCTTTTTCACCACTCATGAACACCCTCGCCAACTACAACTTCGCCGGCCACCGCGCCGTGGTGCGCGTCGATTTCAACGTGCCGCTCGACAAGGACCTGCGCATCACCGACGACACCCGCATCCGGGCGGCCACGCCCACCATCCAGAAGATTCTCAGCGACGGTGGCTCGGTGGTGCTGCTTTCGCACCTGGGCCGGCCCAAGGGCGGCTACGAAAAGAAATACTCGCTCGAAAGCCTGCGCCAGCGCCTCCAGCAGGAGTACGGCCGCGACGTAATCTGGGGCGGCGATGTGCTCTCGGATGAGGCCCTGGCCAAAGCCCAGGCCTTGCAGCCCGGCCAGGTACTACTGCTCGACAACGTGCGCTTTCACCCCGAAGAAGAGGCTGGCAACGAGGAATTTGCCCAAAAGCTGGCCCGCCTCGGCGACGTGTACGTGAACGATGCCTTTGGCGCGGCGCACCGCCGCCACGCCTCCACGGCCGTGATGGCGCAGTACTTCGCACCCCAGGACCGGGTAGGCGGCCTGCTGCTGCGAGGCGAGCTCGACAACGCCCAAAAAGTGTTCGACAACCCCGAGCACCCCTTCACCGCCATCATGGGCGGGGCCAAGATTTCGGATAAGATTCAGCTTATCGAGCGCCTGCTCGACAAGGTGGATAACCTGCTCATCGGTGGGGCGATGGTGTACACGTTTGCCGTGGCGCAGGGGGGTAGCGTGGGCAATTCGCTGGTCGAAGCCGACAAGGTTGACCTGGCCAAGCGCCTCATCGCCAAAGCCGAGGAGAAAGGCGTGAACCTTATTTTGCCCGGCGACAGCCTCATCGCCGACCGGTTTGCCAACGACGCCAACATCGACGTGGCCGCCAACCACGGCATCCCCGCGGGCTGGATGGGCCTCGACATCGGCCCCGATGCCCGCGAGCAGTTCGCCAGCATTATTCAGGACGCGAAAACCATTCTCTGGAACGGCCCGATGGGCGTGTTTGAGATGAGCAATTTCTCGCTGGGTACCGAGTACGTGGCCCGTGCCGTGGCCGAGGCTACCGACGCCGGCGCCTACTCGCTCATCGGCGGCGGCGACTCGGCGGCGGCCGTGCAGCAGTTCGGCTTTGCCGACCGCGTGAGCTACATCAGCACCGGCGGCGGCGCGCTGCTGGAATTTATGGAAGGCAAGGAGCTGCCCGGCGTTTCGGCGCTGGGGTAATTGGTAATGAGCAATGAATAATTGCTGTCGTTAGAACGTCATTCCGAGCTTGCCGGGGAATCTCGCTCGCAGTCTTTC
>JAABUN010007882.1_pt1 | contig 11214 bp, 9 predicted proteins | sample 5559311 | NCBI WGS metagenome assembly JAABUN01 (sample SAMN10711877, study PRJNA513370) | rock metagenome | isolation source: Antarctica rocks | place: Antarctica: Victoria Land, Siegfried Peak sud | reverse complement strand
GGCTTGATAGCCGGTCCAGATAGTCCACCTTTCACCAAAATCCGACGCTCCCAGGCATCAACCGTTAGAGCCGGAACTGTATTAATGAGCGTCAGCGCATCAGCCCCAGCTTCCTCAGCCGCAAGAGAATTCCGCACTACGCCCTCGTTGGTCAACTTGACAAAGAGCGGCTTGCTACCCAATGATCTCCGGCTCGCATCGACCACCTCAGCGACACTCTCCGGCCCTGCGCAGAACGACAATCCACCGTGTTCGACGTTCGGGCACGACAGGTTGATCTCTACCGCCGCGACCTGCGTCTCCGTAATCATCTGCCCACACAACGCCGCAAACTCCGCAACTGTATCCCCCGCAACGGACACCACAAACGGAACCCCAACGTCATACTCACCAACCTGTTCCAAAAACCCCTCCACACCAGGATTCTGCAGACCGATGGAGTTGACCATGCCGGAGGGGGTCTCGGCCACCCGAGGCGGGGCATTGCCAGGTCGGGCGACCGGAGTAACAGTCTTGAGTATCACAGCCCCAAACACCGAGGCATTCGCAACCAGCACGTCCATCGAAGCCGTTCCGGCAGCGTTCATCAACGGCGTTTGAAACGTAAGGCCGCAAAGCTCGACGGCCAGTAGATTTGCTCTTTTCACCACGCCAACTCCGCCGCTTCGAAGATCGGCCCCTCCACGCACGCCCGGACAAATTCAGTCCCATCAGACTTGCGCACCGGGACGGCGCATCCGAAACAACTCCCGTTTGCGCAGGCCATCCGCTCGCGCACCGCAAGTTGCGCCGATACGATACCAGCAGTAGCCGTTCTCACCGCAACTAAAGTCTCAGGCTCTCCGCTCACGTATAGAGTTTCGTAGCGGGAGAGATCTCCAACCTCCAAAACAAGGTCGTGAGCGGCATTCCGCCCGCCGCCCGTATCGACGAGGATCGCCTGCGGAAATTTTTCCAGCAAGAACTCCCGGTAGTCGTTAGATGAGTCCCTCGGCACTTCCAGGTAGATGTCATATGAGATTCTGTGCGATTCTAGGGATCGCGACAGGAGACGTAGCGGCGATACCCACACTCCCCCTCCGATCAACGCGACGGGGCCGTTTGTAGCGGAACTGAAACCCTTTCCGATGGGGTCCGAGATTTTCAGTTTCGGCGCGTTCGAGAGGATGACTGTGCCACGTCCTCGTACCACGATGAGCAGGTCGATCACACCTTCTTCGTAATCGTGGGCGAAGAATGGTCGGGACAGAAAAGGGTCCAGGCTGTCTCCTTCCTCCCGGGCCATCACGAATTGTCCGGGTTCCGGTGGTTCTCCCGGCCATCGGCAGCGGAGATGGACATGGCCGCCGTGGCGTTGGCGGTCGATCACCTCGGCGGAGTGGAGCTTCACGGGCTGGAAGCGTAGAGGCTCTGGAGCGCGTTCACGCCGCCGGTGTTGCCCCGAATCCTTGACTCGATGCCCTGTACAGCAGCCGCAGCAGCGGCGAGCGTCGTGATGCACGGCACCCCATGCAATAGCGCCTTGCGGCGGATCAAATATCCATCCGTGCGAGCCCCACGACCCCACGGAGTATTGAGGATCAAATCCACTCCACCCTCTTCGATCAGCGACAACACATCCTCATCTAGCTCCCCGATCTTCGGCACCACCGCGACCGCGAGACCGTTGTTCTTTAGAACTTCCGCTGTCCCCTCGCTGGCGGCCAACTCGAACCCGAGATCCGCGAACGCTCGCGCTATGAGGACCACCGCCCGTTTCTCTCGATTCGACACGGAGATATACACCCGCCCGGCGTCGGGCAGCGTCTGACCAGCGGCGGTCAACGCCCGAGCGAAAGCCCCGCCGAAACTGCGATCCACACCCATCGCCTCGCCCGTGGAACGCATCTCCGGGCCGAGCAGAGGATCCACGTCAGCGAAGCGGTCGAACGGAAATACCGGTGCCTTGACCGAGAAATGTCCCGAGGGCGCACGACCGGGTCTAATATCGCGCAGCTTCTCGCCCATCAGCACGCGGGTTGCAAGCTTCGCCAGCGGCACGCCGGTAGCCTTGGAGACAAACGGAACCGTGCGCGAAGCTCGCGGGTTACATTCGATCACCATGACCGTATCCCCCCGCACCACGAACTGCACGTTCATCAGCCCTCGCACTCCCACCCCGATAGCCAAGCGGCGCGTGTACTCCTCTATCCGCTCCAGCAAAGCCCTGTGGATCGTGATCGGAGGCAGCACGCAAGACGAGTCACCGGAATGAACCCCAGCCTCTTCCACATGCTCCATGATCCCCCCGATGTAAACATCCTGTCCATCGCACACCGCATCAACGTCTATCTCAATGTAATCCTCCATAAACTTGTCAATCAGGGTCGGATGACTGGGACTCGTATCAGCATTTGATCTAAGGTAAAGGTCCAGGTCGCTCTCGTTGTAGACGATCTCCATGCGCCGTCCACCGAGGACGTAGGAAGGTCGCACAACAACCGGAAACCCCAGTGATCGAGCGGTTTCGCGGGCTTCTTCCGGGTTTATGGCGGTGCCGAAGCTTGGATGCGGAATGCCCAGTTCGGTGAGGAGCCGCCCGAACCGGGAGCGATCTTCCGCCAAGTCTATGGCGTCCGGGGAAGTTCCGAGTATCTTTATACCAGCAGCCTGAAGCTCACTCGCAAGTTTAAGGGGGCTCTGGCCGCCGAATTGAAGTACCACACCTTCGGGTTTCTCGCGGTGGAGGACTTCCAGGACGTGTTCGGCGGAGAGCGGCTCGAAGTACAATCGGGTCGAGGTGTCGTAGTCGGTGGAGACTGTTTCGGGGTTCGAGTTGACCATCACAGCATCGTAGCCGGATTCGGTTAGGGCGTAGCTAGCGTGAACGCAGGCGTAGTCGAATTCGATCCCTTGTCCGATGCGATTTGGGCCGCTGCCAAGTACGACTACGGACAGATTGTCGCCACGCTCGACTTCGTCTTCGGTCTCGTAGGTCGAGTAGTAGTAGGGGGTCTGGGCTGGGAATTCCCCGGCGCAAGTGTCGACGGATTTGAAGGTGGGGCGAATTCCGAGAGCTTGTCGAACGCCCCGGATCACCTCGGTAGAGCGTCCGGTTGCCTGGCCGACGGCTTCGTCAGAGAGGCCCATCTTCTTGGCTTCGTTCAACTCTTCGTGATCGAAGTCATCGGAGAGCGAGCCCTCGGCGGCTACGATGCGAGCCATAGACGCTAAGAAGAACGGGTCGATTTTCGTACGGTCGTGGATCTCGGGTATGTCCATTCCAGCTCGCAGGGCGTCGAAGACCGCGAAGATCCGGTACGGATTCGGCTCGTCGAGGATCGGAAGCACGTCCGCCATATCGAGTTCCAACGAGGATAGGGCTTTTAGCAGGCTTTCGGTGAAGGTCCGGCCTATCGCCATGACTTCACCAACCGAGTGCATCCGGGTGGTGAGTCGCGGGGTCGCGGCGGGGAACTTCTCGAAAGCGAAGCGGGGTATTTTCGTGACTATGTAGTCCAGGGCGGGCTCGAAGGAAGCTGGCGTGGCCCTAGTGATGTCGTTTGGGATCTCATCGAGCGCGTACCCTATGGCGAGCTTAGCCGCGATCTTGGCTATCGGAAATCCAGTCGCCTTACTCGCCAACGCGCTAGACCGGCTCACCCTGGGGTTCATTTCGATCACGTAGAAATCATCGCTCTCCGGGTCTACGGCGAACTGGATGTTGGATCCCCCAGTCTGAACGCCTATCTCGCGTATTATGCGTAAAGAAGCGGAGCGAAGGGTCTGATATTGGCGGTCGGAGAGGGTTTGTGCTGGGGCGACGGTTATGGAGTCTCCGGTGTGGACACCCATTGGGTCGATGTTTTCGATGGAGCAGATCACGACGACGTTGTCGTCCAGGTCGCGCATGACTTCGAGCTCGAATTCTTTCCAACCAGCAACACTCTTTTCCACGAGAACACTACCGACCGGACTCGCATCCAGACCTTCGATCACTGACGTACGTAGGCTCGCGTGGTCACCAGCCACTGCCCCACCCTTACCACCTAGGGTGAAACTCGGTCGGATAATGAGCGGGAATCCAATGCGGTCAGCGAGTTCCTCGGCCTCGTCGGGGTGCTTTACGGTACGGCTCTCGGGGGTCTTCATACCAATGCGGTTCATGGCGTCCGAGAAGAGCTGGCGATCCTCGGCCTTGTTGATCGATTCGACCGACGCTCCGAGGAGTTCCACGTCGTATTCATCCAGAGTTCCCGACTCGTGGAGTTCTATGGCCAGGTTCAGAGCCGTCTGGCCGCCTAGAGTTGGGAGGACTGCTTCCGGGCGTTCGCGGCGTATGATCTCCGTCACTGTTTCGACGGTGAGGGGTTCGATGTAGGTCGCGTCGGATACTTCAGGGTCGGTCATGATCGTCGCAGGATTCGAGTTGACGAGGACGACGCGATATCCCTCTTCGCGTAGAGCCCGGCAGGCCTGGGTACCGGAGTAGTCGAACTCCGCAGCTTGGCCGATGACGATCGGGCCGGATCCGATGATTAAGATGGTCGAAATGTCGTTTCTACGAGGCAATTCTAGACCGTCGCTTTCTCGGAGATGGCTTCCACGAATTCGTCGAACAAGTATCCCGAATCTCGGGGACCAGGGCTGGATTCCGGGTGGTACTGCACGCTCCAGGCTCTTTTCTCATCGCTGTGCAAGCCTTCGACCGTACCATCGTAGAGGTTTCGGTGAGTCATGCGAATGCCGTTGGGAAGATCTTCCTCCCGCACGGCGAAACCGTGGTTCTGACTCGTGATCTCGATCCTCCCAGATTCCAGGTTTCTTACTGGATGGTTTGCTCCATGATGTCCGAACGGCATCTTGTAGGTCTCGCAGCCGAGAGCCAACCCGAGCAACTGGTGTCCCAGGCAGATCCCGAACGTCGGAACTTCCCCCAGAACGCCGCGCAGAGTCCCAACCGCGCTTTCGAGCGCCGCCGGGTCGCCCGGTCCATTGGACAGAAAGAGTCCGTCCGGGTTTTCAGCGAGAATGTCTTCCGCGCTCGTAGAACCGGGCATCGCGAGCACCGACGCGCCACGACTGCGTAGCTCGCGGTAAATGCTGCTCTTTACCCCATAGTCCAGCGCGGCGACCCGGCAGGTCTCCTCACCATAAGCCGGAAGCAGGGTCGGCTCCGTGAGTTGGCTGCTGGTGGAGGCCAGGTCAAGCCCGACCATCGACGGGTGAGCCGTTGCCTTTTGTTTCAATGATGCAGTGTCGGAGTCGAGAGTCGAGATCGCACCTCGCATCGCTCCCCGGTCCCGCAGGTGACGGGTTAGTGCGCGGGTGTCCAATCCTTCGACACCTATTACACCGTGTTCTTCGAGGAGTGACGCGAGGGATTTGTCGGCGGCCCAGTTGCTGTAATGCGGTGTGTACTCGCGGACGAGAACAGCGGCGGCTTGAATGCCCAAGGACTCCTCATCGCCGGGGATGATGCCGTAGTTGCCGATCAAGGGGTAGGTGAACAGTAGGATCTGACCCTTGTAGGAGGGGTCCGTGATTGTCTCCTGATATCCGACCATGCTGGTCGTGAAGACGACCTCTCCAGCTACTTCGCCCGCTCCGGCGAACGTCCAGCCGCGGAAAGTCGCCCCGTCTTCGAGAACTATCGCCGCCCGCTCGCGGCCCTGCCTAAGCCCGTGATCCAAACCCCGCTCCAATCCCATCGTGTATTAACTCTCCTCCTACAAACGTACCGACAATCTTACTCTTGAACGTCCGGTCCATGAACGGCGAATTGTACGACCGGCTCACCATCGCGTCCCTCTCTACCGTCCATTCCCCGCCGAGATCCACCAGTGCCAGATCCGCCACGCTCCCCAACGCCAGACTTCCACCTTCACCGACCCACGCTCCCGGAGCACAAGACATCGTCTCGACCAGACGTGCAAGGGACAACTCTCCGTTTAGGACCAAATCCGTGTATAGAGCGGAGAAAGCCGTCTCGTGACCGAGGAAACCCGGAGCGGCTTCTTCGAGAGGGAGTTCCTTCTCGTGGGAAGCGTGGGGCGCGTGGTCGGTCGCCACGAAATCCAGGGTTCCTTCCCGGAGAGCCTCTCCCACGCCTCGGCGGTCATCGTCGGGACGCAGTGGCGGGTTAACCCGATACATGCCGTCCAAGGTGGAGATCAGGTCGTCCGTCAGGGTTAGATGGTGAGGTGTCGTGTCACCGGTAACGTCGGCCCGATCCTTGAAGAACGCAACCAGCGCTGCGGAGAGTCCGGTGGAGACATGGGTTATATGGACTTTCGCTCCGGTCTCAGCGGCGAGCACTAGAGCTGTTGCGGTCGCGGCATCCTCCGCGCTGGCCGGAGAACCGGGGATTCCGGCGAGTGCCGCCGCAACTCCTTCATGCACCACGCCCGTCGCCAGCGTATGGTCCTCGCAGTGCAAGATGATGGGCAGATCAGCGGATTTCGCGTACATCATGCCGCTCCGCAAGACGCCCGCCGAAGCCGTGCCGAGACCATCGTCGGAGACGCAGAACGCTCCGGCTTCCTTCAACAATCGCATCTCCGTGAGGTTTTCACCCATAAGCCCGACATGCAGGGCTGCCGAGATTCGGGTTCGTACCCGGGACTCCTCGGCGATGCGCTTGGCAAGGCCACTCACGATGATGGGACGGTCGACAATGGGATCGGTATTGGGCATCATCACGACGCTAGTAAATCCTCCAGCAGCAGCCGCAGCGGAGCCAGTCTCCAAAGTCTCTTCGTCCTCACGGCCCGGCGTGCGCCAGTGCGCGTGAACATCGACAAATCCTGGGAGGAGATGCAGTCCATCCGCGTCGATATGGCGAATTCCATCGAGATTCGAGCCGATTTCAGCGACGTGGCCATCGGAGAGACGGATGTCCATAACGCCGTCCAGGCCAGTTGAGGGGTCGAGGATATGGGCGTGACGGATCACCACCTCGCCCCGCCCAGCATCTGAGTTCAAACAGCCACCTCTTGGACAACGCCGGTCGCGAGCGCGAGAACCGCCGCCCGTACAGCCACACCAGACGCGACCTGCCGCGAGATAAGTGAAGCGTCGTCCAGCACGATATCCCCCGCTATCTCGACACCTCGGTTGACCGGCCCCGGATGCATAACCACGACACCGGGCCGCAGGTGGCGGCGAGCCACGGCGAAGCGTGCCGCGTACTCGGCGACGGACGGGATCAGGGCTCCTGTCATGCGCTCTTTTTGCAGACGCAACGTGTACAGGATGTCGGCCCCCCAGTCCAACGCTTCATCTACCGAGTCGAGTATCGGCAAATCCCAGGCGGCGGTGTCAGGCGGCAGAAGGGTCGGTGGGGCTGATAGAGCGACTTCGACGCCTGCAGCTTGGAGGGCTGGGATCACGCTTCGAGCTACGCGGCTGTGCAGGACATCTCCCACGATAACGGCCCGTCGTCCGGCAAGTTCATCCAGGCCGCCGAAAGTTTCGCTCAGGGCGTGAAGGTCCAGGAGTGCTTGGGTCGGGTGTTGACCACGACCATCTCCCGCGTTTATTACGGCTGCGGTAGTGTGTTGGGCGGCCAAGGCGGCAGCACCAGCGGCGGGGTGACGGATCACGACCGCGTCCGCACCGAGACTAGACAAGGTGACGACCGTATCCACCAGGGACTCGCCCTTGCAGATAGCCGAGCCGCCTTCGGAGAGCGAGATCAAATCTGCCCCCGAACGCCGCGCCGCGAGCTCGAACGAACTTGCCGTCCGGGTCGAAGGCTCGAAAAACGCCAGGCAAACCGTCTTGCCCGAGAGAGATTCTGTTAAACGATCCTGGTCACCGGCCAAGTCCAGTATCGTGCGAAGTTCGTCGTGTGATATTCCATCCAGGCTCAAGAAATTTCTACTGTCCAACGACGATCACCCCATCTTCCCCATCGGTCTCCATCAGGCTTACCCGGACGCGCTCCCCACGAGCAGTCGGCATGTTTTTCCCAACGTAGTCCGCCCTAATAGGCAGCTCCCGGTGCCCCCGATCCACGAGTATCGCCAACCGCACTGCCGCCGGCCGACCAAGCTCCAACAGTGCGTCCATCGCCGCCCGAGCTGTCCGCCCCGTATATAGAACGTCATCCACGAGTACGACGGTCTTGCCCGTCACGTCGAAAGGTACGTCACTCCCAAGAACCTCTGGCTCCTCGTCGTCGAGATCATCGCGGTGAAGGGTGATATCCAGAGATCCAACCGGAACATCCAGCCCCTCGAACCGGCGAATATTCTCCACGATGCGACCAGCCAGCGGAACACCGCGTGTCAACACGCCGACAAGCGCCAAGTCTTCGAGAGAGGATGCGTTTCGTTCCAGAATTTCGTGCGATATTCGGCGTAACGAGCGGTCTAGCCCGTCCGGGGTGAGCGCGACCGAACACGGCCTCTCACCGATGCTTGAACGACTCAAGCCTCTTACCTCCTTCGCGTCTCACGGGACGCAGTTAAAGGATCGGTATGTCGAGTGCAAAGCTAACAGAGCAGACGGCAGCCGTCAAGCTCATCAAGCCTCCAAGCCGAGTAGTTTGGACGGTTGGAGCAGATCCTTCGGAATAGGAGACTCAAAGCTGAGAGGATCTTCGGTGACGGGATGCTCGAAGGCTAGTCGTTCGGCGTGGAGCCAGAGTCGTTCGCCGGGAATGGCGGTTCCGTAGAGTGGATCCGCGTGGACCGGATATTTGATGGCGGAGAGGTGGACTCGGATCTGGTGCGTCCGTCCTGTCTCTAACTTTACGCGCAACATTGTGTGAGACGCGGATGCCGCCATAACCTCGAAGTGTGTGACGGCTAATTTTCCGATGCCGGCGGTCATCAGCGTGGGATTTCCCGGATCCCGGCCAACCGGAGAATCAACGGTTCCGGTCTCGGGTAATCCTGTTCCCTCGACTATGGCCCGGTAGACGCGAGCAACGCTCCTCGCCTTTAGCGCGGCCACGAGCTTTGAATACGCGGGTTCCCCTTTAGCGACGGCCATCAGGCCGGAAGTATCGCGATCCAGGCGGTGGACGATGCCGGGGCGGAGATCATCGCCGCCGCCGGAGATGCCGTGGTCGAGCAAGGCGTTTACTAGCGTCCCAGTAGGATTTCCAGCACCGGGATGGACTACGAGGTTGGCGGGTTTGTCCACCACCATCAGATGCTCGTCCTCGAAGACTATCGGGACGTGGATGTCCTCGGGCTTTAGCTCCGTATCTGGCAGAGTGACATCGACTTTCTCGCCGGGACGGGCCTTGTGGGATGGATTCGCGGCCTCGCCATCCACGAGCACGGAGCCTGAGCGTGAGAGACGTTGAGCGACGCTCCGGGAGACGGTAAGTCGCCTCGATATCAGCCGATCCAACCGTTCGCCAGAGTCACCGGCCTCAACCTCGAAGCTACTCTCAGGCAACGAACTTACCTCTCGCCTACAGCAGCCCGCAGGATACGGGCCTCGACCGCACTGGGTGTCGTATCTCGGATGAGAACGACCTTATCCCGAGATGTACACCCGCGCACGATCTCCACGTGGTTACGAGCCACATCTAATGTCTCGGCCAGAAAATCCGTAGCGGCGGCGTTGGCTCGACCGTTCTCCGGCGGAACGGCGACTCGAAGTTTTATTGCCGGACCTCCGTAGAGTCCTGCGAAGGCCGTCTTGGCAGCCCCCGGCGAGACTCGAAGTTTCAAGAGAACGCCGCTATCTTTGGCGGTGGTTACGAATCCTTTAGCCACGCCGACGCAAGAAGCGTCCGGCGCGGGATGTCCGCTCATCGCTCTTTGGTGGCTCCTCGAAGAAGCTGTCCGGTTCGGAGTCGCCCTCCGGTGCGCTGTCCTGGGTGTCGTCCTCGTCTGTCGAGGAGTCTTCTGTGGAACTTTCGACCGCTGGCTGTTCCGAGGTGTCGTCTGACTGCGCGGAATCCGTCGTATCCCGCGCCTCATCTTGAGATACCGTAGACGGCTCAACCTCGGGCTCCACGGTCTCTGGATCTTCCGAGTCGGATGTCTCGGGCTCTGGAGTTTCCGTTTCGTAGCTCTCGGGCTCCGAGGTAGTTTCCGGTTCAGGTTCCTGTTCGTCCAGGAAGACCGGGTCCATGCGTTGTGTCGCGCCGGGATCTTCTTGCTCGTACTGCCGCTCGACGGGCTCGTTGGGGGATCCAAACGCCGGAGCTTCGTCCGAAACCGCTTGCTCTTCGGACTCGATCTCGTCGGAGTCCGAAGGGGCTTGATCGGCTTGTTCGGTCGGGCGCTGGATGATCGTGTCTTGCGAGTCATCTGACTGGTGATCCGAACTCGCGGCGGCTTGACGGGCTACGGCGATTGACTCGGGGTCGAGTCGATCGCGCAGGGAAGTTTCTATCTCCTGGGCGGTGGCGACGTCCATGTTCTCCATGACCGACATGTAGGTCTTGAGTAGATGCCGGAAGTCCGCCGCGAAGGTTCCCCGTGCCTCGCGCAGAGCTTCGTAGGACTCCTGTACCCTTTCGACCCGACTGGAAGTGTCGGCCAACATCTGGTGCGAGCGAGTTTTCGCCTCCTGAATGGTCATTTCGGCCTCGCGTTGGGCGTTCGTGATCTCATTCTCCGCGTCTCGTTCAGCGGAGCGACGGGTGTCGTCGGCTTCGCGGACGGCGGATTGACGCAGATCGGTGGCGGCTTGTTCGGCGTGGACCAGAGCGGCCCGGATGGAGCCTTCCAACTCGTCGAACTGCTCCAATCGTTCTCGAAGGGTCGAGACTTGATCCTTCATCCTCTGATTCTCCGAGAAAGTTTTCTCGAACTCGTCCGCGACGGCGTCCAGAAAATCGTCCACCTGATTCTGGTCGTAGCCTCGCAGCGAATTCTTGAATTCCTTGCGCCTTATGTCCAGTGGTTTAATAGCCATAATTCATCACCCCGTTATCGGTCTGAGACCTATGTCGATTATCGTGGTTAGCAGAAACGAAAGTATGTTCAATCCTATGATAGCCACTATGGGCGATAGGTCTAGCCCAAAACCCCCGATCTGCAACATCGGCAACCGGCTGCGTATCGGCCCGAGTATTGGATTCGACACGGAACGCACGGCCCCGTACAAGGCCTGCAAAAACGTGCTCGACGGAAAGCCGCCGATCCAACCTATCACTATCGAAGCTATGATGAAACCTACGAGAATATAGAACCCATAGTCCACGACCCCCAAAAGCAACTCCGCGATGCTGTAGCCAAACTCCGGCCTCATTTTCCAAGCCCC
>JAABUN010007881.1_pt1 | contig 11215 bp, 12 predicted proteins | sample 5559311 | NCBI WGS metagenome assembly JAABUN01 (sample SAMN10711877, study PRJNA513370) | rock metagenome | isolation source: Antarctica rocks | place: Antarctica: Victoria Land, Siegfried Peak sud | reverse complement strand
GCCATACGGGTCGGCGATCGGCTCGCGGGCGTATTTGGTCGCCAGGATCGTCTGCGGGTGCAGCGCGGTCGGCATGTCGATGCTGCTGGTGTATCCGTCTGCGCAGCGGAACGCGACGTATTTGGCCGTGAGGTCGGCGCCGATGCGCTCCAGGAACATGCGGAAATTCGGGCCGGACCACTGGCCGATATAGTCCCAGCCCTCGACGCAGATGTGGCGGACGATGATTTCCTGCTCCGGCAATTCGGCGATGCGCTGCATGGTCCATGGTTGCTTGTCGGCGATCTTGCCGCCGAGTTCGAGCTTCCAAGATTGGCCCTCAACCGGCTTGATCTCCTCCACGTCGTAGAAGGCGTTGAAGCGCGGCGGCTTCAGCACCTCGGCCTCAGTGTAGGTCGGCGCCAGCCGGTCCTGGCCGAAGATCAGCCCCTGCACGCGGTCGTTCCAGGCGGAAACCGCTTGCAGCACGCTCTGGACCGACTCGGCGTTGGTGATGTCGCAGCCGCCCAGCATCACGAGCGCGCCCAGGCTGAGCGAGCCGCGCAGCACGCCGCGGCGCTCGATGCGGCGCAGCAGGTCGCGGTGCTCGTCGAGCGTTTGCTGCGGGATCGGCCGCTGCGGGCGAAACAGCGAGGGAGACGGCGTCCTGACTGTCATGGCACTACTCTCCTGGTGGCGCGGCTGCGGGCTTCTCCGGTGCGCGGGTCTTGCGCGCTTCCTCGGCCTCGTCCACCACCGGGCCGCCGGCTACCATCGCGACCAGCGTCCGCGGCACCAGCAGCGCCAGCGCCACGTGCACGATGAGGAAGCCGAAGATGGCGCTCATGCCGAGGAAGTGCACCAGGCGCGCGGACTGGAAGCTGCCGAAGGCGCTGACCAGCCACCAGAGCTGGATGGGCTTCCAGATCGCCAGCCCAGCCAGGACCTGCACCACCCCGGCCAGCATGATGCCGACATAGAGCAGGCGCTGCACCGAGTTGTACAACGTGATGTCGTCGTGCACGAGGCGGAGCCGCAGCGCCTCGCCGACCTCTCGCAGCACGTCTCGCGGCCGAATGGGCCATAGGCGGCGGCAGAACCGGCCGGTCAGGAAGCCGTACGCCAAGTAGGCGACGCCGTTCAGCACCAGCAGCCACATGCCGAGGAAGTGCCACTGCAACGCGCCGCTGGCGCCCGGGTTCTCGCGCAGCACCGACGACTTTTCCACGCTCCCGCCGAGCGAGGCCCAGTCCGGGAAGCGGATCCAGCCGAAGATCACCTCGTCGTTGTAGATCCGCCAGCCACTGCCGATCATGATGATCATGGCCAGGGCGTTGATCCAGTGCATGACCCGGACCGGCACGGGGTGCAGGCGCCGCTTGCGCCCGGCGGGCTGCGCCGCTCCGTCCTCCTCGGCTGTGCCTGGTCCGGCCGTCGCCGCATCGCTCATGCCGCAGCCCCTCCTGCCTGCGTGGACGCCGTGTCGTGTGTCACGGCAGGGCTTGCGCTGCGCCTAGGCCGTGACGTTACTCTGTGCAGCATATCGCCGACTGGTGGAGGACATGGCCCCATGCGGAACACCCTCGCGCTCGCCGCGCTCGCCGCCGCCCCGGTGGCCGGCGCTGGCGCCGAAGAACAGCTGCCGCCCGAGCTGACGCCCGAGCAGAAGATGGCCCGGCGCTTCCCGCAGCCGGTCCGGGTCGGCGACTTGGTCGGCCGGGCCATCGTGGACGACAACACCGCGACCATCGGCCGCGTGCGGGCCGTGGTGCAGGGCGCCGACGGCAAGATACGGCTGATCACGCCGTATGGCGGCCTGTTCGGTTTCGGCTCCCGCCTGGTCGCAGTGCCGGTCGAGGTTGTGACGCTGCTCGGCCACCTCGTCGCCGCGGTGGACATGGACCGCGCCGGGTTCGAGAAGGCGCCGAGCTGGTACGGCTCGGACTCCGAGCGGACGCTGGGGCCGGACGAAGTCATCCGGGTCGGCCTGAGCCGGCGATGATCCACCGCGCGGCAGACTGGGTCGGGCGGTTCTGGCATGTGGGTCTCCCACGAATCCGGACTGCTTCCAAGATGCAGTAGAGCGCGCGAGGGTAGCCTCCGGTAGCCGCGGCGGGCGCGTGCTGCCGCCCGAGTCTCACAATCACCCGGGCGCGTCCCGCGGCACGGCCACGGCCTGTATATACTCTGTCCGCGTGAGAACCCGAAAAACGGCTGGCGAGTCGGTCTCGATATAAGCGGCCTTTTCAGGTGCGGAGTCTGCGGGTTCTCTCGTGGACGGAGTATAGGTCGCTCACCGGACCGTCGCGGGCAGGAGCCGCGACGCGGGGAGGCAGCGTGCGCCGCATGGGGGCAAGACGGGCAGGGATGCGGCGATGACGCCAGACGCAGGGGCAGCTGCGCCTTGCCCCGGCCTCGCGCCCGCGGATGACGAGGCGGCCTACCCGCCGATTTCCACCTACGCCGCCGTAGGCGATTGCCGCACGGTGGCGCTCGTCTCGCGGCAGGGCTCGGTGGACTGGCTTTGCCTGCCGAGCATCTCGGCGCCGTCCGTGTTTGCGGCGATGCTCGACCGGCGGCGGGGCGGGCGCTTCGCCCTGCGCCCCAGAGCGCCGTTCCAGACTGAGCGGCGCTACCTTGAGGGGACGAACGTCCTCGAGACCACCTTCACCACCGCCTCTGGACGCGCCCGCATCACCGACCTGATGCCGCTCAACGGCGCGGACGGAGGCGGGCTGGAGGCGGAGCGCGAGCTGCTGCGCATCGCCGAGGGGGTCGAGGGGGAGGTGGAGCTGGAGCTGGAGGCGCTGTACGAGCCGCGGCCGGACTATGCGCGTGCGCTGCCGCGCCTAGTGCGGCGCGGCGCGCTGGGGTGGGCGTTCCAGCACCGCGGCGAGGCGTTCCTGCTGGGCACCGAACTGGATATGCAGCCGACCGCGGACGGGGCCGGGCTATGTGGCCGGGCCATGCTGCGCACCGGGGAACGGCGGCGGCTGTCCCTGTCCCACGCCACACGGGACACGCTGGTCGTCCCGCCCCTGGGCGAGGCCGCGGATCGGCGGCTGGAGATGACGGCGCAGTGGTGGCGGCGCTGAAGCGCGCAGTGCCGCTTCGACCACCGGCACCGCCCGGCGGTGCTGCGGAGCGCGCTGGCGCTGAAGCTGCTGGCCTACGGCCTTTCCGGCGCCGTCGTCGCTGCGGCCACGACCTCGCTGCCGGAGGCGATCGGAGCCACGCGGAACTACGACTACCGCTTCTGCTGGCTGCGCGACGCGGCGACGACGCTGCGCGCCTTCACGGAGCTGGGTTTCGAGCACGAGGGCCGTGCCTACCTGAACTGGCTGCTGCATTCCACCCGCCTGACCCGGCCGCGGCTGCAAGTCCTCTACGACGTGCATGGCGGTACCCGGCAGCGGCAGGAGGAGCTGGGCCACTTGCACGGCTATCGCGGCTCCGCCCCCGTGCGGGTGGGCAACGACGCGGCCGGGCAGCTGCAGCACGACGTGTACGGCTCCACCATCGCCGCCGCCGCCGCCTATGTGGAGGGCGGCGGCGCGCTAAGCAGAGTTCTTCTGGTTGCCCCCCGGACGGTAGGGCACGCGGCTTCAGGCAATCTGGGTTGGCATGGCAGTATCTGTGGGGTGGGCTAGCGAAGTCTGCTTAGGTCGGGACGAGCGGCGGCTGCTCGCCGGCTTCGGGCGGGTGGTGTGCGCGACCTGGCGCGAGCCGGACAGCGGCATCTGGGAGGTGCCCGGCGGGCGCCGGCACTACGTCCACTCCAAGCTGATGTGCTGGTCGGCACTCGACATCTTGCTGCGGCTGCACGCGGCGGGCCACCTCCGCGTCCCCGAGGCGCTGTCCGCCGCGAGCGCGACGCCGTGCGCGCGACGATCGAGTCGCAAGGCTTCTGCACCGGGCCAAACGGGGGGGAGCTACGTCGGCGCGTTCGGGGAGGACTGGGCGGATGCGAGTCTGCTGGTCATGGCCCGGCTCGGCTACGGTAGCCCGCTGGACCCGCGCATCGTCGCGACCGCGGATCGGATCTGGCGAGAGCTGGGCCGGGATGGGCTGCTGCTGCGCTACCGGCCCGAGGTGGACGGGATCGGGTCCCGCGAGGGGGCGTTCGGCATCTGCGCGTTCTGGGCGGTGGAGCTGCTGGCGATGCAGGGCAGGCTGGACGAGGCGGAGGCCCTGTTTTGCCGTGCGGCCTCACTCGCCAACGACGTGGGCCTGCTGGCCGAGGAGTACGACCCGCGGACCGGCGCAGCCCTGGGCAACGTGCCGCATGCGTTCACGCACGCCGGGCTGATCTCTGCCGCCCTGGCGCTGTCCCGGCCGAAAGGCAGCGCGAGCTGACGAGGGATGTTCCATGGTGCTGCTGCAACGTCTCGCCCTCAACCTCGACGCGGTGCTGCTGTGGGCGCTGGTCGCGACGGCGCTGATGACCACCATCCTGCAGGGCAGCCAGGGGCTGGGCCTGTCGCGGCTCAGCCTGCCGTTCCTCTTCGGCACCTTCGTCACCGCCGACCGGGGACGGGCGGTGCTGGTCGGCTCCTTGCTTTACCTGGGCGGCGGCTGGGCCTTCGCGGTGCTCTACTTCTTCATCTTCGCGAGCCTGGGGCTGGCGACGTGGTGGCTCGGCGCGGCGACCGGCGCGCTGCACGGGCTGTTCCTGCTGGTGTCGCTGCCCGCCATGGCGCAGCTGCATCCGCGCGTCGCCTCGGAGTACGACGCGCCGGCGGCTGAGCCGAGGCTGGAGCTACCGGGATTCATGGGCCTGAACTACGGGCGCCAGACGCCGCTGACCACCTTGCTGGGCCAGACGGTGTACGGGGCGGTGCTGGGCGCGTTCCTGCCGATGCGGTGACGCGGGCGGCAGCTCCTACGGCCGGTGCAGCAACCGTCGGGCGGATCGGCCGGTGAGGACCGCTGCCGCCAGAAACGCTCCGGCCAGCCCGAGCTGCATGATGTCGGGGTCGATGACGACCGGGTGCAGCCGTGCGCCTTCGCCGAACCGGCCGCGCGCGCCGTGATCGCCCGGCAGGGGTGCATCGTGGTTGTTCGGGCGCCCGCCCGGCTCGGGCTCGGGCGCCTGTTGCGCCTCGTAGCCCTCCCGCGCGAGCAGCCATTCGACGATGGTTGGGGCGAGCACGCTGCTCAGCACCAGCCGGACCGTGGACATGCCGACCCAGAGCTCGCGCGCGCGCCCGTTGGCGGCGCGCAGGATGACGGCGGCGATCGCCTCCGGCTGGTAGATCGGCGGCGCCGGCATGGGCCGCTTCGCCATGCGGTTCAGGGCCCAGTCGAACTGCGGCGTGTTGACGGCCGGCAGTTGCACCATCGCAACCCGGATACCCGAGCGCGCGTGCCGCAGCTCCGCCCGCAGCGCCTCGGTGAAGCCGCGCACCGCGAATTTGGCGCCGCAATAGGCGGACTGCAGCGGCAGCGCTCGGTAGGCGAGCGCCGACCCCACTTGCACAATGACCCCGCGCCGGCCTCGCATGCGCGCGAGCGCCGTCATGGTGCCGTGCACGGTGCCGAGATAGACCACCTCGGTGATCCTGCGGAACTCAGCGGCGTCCATCTCGGCCACCGGCGAGTAGGAGGTGATCATCGCTGCGTTGACCCAGGCGGTGATCGGCCCGAGCTCGGCCTCGACGCGCGACGCCGCCGCCACGACGGCGGCCGGGTCGGCGACGTCGGTGGGCAGGGCCAGGGCGCGGCTGCCGAGCCGCTCGGCGGCGACCCGCGCGCCCTCGAGCCCGTCCGCGCCGCGGGCGATCAGCCCGACCTGCCAGCCGTCGCGCGCGAAGGCCTCGGCGCAGGCCCGGCCGACGCCGGCGGAGGCGCCGGTGATCACGACGGTGCGAGTCATGGCGTGGCTCCGGGGACGAGGTAGATGGCGATGAGGCCGAGGAACGCCAGCGCCACGAACAGGGCGGGCGCCATCGCGGGCGGCCCGGAAAGCCAGTTGAACAACGGCAAAAAAAGCCCGCCGCGCTGTCGGTCGAAGCCGCGCAGGTGCATGCCCAGCCCGATGAAGCCGATTAGCGCGGTCAGCCAGAGTAGGACCGCGGTCGCCGCGAGGAGCGCCGGCCCTGCCGCCGCGGCCGCGGCAAAGGCCAGCACGGCGGCGAGCAGCGGCGCGGTGAACGGGAGGTACATGAGGGCGTTGTTGAACGCGCCGCGGTAGTGCAGCACCGCGGCCTGCAGCAACGCTCCCGCCAACCCGAACGCCACGGTCAGCAGCAGCATCGGGCGCAGGCCGGCGCCGAGCACGCGCGGCTCCCCCGCCAGCCCGGCCGCTGCGGCCACCCCGGCCAAGCCGGCGAGCGCGAGGCCAAGCGGCGCCAGCGGCGGCGCGCCATGCATCGCGTGGTGCAGCGCCCAGCGATAGCCGCCCGGCTTCTGCGCCATGCCCAGGACATGGTGGAAGCCGGCTCCCGCCAGCCCGGTGGCCACCATGAGCCAGCCGAGCAACCGCAGCGCTGCCGTCGCCCAGCCCGGCCCCGCGGCAGCCGCGGCGACCGCTCCCAGCACGAACGGCAGGCCGACGATGAAAGGCAGGTACTGCGCCGGCCGATCGAAGCCTCGGGCGAGATGCCCGGCGAGGGCGTCCGCGAGCAGCAGGGATGCAAGCGCCGCGGCGAGCAAGGCCACCCAGCCGTAGCCGCCGAGGCCGAGATAGGAGCCGGCCGTCATTCCTGCTCCCGAACCGGCCGCGGCCGCCCGGCATGGCGGACACCCAAGCTGCGATAGGTGCCCTTGACCTCCATTCCGTAGCGATAGACCAGCTCGCCGCCCAGGAAACCCTGCGCCACCACGCCCAGCAGCACCAGCCCGCACCACCCGAGGTACCACCCCGAAGGCGGCGCCGCGCTGCCCCAAGCCGCCCCCCGCCACGCCGCCGTCAGCACGATCAGCCCGAGTACGGCCGGGCCGAGCGCCATGTGCAGCCGCAGGAAGGCCCGCGCCTCGCCTCCCTCCTCCACCGGCAGCCGCAACCGGGAGGCCACGCCGGAGGCGACAGTCAGCACCGTGACCAGCGCTGCGCCGGCGATGGCCCACCACGCCGCCTCCGCGAGGCCCCGCGCGCCCAGGACCTGGCTGGCGACGTCGAACAGGAACGACGCCACGGTCAGCGCGATGGTGAAATGGACGAAGATCGGGTGCAGCGGCGCCCGGATCGTCAGAAGCTGGGACAGAGGACGGTTCACGCGAAGGCCGGTCGGGCGCCGTGCGCCAGCTCGCCCCGCCGGGCCATGGCGACGATGCGGTCCGCGGTTCGCGCCGCGATCGCCTGGATGGTCAGCGACGGGTTGCCGGCGCCCGCGCCCGGGAACACCGAGCCGTCGCAGATGAACAGGTTGGGCACGTCGAAGGCCCGTCCGTCGCGGTCCACGACGGCCTCCGCCGGGTCCGCGCCCATGCGGCAGCCGCCCATCAGGTGCGCCGTCCGCCCGCTCGACCAGATGTCGGTCCCGCCCGCGGCGGCGTGGATGTGCTCCATGGTCGCGGTCGCGTGGCGCACCATCTGGTGGTCGTTCGCGTGATGGCCGAACACGATGTGCGGGATCGGCAGGCCGTATCCGTCCACCTCGCTCGCGTGCAGCCCCACCCGGTTCGCACGCTGCGGCAGCGTGTCGCCCACGATGCCGAAGCCGGCGACGTGATTGTAGTCCAGCATCGCTTGCCGCAGCTTGGCACCCCACAGCCCGCGCGAGGCGGCCAGCTGCGCGGCGTAGTGGCCGACATGCGGGCCGACGCACTCGATGGTGTAGCCGGAGATGAAGTCGGCGTCGGGCAGCTCACGGTTGAAGTCCTCGGTCAGCGCCAGGCCCGGCGGCGCCTTGTATTGGTTGATGCGCTCGTCGTAGCGGGCGAAGGCCTGCTCGCCGGTGTGCACCATGAGGCAGCGTCCCACCAGCCCGGACGCGTTGGCAAGGCCGTCCGGGAAGCGTGCGGAGTGCGAGTTCAGCAGCAGCCGCGGGGTTTCGATCGAGTAGCCCGCGACGATCACCACGCGCGCGCGCTGCACCTGCGGCTTGCCGTTCCGGAAGTGCAGCACGCCGGTGACCCGGCCGGTGCCGTCGTGCTCGATGCGCGCCGCCATCGCCTCGGCGCGAACCTCGGCGCCGGCGGCGATGGCGCGCGGAATGTAGGTCACCAGCACCGAGCTCTTGGCGTTGGTCGAACAGCCGTAATTGCAGAAGCCGCGGTACACGCAGGGCGGCCGGCGACCGTGCGGTGCGCTGAGGGTGGCGACGGGCGCCGGTGCCGCCGTGATGCCGAGCCTGACGCAGCCGCGCACCAGCACCTCGGCGGTGGCGTTCAGCCGGTGCTCGCGCTGCGGGTAGCGACGCCGGTGCGGTCCCCAAGGATAGAACGAGGGGCCGGCGATCTGCAGAGCTTCCTCGACCTCCTCGTAGTACGGTTCGAGTTCCATGTAAGTCAGCGGCCAATCCTGGAGGTCGGCGCCGGGCACCGCGCCGTGCAGCGTGCGGCGCTGGAAGTCGTGCGGCAGCAGCCGCATCTTGATCATCGAGTAGTGCACGGTGCCGCCGCCGACGCCGCGGCCGGAGTTGTTCTCCCCAAGCTGGAGCGGGTCGGCGCCGCCGGTGATCCGCTCATCGAGCCAATAGAGCTTGCGTCCGTCGATCTCGTCCGAGGTGAAGTCGCGCACCGGACTCCAGTGCGGCCCGGCCTCCAGGATGACGACCGACAGGCCAGCCTCGGCCAGCTTGGCGCCCACCACACCGCCGGCAGCGCCGGCGCCCACGACGCAGGCATCCACCTCCTCGCGCGACCGGCCCCGCATGGGCACGGTCTCGCCGTTCAGGCCGGGTGCCCGCAGCGGCCAGGCCTCGGCGCACCCGTCAGCCACGGCGCCCGCCGGCCTCCTGCGCCTCCCACGGGTCCACGCCGCCGGCCCAGATTCGCACATGGCCACGGATCGCGGACGGGCCATTGTAGCCCACCTCGGACCACGCCGCGGGGTGGGCGTAGTAGGTGCGGACGATCAGTTGCAGCATCTGCTTGAACATCAGTCGGGCGGGCAGCGTGGCCCAGGCGTCGCCGGGGATGTCGCCCGCCGCGAATCGGTTCAGCAGCGAGTCCTGTGTCGATTGCTCCAGGCTGGTGAAGGGTGCGGCGTGCAGCGCTTGCGCGGCCTGGTCCAGGCCGACGAGCGTCTGGCGCCATGCCTCGCGCTGCGGCGGCAGCCGCTCGTCCCGGAAACCGTCGCGCTCGTCGCGCGCCAGCTTGCGGTCGATCCAGGGCACGATCGGGATGCGGTCAGCGGCTTCGCGGTCCTGCTGCGGCAGGATGCGGTCCGCCACGGCTTGCAGGGTCGTGGCCTCCATTGCGGTGAAGAAGCCCAGCGGCGGCACCTCCTCGACCCGGCGGCGCACCACCTCGCGCGTCGGATCGTCGAAGTCGGCGCTAGACCATTTGTCCAGCACGTCGAAACCGGGGTAGCGAGGCGTCATGCGGCGTAACGCTCTGCTTTGGCGCGTCGGAACGATAGGCCTAGGCCGGGACGGCTGAGATCGGGGCGGATCGTGCCGCGATCCGGGCGCGGTGCGCCGTCGAACAGCATCGCCTCGATCCGGACATGGTCGTGGAACCACTCGATGTGGCGCAGCCGCGGCACGGCGCAGCAGACATGCAGGTGAAGTGCCGGCGCGGTGTGGGCAGACAGGTCGGTGTGACGCGCATCGCACAGCGCGCCTACGGCGAGAAAGCCGGTGATGCCGCAGCACCTCGTCGCGTCGGCCTGCAGCACGTCCACCGCGCCGGCGCCCAGCATGCGGTCGAAGTAGGCCGGGTCGTAGCCGTACTCGCCGGCCGCCACCTCGATCGTGGCGGGGATACGCGCCCGCACCATCGCCAATCCGGCAAGGTCGTCGCTGGAGACCGGCTCCTCGAACCACCTCACGCCATGCTCGACGCACCGGTCGGCAAACGCGAGCGCCTGCCGCGGCGACAGCGCGCCGTTGGCGTCCACGAACAGCCCGACCTCCGGCCCGATCGCGGCGCGCGCCAGCCGCACCCGGGCCGCGTCGTCCGCTGGGCGGGAACCGACTTTCATCTTCACGGCCCGCAGGCCGTCGCTGGCCCAGCCGCCAAGCTGCGCCTCCAGCCGGGCGTCGTCGTACGAGGTGAACCCGCCGCTGCCGTAGATCGCGACCCCGTCCCGCCGCATGCCAAGCAGCCGGGCGAGCGGTAGATCGAGCAGCTTCGCCTTGAGGTCCCAAAGGGCGACGTCCACCGCCGAGATCGCGGCGGCGCACATCCCGTCGCGCCCGAGGTTGCGCACGGCCCGGCGCATCGCCGTCCAGGCTGCTCCCACCGCCATCGCGTCCACCCCAGCCACCACCGGCGCCAGTACGTCCGCGACCAGGCGGGCGACGGCGGGACTTCCGTAAGTGTAGCCGAGCCCGGTCATGTCCCCGGCCGCGACCTCGACCACGACGATCGTCGTGTGGTCCCATTCGATGGTGCCGTCAGCCTCCAGGGCGTCCGTCGGGATCGTATAGGATCGTACGTCGATCCGCCCGATGGGGGCCTGCGGCGCCATGCTTACAACCCCTCGTGCAACTTGTCCTTGGCGAGCGCCGTCGCGGTCGCGCCGGCGTCCTGGGTGCCGCGCGCGAGCGAGCGCGCCATCCGCCAGGCCTGCTTGATCGTCGTGCTGGGCGGCATCGGCGGCTCGAGGGGATCGACCTCGGCTTCGATCAGGACCAGGCCGGGCATGCCCAGCGCCTGTTCGAGCGCGCGGCCGCACTCCTCCGCCCTCTCGATCCGCACGCCCTGGCCGCCGCAGGCGCGCGCCACGCCCACGAAGTCGATCGGGTGCAGGTCGCAGGCGAACTCCGGGTTGCCCAGGAAGGCCATCTGCTCCCACTTGATCTGGCCGAGCGTGTTGTTCTTGATCACGACCACTTTCACATCGAGGCCGTATTTCACGCAGGTCGCCAACTCGGCCAGCAGCATGGACAGGCCACCGTCGCCGACGAACGCGACGACCTGCCGCCCGGGGAACGCGACCGCCGCCGCGATCGCGTAGGGCAAGCCCGGCGCCATCGTGGCGAGATTGCCCGACAGTGTGAAGGCCCGCGTGCCGACCATGTCGATGTGCCGTGCGAACCAGGTGGTGATCGTCCCGGAATCGGTGGTGACGATCGCGTCGTCGGCCAGCAGCTTATTCAGCTCGTGCGCGACGACCTGCGGCTTC
>JAABUN010007880.1_pt1 | contig 11215 bp, 10 predicted proteins | sample 5559311 | NCBI WGS metagenome assembly JAABUN01 (sample SAMN10711877, study PRJNA513370) | rock metagenome | isolation source: Antarctica rocks | place: Antarctica: Victoria Land, Siegfried Peak sud | reverse complement strand
TGTGTGGGTTCAAGTCCAGTTTTCCAAGGAAGAAGAGGATAGCGACACGAAAGTTTTTGAACTGCCTCTCGTCTTCCAACCCGCGCTCGACCGCTCGATGCATCAAGTCGTGTATCGGCCCCGCACGCAAGCGCAAGAGTGCGGCAGCCTGCCCTTGAACTTTGGTCGCCCAAACACGCGCAGGGCAAACCACGAAAGGCCAGGGGAAAACGCGAGTGGGGCTCGCTCCAGGGCACAGACACGCTCACCACGCCATGCTCCGAGCAACGCACGCGCGGAACACGCCACTAAATAGGTCAAGAACCGCAACTGTCGAGATGGCGCCAGCGCCACTCCGCGCGCGCATCGTAGCCCAAACACTCTTGCCCGCACTCGGGACAGCACAGACGCGCCCCTTCTTCGATGCCAACCGAGACATCCACTGGTTCCTGCTCGACATCCAGAGTCACTGCGCAAACTTGCCAGGGGCGGCTCAAGCCCAACTTGTGAGAGTAAAGTTGCTTGTCGTCCACATTTCTATTTTACTGTTTACCCACACACTTCCCCATAGACCCAAATTCAAAACAAAAAATGAAACCCCTGTTTCTCGCTTCCACCCTCATCCCATTTCTGGCGACGGCTTGCATCGCCCAGCAAAAGGCGCCCGCGACTGATCTTGTCCCCATCGTCGCGCCCAATGCCATTCCCGCCGCCGCCGCGCCCGACAAGCCGTTACAGATGGTTGATACTTTGGCCTGGCGCTCGAAGAATTGGAGTCTCCGGCCCGTCCTTACCCTCGACGATTTGCCCGGCTTTGCCGTCGCGCCCGTTGATGCGGGCATCGGTCGCTTTGGCGGCCTCAAATCGCAGGTGATGACCAAGACCGGATTCTTCCACGCCGAAAAAGCCGCCGATGGCCGTTGGTGGATGGTTGATCCCGACGGCTACGGCTTCATCAATCGCGGCGTCAACAGCGTCAATCGCTCCGACTCGCCCGCAGTCGAGGCAGTGCGCAAAGATAAGTTTGGCGGGCCGATAGGTTGGGCCACGCAGACCGTTCAACTGTTGCGCGAAAACGGATTCAACAGCACCGCCAATTGGTCGGACGACGAAATTTTGATGCAAGCGCCCAATCGTCTGCCCTATGCGCACCGCTGGAACTTCATTGCCGGTTACAAAAACGAACGCCCGTTTAAAAGCAAGGTCAAGGGCAAAAAGACGGCTTATCCCGCCGACGCTCTCCCCGTTTTCGACCCCGAATTCGTGACCTACTGCGACGAGAACGCCAAACAGCTCGAACCCTGGAAGAATGATCCCTATCTTATCGGCCATTTTTCCGACAACGAACTGCCGTTTTACGAAAATACGCTCGACAACTTTTTGACGCTTGAACCCGCCGACCCTGGCCATAAAGCCGCCATGGAATGGTTGCGCAAAAAGCATGGCGCCAACGCTTCGGCGAAAACCATCACCGACGATGACCGCGCGGAATTTCTGGCTCTCGTCGCCGACAAGTATTTTTCGATTGTCTCTGCGGCCATCAAAAAACACGATCCCAATCACATGTTTATCGGCTCGCGCTTTCATGCCCATGTGATGGATTATCCGTTGCTGATGCAGAAAGCTGGCCAATATCTCGATGTGGTGAGCATCAACTATTATGGTCACTGGGAACCGTCGCAGGAGCGCATGGATGATTGGGCCAAAAGCAGCGGCAGACCGTTTCTGGTCAGCGAGTTTTACGCGAAGGGCGCCGATACCGGCATGCCCAATACTTCGGGCGCCGGTTGGACGGTAAGGACTCAGCATGACAGAGGCTTGTTTTACGAACAGTTCGCGATTGGTCTGCTGAAAAATCGCAATTGCGTGGGCTGGCACTGGTTCAAATATGCCGATAACGATCCCGCCAACCCTGGCGACGAAAGCAATACCGACTCCAACAAAGGCATCGTTGATATCAGCTATCAGCCTTATCAGCCGTTGCTCAACGTGATGCAAACGATGAACGAGCGGGTTTATCGCGTGGCGAACTATTTCGATCAGCGCGCGCATGCGAGTAAGACCGCAACGGCAAAGTAAATCTCTGTTCGTAAAGCCGAACGTTCGGCTTTGTGCATTTTGTAGCCTATCGCGCCAATTCCTGCTCTACTGCAAGCGATGGAATCCTCGACTCACCCGCGCCAATACTGGACGAAAATCGCCGCCCGCATCGCGCGCCCGGTGTTGGCGGCTCTGGCGCAAGGCCAGCTCAAGGCCACGATGCCGGTCGAAATCGCGCCGACCAGCACGCGCACCGACCGACCCAACTTTACCTACCTCGAAGCTCTGGGCCGTTTGTTATGCGGACTCGCGCCCTGGCTCGAATTAGGGGACGATGGCACGCCCGAAGGTCAATTGCGCGCTGAATTAGCTCAACTCGCGCGCGCGGCGATAGAGAGCGGCACCGATCCCAAATCGCCCGATTACCTTAACTTTGCGCGCGGACAGCAACCCCTCGTTGACACCGCGCTGTTGGCGCAGGGCATTCTGCGCGCGCCCAATGAGCTGTGGCACAAGTTAAAGCCCGACGTTCAAGAGAACTTGGCGCGCGCGCTCGAAAGCACGCGCGACCGCAAACCGGCGTCGAATAACTGGCTGCTGTTCGCGGGCACGACCGAAATCGCCTTGCGTTTGATGGGCCGCTTCTGGGACAGCATGCGCGTAGATTACGCCATTCGCCTTCATGCGCAGCGTCACCTGGGCGACGGCGTTTACGGCGACGGGCCGAACTTTCATTGGGATTACTACAACAGCTTCGTGATTGGGCCGATGATGCTCGATATTCTGGGCGCGTTCAAGCACGAGCCGCCAACGTTCGCCAACGAATTCGGCCTGACTTACGAAGTCGCGCTCCAGCGTTCGCGGCGCTATGCCGTCGTGTTGGAACGCCTGATTTCGCCCGAAGGCACCTTTCCGCCGCTTGGCCGTTCGCTCTGCTATCGCCTGGGCGCGCTGCAAACGCTGGGACAAATCGCGCTACTTGGCGAACTGCCCGCCGAAATCGAACCCGCGCAGGTGAGGGGCGCTTTGACCGCCGTGATGCACCGCATGATGGACGCGCCCGGCACCTTCGATGCCAACGGTTGGTTGACGTTGGGCTTCGCCGGGCATCAGCCCAACATGGCCGAGATTTACGTCAGCACCGGCAGCACTTATTTATGCAGCGCCGGTTTGTTGCCGTTGGGCTTGCCCGCATCAGACGCGTTCTGGTCGGCGCCCGACGCGCCGTGGACGGCGGTTAAGGCGTGGGGCGGCGCGGATATAATGACAGATCATTCGATTTGAGCGAGGTAACGAACGTTTCAATCGGGCAAATTGCCGTTGTGAACCGCGCGCGTAAGTTCTGGTCGGCCCGCCGCACGCTTCGGCTATTTTAGACGCATCGAAGAAAGAGCATGATCTGACGGCGGGCCGACCAGAACTTACGCGCGCGGTTCACAACGGCAAACGCAATCAAAACTTTAGGTGGCATGATTTATACTGCGTCATTCCCCATTGACAGTCACGGAGGTTCGCGCTGCCCGATTTCATTTCCCCGACCAAAGCCACAACCGATGTTGGCAATTCGCTGTCGCGCTCTCACGCCGAGATTCGCGACGCGATTTGTGCCAACGCCGGTTTCGACCGTCCGTTCGTCACCATGAACGTGTTGGCGGCGGTCGTGGCGTGTTACGGCCTGCTCGCCGATAGCGGCGCCGTCGTGATTGGCGCGATGATTATCGCGACGCTGTTGGGGCCGATTTCGGCGTTCTCTCTGGCGCTGGTTGATGGCGAATTGCATCTGCAAAAGCGCGCGCTGTTGGCGCTGTTTGGCGGCGCGATGTTGGTGTTTGGCATCTCGTTTATTCTGGGCTGGATCAACCGCGATGTGCCGTTGACGCACGAGATTCGCTCGCGCACGGCGCCGACGATTTTGGATTTGGCGATTGCCGTGGCGGGCGGCGCGGCGGGCACTTATGCCGTCGTCTCGCGAAAGTTCAGCGCCAATCTAATTGGCGTCGCCGTCGCGACGGCTCTGGTGCCGCCGCTCGCCGTCGTTGGATTGTGTCTGGCGCGCGGCCTCAATCAGATGGCGCTGGGCGCGGCCATGCTGTTTGCCATGAACCTGCTGGGCATTCAGGCGGCCTCCTCTATCGTGTTGTGGATGAACGGTTTCCACAAAATTACGGGCAAAAAGCAGAGCGGCAAACATCTGTTATTGCGCAATATCATCAGCCCATTGATTATCGCCGGATTGGGAGTTTCGCTTTCGATTAGCTTTTATCAAACGCTGGGGCGCCAGCGCTTTCAGAACGACGTGCGCGACCGTTTGATGCGAGCGCTCATCGCTTACCCTGGCGTGTATTTATCGGATTTGCGTTTCGAGGGCCAGGACGAAATTAACCCGATGGCGCGCGTGATTTGCGTGGTGACAGCGCCCTACTCGCTCGGCCCCGATAAGGTGAAAGCGCTGCAAAAACAGTTGCCCAGAGAAGAAGATGGCGGCGAAATCGATTTACACATCCGCTCGATTTTGACCAGCGAAACGACGGTGAAGGGTTACGTTCATCAGTTGCCCGCAGAGCAGGCCAAAGCCGAAGCCGCAAAAACCGAAGCTGCAAAGGCGGAGGCTGCCCAAGCGGAGATAGCCGAGGCAGAGGGCGGCAATTCGCTGTCAACCCCGTAGAGAATAGGACTTACGCAGAAAACGATTTATTTCCCATGCTCCCCCGCGCCCAGCGCCTGAAAAGCGCGCAATTCAACCACGCCTTCGCCAACAGCCAGAGCGTGCGGCACCGGCTCGTCGCGCTCAAGTCGCACCGGCGCGACGACGATTGCGACGAAGTGCGCGCGGCGTTCGTGGTGCCGAAGAAACAGGCCAAAGCCGTCGGGCGCAACCGCACGCGGCGGCGTCTGCGCGAACGTTACCGTCTGCATCCGCGCCGCGATGAACTGAACGGTTACGATCTCATCTTTCTCTCGACGCCCGCCACACATAACGCCACAGCCGCCGAACTCGATGACGCGCTCAACGAAGTGTTGCGCCGCACGAAGCGCCAGTTGAGTCCAAAGTAAACGCTTAAAGTCCACAACAAGCGCATCCTCGACAATTTTCGCGCGTTACTACCAATCGGAACAATGAAGCCACAACTTGAGGACGCGGCGCCCCACCAAACAACCGAAGCCAAACGCGTTTCGCTCGTGGGCCAGAGCGCGCTGGCCGTCATCCGCTTTTATCAACGGTTTATCTCGCCTGGACTGCCGCCTTCGTGTCGGTTTTATCCGTCGTGTTCTCGTTATACTTACGGCGCAATCGAGCGCTTTGGTCTGGCGCGCGGCCTGTGGCTGGGTTCGTATCGCGTCTGCCGTTGCCACCCGTGGAACGCGGGCGGCATTGACGAAGTGCCCGAACAATTTCCCAAACTGCGCACCGTCAAAGAACGCACTGTTGCCAAAATAAAAGCCTTTTTCACGCGGCGCCGTTTCGATTCCCCACGAAATTAGCGGCGCCTTTTCAGGCCTCAGGAGTCAGTTTTCAGGTGTCAGGAAGGGCGCTGACTTTTAGCAGCGCTTGCTTGCCAAGGTTCAGTGCCAAAAACCTAAATCTGACACCTGTCTCCTGAACCCTTACCCAAGATGAACCAACAAAATTCGCAAGGCTCGCAGATATTCCGCTTCTTGCTGCTGGGATTGGCCGGATACTTTTTATGGAATTCGTTCAACCAACAGCAAAATCAGAAGCCCGCCGTGCCGCCGCGCGCTCCCCTCAAACTCGTCGAAGCGTTTAACAATATCGCGCCTTCGCAGGGGCCCGCGCTCACTAAGGCCGCCGCGCCCGCCGAAATTACGCGGCTCGAAAAGCTCATCGCCGTCAACCCCAAAGACGAAGTCGCGATGTGGGCGCACCTGCGCACCGGCCTGATTCAGCAATATATTCTGGGCGACCTCAAGCCCGCAACTCGCAAAGGCGGCTTCGCGGGATTCGGCCCCACCGTCACCTATTATCCGGCCTACGACGCCGTCGTTCACAACGCCGCCAACGATAATATCGAAGCCCAGGCGCTCTACCAAACCGGCGACTTGCAGTGGCGCCAGTCGGTCAAGAAAGACGGCAAAGCCTCGCCAGAATCGATCGCGGCGTTGCAAACTCTGGTCACCAAAGGTCGCGGCGCCTCGGCGTTTCTGGACACCGAAATTTATGTCCCTAAATCGGAGTTTGCCGACAAACCCGCCGATCCGCAGCTAATTCCGATTGTCGGCGTGCCGCAAAATGGCTTCACGCAGGTTAAAATTCGCGAATTGCACGGCACCGACAAAACTCCGGTTTCGGCGGGCATCATTGACCGCGTGGACGCATCGTTTCAAGATTCGACCTACTTCAAAGTCTTCGATATGATGGTCGGGATTCTGGGCCGCAATCCGGCGTTTTCGTATGGTCTGGCGATTCTGATTTTCGCGATTTTCACGCGTTCCATCATGCAGCCGGTTTATAAGAAGCAATACGACAGCATGAAGGGCATGGCGGTGATTGCGCCGCAGATGAAGAAGATTCAGGCCAAATATAAGGAAAACAAAGACCCGTCGGCGCAGATGCAGATGATGAAGGAGATTAAAGCGGTGCAGGCCGAAGCGGGCGTCAACCCGATGGTGGGCTGCGCCATCGGCCTGATTCAGATGCCGATCTTCTTCTTCATCGTCTACCCGATGATTCAGCATTACGAGCCGCGCATGGAACTGGTCAACGCCTCGTTCTTGTGGATCAACTCGCTGGCGCGCCCCGATATTCCGCTCTTGGTGCTTTACGGCCTCTCGATGTTCTTCTCGTTTCGCCTGTCCTCGACGCCGCCCGCCGACGATATGCAGAAGCAACAGCAGATGATCATGTCGTTCGTGATGCCGATCATGTTCCCGTTTTTCCTGTTGGCCTATCCGTCGGCCTTCACGCTTTACTGGACGATTTACAGCCTGATTTCGGCGCTCTTCCAGTGGAAGATGATCAAAGCCGTTGACCCCGACAAAAACCTGCTGCGCCAACTCACCGGCGCCGATTTAATCTCCGCCAATCCCACCGCCGACGCCGTGCCGACGCGGCCCGCCAAAGAGAGCGGCCCGATTTTGAAAAAGGTCGAGAAGCCAGCGCTGCAAAGCGGCAAATCGAGCCTCGATTTGGATAGAATCGCTGGCAGCAACGGGCATCTGAACGGCGGCGCGACCAACGGTAATGGTAGCAACGGCGAGCATCACGCGGCGCCCGAAGGTTCGGTTTTGAAATCGCAATCGAGCGAAACCAAGCGTGGCGGACGGCGTGGCAAGAAAAAGCGGTAAAATGGAAGAGGGAAGAAGTGAGCGCATTTGATTAACGAATAACGGGTTAATTATGAGCTGTGCGGCGAGCGATAGGTTTCAGCCCCTCTGTCCTTCGGATCTGCCCAAAGGGCGCCCACCCCCTTCGCAAAGGGGAGAAGCGGCATTACCCTCGACATCGCCAAAAGTTAAAAGGCGGTCAAAAATATCAATTAACGCTGAGGGTAACGCCGCCTCTCCCCTTTGCGAAGGGGGTGGGCGCCCTTTGGGCAGATCCGAAGGACAGAGGGGGTGAAACCTATCGCTCGCCGCACAGCTCGCAATTAACCCGTTATTTGCTGGCTATCTCCCAAACAAAACAATGTCCAAGAAATTCAGCCCGATGCGCTTCACCGCCGCGACCGAAGAGGCCGCCGTCGAAGGCGCTCTGCAACTCGTCGGCGCCGCGCGCGACGAAATTAGCTACGACTTCATCTCGCAAACCGCCAAAGGCGTCACCATTCGCATTCGCCCCTTTGAAGAGGAAGCCGAAACGCCTGTCGCCGAAGTTGAGACGGAAACCGACGAAGCGGAAAACGAGGCCGAAGCGCCAGTTCATCTCGACTCGATGGACGACTTCGCCGACGACGACAACGCGAATTCAGACGATGAAGCCGAAAGCGAGACTTCGGACGATGAACTCGATTTCGACGCCGAGTTAGAACTCGCCGACGACGAATATGATGCGGACGATGACAACGAAGATTCGGAAGAAGATTACGATTCTGACGATGAAGAATTGGCCGATGACGAGGAAGAATCGGAAATCGAAGTGGACGCCGAGATGTTGGAGCGGGCGTTGACGTTGGCGCGCACGATGCTCGACAAAATGGGCCTGGAAGCGCAGGTCGAGCGCGGGCGGGCGATTGAGGCCGACATCGTGCCGCTTAAAATTGAGGGCGAGGATGTCGGCATTTTGATCGGAAAATATGGCGCGACGCTGCAATCGTTCCAGTATTTGATGAACCTGACGCTGAGCAACGGCGGCGAAAACGCGTTGCGCGTTTCGGTGGACGCGGGAAATTATCGCGCGCGCCGCGAAGAATCGTTGCAGGCCGTCGCGCGTGGCGCGGCCCATCGGGCGCGGCGCGATGGGCGGCCCGTCAAAATGGAGCCGATGCCCGCCAACGAGCGGCGCATCGTCCACGATTTCCTCAAGTCCGAAGCCGGAATTTCGACGCAGAGCGAAGGCCGCGAGCCGCATCGTTGCGTCGTCGTCGCGCCGGGCGCCAGCGATTATAGCGGCGCCTCCGACGACAATCGTGGGCGGCGCGGCATGGGCAACTACGGTCGCGGTCGCGGCGGGCGCAACAGAAGATAGTTTTTCAGGTGGCAGGGAAACTCGCTTTGCCCCCGCAACTTCCGCCTGTTGACTTAGACAACCTGATCCCCGCCACCTGAAAACTGCCATCTTTTCCCCCGTGCTTCCCAAAATTCTCACCAAACAGCCGAAACCGAAGAAACGCGTCATTGACCGCGCGACGGCGCGCCGCGAATTTATGGCGCTCAAGCCCGTCCGCAATCCCAACCTTGGCTGGGACGAAGTCGAGGGTCGCATCGTGTTGCGCGTGCCGCGCCCCGATACCTGGCAGGTCAAAATCATCAACGTTTTTTTCCCCGTTCCAGAAGAACGCAAAGTCGTGCTCGACCCGATTGGTAGCGATGTCTGGCGCGTATGCGACGGTGAAACGCCCATCGCCGAAGTGATGAAGGTTTTGCAGCGCGAATATAAATTGGGCGCCAAAGAAGCGGAACTGTCGCTGCAACAGTTTTTCAAAGATTTGGGACGACGCGGATATATCGGCTTCGCGACGCCAATTAAGAAATCGGATAATAGGTAGGTTTGCGGAAAGCGTTTAGGTTTGTCCCTCACCCCATCCGAAATCTGGTATCCGATATCCGCTATACTCTCTTACTCCAATGGCAGCAATGAGTTCATCACCGCGCGTCGAGCGGCAAATTTCCCTTCCTTTCAATCAGGCGTTCAAAATCGCGTTGCGCAACATCACGATTCGCCTGGGCCGCGCCATGATTACCGGCGCCGGCACTATGCTCGGCATCGCCTTCTTGATGAGCGTTTTCGCCGCCGGTTTGGTCTTGACCGCCAAAGGCATCGAGCCGACTGCGGCCCAGGCACAGAAATCGTTGTGGCTGGTCATCATGTCGCTGTTGGTCTGCTTCGTCGGCATCACCAACTCGATGCTGATGAGCGTCACCGAACGTTACAAAGAAATCGGCACCTTCAAATGTTTGGGCGCGCTCGATAACTTCATCATCAAGCTGTTCCTCATCGAGTCGGGCTTGTTGGGCTTTTTCGGCTCGCTGGCGGGCGCGTTGCTGGGCCTACTCTTCGTGCTGATTACCAATTTAGGTGTGGTGACGAGCTTGAACTGGGGTAAAGTTTTGCTTTATCTGGGCGCCTGCATCATCATCGGCACCCTGCTCTCGATTGGCGCGGCGGTTCCGCCCGCGTTTCGCGCCGCCAAAATGCAAGCCGTGGACGCCATGCGTTCCGAAGTGTAAATGGGCGAATTTGGAAGTCAGCAGTCAGAAGAAAATCCGCTTGGTTTATCCTGACTTCTGATTTCTCTTTCCCGAACCGTTAAACTGGGAAGCCAATTCCCGCTTTGTTGAATAAAAATAATATCATGGCCAAAGAGACCCTTCCCTCCATCGAAAAAGTGACCGACGAGCCGACCGGCAACGGTGCCGCCGATGGTGGCGGCAACGGAACCGCCACGCTTTCGGCGCCCATTCCCGAAGATTACGCCGCCAGCGAAAATATCGTGCGCGTGCGCGGCGTCAAGCGCATCTATTACATCGGCTCCAATCCGGTTCACGCCCTGCGCGGCATCGATATCGATATCCGTCGCGGCGAGTTCATGGCCATCATGGGGCCGTCGGGTTCGGGCAAGTCCACCCTCTTCAACATGGTTGGCGGTTTGGATAAGCCGACCGAAGGCACCGTCTTCATTGACGAAGTGGACATCGCCCAACTCGATCCGGGCGAATTGGCCTGGTTGCGCTGCCGCAAAATCGGCTACATCTTCCAGACCTTCAACCTGATTCCCGTCATGACCGCTTTGGAGAACGTGACGCTCCCGATGATTTTCGCGGGCGCCGACCTCGACGAACAGATGGAGCGCGGGCGCCGTTTGCTGGAATTGGTCGGATTGGGTCATCGCATGATGAACAAGCCGGGCGAATTGTCGGGCGGACAGCAGCAACGTGTGGCGATTGCGCGCGCTCTGGCCAACGATCCAGCGATTATTCTGGCCGACGAGCCGACCGGAAACCTCGACCAAGAAGTTGGCGAAGAGATCATTCAGATGCTCAAGCGCCTGAACAAAGAGAGCGGCGTGACGATCATCACGGCGACGCACGACGACAAGATGTATAAGCGCGCCGACCGCGTGGCCGTCGTGTTGGACGGCGAGATTTTGGATATCGTCTCGCCCGACGAAATCGGCGACCATACGGTTGACGGTTTCAAAACGCTCAAAGAACGCAAAGCCGCTCGCGACGCCGCCGAAGACCCCGAAGGTTCGGTTGCCGCCGCCGCCACGACGATGTAAAAGAGTGTTCAAACAGAAAACGCTTTCGCGAAGAGATTCGCGGAAGCGTTTTTCGTTTGCCAGTTTGTAATCCAACGGAAGAAACTCGATATTTAGATAGCCCTTGATAGCCAAAAGGCTCCAGCTCATCCTGAGCTTGATATTACGCGAACGTAGGGGCGCTACTTGCGGCGCCCCATAGGCACCAAGCTAAGAAAAATCCATGCGCAAATAACCTGAAATGCGATATAAAATCGCAGCCAAGGAAGGCGTCAACCTTCGTTGACGCGGGCTTCGCCCGAAAGATGATGCTCTTTTCA
>JAABUN010007879.1_pt1 | contig 11217 bp, 11 predicted proteins | sample 5559311 | NCBI WGS metagenome assembly JAABUN01 (sample SAMN10711877, study PRJNA513370) | rock metagenome | isolation source: Antarctica rocks | place: Antarctica: Victoria Land, Siegfried Peak sud | reverse complement strand
GCCATCGAGGCGGGACCGTCCCCCGCCGCCGCCCGGGCGACTCTGCCGGCCAGCTCCCAGTCGACGAGGCCGCTCATCGCAGGCTCGAATCCGCGGCTCCCGCGCGTTGGGCCTCGCGGACGACCTCCAGGTGCTCGGGGTCGAGCGCGGCGACGACCGCGTAGCGGGCGTCGAGGTCCAGCATCGCCTCGCTCCGCTCGTGGTCGACGAAGTCGAGGCTCCCGCCCGCCTCGCGGACGATGAGCTGAGCGGCGGCCGCATCGACCGAGCGGCACTGCCGCGCGGAGAGCATCGCGTCGAATCGCCCGGCCGCCACGTAGGCGAGGGTGATCGCGATCGATCCCACCGAGCGCAGCCGGTAGGCCTTGCCCTCGAGGGCCGCGATCGACGCGCCGATCCAGCGGGGGTCCGCCGACTCGAGCCCGACGACCTCGAGGCCGAGCTCGTGTCCGTGCGGCGCGATCGGCCGGCCATTGAGCGTCGCCCCGCCGCCGCGCTCCGCGGCGAACTCCTCGCGGGCACCGAAGTCGTGGACGAAGCCGAAGTCGACGTCCTCCATCGAGTCGCCCGACGCGACCGCGATCGAGAGCGAGTGCGAGGGGATCGTGCGGCGCACGTTCATCGAGCCGTCGATCGGGTCGATCACCACTCGCAGCTCGGGCTCGCCGTCGCCGATCCGCACCTCCCCGCGCTCCTCGCTGATCGCCAGCAGGGGGAGGTCGCTCGGGCGCGCCGCCTCGAGCTCCTCGAAGACGATGTCCTCGCAGCGGCGGTCGAGCTCGAGGGTCATGTCGCCGCCGGCGCCTCGCTCCCCCTCGTACACGGAGCGCTCCGCGATGGACGTCGACGCCTCGAAGAGGTCGGCTTGGCGAGCCGTGATCCGGCGGCAGAGATCGAGCCAGTCGACGTCGGGGTTCACCCGCCCATGGTATTGGCGGCCATCGCTACGGTTGTCCGGATGGCCGAATGGAGCGGGAGGGACGAGGGCTTCGAGCGGGCCCTGGCCGTGCGTGAGGGGCCCGCCCTCGTGCTCGGCGAAGCGGGGTCGGGCCGCAGCGAGCTGATCGCCCGGCGGGTCGCGCTGCTGGTCTCCGAGGGCGTGGCGGTGGAGCGGATCGCCGTGCTCACGCAGAGCGCCGCGAACCGGGCGGCGCTGCGCAAACGGGTCGACGAGCTCCTGTCAGGCGCCTTCGAGGAGCTCTGGATCGAGACGTGGCCGGGCTTCGCCGAGCGGATGCTCCGCGACTACGCGCTCGAGGCCGGCGTCGATCCGTTCTTCGAGCCCGCCGGACCCGCGGACCGCCTTGCGCTTCTTCTCGATCACCTCGACGAGCTGCCGCTGCGCCGCCACGAGATTCGCGGCAACCCCGCGGGCCTGCTCGCCCGCCTGCTCGAGCGGATCGACGCGCTGAAGGCCGAGGGGATCGGCCCCGCCGAGCTTCGCGACCGCGCTCGAGCGGCCGAGCGGGGAGCGGCCGGACGAGCCGATCGGGAGGTGGCGCTGCGCGAGGTCGAGTTCAGCGAGCTCTACGACCGCCACGACGCGATCATGCTCGAGATCGGGCTGCTCGACGAGGGCGAGCTGGTGCTCGAGCTCGGCCGGCTGCTGACCCGCCACGCCGATCTCTCGGCGGCCCTCGGAGCGCGGTTCGAGCACCTGCTCGTCGACGAGCTCGAGGACGCCGGGCGCCCGCGCGTCGGCCTGTTGCCGATGCTCGCTCCGCACCGGCGGATCCTCGCCGCCTGCGATCCGAGCCAGGGACTGAAGGCGGCGCGGGCCTACGGCGAGGCCGCCGCGCTGGGCTTTCGTCGCGAGCTGCCCGAGGCGATGACGATCCGGCTCGGTCCGAGCCACCGCTCTCGGGGAGCGCTGAGCGACGCCCTGGCGAGCGTCGCCGCCCTCGCCCCCGACTCCTATCGGGGGGAGGTGGTCCCGGCTCCCGCCCACGAGGCGCCGGAGGCCAGCGAAGACCGGAGCGATCGGGCGGTGCGGCTCTGGCGCTGTGCGAACGAGCGAGCGCAGGCGCAGGCCGTCGCCCGCGACGTCGAGCAGCTCCTCGCCACCGGGGGGTGCCGGCCTGCCGACGTGTGCGTCGTGGTGGGTGCGGCCGGCCGCGAGGGGCGGTTGATCGCCGCCGCGCTCGAGGAGCGGAGCATCCCCTTCCGCAGCGCCGGGGCCGCAGCGTTCTTCGGCCGACCCGAGGTCCGCGACACGATCGCCTGGCTGCGGGCGCTCGCCGACCCTGGGGACTCCGCCGCGGTCGTGCGCGCGCTCACCCGCCCTCCGGTCGAGCTCCCCTCGGTCGACCTCGCCCGCTGCACCACCATCGCCAGGCGCCGCAAGCTCGACATGGTCTCGGCGCTCGAGGCGGCGCTCGAGAGCCCGCAGCTCCCACCTCCCTCGCGCGATCGGGTGCGCTCCTTCCTGAAGCTCTACCGGGCGGCGGCGGGGGCCTTCGACGGGCTTCGCGCCGACGTCTTCGTGCGCAGGTTGATCGAGCGGATCGGCTTTCGCCGCCACGGCCTCTTCGCCGCGAGCCCCGAGACGGCGGAGCGCCTCGTCAACCTCTCGCGGCTGGCGGAGCTCGCCGCGGGCTGGTCGCGCCGTCGCCCGGATGGATCGACGCGCGACTTCGTCCGCTATCTCGCCGCGGTGGCCGAGGCCGGGGAGCGCTTCTCCCGCCCGGCCGAGCCCCCGCCGGCGGACGCGGTCCTGCTCGCCGAGCCGGAGCAGGTGAAGGGCATGGAGTTCGAGCGCGTCTATCTGCTGGGTCTCGATCGGGGGGCGCTGCGCTCCGGCTCCGAGCGGGCGAGCTGGATCCCGGAGGGGCTGATCGAGGAGGAGCTGCCGCCGATCGGGGACGTCGCCGACGCCCTGCGCGCGCGCCGCGCCTACGTGGCGGTGGGCCGCGCCCGCTCGGCGCTCGTCCTCGCCTATCCCGAGCAGTCCCGCGGCGCGGCGGTGGGCCCCTCGCCGATCTACGAGGCCGTTCGCGCCGCCGCCGGCGTGGGGGAGGAGGCGCACGCCGAGGAGCTCTTCGGCCCGGCGGAGGGCCTGCACTCGACGTACCGGATGCTTCGCGACGAGGTCCTCGAGTCGTCGTGGCGGGCGGGGGCGGCGCTGAGCGAGATGCGCCTCGACACGGCCGACGACGTCAACCGTGCGGTTGCCCGTTTCCTCGAGCTACTCAAGCTCGCAGCGCTGATCCAGCGCCCCGGGGAGGAGTCCGAGCGGGACTCGATCGCAGCGCTCAACGAGCTGCTCGGCCGGATCGCGACCCCCGAGCAGCTCGCCGAGCTGCAGCGCTCGGCGCTCGACGAGTACGTCCTCGGCGACGGCCGCGACCGCACGCGGCGCTCCGAGGACCTCGCTCGCCGCGGCGAGCCCGGGCTCGAGGCGTTCCTGCCGCGCCGCGGCGGCGGCCTCGGCCTCTCCGCCTCCGACGTCGACCTCTACCGAACCTGCCCGCTCAAGTACAAGTTCGCCCGCGTCTTCGCGATCCCGCAGGAGCCGACGATCAATCAGCGCTTCGGGATCCTCGTCCACAACGTGCTCGAGCGTTACCACGCCGAGGAGCTGCGCGGGGTCGGCCCCGACGCGACGGGGGACGGGGGGCTCGACAGGTTGCTCGGCCTCTTCGAGGCAGGATGGCGCCGCACCGGCTTCGGCTTCTCCGACGACGAGCTGCAGTACCGCGACCGGGCCGTGGCGTCGCTCGCCCGCTATCACGAGCGCGACAGCGCCGGCGCCTCCCGGCCGGTCTGGCTCGAGCGCCGCTTCTCCTTCAAGATCGGCGAGAACACGGTGGGCGGGCGCGTCGACCGCGTCGACCGCCACCCCGATGGCAGCTACGAGCTCATCGACTACAAGACCGGCGCCGCCAAGCGTCCCGAGGAGCTGGCGGACGACCTGCAGATCGCGCTCTACCGGATCGCCGCGCGCGACGCCTGGGAGATCGAGGCCGCCGACGGCTCCTACTGGTACGTCCTCGACGACGAGAAGGTGCCGGCCGGCGGCGAGCCCGACGCGCTCGAGCGGGTCGAGCGGGTGGTGGCCGAGGTGGCGGCGGGGATCAACGAGCAGGACTTCGAGCCCAAGCCCGACTTCAACGTCTGCTCGTGGTGCGACTACCGCCTCATCTGCCCGGCTTCAGAAGCCTGACGGCCGTCAGGAACGCGAGGCGCTCGCGCGGAAGGTCGGCCGCTACTCGCTCTGCTGCTGGCGCAGGAAGCGCTGGAAGTCCTGAGCGATCGCGTCGCCCGAGGGCACGTCCTCCTGGGTGAACTCGGCGACCTCGTCCTGCTGCTCCTCGAGCCGCTCGACCATCTCCTTGATCTCCGGGTTCGCGGCCACCGCCTGCGTGACCTGCTTCTCGAAGCTCGCCGCTGCCTCCTCGAGCTCGGAGGCCTCCACTGCGATCCCGATCATGCCCTCGAGGCGACGCAACAGGGCCAGCCCCGCCTTCGGGTTGGGCACCGCCGCCGCGTAGTGCGGGACGGCGGCCCAGAGGCTCGCGGCGCTCATTCCCCGCTCCCTGCAGGCCCCATGGAAGACGCCGAGGACCCCGGTGGGCCCGTCGTAGGAGACGTCTTCGAAGCCGAGCTGCTCGATCATCTCGTCGTCGGTCGCGAGGCCGGTGATCGGGACCGGCCGCGAGTGTGCGACGTCGGCGATCAGCGAGCCGAACGTGACGACGGACTCGACGCCGCAGCGCTCGGCCACGTCGAGCACCGCCGAGCAGAAGGTGCGCCATCTGGTGCTCGGCTCGGTGCCGCTGATCAGCAGCAGGTCGCGCGCGGCTCCCTCGGCGGTGGCCGCGACGATCGGGTTGTCGGGCCATTCGAAACCTTGCAGGAGGCCGTCGCTGATCTCGATCGTCGGGCGATTGGCCTGGAAGTCGAAGAACTCCTCCGGGTCGATCGTGGCCACGAGCTCGGTCTCGAGGGAGTCCGCGATGGCCCCGAGGGCCGTGCTGGCGGCGTTGGCGGCGTCGTTCCAGCCGGAGAACGAGGCAACGAGAACAGGGGAGCGCAACGACGGCGGTTCGCGTTCCCAGACGATCGGATCCACTTGGCCCAGCGTAGCGACGCTCCCTCGGGGGTGGGCCGTCCGGGCGGCGCTGGATGATCGAGGGATGGAGGCAACCGTTGCCAAAGCCGCTGAGAGCCGGGCCCCGGAGGGGGTCGCCGCGCTGCAGCCGGGGCGGCCCCTGCGAGGCCGCTTTGCGGTGGTTCGCAAGGATCGCCAGCAGTCGAAGGCCGGCACCCCCTACCTCAGCCTGGAGCTGCGCGACAGGACCGGCTCGATCCCGGCCCGCATCTTCCGCGAGGCGGATCAGCTCGGCGCGCGCTTCGAGCGCGGCGATGCGATCGAGGCCCGCGGCAAGGTCGAGCGGTTCCGCGGCCGGCTCTCGGCGGAGCTGACGGCGCTGCGCCGGATCGAGCCCGGCTCCTATGACCCCGCCGAGTTCCTGCCGTCGGCCTACCGCTCGATCCCGGAGCTGGAGGGGTTTCTCGAGCACCTCGTCGGCGAGATCTACGACGCGCCCTTGCGCGGGGCCGTGGAGAGGGTGCTCGGGAGTGAGCCCGTGGCGAGCGAGCTGCGGCGGGCTCCGTGTACCCGCGGCGGCCATCACGCCTACCTCGGCGGTCTGCTCGAGCACACGGTCGCGATGGGAACGCTGATCGGCGAGGTCTGCCAGCTCCATCCAAAGCTCGACTCCGACCTGCTGATGGCGGCGACCCTGCTGCACGACCTCGGCAAGACCCGGGAGTTCACCTATGGCGCCGAGTTCGGGATCAGCGAGGAGGGCGCCCTGCTCGGCCACCTCGCGATCGGCGCCGAGATCGTCGGCGCGGCCGCCGGGGGCTTGGAGGGATCTCGACGCCTGGCGCTCTTGCACTGCGTGCTCAGCCATCACGGCCCTGAGGCCGCCGGCCGGGCCCGAGCGGGAGCCGGAAGCGGGTTCGCCTCGCCCGAGGCGCTGGCGCTGGCGCGCCTGAACTCCCTCGAGGCCGGGATCAAGGGGGCGCTCGAGCACTCCTAGACGGCCGGGCTCGCGCCGGCGGGCCGTCCTCCTCTTCAGGAGTCCAGGGGCCTGCGGCGCCGCTGCTTGCGCTGGGACTGCCGTCGCTTCGCCTCCAGGCGCCGCTCGTGGGCGGCGCGGCCGGGACGGGTCGCCCGCCGCCGCTTGCGGGGAGCGAGCGCTCCCGCGAGCCGGTGGCGCAGCCGCTCGAGCGCGATTGCGCGATTGCGGGCCTGCCCGCGCGAATCCTGCGACACCGCGCTGACCCGCGGCCCGAGGCGCGCGGCGATGCGCTCTTTCTGCTCGGCGCTGAGGGCGGAGGAGGCGCGCACGTCGAAGACGGCCTCGATCCGCGATGCCGTCTTGTTCGCGTGCTGCCCGCCGGGGCCGCCGGAGCGGCTCGCGCGCATCTCGATCTCCTCGAGCGGGATGAGGGTGCCGCCGCCGATCTCGAGTCCCTCGCTCACGGCGCATCGGGGAGGGGTGACGGCGAGGCGGCTCGGCGCGCCAGTTGCCCGGCGACGATCAGGGCGACCGCCGCGAAGCCGAGCTCGAGCGCGCGCTGCGGCAGCACGTTCGCGACCGCGACTCCGGCGATCACGCCGGGGATCGACAGGATCCCGAGGGTTACCCCGTCGCGAAGCCGGACGTTGCCGTGGCGGTGCTGGCGCCAGGTGCCGACGATCGCGACCGGGACGATCACGAGCAGCGATGTGGCCTCCGCCTCGATCTGCGTGGCGTCGAGGAAGATCGCCAGCGCCGGGACGAAGAGGATGCCCCCGCCGACCCCGAGCAGGCCGCCGACCGCCCCGCCGGCGGCCGCGAGGATGAGCGCGAGCGCGATGTCCATCTCAGGGGATGATGAGCTCGATCGCCACGGCGACGAGCAGGAGCGCGAACAGGCCGGAGACGGCTCGCTCGGGCAGCCGTTGCTGGAGGGCCACTCCCAGCCCAACGCCGCCGATCGCCGGCGCGGCGAGCAGCGCGGCGTCGCTGAGATCGACGTTGCCGTAGAGCCCCTGGCCGGTCGCGGCGAGCGTCGCGATGAGGACGATCGCGCAGAGGGAGGTGGCCGTCGCCTCGCGCTCCCCGTAGGCGAGCCACAGCAACAGCAGCGGCACCATGATCGAACCCCCGCCGACCCCGAACAGCCCGCTGAAGGCTCCCGCCAGGACGCCGATCAGAGCGAGTCGGATCGTGCGATTGGAGGCCACGGCGCGATACTAGATGCTGTGTCGAAGGGCTCAGAAAGCGCCGCTGGTGGGGCGTCCGATGCGTTTGTGGAGATATCTGTGCCGCTGCTCGCCGACCCCGACGAGGCCGCGGTGCTCTGCGACCTGGACGGAACGCTCGCCCCGATCGTCGATCGGCCCGAGGATGCCGCTGTCCCCCGTCGTGCCCGCGCGGCCCTGGAGCTGGTCGCCCGGCGTTACCCCCTCGCCGCCATCGTCACCGGTAGGCGCGCCGGGGCCGCGCGGGAGATCGTCGGCCTCGATGGGCTGACCTACGTCGGCATCCACGGCTTCGAGCTCCTCCGCCCCGGCGAGGAGGCCGCATCCCCGTCGCCCGCCCTCCGCGGCCACGAGGACGAGGCGCGGCGCTTCGCGGACGGCCTGCGGTCCGGCGAGCTGGAGGGGGCCGGCATCCGGGTCGAGGACAAGGGGCCGATCGTCGCCCTGCACTGGCGGGGGGCCGGCAGCGAGACCGACGCCTTGGAGCTCCTGGAGCGGATCGCCGCCGAGGCCCGGGCCACCGGCCTGGCGACGCACCGCGGCCGCAAGGTCCTCGAGCTCCGCCCGGCGGTGAGGATCGACAAGGGGCTGGCTACCGCGGATCTCCTCGTCGAGGTCGGCGCTCGCGCAGCCCTCTACGCCGGCGACGACCGCACCGACCTCGACGCGTTCAGAGCGCTGGCCCGCCTGCGTGACGACGGCACGCTGGAGGCGGCCGTCCGCGTGGGCGTGCGCTCGAGCGAGGGGCCGAGCGAGATCGTCACGGAGAGCGACCTGATCGTCGAGGGGCCCGAGGAGATGCCGCCCCTTCTCGAGATCCTGGGCGGCTGATGCAGTTCAAGGACCTGCTGCGGGGAACGGTCCTGCTCGTCGCGATCGAGGCGACCGGGCTGGCGGCGATCGCGGCGTTCGCGATCAATAGGTCGGGAGACGACGTGCTCGCCGCCCTCGCGCTCGGCTGGTGGCTGATCGCGATCCTCGGCGGGATCTGGCTCGGCCGGCCCGCGCGCACGGCCGCGGCGCTGGCCGGCCCGCTCTCGGCGGCGAGGACCGTCACGAGCCTTCCCTCCGAGTCGCCGGTGCGGATCGCCGTCAACCGCCTGTGGCCGGTCGCCCTCTTCGCAATCCTCACGGGCGCGGCCGGGCCGCTGCTCCCTCAGGTGCCGGCGATCGCCGCGGGCTTCGCACTCGGGGTGGCGGCCGCGTGGCGCAGCCGCGAGGCCGCGGTCACCGCGGTCGAGGAGCGCGACGGAGTCATCTTCTACGTCGAGAACGGCTCCGCGCTCGAGCCGGTCAAGCTGATCCGCACCCCCGGGCTGCGTCGCGGGCGTCCGGCCTGAGGTCGGGCGCCTTCGACCTCAGAGCTTGCGACCGGGCTTGCGCAGCGCGTTGAAGGAGCGCCAGCTTCGCGCGTTGGCCACCTGGGCCGCCGCGAGCCCTCCGCGCCTCGCGGTCGCCACGCCGTAGGCCATGTTCGCGAGCGTCCTCACCCGGTGGGCGTCGGTGTTGATGGCGATCCGGACGCCCGCTTCGGTGGCCGTCCGCACGTGGCGCTCGTTGAGGTCGCGCCGGTTCGGGTTGCCGTTGATCTCGATCATCGTCCCCGCCTCCGCCGCGGCGCTCACGATCGCCTCCATGTCCACGTCGTAGGGCTCCCGCCTGAGCAGCAGCCTGCCCGTCGGATGGCCGAGGCAGTCGACGAGCGGATGGGAGACGGCGCGGACGATCCGCTCGGTCATCCGCTCCGGTCCGATCCGGAAGGAGGTGTGGACGCTCGCCACCACCCAGTCGAGCTCGTCCAGCAGCTCGTCGTCGTAGTCGAGGGAGCCGTCGGGGAGGATGTTCACCTCCGATCCGGAGAGCAGTCGGAATCTCCTCATCGAGGCGTTCAGCTCGCGCACCTCCTCGATCCTCCGGCGCAGGGCCTCGGGCTGCACGTCGTTGCCGAAGCCGTGGGTCGCGGAGTGGTCCGTCACCGCGAGGTAGGCGTAGCCGCGCTCCCGCGCCGCCTCCGCCATCTGCTCGAGGCTGTTCTTGCCGTCGGAGAGTGTCGTGTGGCAGTGGAGGTCGCCGCGGATGTCGGCGAGCGTCACCAGCTCCGGCAGCTCGTCCCGCTCCGCGGCGGCGATCTCGCCCTCCCCCTGGCGAAGCTCCGGCTCGATGTACGCCAGCCCCAAGCGCGCGTAGACCTCCTCCTCGGCCTCGAACTTCGTCACCTCTCCGGATTCGGCGTCGGCGATGCCGTGCTCGGAGACCGAGAGCCCCCTCGCGACCGCCCGCTCGCGAAGCCTCACGTTGTGCTCCTTCGAGCCGGTGAAGTGCTGCAGCAGGTTGCCGAGCTCCTCGGGGGGGACGATCCGAAGGTCGAGGGCGATGCCGTTGTGGGTGCGCGCCCGCAGCCCGTTGACTCCGGGGGAGCCCGCCTCGGCGACGAGCGGGTGGGCGGCGAGCGCCTCCGCGAGCGCGGCCGGGTCGGTCGCCGTGGCGACAATGTCGATGTCCTTGCAGGTCTCGGCCCAGCGCCGCGCCGAGCCCGCCAGGACGACCCGATCGGAGGCGGGATGCTCGCCCAGCGCCGCGACCAGCTCCTCCCCGACCTCGCGGACGTCGTCGAGCAGCCGGCGCTCCTCCGGCCCGTCGACGCTGAGCCGCTCGAGCGCCGCGAGCACGTTCTCCTCGAACTTCGCGCCGAGGCCCTTGATCTCGCGCAGGCTCTCCGTCTCGGCGGCGGCCCGCAGCTCCTCGAGGGAGCTGATGCCCGTTTCGTCGTGGATCAGGCGAGCGGTCTTGGCGCCGACCCCGGGGATCCGTGTCACCTCGATCAGCGAGGGGGGGAACTTCGCCTTCAGCTTCGTCGCGGCGGGGATCTCGCCCTGCTCGAGCAGGGCGACCGTCTTATCCTGGATCGTCTTGCCGATCCCGGGCAGCTCGGTGGCGCGGCCCGCGAGGGCGAGCTCGGCCACCGACGCGGAGCTGTCGCGGATGACCCGCGCGGCCTCCTGGTAGGCGAGCACCCTGTAGCGGTTCGCCCCGTCGAGCTCGTAGAGGGTCCCGAGCTCCGCGAAGGCCGCTGCGATCTCTGCGTTGCGCACGGCGCCGAGGTTATTCGGGTCCGCCGCGGGCGCGAGGGCCTCGACTAGAGTCGCCCCGCGCATGAGCTCCGCCGCGCCGAGCAAAATCCGGGTCGTGTTGCCGACCTACAACGAGGCGGACAACCTCGAGCGCCTCGTCGGCGCGCTCCTGGAGGCGGCGCCCGAGATCGGGGGGATCCTCGTCGTCGACGACGCCTCCCCGGACGGCACGGGGGCGATCGCGGACCGGCTGGCGGCGGGGGATCAGCGGATCGACGTCCTGCATCGGCCCAGCAAAGACGGGCTCGGCCCCGCCTACGTGGCCGGCTTCGAGCGCGTCCTCGCCGACGGCGCGGAGCTGATCGTGCAGATGGACGCCGATCTCTCCCACGACCCCGCCGACGTGCCGCGCCTGCTCGCGGCCATGGCGGATGCGGACCTCGCCCTCGGCTCCCGGTACGTGCCCGGCGGGGGAGTTGGCGAATGGGGTGCGGTGCGCCGTGCGATCTCCCGCTGGGGGAGCATCTACGCCCGCCTTTGGCTCGGCGTGGACGTCGCGGATCTGACCGGCGGGTTCAAGTGCTTTCGCCGCGAGGTGCTCGAGGCGGTGCGCGTGGCGAGCGTCGGCGCCCTGGGCTACGCGTTCCAGGTCGAGACCACTTACCGAGCCGCGCTGGCCGGCTTCCGGATCGTGGAGATCCCGATCGTCTTCCACGATCGCCGCGTCGGCGAGTCGAAGATGAGCCGCGCGATCGTCGCGGAGGCGGCGCTCCGGGTTCCGCTGATGCGCCTGCGAGGCCGCCGCTGGGGCTAGTTGTGCGGCCCGGGACCGTCCAATACTTCATTTTGTGTAGTAAGGTGTCCCAGACGCACAACCGCCCACCGCCC
>JAABUN010007878.1_pt1 | contig 11218 bp, 11 predicted proteins | sample 5559311 | NCBI WGS metagenome assembly JAABUN01 (sample SAMN10711877, study PRJNA513370) | rock metagenome | isolation source: Antarctica rocks | place: Antarctica: Victoria Land, Siegfried Peak sud | reverse complement strand
CGCTTCAGCGCGTCGACCATGATCAGCTGCTCCATGATCCACTCGTTCACCGGTGCCGCGTGGCTCTGCAGCACGTACGCGTCCGAGCCCCGCACCGACTCCTCGAACCGGACGTAGATCTCGGAGTTCGCGTAGTTGAGCGCCCGGGTCGGCACGATCTCGACGTCCATCAGCTCGGCGATCTCGGCTGCGAGCTCGGGGTAGGCCCGGCCCGAGAAGAGCATCAGGTGCTTCTCGTTGACCTTCTTGATCCCGGTCATGCCTGGCGCCCCTCGTCGTCCTGCTGGTCCTGGGCCTGCTCCTGGTCGGCGGCGGCCTCGGCGGCCCGTGCCGTCTTGGTGCCGGCCCGCTTGCGCGCGACCCAGCCCGAGACGTTGCGCTGCCGGCCGCGGCCCACGGCGAGCTCGCCCGCCCCCACGTCGGAGGTGACGGTGGAGCCGGCGGCCACGTAGGCGCCGTCGCCGATCTCGACCGGGTGCACCAGCACCGAGTCGCTGCCGACGAACGAGGCCCGCCCGACCCGGCTCGAGGTCTTCGTCAGGCCGTCGTAGTTGGCGAAGATCACCCCCGCCCCGATGTTGGCGTCCTCGCCGATCTCGGTGTCGCCGGCGTAGCTCAGGTGCGGCACCTTGGCCCCGGCTCCGATCCGCGCGTTCTTGGTCTCGACGAAGGTGCCGACCTTGGCCCCGGCCCCCAGCCGGGTGCCGGGCCGCAGGTAGGCGAAGGGCCCGACGGACACCTCCGGTCCGATCACGGCCAACGACGCGTGGGTGCGGCTGACGGTGGCGTTCTCCCCCACCTCGACGTCGACCAGCGTGGTGTCCGGGCCGACGACCGCCCCCGAAGCCACCGACGTGGCACCCTCCAGGCTGGTGCCGGGCAGCAGTGTCACGTCGATGCCCAGGTCGACCGAGGCGTGCACCCAGGTGCTGGCCGGGTCGACGACGGTGACCCCGGCCAACATCCAGCGCTCGAGGATGCGGCGGTTCACCTCGACGTTGATCCGGGACAGCTGTACCCGGTCGTTGACGCCCTCGGTGAGCCAGGCGTCCCCGATCAGGTGGGCGCTGACCGTTCCGCCGGCCCGCCGGGCCGAGCCGAGCACGTCGGTCAGGTAGAGCTCGCCCTGGGTGTTGTCCGGTCGCAGCTCGGCCAGCCCCTGCCGCAGCGTCTGCGCCGCGAAGACGTAGATGCCGGAGTTGATCTCGGTGATGGCGCGCTGGGCCGTGTCCGCGTCGCGGTGCTCGACGACGGCCTCGACCTGCCCGCTGCCGTCGCGGACCACCCGGCCGTAGCCCGTCGGGTCGTCCAGCTGCGCCGTCAGCACCGTGACCGCAGCACCCTGCTCGCGGTGGTCGTGGAGCAGCGCGGCCAGGGTCTCCCCGTCCAGCATCGGCACGTCGCCGTAGGTGACGACCACGTCGCCGTGCAGCTCCGGGAGCTCGGCGAGGGCGACCTGCACGGCGTGCCCGGTACCGCGCTGCTCCTGCTGGACGACGGTGGTGACGTGCGGCGCGATCTCGGCGAGGTGCGCCTCGACCTGCTCGCGCAGGTGCCCGACGACGACGACGACGTGCTGCGGCTGCAGGGTGGTGGCGGCCGTCACGGCGTAGCTGAGCAGGGAGTGCCCTGCGACCTCGTGCAGCAGCTTGGAGCGGGCCGAGCGCATCCGCTTGCCCTCGCCGGCCGCCAGCACGATGACCGCCGCGACGGGAACCGGCTCCGGACTGCTCGTGGGATCGTGCTGGACGGGCGCGTCGGGCGGTGGGGGCATCGAGCTCTCTTCGCTGGTGGTGGCGTGTCCTGCGGGGCTCCCCGGGTAGGAGTCGAACCTACGTCGCTGATCCTGATTCAAAGTCAGGCGGGCCCTGCCGGCAGACCAACCGGGGAACGAACGGTCCGGGGACCGATCGGCACCACACTACGCAAGCGCGACCCCCGCCGCACCCGGCGCCGGCGGCGGCGCTGCCTCCCCGATCCGGCGCCTCGTCGTCGACGTTTCGTCTGCGGCGCCGCAGACCGCAGACTGATCGGCATGGCAGCAGGGGACACCGAACGGCGCGAGTCCACCCGCGCCCGTCGGCCCGGCCGCGTCCGGATGTCGGCCGCAGACCGCCGCGAGCAGCTGATCGACGTCGCCCGTTCGCTGTTCGCCCTGCGCGGCTTCGACGGCACCTCCGTCGAGGAGATCGCGGCCCGGGCGATGGTGAGCAAGCCGGTGGTCTATGAGCACTTCGGCGGCAAGGAGGGCCTCTACGCCGTCGTCGTGGACCGGGAGGTGCGCACCCTGCTCGACGGGATCCGCGGCTCGCTGACCTCGGGCCACCAACGCGAGCTGCTCGAACAGGCGGCACTGGCCCTGCTGGACTACATCGAGGCCCACACCGACGGCTTCCGGATCCTGGCCCGCGACTCCTCCCTCGGCCACGCCGGCGGCTCGTTCGCCACCATCCTCAACGACGTCGCCTCCCAGGTGGAGGGCATCCTCTCCGCCGAGTTCAAGAGGCAGGGCCTGGAGCCCAAGCACGCCCCGATCTACGCCCAGATGCTGGTGGGCATGGTGGCCATCACGGGGCAGTGGTGGCTGGACGCCCAGCAGCCCGGCAAGCGCGAGGTCGCCGCGCACCTGGTCAACCTCGCCTGGAACGGGCTCAGCCACCTGCAGGCCAAGCCGACGCTGGTCACCGACCCGCGCCGCTGACCGGCTTGCCATCCGAAGCCCGCCGAACGTAGGGTCGACGTACGTTCTAAATCGATACAGAAGCGGCCTCGGATGACCCTCACCTCCCCCTCACTCACCTCGACCGGCCCGCTGACCTCCCGGCTGGCGACCGTCGCGGTGGCCCTGCTGTTCGCGGTCAACGGCATGCTGATCGGCGGCAACGGCGGCGCGCTTCCGTCGCTGCGGGAGAAGCTGGCGATCGGGGACACCCAGGTCGCCGTGCTGCTGTTCTGCGCCGGCCTGGCCGGCATCGTGTCGATGCAGGTCGGGGGCCGGCTGGCCGACGCGATCGGGGCACGGGTGGTGGCCCTGGCCGCACTGCCGGTCCTGGTCGCGTCCGCGGTGACGATCGCGCTCGCCCCCAGCTTCGGTGTGGCCCTGGTGGGCCTGGTGCTGCTGGGCCTGGGCAACGGGGCGATGGACGTCGGAATGAACGCGCTCGGCGTCCAGGTTGAGGCGGCCCGGCGTCAGCCGGTGATGAGCTCGTTCCATGCCTGGTTCTCCATCGGCGGCTTCGTCGGCGCCGGCACCGTGCTGCTGATGGCCCGCGTCCTCGGCATCACCGGCGGCGAGGTGGTCAGGCCCCTGATGCTGAGCCTGGCCGCGGTCGCCGTGGTCGTGCTGGTGGTGCTGCTGCGGATCACCCCCCAGAGCGCGGTGGTGGCCCACAGCGTCGACGGGGTGCGGGCCAGGATCCCCCGCGCCGCCTGGGTGCTGGGCGTGATGGCGCTGGCGTTCGGCCTGTCGGAGGGCACGGCCGTCAACTGGTCCGCCCTCCACGTCACTGACGTGGCCCGGGTCGAGCCGACGACGGGCGCGCTGGGCCTGATCGCCGTCAACGGCTTCATGGTGGTCATCCGGCTGCTGGGTGACCGGCTGGTCACCCGGTTCGGTCGCCGCGCCGTCGTCCGCTTCGGTGGGCTCTGCGCCGCCCTGGGCTACCTCGCCGTCACGCTGGTCAGCACCCTTCCGCTGCTGGTCGCCGGCTGGTGCCTGGTGGGCTTCGGCGTCGGGATGATCGCCCCGCAGGTCTACGCCGTCGCGGGGCACCTGGGCGGTGGCCGGGTGCTGGCCGTCGTCGTCACCTTCGGCTACGCCGCGTTCCTGATGGGCCCGGCCGTCGTGGGCTTCCTCGTCCGTCACCTCGGGATCCAGCACACGATGGCGGTCACGGCGGTGCTCTGCGCCGGGATCATCGCGCTGGCCGCCACGATGCCGAAAGCCGACGCCGACCTCCGCCCGTAGGATCGCCGCCATGGGCCTCGAGCGGGAACCGCGCGACGAGGTCGACGCTCTCATCGAGGCCTGGTCACGGGAATGTCCCGACCTCGACGTCGCCCCGATGAGCGTGCTGTCCCGGGTCACCCGGCTGGCCCGCCACCTGGACCGCCAGCGCGCTGCCGCCTTCAGCGCGCACGGGCTGGAGACCTGGGAGTTCGACGTGCTCGCGGCGCTGCGCCGGGTCGGCTCGCCGAACCAGCTCTCCCCCGGCCGGCTGCTGCGGGAGACGATGGTCACCTCCGGCACGATGACCAACCGCGTCGACCGGCTGGCCGCGCGTGGCCTGGTGCTGCGCGCGCTGCACCCCGGCGACAAGCGCGGGGTGCTGGTCCGGCTGACCGACGCCGGCCGCGCCGCCGTCGACGCCGCGTTGGCCGACCTGCTGATGGCCGAGCGGCAGCTGCTGGCCGGCCTGGCCGAGGACGACCAGCACCAGCTGGCCCAGATGCTGCGCAGGCTGCTGATGGTCTACCGCGAGGAGCCGACGGCCACCCCCTGAGCGGTCCCTCCGTCAGTCGCGGCGAGCCGGACCTCCACCGCCAGCAGCACCGCGACGACCACACCGGCCACCAGCTCGGGGACCGGGGTGAGCGTGCCGGCGAGGACCAGCACGACGGCCACCCCGAACGGCAGCGCCGTCCGCACCGACGGGTCGTGGCCCCGTAGCTGGACCAGCCAGATGAGGGCCACCAGCAGGGCCACCGGCACGGTCACGGCCGCGCCGGTCACCAGGTTCGACGCCTCCGCGTGGTGGGTCCAGTGGTCGACCCGGGCGGCCAGTCCCGCGCCGACGGCGGCGGCCGAGGCGAAGATGAAGTAGTGCCCGAAGCCCCAGCGGAAGGCGGTGGTCAGGTTGCGCTGGCGGCCCAGGCTCAGCACTGCGCCCGCCTCGCGGGAGAAGTACAGCCACCAGCAGCTGAAGACGATGAGCACGCTGCTCGCCACCACGACGACGACGCCGGCCCGCGCTCCCGGGTCGGCGAGGGCCGACGAGACGGCCAGCGTGGCCGACAGGATCGTCTCGCCCAGCACGATGATGAAGAACAGCCCGTAGCGCTCGGCGATGTGGTGCGGGTGCCAGCTCGTCAGGCCGGCGCGCTCGGCCCAGACGGGGGCGGCCAGCTCGGCCACCGCCAGCAGCGCGAAGACGGGCAGGCGGAGGGCCTCCTCGTGCGCCACCCAGATGTAGCCGACCCAGGCCAGCTGGACGACGACGATGCCGCCGGCGTAGCGCAGGCAGGTGGCGCGGTGCGCCGGGTCGTGCGCAGCCGCCCGCAGCCACTGCAGCACCAGGGCGACCCGCATGATCACGTAGCCCACGACGGTGACGGTGAAGCGGCCTCGAAGACCAACGGGATGCCGGAGGCCAGCGCCAGCACGCCGAAGATCTGCACGATGGTCAGCACCGGTAGACCACGTCGTCGCTGTCGTAGGCCGAGCCGAACCAGGTGAAGTTGAGCCAAGCCCACCAGATGGCGAAGAAGGCCATCGCGAACCCGGCCACGCCCTCGATGAGGTGGTCGTCCGCGACGGCGTGGTGCAGGGCGGCAGCCGCGGCGGCGATGGCCACGACGAAGCAGAGGTCGGTCAGCAGCTCCAGCGGCGAGGCCGTCCGGTGCTCCTCGTGAGGGTCGCGCGGCACCAGCCGGCGGACCAGTGCGGTGGCGGCGGGCACGGCGGTCATGTCCGAACGCTAGGCGACGACGCGGGCCCCGACGACCGGTCCGCTCACCCGGCGGACGTCGCGGCAGAGCCCGTCGGCGCTGAGGGCTACCGTCAGGTCGACGGCAGCGGTCTCGCTGGCGGCCAGGAAGGCGCACGTCGGACCCGAGCCCGAGATCACGGCCCCGACGGCGCCGTACTCCAGCCCGGCCTCCAGGACCTGGCGCAGCCGCGGCTGCAGGTCCAGCGCGGCCTCCTGCAGGTCGTTGCTCAGCGCGGCCCCGAGCAGCTTCGGGTCACCGCTGCGCAGGGCGTTCATCAGGTCGTCCGGCACCTCGGGCGGCGCGGCGTCCGGGCTCAGCTGGTCGAAGCGACCGTAGACGGCCGGGGTGGACAGGCCCTGGTGAGCGAACGCCAGCACCCAGTGGTAGGTCCCCCGGGCCAGCGCCGGCACGACCTCCTCGCCCCGGCCGCTGCCCAGCGCGGTGCCGCCCAGCAGGGCGAAGGGCACGTCGCTGCCCAGCTCGACAGCCAGCTCGCGCAGCGCCTCCGCCGAGACGTCCAGGTCCCACAGCACCGAGCAGGCGAGCAGGGCCGCAGCCCCGTTGGACGAGCCGCCCGCCAGCCCGGCAGCCACCGGGATGGCCTTGCGCAGCAGGATGCTGGCGCCCAGGGAGTCGTAGGGCCCGTGCGTCCGGGCCAGCAGCCGGGCGGCCCGCACCGCCAGGTTGGAGTCGTCCAGCGGGACGGTGTCGACTCCCTCGCCGCTCACCTGGACGTCGAACTCGTCCGCCTCGGCCCAGACCGCCTCGACCTCGTCGTAGAGGGAGACGGCGTGGTAGACGGTGGCGAGCGGGTGGTAGCCGTCGGGCCGTCGAGCACCCACCTTGAGCGCCAGGTTGATCTTGGCGGGCACACGGACCCGGACTCCGACGGCGGTCGGCGGGAGAGGTGAGGCCACGGACCGAGGTTACGACGTGCGCGGTGCCGGATCTGCCCGGGGCTCAGCCTCGGACGGGGCCCTCAGCCAGCGCCAGCTGCTCGGCGATCCTGGCGAAGTCGCCGACCTCGAGCATCTCCCCACGGGCCTGCGGGTCGACGCCGGCGGCGACGAGCACGTCGCTGGTGGCCGCCGAGCCGCCCACCAGCCCGGCCAGCGCCGAGCGGAGCATCTTGCGGCGTTGAGCGAAGGCGGCGTCGACGACGGCGAAGACCTGTGCGCGGGTGGCCGTGGTGGCCGGTGGGGGCCGGCGCCGGATGGCCACCAGGCCCGACTCGACGTTGGGCACGGGCCAGAAGACGCTGGGCGAGACGGTGCCCACCCGAGACGACGCGGCGTACCAGGCCATCTTGACCGACGGGACGCCGTAGATCTTCGACCCCGGGCCCGCAACCAGCCGGTCGGCCACCTCGAGCTGCACCATGACCAGCCCGCGCTGCCAGCTAGGGAAAGTCGCCAACAGGTGCAGCAGCACCGGGACCGAGACGTTGTAGGGCAGGTTGGCCACCACGACCGTCGGATCCCGGGGCAGCGTCGTGACGCGCAGGGCGTCGGCGGTGACCACGGTGAGCGCGTCGGCCCGGGCGGGCAGCCGCTCGGCGACCGTGCCCGCCAGCGCGTCAGCGAGCAGCTCGTCGATCTCGACGGCGACGACCGCGTCGGCGGCCTCGAGCAGCCCCAGGGTCAGCGACCCGAGGCCCGGCCCGACCTCCAGCACGACGTCGTCAGGCCCGACACCGGATGCGGCGACGATCCGCCGCACCGTGTTGGCGTCGGTGACGAAGTTCTGGCCCCGCTGCTTGGTGGGCCGCAGGCCCAACCCGGTCGCGATCCGACGGACCGTCGTCGGGTCGAGGAGGCTCAGCGGATGCCCATCTTGGCCGTGCAGGCCGGCCACGCGCCCCAGCCCTGCCCGGCCTGGACCCGCTGGGCGACGGCGATCTGCTCGGCCCGGCTGGCCTCGTGCGGCATCCCGGTGCCGCCGTAGCCGCGCCAGGTGCTCGGGGTGAACTGCAGCCCGCCGTAGAAGCCGTTTCCGGTGTTGATGCTCCAGTTGCCACCGGACTCGCACTGGGCGAGTCGGTCCCACACGCTGCCGGAGGCCAAGCTGGGCGCAGCGGAGCGGGTGGAGCCCTGCGAGCTGGTGCTGGGGCTGCTCGGGCTCGGCGAGGACGGGGCCTTCGGGGCGACCTGGGCCTTCGGAGCGACCGGGGCCTTCGGAGCGACCGGGGCCTTCGGAGCGACCGGGGCCTCCGGAGCGACCGGGGCCTCCGAAGTGACCGGGGCCTCCGGGGCGACCGGGGTCACCTGAGATCTCGGGGCCACCGGGGCCACCGGGGCCAGCGGGGCGATCGGGGCGACGGGGGCCCTCGTGCCGACCAGGAGCACCCGGCTGCGGGGAGCGTCGGTGACCTTGCTGGAGACCCTCGTGCGGCTGACGACCTTGCCGTCCTCGCGAACCACCTCGTAGGTGAGGGTGCGGCTACCCGGCTGCCCCGTGGTGTCGACCTGGGTGGTGCCGCGGAGCAGCGCGCTGGAGCTCCTGCGCTCGGTGCTGAAGAACACCGTCTCCTTCTCGGTCTCGCGCTGCACGTCCACCTTCGTGTAGGTGAAGGTGGCGCCGGACTTCAGCACATCGCCGGCGTCGACGCTCAGCTTGTCGTCCTTGTCGACCTTGAGCCTGGCCACGGCCAGTGCGTTCGCGACCGTGTCACCGGTGGTCTTGACCTGGCGCTTCTTGCCGGCCGCCTCGATCGTCACCGTCTTGAGGGTGTCGATGTTGACGGCGAGGCCCTCCCGGCCGATGCTCGCGCCGCGGCTGGTCGACAGGTCGGCGCCGGCGGTTTCGACGCCGAGCGCAGCCAGTGCCTGGTCGAGGCTGGTCGCGGTGGTCCAGACGGTCTTCTGCTGCCCGTCGACGGTGAAGCTGACCCGGCGGGCGAACTGGACGGCGACCCGGGTCCCGTCGGTGACCTTGGCGGACAGGGCGGGGGCCACGACGTCGCGGCCGGTGACGGTGATGCCCTCGTCCTGCAGCAGCTCACCGACCGTGCCGGCCGTCGTGGTGAGCGTGGTCGGCTGGCCGTCCACGGACATCGTGACGTCCTTGTTCAAGGTGGCCCAGCCGACGGACGTTCCGGCCACGGCCATGGCGGCGCCCAAGGCGACGACGGGGATGATCTTGCGCACAGCACTCCTGGGGGTGGTCCGCGGAGGAACGGACCTCGGTGACTCCCGGGGGCCAGCACGCAGCCGCGCCCGGAAAAGGGTCACAGAAGAGTAACGGGCCGAGTGACACGGTGCGAAATCCGCGCTGTGTGCCGTGCCGCTGCTATGGCGTCGACCAGCGGCCCCGGTGAACCTGCCCGGTGGCCGGCCGGCGTGCCCGTCGGGTCGCCGAGCCGGTCGGGCGGTCGTCCGCGGCCGGGTAGCCCAGGCTGAGCACGCCGACACTCAGCTGGTCGGCCGGCACGTCGAAGGCTGCCCGGACGGCGTCGACCCGGGGGGCGGGGACGCCGAAGAAGCAGGCGCCGAGGCCTGCGTCGACGACGCCCAGCAGGACCGCCATGGCCGCCATCCCGCCGTCGACGAACCAGTAGGGCGCCGACCAGCGGTCCGGGTCACGGTCGAACCAGCCCTTGTCCGGTTCTGCGTAGCGGTCGAGGTAGGCCTCCCGGCTCGTCCACACCCCGACCAGCACCGGTGCGGTCCGCATCCCGTCCAGCCAGCGGCTGCCGCCATCCGCGGTGGCGGCCCAGAACGCGTCTCGATCCGCCGCCCCTGTGAGCACCAGCAGCGAGACGCCCTGGCTGAATCCGGCCGACGGGGCCCGGAAGGCTCCGGCGAGCACGACCTCCAGCACATCCGCGGGCACCGGCCGTTCCGGGTCGTACCGGCGGACCATCCGGCGGCGGCGCAGCGCCTCGGTCAGCTCCACCGCTACCAGGCCCCGCCGAAGGCGGCCTCGGCGTTGCTGTCGAGCGCCCGACAGAGCTGGGCCAGGTCGACCTCGAGCGACTCGGCCAGGAAGCGGACGGTGTGCGGCACCAGGTAGGACGCGTTCGGGCGCCCCCGGAGCGGCACCGGCGTCAGGTAGGGGGCGTCGGTCTCGGTGAGCAGACGGTGCCGCGGCGTCACGGCCAACGCCTCGCGCAGGTGGTGGTTCGGCTTGAACGTGACCGGCCCGGCGAAGGAGAGGTAGGCGCCGCGGTCCAGGCAGGCGCGGGCGAAGTCGGCGTCGCCGGAGAAGCAGTGCATGACGACCCGATCAGGCAGCCCCTCGGCGTCCAGCACGTCGAGGACGGCGGCGTGCGCGTCGCGGTCGTGGATGACCAGCGTCAGCCCGTGCTGGCGGGCCAGCGCGATGTGGGCGGCGAACGCCTCCCGCTGCCGGGCCTGGCCCTCGGCGTCGGGGGTGCGGTAGAAGTCGAGACCGGTCTCCCCCACCGCGCGGACGCCGGGCTGCCCGGCCAGGGCGGCGATCCGCTCCAGGCCGGCGTCCAGGGCGGGCCCCAGCCGGGCGGCGTCGTTGGGGTGCAGGGCCACAGCGGCGACGACGCCGTCGAACCGGTTCGCGGCCTCCACCGCCCACTCCGAGCTGGTCACGTCGCAGCCCACCTGAACCACCCGGGTCACGCCCACCGCCGCGGCCCGGGCCAGAGCGTCCGCCGGCTCGAGCCCGGAGAAGTCTGTCGTGGCGTCGAGATGGCAGTGGGTGTCGACGACCGGGTGGGGCAGGGGCTCGGGCGGGGCGGGCAGATCCACGGCCATACCCTCCCAGATTCCTGAGAACGCAGCCGCAGACGCCGACGCCGACGACCGCACTCGGCCTTCCCGGACCTAGCGGGGCAGCTGCGCCTGCATCCTCAGGGAGATCTCGTACAGCCGGTTCTTCGCCAGCCCCGTCTCTGCCGCGATCTCGGCCACCGCCGGCTTGAGCCGGGTCCCCGCAGCCACCAGGGCCAGCACCTCCGCGGCTGCGGAGTCCAGGTCGACGACGACGGCAGGTGCCCCCTCGACCACCAGCGTCACCTCTCCCCGCACCTCGCGCTGCGCCCAGGCCACCAGCTGGGCCAGCGGCCCGCGGACGACCTCCTCGTAGGTCTTGGTCAGCTCGCGGCAGACCGCGCCCCGGCGCTCGCCGCCGAAAGCCTCGGCCAGCGCGGCCAGGGACTCCGCCGTCCGGTGCGGGGCCTCGAAGAAGACCAGCGTCCGCGGCTCGGTCGCCAGTTCGGCCAGCCGCCGGGCCCGCTCCCCGGCCTTGCGGGGCAGGAAGCCCTCGAAGCAGAACCGGTCCACCGGCAGACCGGAGACGGCCAGCGCGGTCAGCGCCGCAGACGGCCCAGGGACGGCGGTGACGGGAAACCCGGCGTCGACGGCCGCCGCCACCAGCCGGTAGCCCGGGTCGGAGACCGACGGCATCCCGGCGTCGGTGACCAGCAGCACCCGGGCGCCCGCGGCCAGCGCCGTCAGCAGCTCCGGCGTCCGGGCCACCTCGTTGCCCTCGAAGTAGGAGACGACCCGGGCGGGTGTCCTCAGCTCCAGCCGCTGCA
>JAABUN010007877.1_pt1 | contig 11219 bp, 12 predicted proteins | sample 5559311 | NCBI WGS metagenome assembly JAABUN01 (sample SAMN10711877, study PRJNA513370) | rock metagenome | isolation source: Antarctica rocks | place: Antarctica: Victoria Land, Siegfried Peak sud | reverse complement strand
GCCGCCGTGCGGTTGCGAACTGCGTGCCGGAGTCGTCGAGGAAGCGCATGAGCGCCTCCTCCGCTTGATTCTCCGTCCACTCGACCCCAGCCTGCTTCGCACGAGCTCGTAGGGCATCGAGGAGGGCGCAGACATCGCGAGCGGCATCTCCGCGCGCTTGCAGCAAATCAGGCACCTTGCCGAGCGCCTCGGCCACCACAAAGCGCTCTCGGGCGTTGGGCGCCTTCTCCAGCACGCCAGCGCGCAGCGCTCGTCTCAGCAGCGTCTCGATTACGCCCTGCGGCATGCGCAGGTCGAAATCAGACTCGACAGCCTTGGCGACGGCCGGTGCCTCGACAGCCTTACCCGGCGGTAACCGACGCAGGCTGTCAGTGACGAACGGCTCAAAGTTCGACAGGTAGTCGCGCTCCGCGTTCCAGTTCTCCTTAAGTATGGCCATCGTGGCCAGGGTGCGGCTCATGCGGTGCTAGATGGTAAGCGCGGCTGCGGACGTCGTCCGGGGGTTAGTCGTTGGAGCCACTCGCCGAGATGGCCGAGGCCGAGTCATCGCGCTCCAGTCCTGCCGGTGCAGGTGCTTCGTCCTCGGCGCTAACGGTCGGACGCAAGGCCTCCTCATCGGGCGCCGCAGCCCGTGGCCGAACCGAAGCTGGGACGCTGCCGTCTGCCGAGGGCCGCTACCGCATCGCGCTCCCCGACGCCCTACGAGACCGCGGCGGCTACCGCGAGCTCAACACGACGCCGGCCGTCGCCGCCTGACCCGGTTTTCCGCACGAACTCTCCATAGACCCCTGGTAGAGCTTGACGAGGTGCGCTTCTTGAGTCGCGCTGAGCTTGGGCGTGGCCGGCGCTGCGGCGCCTTGGCTGACCGTTCACCTTCACCCACGGTGAGGCGCGCGGTGGCGCGGCGCCGCGGGGCGATGCACACCCGCAGCACGATCGATCGAAGCCGTGTATACACCGACGGGCTGCGCGCCTGGCCGCGCTGCAGTCAGTGACCTTGATGCTGGTGAGAGGGAGAGGAACACTATGAGTCATACAATCAGAGCAGCGAGCGGCCGCCACCGGAGCGCCTCGGCGCTCGCCGGCGTGGTCGGCGCCGTCGCCGCCACGTGCGCCTCGCTGACCGCCGCGAACGCGGGAGCGGCCGTACCGGCCTACCAGACCTTCGAGGTGCCGGCACCCCAGGTCCAGGCCGCGGCCGGCTTCGGCGAGCGCCTGCGTGCGCTCGGGGACGTCAACGACGACGGCGCCCGCGACGTTCTCATCTCCGCGAGCGCCTACGACGGCGACGACGGCAGCGGCACCGTCCTGGCGAACTCCGGGCGCCTCTACCTCTTCAGCGGCCGCACCCGGGCGCTGCTGCGCACCCTGGAGCCGCCGAACCCGCAGGCCAACGCGAAGTTCGGCTTCTGGGACGCCAACCTCGGCGACGTCGACGGCGACGGCGCCGCCGACTTCGTCACCTCCGCGCCCAGCCAGGTCATCGGCGGGGCGACCCTGGGGCAGGTCTACGTCTACAGCGGGCGGACCGCCACGCGCCTGCGCACCATCAACCCGCCGGAGAGCCTCGGCACGACGGGCCGCTTCGGCGGGGACTTCGGCGGCAACCTGATCGCTCCCGGCGATCTCAACAACGACGGGGCGACCGACTTCGTGGCCACCTCCTCGGGAGCCTTCGGGGGAGCCGGGGCCGCGTACGCCTTCAGCGGCAAGACCGGCGCGTTCCTCTACAAGGTGGCCAACCCGGATGCGCAGGCCAGCAACTTCGGGTTCGGCGCGGCCGAGCTCGGCGACGTCAACGGCGACGGCGTCAACGACTTTCAGGTCGGTGCCCCGCTGTACGACGAGGGCGCCATCGTGGACGCCGGGCGCGCCTACGTCATCAATGGCAAGACCGGAGCGGTGCTGTTCACGCTGAAGAACCCCGAGCCGGAGGCCAGCGACCGTTTCGGCCAGGCCGACGCCGACGGGATCTCGATCGGTGACCTCGACGGGGACGGCCGCGCCGACATCTTCGTCGACTCCTTCCTGGGCAACGAGCAGCCCGCCGCCGGCCCGTTGCTCGATAACGCGGGCAAGGCGTTTCTGTTCAGCGGCGCGACCGGCAGCCTGATCGGTGCGCTGCGCGATCCGGCTCCCGAGGGCGGACGGGGCTTCGCGGCCTCCAACGCCGCCGCCGGAGATCTCGACGGCGACGGCCGGCTCGACGCGATCGTCAGCAGCCGCGGCGGCGGGGGCCTGCCGAGCATCGGACGCGCGACCGTGTTCGGCGGGGCACGCCTCCAGACGCCTCTGGTGACCTTCGAGGATCCGACGCGGCAGGGCGGGGCGCTGTTCGGCACCGGCCTGGCGTCCCCCGGGGACGTCAACGGCGACAAGCTGCCCGACTACTTCATCTCTGCACGGTCGCAGGATGTGGGCACGGCCGTCGACGCCGGAACCGCCTACGCGTACTTCTCGCAGGCGCCGCCCGCCGCGTCGGTGACCCCGACGCCGACGCCAACCGCACCCGGGGTCACGGTCCCGCCGCCCACCGTCACGCCGCCCCGCGCCGTGGTGCGCAGGCGCCCGGCACTCTCGGCGTCGGTGGGGCCGGGCCGCGACTCGCGGCTTCCGTACCGCTTCGTCACGAGCGGGACGCTGCGGCCGCCGAGCGGGGTCATCAAATTGCTCGGCTGCAGGGGCAAGGTGCGCGTCACGGTCAAGCGGGTCGGGCAGGCCAAGACGCTCTCCAGCCGCCTGGTGAAGGTCACCGGCAGCTGCCGGTTCACCTCGACTCTGCGCTTCTCGAACCGCGCCCGGCTGGGCAAGGCGGCCCGCGGCAGGCTGCGCTTCGTCGTGCGCTTCCAAGGCAACGCGCGGCTGCAGCCCGTTCAGGTGACGCGGACCGTGCGCTACGGCTGAGAACCGCAACCAGGCGCGCTCGAGCGCGGGACGGCCGGGCTCCCGAACGGGGCTCGGCCGTCCGAGCACGGTCACGGCGCGACTACCCGGCAGCGCTCGGATCGTCGGCGGCGATGACCTCGATGCGGCAGAACTCGTGGCGTGTCGAGTCCGAGCAGCCGGCCGACCGGGTCGGTCGGGTCGTGAACGGAACCGCCGAGGTTGAGCTTGACCTCGCGCTGTGTGAGATGCGCCGCCGCGCTCATGCCCGCCACACCCCGACCGCCGTCACTGAGGGGCCGCTGAGCTTCCGCAAGCCGCCCGCCACCGGGGACGGGCGCTGGCCGGCCTGGATGCGCCTCACCCCCGACGGCCGCCCGATCCTCGTGCCCGGCCCGCAGCACACCGTCAGCGGCCCATCCGGCGACCAGATCGCCGTCGACGAGCAGCACCCGTGGCTGCCCGCCCCCGGCGACGCGCACCGGCGCATGATCGAGCGCGACGCCTTCCTCGTCCTCGGCCACTGGCCCCCCGCGCACCTCGACGGGCGCACCCTGCGCGACGGCCGCGCCCGCGGCACCATCCCACCCGCACAACGGCCCGAACGCATCGACCACGAGATCCTCGAGCTCGCGCGCCTCGAACAGCTCACCATCGCCCAGGTCCTCGCCATCGACCCCGCCGTCCGGGGCGACATGCTCTGCGCCGCCCGGGCGCGCGCCGCCCGCCAGCACGAGCACGAGCGCCAGCAGCTCCTCGCACGCCTCACCCGCGCCACCCCAGATGGCCCACGTCCCTGACGGCGGGCCCTACGCGCCCGGGCTCGTCGACGGCGGCTTCGCCATACTCACCGACGGCGGGCCCGACCGCCAGCTCGTCGCCGAGCTCGTGCCTGACTGGCGTAAAGACCCTCGACGAAGCAACCCCCGAACACCATGACGACATCCTCGATGCCTGATCCGACGATCGACAGCTCGCTCTACGACGCGCTCAGCGAGCCGATGCCGTCGGGCGTGGCCACTGGCGAGACCGCCTTGACGGCGACCAAGGAGACGGTCGACCGCGACACCGAGGAAGTCTCCGACGACGACATCCTCAACCTCTGAGCGGCGCGTTCATCATCGGCCGCCGCGACGACGAGCACGTCGCGGCGGTCGTCGCAGCGCTCGGTGGCCGCGCGCGTCCGGTGTTCGTGGACGCCACCGAGCTCGACGGCGGCAACTTCGCCCTGACCGGGCTCGACGAGCTCCGGGTCGGCGCAGGCGCCAGCGAGCAGCGCATCAGCCTGCCCGGCGCGCGGGGCTGGGTTCGTCGACTGTCCGCGCCGTCGTGGCGCCCGGGCACGGTGGGCGGTTCGCGGGAGGGGGCGGTGCGCGCTTCGTACATCAGCCTGGTGGCCGCTCTCGCCAGTCACCCGCTCGTCGACTGGCTGACGCCTTACCCGCGACTGCTGGGGGCCGAGAACAAACTACGGCAGGCCGCCCACGCGCGCCGCATCGGCATCAGGACGCCCATCACCGCGGTCGTCAGCCACCCGAGCGAGATCCCCGCCGAGATGGGGGGCTCGGTCGTGGCCAAGCCGCTCGGCCCCGGCCACTTCACCCGCAGCGACGGCGAGGCCCGCGTGGTCTGGGCGGTCGCGCTCGGGCGCGACGACCCGCGTCTGGAGGCGCTCAGCGGGGCGCCGTTCCTGCTGCAGGAGAAGTTGAAGGCGCGCCGGCACCTTCGCGTGGTCACCTGCGGCGCCCAGGCCTGGAGCTGCGTGCTCGACGCCTACGGCCTCGCCCTCGACTGGCGCCATGACGAGGTCGCACACCACAGCTTCCAGCCCGCCCGCCAGCCGGGCGTCGAGACGCAGGCGCTGGCGATCGCCCAGGAGTTCGGGCTCGGGTACTCGAGCCAGGACTGGGTCGACGACGGAGGACCGGCGCCAGCGTTCATCGACCTCAACCCGGCCGGCCAATGGCTCTTCCTGCCCAAACCGGTCAGCGCACGGGTCACCGAGGCGATTGCCGCCCATCTCGCCGGTCCTTAGGGTCCGCGGGATGAAGGCCCTGCGCGAGTTCCGTCGCAATCAGTCGATCTACTTCCTCTACACGGCCGGGCTCCTCGCGCCGGGCCGCGAACTTCCGGTCACCAACGCCGATCAGACCACAGCGAGAAGCGTCTCCTCCTGGACACATGCCGAACTCGCGTTGCTCATCGACGAGGGCCGGCGTCAGGGCGACCGCCAACAGGCCGACCTCCGCGACATCCGCAGCCGCGCACAGTGGCTGTTCACCGTGGCCGTCGCGACTCTCGGCGCGCTGGGGACCGGGCTCGCCTCGTCCCACCCGGAGAGGACGGAATCGGTTCTGTGGCTCGTCGGACTCGGTGTGCTCGTGTACGGCGTCGGCGGCGCCGCGTCGGTGATGGTCTCCCGAGCCGACTTCTCGATGATTCACACCGCCGTGCTGAGTGGTGCGCCGCAGCCGATCGAAAAGTCGCTCGCGGAGTCCTACGCTCGGATGATGGCCGTCGGTGAGAACACGGTGGCGACACGCCTCACCGTCTTCCGCCAGGCCGTCGTCTTCTGCCTAGTCGGAGGCTACGTGGGACTCGTCGCCGCCCTGTTGGCCAAGTGACACGGGAGCGGTCCGTGCAGAACAAGCGCGTCGCGGCGCCTGTTCAGCGCGCGAGCGCCCTGCTCGCTCCGGGGCAGCACGACCCGCCGCTTCGACGCTTCCCCGGCGCTGGCGGTCGTCCCTACTGACGAAGTGCGAGTCCCAGCGTTCGCCTCAGGACGAGAGGTCCGCTCGTCTGAAGCGCAGGAAGGAGCGTGATGTGCTGCGCGAGGAGGTTGGCGGTGCCGCCCTGCTCGCGATCGATGGCGCAGACAACGGTGTCAACGGTCGTACCGGCCCGTCGAAGCTCCAGGCAGCCGTTGAGCAGTGCACCGCCGGTGGTAACCACGTCTTCGATGGTGACCACGCGAAGGCCATCCGACCGGCCCGCCCTCGGCCGCCTTCTCGGTCCCATAGGTCTTCGCGGCCTTGCGCACGAACGCGGTCGGAAGGCCGGTGAGCTGGGACATCACCGTGGCCAGAGGGATGCCGCCCATCTCCATGCCAGCGAGCGCGTCGCACTCGGGCAGAAGGGCAACCATCGCCTCAGCGACATCGCGCAAGAGCATGGGCTGGCCTTCGAACAGGTACTTGTCGAAGTACTCCTCGCTACTCTGGCCAGACCGCAGCCGGAAGGAGCCGGTCAGGTGAGACGCGGCATACACCCGCTGACCAAGGGTCTCTGCCATCGGACCGCATCCTTACGCACCCAGCGGTCAGGTGACGAAGGGCTGTCCGACCCGCCAGCCGTCCGTTCGACGTTCGGTGTCGGTTGGAGGCCGGGTGGAGTCAGTGCGCGAGGCTGTCCAGAGCAGGTCGACGAACGCGGCGGCGATCGCCTTGGCGGGGGCGCGTGGGTTGTCGAGCGCCCACATGTCGAGGCGCTCGAGCGCGGCGGTCCGGGGCGGCGGCTAGCTGACGATGAGTCGCATGCCGAGGTCGTAGTTCTCGGCTTCGATCAGCGACGCGTTTCGGCGCGTCCACTCTCCGCCTTCGAGCTCCTCAAGGAGCTGCGACATGGCCGAGTCAACCTCTTGCTTGGAGAGGCGGTGAAAGACCGAGATGCTGTCGCGGACCTGCGGGCTCAGGTAGGCGCGCGGGCGTCGCCAGTACGCCGGGTAGAAGCCGTCTAGGCAGTCGTGGGGGACAGCAGCGGTGACGCGCTGGTGGTCCCGAGCCCGTCGGTGAGGCTCGCTTCCCATGCTCCGCGTTCGCGGAGCTTGTCCGGGATCAGATCCAGGAAGCCGGGCAGGTAGTCGCGGGTCAACCAGAAGCGAAGCGCTTGGCCAGGATCGCTGTTCACGAGCACGACCGGCCCCTTGGCGACGCGGCGCAACTCCCGCAGGCCAGCCGCACGATCAGTCCAATGGTGGTCGGAGATGATCGCCATGGCAGCGTCGAACGCGTCAGTGGCGAACGGAAGCGCTTCAGCCGCCCCCTGAACACAGCACGCGGCTCCTGGTGGACGCTGAGCGATCATCACCGAGGACGGCTCGACGGCGGTCACCTCGCGATCCGCCGGCTCGTACGCCCCCGTCCCCGCGCCAACGTTCAGCACCGTCCGGGCGTTCCCGAGCGCGGCCCAGATCTGCGCGGCAATACGCGGATCAGCCCGCCGACTATTGGAGTACGTCGCTCCAATCGAGTCGTACAACGGCACGCCCCCCATACGCCGAAGCGTACGCGCAAACCAGCCAGGGGGCCGGCCTCAACGGGAACGTACGCACTTCGTCGGCGAGCTGGACTCCCGGATCGTTCTCCGTCCAATCGCTGGCGAGCTGGACTCCCGGATCGTTCTCCGTCCAATCGCTGGCGAGCACATCGAGCGTCCCGGAAGTCGTTCGACGTTCGTCGCAAGGAGCGGCGCGCGGCCGTCCTCGTGGTGTGTACTCCTTTACGCGTGACCTTCGACGACGTCATCATCTGGGTTGACGGCCAGGTGGGCCGTAGATTCGTGGTTTCTGTCGGAACTCCCGCGACGGCCACTCCGGTGTCACGGCAGTCGGCGCGCTGAGCTGGTCTGACGACGAGGTGACGGTTATCAACGCTCGGCCGACCCGGGGCCTACCAGCCGCGAGTGGTTGCGTTCTGGCCGTCGAAGTTCTCGCGGCGACCCAGGCGGGCTCGTGCGCGGCGCGAGCGTTGGGTTGAGGGAAAGGGAGTTCTCACAACCACTCGTCCGGGCCATCCGCGATCATCCGTGGCATGCACACGACAGATGACCAGCGCGGACGGCTGACGCTCGTGGCGGGTGGGGGAGAGGGGGCCGGCGAGGCGGCCGGCGCGCCGGCGACCGGGGCGGCGCCTTCGAGCCTGCTCGAGCTCCTCGATGCCGAGAGCCGCCTGCTCGCCCGGGCCGTCGGCGAGCACCTCCCGCTCGAGCTCGCGCTGCGGGTCAACGAGCTGCGTGCCCGCCGCGCCGCCCTCGAGCTCCGGTGAGCGGCGCCCTGGCGACCACCGATGGCGAGCTCCGCCCGGAACGGTCGAGCGATGCGCCGGCCCCGGGCGGCGGGACGGTCGGCGCGGCGGCCGAGCGCTTCGCCCGGCTGACCCTGGCGCAGGCGCCGCAGACCCAGCGCACCTACCGCGGCTGTTTGGAGCGCTTCTCGCTCTGGCTCGCCGAGCACCACGCCGACCGTTACGGCCTCGTGGCGACCGCGGCGGCGCAGGCGCCGGTGGAGGCGATCACCGCCGACGCGATCGCCGCCTACCTCTCAGAGCTCGAGGCCCGCGGCCTGGCGGCCTCGACGATCAAGAAGGACCGCGCCGCGATCAATCGCTTTGCCAAGTACCTGCACACCCTCAAGCTTGTGGACGCCACCGAGATCCTCATGATCGACGGGCCCCGAATGCGCCGCGCCCCCTCCACCCGCGACAGCCTCGACCAGGCCACCTGGCAACGCGTGCAGAAGATCGCCCGTGCCCGCCTGACCCCTGACGTCCGCCAGCGCTCCACCCCGACGCTCGCCGCTCGCGATCTGGCCATTCTCATGCTGCTCGGCGCCTGCGGCCTACGCAACGAAGAGGTCCGCACATTGCCCGTCGGCGCGGTCTTCCTGCGCCGCGCCGACGCCAACCGCGCCTGGCTTCGGGTCACCGGCAAAGGGCGCCGCGAGCGCGAGTTCCCGCTCACCGCCGACGTCACCGACGCCCTCCACGCCTGGGAACGCCTGCGGCCCGCCGAGATCCGCGAGCACCCGCTCATGTTCCCGCGGCTCGGGCGCGCCCACGCCGACGGCAGCTACGCCCGCGCCGCCCCGACCCCACCCACCGGGGAGGACCGCGGCCGCGTCTCCTCCGAGGCGTTGCGCAAGATCGTCGCCCCGGTGATGCGCGCCGCCGGCGTGGGGGAGGAGCTCTGCCACCCCCACGTCCTCCGCCACACCTTCGCCACGCTGTACATGCGACGCGACGGCGCTCGCCTCGAGCACCTCCAGCGGCTCATGGGGCACGCGTCGATCGACACCACCGCGCAGTACCTGCACACCACCGCCAACGAGCTCGAAGCCGACGCCACCGCCCGCGAGCGCGGCCCCAGCCCGCTCGCCCGCGATCACCAGCGACGTAATCGGTGACTCGGGGATCAGATCGGCATCGATGCGCCCAACCTCTGGTTTAGCGCCCTCCGCGGGCACGGCCACGCCGACGCCGCCGACTGTGCCACCCGACTTACCCCGAAGGTCGACGCGTGGTGGTGCTGAGACCGTCAGCACGCTTGCTCTCCGATGTCGTGGTCCAGCGCTCGATAGATCATGATGCTCTGGTACATGCAGGTCTTGGCTTCGTCGAGGCACCCCTGCTTTTTGTAAACGAGAGCAAGGCCATGGAGCCTGGCCGCCTCACCGTACCGGTCGCCGAGGTCTCGGCTAGCGTCAAGGCTCGCTTGGAGGTGATTCCTCGCGGCGTCGAGACTCCCTTTCTTTTGATACGCAATGCCGAGCTCGCCTAGTGCGTGGGCCTCGAGTCGCCGGAAGTCGAGGTCCTGTATCGCTGTGAGACTCTGTTCTAAACAGTAGATGCCCTCGTCCAATCGGCCCTCCGTCCGATGTATTAAGCCGAGGTGGAGGAGGCTCAGTGCCACACCTTCGCGGTCGCCGGTCTGTTCAAAGGCGGCGCGACTCTGCTCGAAACAGTCGCTGGCATCTTGGAGTCGACCCTGTGCGCGACGGGTCTCGCCGAGGTTGATGAGGGCCCTGGCTTCGCCGAGGCGATCGCCCAGTTCGCGGAAGACCTCCACGCTCCGCTCGCAGCAGTCCCGGGCGTCGTCTACGCGCCCCTGGTTGATGTAGAAGGCGCCGAGCCCGCACAGGGCGCTGGCCTCGCCGGCCCTATCGCCTCTATCACGTTCGATTGCTAGGCGTCGCTCATAGCAATGCTGGGCGTCCTCTGAGCGGCCTTGCGTGCTGTAGGCGTCGGCAAGGCAACTCAATACATTTGCCTCGGCATCCTGCGCGCCTGCTCGGCGTGTGGCATCGAGCGCCGTCTCGTACGTTTGGCAGGAATCGTCGTGATAGGCCCGAATCCAATAGAAGCGCCGTAGGGCGAGCGCGAGGCGCCAGGTCGACTGCCAGTCTTTGACGGCATCGGCGAGCTTGATGGCCGCTAGCAGGTTGCGTCGTTCTGCTTCTAACCACGTCAGCCCGGCGCTTCTGACGTCTGGAGCGCTTCCGGGGTTGAACTGCGTCGCGGCAGCTTCAGCGCCTTCAACAAACCAGCGTACGGCGCGTGCCTCGGCCTCGGCGCGCGCCGCTGGAGTCTCTTCGGCGTCGAAGCGCTCGCGCGCAAACAGCCGAAGGAGGTCGTGGGACTGATACCGATCCTCTGCGACTGCGTCGATGAGGTGCAGCTCCACGAGCCGCTCAAGTAGCGTTTCGGCCTCGTATTCTTCAACCTCGGCGAGTGTGGCGGCAACCGGCGTGGCGAAGTCGGGGCCCTCTAGCACGCTCACTCGGCGAAACAGGCGCGCCTCGACCTCTCCGAGCTCTTGGTAGCTGACCTGAAAGCTGGTCCGCGCGTCTAGATCGCCGAGCTTGAATTCTTTGAGTCGATGGCGTGCGACGCTGAGTAGTTTGGCCAGCTTGCGCATACCCCACTGCGGCCTGATCTTCAGCCTCCCGCCAGCGATCCGTATGGCAAGCGGTAGATACCCGCAGTAGTTAACGATCTCCTCGGCTGCCTCGCGGTCTACGGCGCGGTCCGTCGACGGTATGATCTTCTTGAGCAGTTCTACGGCGGCGTCGGCCTCGAGGACGCCTAGTTCATACAGCTCAGCGCCTTCCAGGCCGGCCAGATGTGTCCTGCTCGTGATCAAGACCGCACAGCTCGCGCTGCCGGGGATCAGCGGACGGACCTGCTCCACACGACTGGCGTTGTCGAGCACAATGAGCGCGCGCCAATCGACCAGCAGCGAGCGGTACAGCGCTACGCGCTCAGACAGCTGCGCAGGAACGTCGCAGACGCCAAGCGCGTGCAAAAAGCCGGCCAGTGCCTCGGAAGGCTCCAGCGGAGACAGCGAAGGGCCGGTCGCGCCATGGAGATTCACATAGAGCTGCGTATCGGGGAAGCGCTCGCGCAGCTGGTGGGCGACGTGTATGGCGACTGTTGACTTGCCGACGCCGGGCATGCCGGTCAACGCAACCAGCGCAGGCGCCGCGCCGTCCGTCGCGTCCCCACCCCTTAACACGCGACGAAGCTCCCCCACAAGCGTCTCGCGCGCAGTGAAATCTGCGATGT
>JAABUN010007875.1_pt1 | contig 11222 bp, 9 predicted proteins | sample 5559311 | NCBI WGS metagenome assembly JAABUN01 (sample SAMN10711877, study PRJNA513370) | rock metagenome | isolation source: Antarctica rocks | place: Antarctica: Victoria Land, Siegfried Peak sud | reverse complement strand
CGGCCGTGCGGCCGCACCCGGCGGTACGGCCGGGCGCGGTACAAGGGGCGGAACGTGGTCGAGCGGTTCTGGGCGCGGGTCAAGCAGTGCCGGCGGGCGGCGATTTGGTACGACAAGCTGGACACCAGCTTCCTCGCGTTCGTCCACGTCGCCTCGCTCCTGACCGTGCTGAAAGACCTACGCTGTGTCCACACGGCCTAACCCTCCCCCTCAAGGGGGGAGGGGACCGGACAAAACGCTGCGCCCGCTACTTCCGCCGCTCCATCGCCAGGGCCACGATCCGGTTCACCAGCGTCGGGAAGTCCAGCCCCCCGGCCTGGGCCGCGGTGGCGAACTCCGACCCCGATTCCAGGTAGCAACTGGCGTTCACCTCGATGACGTAAATGTCGCCGGTCCGGGCCAGCCGCAGGTCGACCCGGCCGTAGTCGCGGACCCGGCAGGCCCGGTAGGCGTCGAGGGCCGCCTTCTGCAACCGCGCCAGCAACTCGTCGGTCAGCCCCTTGGCCAGGACGGATTCGGTCCCCTTGAACTCGACGCTCGTTTCGTCCCACTTGGCCTTCGAGTCCATGATGTGCGGCTTGCCGGCCGGCATGTTCGAGAAGTCGACCTCGATCGGCGGGAAGGCGGTCGGCGTCGTGTTGCCCAGCACCCCGACGTAGAACTCGCGGCCGTCGATGTACTCCTCGGCGATGGCCGCGTCGCCGATGTCGACGTTGATCCGCCGCACCCGGTCGAGCAGGTCTTTGGAACTCGTCACCAGGGACTTGGCGTCGATGCCGATCGAGGCGTCCATCGTCAGCGGCTTGACGAACAGCGGCATCCGCAGGTTGCCGCCGGTCTCCAGCCCAGCGTCGCGGGAGAAGACGGCGAAGTCGGGACTCGGTATCTTCTCGAACGCCAGCAGCTTCTTGGCGAGCGACTTGTCCTGGCGGACGTACAACTCGCCGGGACCGCCGCCGGTATAAGCGTACCCGAGGAGTTCCAAGAGGCCCGCGGCGCAGACGGCCCCGAAGGCGGTCGGGCCGAACTCCTCCAGGACGTTGAACACCAGGTCCGGCTTCTGGCGGGCGAGGCCGGCGACGAGCTTCCGCACGTCGTCCTCGACCGCCAGCACCGAAGCGGTGTGTTTGCCCTGTTTGAGGGCCGCCGCGATCTGGTCAGCGACGGGGTCGTAGGGCCGGTCGCCGACCGGGACGCGCTTGGTCAGGACAGTGATGCGCATACGGAAGCCTCACAGGAGCCGGGTGCGTTAGCGTCCGGGTTCTTCGGTCCAGTGGCAAGTGGGCATATCGACCCGAACGCTCCCGCCCCCGGCTCCTGAGACCTCACTTCTCCTCGATGCAGTACAAGTACTTGGCCCCGCGCAGGAACAGTTGCCGGCCGGCCACCGCCGGCGAGGCGTCGACCGGGTCGCCGAGCGTGTTAGTCGCCAGCACCTCGACCGCGTCCCCGGCCTTGACCACGACTGTCGTCCCCTGGCGGTCGACGAAGTACAGCCGGCCGGCGGCCGCGACCGGCGAGGCGTAGAACTGCGACGCCCGCGGCAGCCGCTCCCCGGCCACGATGGGCTTGCCCGTCTTGGCGTCGAGCACGGTGAGCAGCGGCGTATTGCCCTCGGTGAAGTAGACGCGGCCGCCGGTAATAAGCGGCGACGGCACGTAGGGCGTGCCCTTCGCGTACCGCCAGGCCAGCTTGTCCGAGCCGGTCAAGTCGCCGGTCGCGCCCAACGGCACGGCGACGGCGGCCGCCCCGCGGTAGCCGCTCATCACGTAGGCCACGCCGCCGACGGCCACCGGCGACGGGATGGCGTTGACCGTCATGCCGCCGACCTCCCAAATGACCTTGCCGTCGGACAGGTCGTGCGACCGGACCCGGTTCGTGCCGTTGACGATGACCTGCGTCCGGCCGCCGTGGGCGACGACGAACGGCGTGTTCCAACTCGTCTTTTCGTCCCGCCGGGCCTCCCACTTCGTCGCCCCGGTGGCGGCGTCCAGCGCGACCAGTTTCGAGTCGGCTTCCTGGTCGAGGTTCAAGAGTAGCGTGCCGGCGTGGACGACCGGGGTAACCGCCTCGCCCCAGCCGAGCCGCGTCGTCAGCCGGCCCAAGTCGCGCTTCCACAACAGCGTCCCGGCCAGGTCGTAGGCGGTGATGCCGAACGACCCGAACGACACGTACAGGCGAGTCCCGTCGGTGCAGGGTGACCCGGCGGCGTAGGAGTGCGTCTCGTGGTGGCCCTCGTGCGGGACGGCCTCGGCCGCCGTTTTCGACCAGCGCAGCTGGCCGGTGTTGCGGTCGAAGCTCGACACCTCGAACCGGTAGACGCGGGTCGGCGGGGTCGTCTTCGTCTGCCGCTTCGGGTCTTGCTTGGGCAACTCTTCGGGCTTCGCTTCGCGCTCGGTTTCGGCGGCGCTGACGACGAACACCTGGTCGCCCCACACCACCGGCGTGGCGCTGCCGCGGCCGGTCAGCGGAGCCTTCCACTTGATGTTGGTCGTGGCGTCCCAGGTGGTCGGCGGGTCGGCGTCGGGCGGGGCGGCTCCGTCGGCCGTCGGCCCGCGCCAGGCCGGCCAGTTGTCGGCGGTCACGGGGCCGGCGAGGGCGACGAGGGCGACGAGGGCGACGAGGGCGGCAAGCGTGCGGGGCATGGGGCGGGTCCGGTCTGGGTTGTGGCGTGGCGTGCCAAGAGCTTAACGGACGGCGGACCGGGGCGGCGGGAGGATTCGATGAGAACCGCTCGCCGAAACGGCCGGACCCCCGCCGGCCGGGTAGACTGGCCCACGCGGGCCGCCCTCGGCTGGATCGTTCCCTCGTCTCGGAGTGCATCATGCGTACTGTTGTGTGGGTCGGCGTCCTCCTCGCCGCGTCGGCGGCCATCGCCCCGGCCGCGTCGCCGGTCGGGCTGAAGCTGGGCAAGGTCGAATTGAAGTCGGCCGGCCCAATCGCCTTCGGGCCGGACGGCGTGCTGTTCATCGGCGACCCGAAGGCGGCCGCCGTCGTTGCCGTCGCCACCAATGACACGACCGCCCGGCCGGTCGCCCCGGTGGCGGTGGATCGGCTCGACACCAAACTCGCCGGGCTGCTGGGGGTCAAGGCGGCCGACGTGCGGGTGAACGACCTGGCCGTCAACCCGGCGTCGAACCGCGTCTACCTGTAGGTATCGCGTGGCAAGGGGCCGGACGCCCTGCCGGTCGTCTTCAGCGTCGCCGACGGCGGCGAGTTGAAGGAAGTCGCCCTCGACAACGTGCCGTGCGCCCGGGTCGAACTCTCGAAGCCGGTGGCCGAGGGCGGCAAGCGGCAAGAAGCCATCACCGGCCTCAAGTTCGTCGCCGGCAAGGTGTACGTCGCGGGCCTCTCCAACGAGGAGTTCGCCAGCACCCTGCGGACGATCCCGTACCCGTTCGATGGCACGTCGGCCGCCGCCGGGGTCGAAATCTTCCACGGGGCGCACGGCAAGTTCGAGACGGCCTCCCCGGTCCGGACGTTCACCCAGATCGAGGTGAACGGCAAGCCGGAAATCCTGGCCGCGTACACCTGCACGCCTCTGGTGCGCATCCCGGTGTCGGACCTGGCCGACGGGGCCAAGGTGAAGGGGACGACGGTGGCCGAACTCGGCAACCGCAACCGACCGCTGGACATCGTCACGTACACCAAGGGGGGCCAGTCGTTCGCCCTCGTGGCCAATAGCGCCCGCGGGGTGATGAAGGTGTCGATGGCCGGCATTGCCAAGACCGAGCCGATCGTCACGCGGGTGACGGACACGGCCGGGCTGGGGTACGAAACCGTCGCCGGCCTGACGGGCGTCGAGCAGCTCGACAAGCTCGGCGAGACGCACGCGGTACTCTTGGTCCGCGGCAAGGACGGCGTGGCAGTCCAGACGCTCGAGTTGCCGTAGTCGGGCGGGTTGATGAAGTCAAAGCCCACCGACGACCGTCGGTGGGTTCTCGACAAACCCATCCATGCGGAGTTCCGCCATGTCCGCATACCTTGTGGCCCTCATCTTCGCCGCCGGGCCGACGGACGTGACCGTCCAATACGCCCCCGCCGGGCCGGAAGGGACGGCCGGCCGGTTCGAGGTGCGCGGCCTGTCCGCTGCCGTCCTGGCCGACCCGGCCGGGTGCGCCGCCGCGCTGACGGTCCGGGTCGACGCGGCCGCCGGCCTGCTCGGCACCGCCGGGGTGTCGGACGGCGTCGTCTGGTTCCGGCCGCGGTTCCCGGTCGCCCTCGGCGTCCGGCACACGGCCACCTTCGACCCGGCCCGCCTGCCCGGCGGCGGGCGGCCGGCCACCGCCGAGGAGACGCTGCCGCGCCCGGCCACCCCGCCGGTCACGGTCACCGCCGTCTACCCGAGCGGGGACGCGGTGCCGGAGAACGTGTTGAAGTTCTACCTCCACTTCTCGGCCCCCGTCCGCCGCGGCGAGGCGTACCGCCGCGTGCGGATTCTCGGCCCCACGGGGACGCCGATCGACCTGCCGTTTCTGGAACTCGACGAGGAACTCTGGGACCCGGCCGGCACCCGGTTGACGCTCCTGATCGACCCCGGCCGGATCAAGCGCGGGCTGGCACCCCGGGAGGACGTGGGGCCGGTGTTCGAGGCGGGCAACCGCTACACGCTGACGGTCGACCCGGCCTGGCCCGACGCGGCCGGCAACCCGTTGAAGGCCGGGCTGCGGAAGGCGTTCGCCGTCGCCGCCCCGGCCGCCGACCGCATCGACGTGGCGGCTTGGACCTTGACTCCGCCGGGCACGCTGAACAGTGCGTTGGAGGTGCGCTTCCCCCGGCCGCTCGACCACGCTTTACTGGAGCGGACGTTGACCGTCGTCGATGCCGCAGGCTGGGCCGTCCCCGGGCGGGTGGAGGTGTCGGACGCCGAAACGCGGTGGCGGTTCACGCCGGCCAAGCCGTGGGCGGCCGGGACGTACCGGCTGCGGGTGGCCGTCGAGTTGGAAGACCTGGCCGGCAACCGGCCCGACCGGGTGTTCGATGCGGAGGGGGCGGCCGCCGGGCCGCCGGTGCTGGAGCGGGCGTTCCGGATCGCGGCCAAATGACAGCCGTCACACCCCCCGCAGTGCCCGGACCGGCTCCAACCGGGCGGCCCGGCGGGCCGGGAAGAACGCGGCGACGGTCGTGACGCCGGTGGCGAACAGGATCGTCGTGGCCGGCAGCCAGGTGGGGAAGTCGAACACCGTCGTCGCGTTGATGTGGCCCTGGCTCTGCTCCCGGACCAGCCGACTCACGAGGCCGTCGCCGGGGAACGACAGCCCCCACGCGGCGGCCAACCCGACCGCCCCGCCGGCCAGGCCGACGGCCGTTCCTTCGGCGAGGAACAACAGCAGCACCTGCCGGCGGGTCGCCCCGACGGCCTTGAGGATGCCGATTTCGCGGGTCCGCTCGACCACGCTCGTCGCCAGGGTGTTGGTGATGCCGAGGGCGGCCACGAACAGCGACGCCCAGGCGAACAGGTTCAGCCCGCCGGCGATGAGCGTCACCTCCATTTTGACTGAGTCGTACCACACCAGGGACGAGTCCGCCTTGAAGCCCTGCGCCTCGACGGCCGCCACGACCCCGCGCAGGTCGCCGCCCGGCCGGAGCTTGACGGTGCATCCGGGGTACCCGGCGTCGCGGACCCACGGCAGTTGCTCGAACAGCCGCCGGCCGCCGCCGGGGGTCAGGAACACCTCGTAATGACGGGTGAAGTAGTCGAACCGCTTCTCGGCCGCGTCTTCTTCGTCGGGGGTCATGTTGCGCACGACCGCGGCGATGCGGAACTCGTGCCGGGCCGTCGCCGCCGACCGGGCCGTCGGGTCGGCCTCGGCCTTCCGGCGTTCGGCTGCCGCGAGCATCCGCTTGACGGCCGCCTTTTCGAGCGGGTGCAGGTCCATGCCGTCGATCGCCTGCGGCAGTCGGGCGGCGATCTTGTCGAGGAGTTGTTCGTCCGACGCCGCGACCGCCCCGCCGGGAACCCCGAGCGACGACGCCAGGCTGTACGTCCGGCCGAACACGCCGGCCCCGATGGTGACGCCGAGCGGCCGGCCGACGGCCGCGGCCAGGTCGGCGTCGGTCTTAACGCCCAGGTCGTACAGCAGGTACTCGGTTACGACCACGTCGTCGGCGTCGTCGGACGTGGGGAGCGTGCCGGCGAGGAGGCGGCCGCCGAAGTCGAGGGTGCGGGCCGGCCGGGCGGCGATGTTGGCGGGCCGGCCGCCGTCGCCGAGGCGAACGCTGCCGTATTCGGCGTACCCGGCGACCACGTCGATGACATCGGGAATCGCCGCCAGCTCCGCCACCCGGTCGGCCGTCAGCGGCTTCGGCGGCTTGGCCGGGTGGCTATTTTGGTAGTCGCGGACCAGCTTCCGGCGGATGCGGTCGTGGCGGTCGCCGGCCACCCCCGCCGGGACGGCGATCTTGTCGGCCGGGATGTCGGCCTCCGGGGCGGGGGTGCCGCGGTCCGCGACCCGGACGTGGACCTCCCAGAAGCTGGCCCGGCCCCGGAACTCGCGGTCGATCATGCTCCGGAGGCCGAAGGCCAGCGACAGGCTGAAGGCCAGGGCGCACGCCCCGACGGCCACCCCGACCAGGGTCAGGGCGGACCGGACCTTCTGCCGCCAGAGGCCGCTCAGGGCGAAGCGGACGAGTTCCCACGACCGCACGGGGTCAGACGCCCGGTTCGGCCGGGGCCGTCGGCGGGGGGGCGTCGACCGCCGGCAGGACGGCCGGCCGGCTGACGCGCGGGACCGGGTCGCCGGACTTGCCGCGGGCCAGCCGCTCGGCCACGCCCTCGTTGACGATCCCCTCTTGCACGAGAGTCTGTTGCCCCGGCCGGGCCGCCTCCATCGCCTCCCATTCGGACCGCTCGCAGACGGCCGTGGCCCCCTCCGGCATTCCCTTGCTCGCCGTCCGGTAGACGACCCACGACTCCGGTTTCTGCTTGCTCATCGCAATCTCCTCTGCCGCCGGGACGCCCGAACACGCCGCCATTATCCGCTATCGGCGCGGGGATAGCAACCGGCCGGCCGTGGCCGCCCGGCGGGCGAAAAGCCGCGGCGGCCGTTGCGTGCGGATACCCGGCCGGGTAGGATTTGCCCAGCCCACCCCACGCCGGCGGCCCCGCGGCCGCCGTTCGCCTCTGGCCGACGAGACTCTATCGATGCGGAACGTGCCGCCCCGCGTGCGCCGGTTCTGGCCCGCCCTGGCCCTGGGGCTGGTATTCGTCGCCGTCGCCCGGCCTGACACCGACGCGGCCGACAAGCCGGCGGCCGACGCGCAGGCCGAGTACGCCGCCGGGGTCCGCCCGCTCGTCCAGAAATATTGCGTCGGCTGTCACTCGGCGGCGGCCCTCAAGGGGGGGCTGGACCTCGAACGGTTCGCCGGGACCGCCGACGTGCGAAGGGACTTGAAGGTCTGGCAGGCGAGCCTCGAGATGCTCGACGCCGGGGAGATGCCGCCGAAGGGGAAGCCGCAGCCGACGGCGGCCGAACGGGCGCGCATGGTCGGGTGGGTGCGCGGGGTGATCGACGCCGAGGCCCGGGCGCGGGCCGGCGACCCCGGGGCCGTGCCGCTGCGGCGGCTGAGCAACGCCGAGTATGAAGGCACGGTCCGCGACCTGACCGGGGTCGATTTGCGGCCCACCCGCGAGTTCCCGGCCGACGGGGCCGCCGGGGAGGGGTTCGCGAATGCCGCCGAGGCGCTGTCGGACGTGTCGCCGGCCCTGTTCGGCAAGTACCTGGCCGCCGCCAAGGGGATCGCCGACCACGCCGTGCTGCTGCCGGACGGCTTCCGATTTTCCGCCACCACGACCCGGCGGGACTGGACCGACGAGAGTCTGGCCCGGCTGCGAAGCTTCTACGCCGGGTACACCGGCGACGGCAAGCTGCCGCTACGGCCGTACCTGCTCGCCACCGTCCGGCACCGAGACGCGCTCAAGGCCGGTGGGATCGCGGCCGTGGCCAAGTCGGAGAAGTTGAACGCGAAGTACCTCGGTGTCCTGTGGCGGACGCTGACCGACGAGACGCCGTCCGCCCCGCTCGACGCGATCCGCGCCCGCTGGCGGACGGCGACGGAGGGTGACATCGATGCGCTCCTGGCCGAGGTCAAAGCGTGGCAAGGGAAGCTGTTCCAGCCGGTCAAGGTCGGCAGCTACATGCACCCCGCCCGGCAGGTGGCCCGCACCTCGGCCCCGGACGCGGGGCAGGATGCGTTCCGCGCCTCCTTCCCGCCGGACATCTGCTACCCGCACGTCATCCCGACCGACGAGGTCGTCTGCCTCAAGATGTTCCACCGCGAGGACGAACCGCTCGTGCGGCTGTTCCTCGACGGGGAACAAGCCCGGCGGCTCGACACGCTGTGGGCCGAACTCCGGTTCGTGTCGCGGTGGCCGGCGGCTGAGGACGCCTACCTGCCGCAGTTCATCGGCTACGTCACCCAGGACCAGCCGAAACAGGTTCTGGCCCACTTCGAGGGGCAACGCGGCGTGTTCAAGGAGCGGGCCGAAGCGTTCGCACGGGAGGTGGCGGCGGCCGACCCCAAGCACCTCGACGCACTCCTAGAGTTCGCCGGCCGGGCCTACCGCCGGCCGCTGGCCCCGGCCGAGACGGCGGAGTTGCTCGCGCTGTATCGGGCGATTCGGGCGAAGGGGGCGGGGCACGACGAGGCGATTCGGGGCGTGCTGGCCCGGGTGATGGTGTCGCCGGCGTTCCTGTTCCGCGTCGAGAAGGCCCCCGCCGGGACCGCGGCCGGGCCGGTCGATGATTACGAGCTGGCGACCCGGCTCAGCTACTTCCTCTGGTCGTCGACGCCGGACGCCGAGTTGCGCCGGCTGGCCTCCGGCGGCCGGTTGCACGACCCGGCCGTCCTCGTCGCCCAGACCCGGCGGATGCTTCTGGACGGCCGGACGCGAGCCTTGGCCACCGAGTTCGGGGCACAGTGGGTCCACGTCCGCGGCTTCGACACGTTCAGCGAGAAGAACGAGGCGTTGTTCCCGGCGTTCGATGTCAAACTCCGGCAGGCGATGAACGAGGAGGCGGTCCGGTTCTTCCAGGACTTGTTCCAGGCCGACCGGCCGGTCACCGACGTGCTGGCGTCCGACGCCACGTTCCTGAACGAGGTGCTGGCCAAGCACTACGGCATCCCCGGCGTGTCTGGCCCGGCGTGGCGGCGGGTCGAGGGGGTGCGCCGGTACGGCCGCGGCGGGGTACTCGGGTTCGGCAGCGTCCAGGCCAAGCAGGCCGGGGCGTCGCGGACGAGTCCGGTGTTGCGCGGCAACTGGGTGGTCGAAACGCTGCTCGGCGAGAAGCTGCCGCGGCCGCCGGCCGACGTGCCGAAGCTCCCGGACGAGGAGGGCGGGCAAGACAAGTTGACCACCCGGCAGCAGGTCGAGAAGCACGTCCACGCCCCGGCGTGTGCGGTCTGCCATCAGCGGATCGACCCGTTCGGGTTCGCGCTGGAAGGGTACGACGCCGTCGGCCACTTGCGCGACCGGGACCGCGGCGGGCTGCCGGTCGATACGCGCGCGACGCTGCGGGACGGGACCACGTTCGACGGCATCGACGGGCTGCGGCACTACCTGCTGACGGCCAAGAAGGATGTCATCGTCCGGCTTTTCTGCCGCCGCCTGCTCGGCTACGCCCTCGGCCGGTCGGTGGCCGTATCGGACCAGGTCTTGATCGACGAGATGACAGCGGCCTTGAACGCGAACGGCGGGCGGGTGACGGCGGCCGTCGAAGCGATCGTCCGCAGCAAGCAGTTCCGAAACGTCCGCGGCCGGGACTTCACTGACACCGACGAATAACCTCCCCCGGAGACGCCCGATGACCGCTTCGACCCGTTCGCACCCCGTCAGCCGGCGGGGGTTCCTCCGCGGCGTCGGCGTGACGATGGCCCTGCCGTGGCTCGAATCGGCTCAGGTTCTCGGCGGCGACGCCCCGGCCGAGCCGCCGGTCCGGTTCGCGTGCCTGTTCGCCGGCAACGGCTTCCACAGCAAGGAGTGGTGGGCCAAGGGGAGCGGGGCGTCGATGGAACTCGGCAAGGTGCTGACGCCGTTGCACCCGTTCCGCGAGAAGCTGCTGTTCCTCCGCGGCCTGTACAACCCCGAAGCCCTGATCGGCGGCATCCACAGTTGCCAGACGGGGAACCTGCTGACGGGGGCGCACCTGGCCAGCGGGGGCGAGGTCCGGTCCGGGGTGAGCGTCGACCAGTTGCTCGCCGCGCGGATGGCGAACGAGACCAAGGTGCCGAGCCTGGTGCTGGGGTGCGAGCCGTCGATCGCGGCCCTGCACAAGAACTACTCGATGATCTACAGCTCGCACATCTCGTGGACCTCGCCGACGACGCCGGCCCCGCTGGAGGTTTACCCCGCGCTAGCGTTCGACCGGCTGTTCCGGGACGACGTGGGCCGGGCCGACAAGAGCGTGCTGGACGCCGTCCGGGCCGACGCCGCCGGGACGCGCGACAAAGTGAGTCGGGCCGACCGGCGGAGGCTGGACGAGTACCTGACGGCCGTCCGCGAGGTCGAGCAGCGGCTCGACCGGGCCGGCAAGGACCACCGGCTGCAGGGGTGGCGGCCGGCGCTGGCCAAGCCCGACCGCCCCCGCCCGGCCGACGGCGTCCCGCAGGACATCGACCAGCACATGCGGCTGATGTGCGACATTTTGGTCCTCGCGTTCCGCACCGACACGACGCGGGTCTGCACGCTGAAGCTCAACAGCGACCACTCGTCGCTGCGGTTCCCGCACCTCAAAATCGATTACATGATCCACCACCTCCTGTCGCACACCGACGGGGCCGACTGGCTGCGGGTGAACCAGTTCTTCACCGAGCAAGTCGCGTACATCGCCGGCCAACTCGACAAGGTCCAGGAGGGGGACCGGACGCTCCTCGACAATTCGATGATCCTCTACCTGTCGAGCATGATGACCGGGAGCCACAACAACGACCAGTTGCCGGTGGTGCTGGTCGGCCGCGGGGGCGGGAAGATCAAGACGGGGCGGGTCCTCGACTACACGGGCAAGCCGAACCGGAAGATGTGCAGCCTGTACCTGTCGCTGTTGGAGAAGGCCGGGGTGCGGGCCGAGGCGTTCGGCGACTCGACGGAGCGGCTGGCGGAGGTGTAAGCACCAGGCCGGGGTTGCTTGTCCGGTTCCCTCCCCCTTGTGGGGGAGGGTTAGGGTGGCGGGTAACAGGCCATTGTGAGCGGGCGTCGAAGCGCTTCCGGGCCGCTCGTACTGGGC
>JAABUN010007874.1_pt1 | contig 11224 bp, 14 predicted proteins | sample 5559311 | NCBI WGS metagenome assembly JAABUN01 (sample SAMN10711877, study PRJNA513370) | rock metagenome | isolation source: Antarctica rocks | place: Antarctica: Victoria Land, Siegfried Peak sud | reverse complement strand
CCCTTATCTAAACCCTTATCGTCGAACGGCGAGCTCGGGCGCGTACTCGCGACGAGCGCGGTTGGCCCTAGCAGGTCACGTGAATGACTGCCGAGCTCTCGCGGGCCGACCCCCGACAGCAGCCGGCAAGCCTCCTCGGTCGGGACGGCAACGACCTCCACGCCTCGTCGCTGGGCCTCTTGGTACAGCTCCGGCATGATGGGAAGCTGCCCGCTGGCGCCGGTGCCCACGATCAACCGGGGGGCCGACCAGGGGATCTCCTCGTCGGCGGACAGGGGCGTGTGACCGTATCGATCACGGTAGGCCTTCGACGGCTTCTTCCTGCGACGGCGCACGTTGCCAGCCTCGAGGACGACGTCGCGGTCGAAGCGGCGTCCGTTGATCTCAATTTGTCCGAAGCTGATGAGCTTGGCGTCCACCCGAGGAGACTGACCCATACATGCGACAGCAAGCCGCCAACCGAGACTTGGTGGTTGATGGGGGACGAAGGAGTCGAACCTTCGGTCTCCTGATCCAGGAGTCAGGTGGCCAATTTTCGCGATTCCTCGCTCATCGTGCTCTGGAACGTCTTGACCGGCTGGCGGCCGTGGTCGGCTGATGCGGGCCATGATCGTGATGGAGGGCTGATGCCCGATTGGGGGTCACCCGCCCGAGCTCGCCAGGTGGGAGCCCCCGTTCCTGACTGAGCGGGCCATCCTCCAGCTCGGACTGGCCATGACGGCTGAATTCCTCGCCCTCGCCGCACTGTCCAGATTGCTACCTTCCGGTGGTTTGCAGGGTTGGGTGGGGATCCACTTGGCCTTGGCTGGTGCGGCGACCGTCGCTATTGGCACTAATGCCGTTGGCTTCGTGTCGCTGCCATCGCCGGCACGCTGATCTTAAGATCGAGCAGCGTCTGCTCCTCCAGCACATGCCACTGAAGCCTACCGCAAGGCGCTATCAGCTTGGCTCTCCTCAAGCATGCCGATGTCGCATGACCCTTGCCAGGACCACCGTGGCCAGGAGGCTGCCGACACCGGCCACGGCGAAGGTCGTCGTGAGGCCGAACCTGCTCGCGAGCAGTCCGCCGATCCCGGGGCCGACGACCTGCGCGAGGCCGAATACGATCGCCACCAGGAGCCCCTGAACCGTGGCGGCCGTGCCGGGCGGAGACAGACGCGCCGCCTGGACGACGCCGCCGACGATGAGGAGCGCGAAGCCCGCGCCATGGATCGCCATCGTCAGCGCCACGAACTGCGGCTCGTCGAGGGTCACCACGGCAGCTGCACGCACGACGAGCAGCGCGGCGCCGGCGACCATCAGGCGCTCGAGCCCGAATCGGCGCTGGATCGAAGCGTAGGCCAGCATGATCGGCACCTCGACGGCCGCGCCGATGGCCCACGCCGAGCCGACGAGCCAGCGGGGGGCATCGAGAGCGACGAGGTGGATGGAGAAGAAGGCATTGATGGTGGTGGAGGAGGTCCAGGTGAGGAAGATCGCCGCAAGGAACATGACGAGCGGACGCGATCGGGCCAGCGCCGGCAGCACGCTGGCATCCCACCGGCTCGCCACCGCCGTGGCGCGCACGCCGAACGCGACGAGCGCGGTGGCGCCAAGTGCCGGCGCGACGAGCCAGAACATGGCGACCGCGCCGAACCGATCGGTGAGCCATCCGGTGAGGAGGACGGCGCCGATGAACGCCGCCGAGCCCCACACACGGAGGCGAGCGTACCCGCCGTCCGAGCCGGAGGTAGCTTCCACGGCTTGCGCATCCAGGATCGGCATGATGCCGGACATCGCGAGGGCCAGGGCCATCGCTCCCAGCGCAATCGGAACCGGCCCGGCGGCGAACGCCAGTCCGATAGCGGCGATGGCGGCGACGGTGGCGGCAATCGGGATGACGGGACGGCGCGGGCCGACCGCGTCCGCGACGATGCCCCACGCCGGAGCTCCCAGCATCGCCACGCCCGCATAGAGCGCAGCCAACAGGCCGATGAGGTCCAGTCCGAGCCCGCGGGCCGCGTAGTAGAGGGGCAGATAGGCCGACAGCGCACCGATCGCGGCGAACAGCCAGACGTAGGCTACGCGGAGCCGCGCGGGATCAGGCGGCGCCATCGCTGACGCGGCATTCAAGGCGTGCCACGCATGGACTGCCGGGGCCTTAAGCAACCTCGCCCGTCGTGTGCGATGGGCTCGCCAGATGGCACGCACCCTGCACAGTCCCTGGTTGATGACGGAGACCCGTTAGGGCCCTTCAGAAGGTGTCTGACATGTGGCTGCATGGACGCGCACCTCAAGATGGGCGAGGCAAACATCACGTACGAGGATGTCAAGGCCGCCGCCGACGAGAACGGGCGGTCGGTAGACGAGACGCTTGACATCATCAAGCGCACGAGCGACAAGGATCGGGGTGATCACCCGCAAGAGTACCCCAGCTAGAGGCCGGGCTCGCCACGTCCCCCAGCGCGATGTCCTCGCGGCCAGCGCTTGCTCTGACGAACGCCCTCATGCCACCTACTCGATGGCGGCGATCGTCGCCGTCCAGGGGCCAGCTGCCGAGATCGTAAGGACCTCCCCGACACGGCGGCCAAGCAGACGCCATGCCGACCGGTGAGTCGACCGAGACCGACCCTGCCGCCGCGTTACCCTCACCGGGAATGACGAGAAGGTAGCGCGACGTGTCCCAACCGGCGTCGCGCAGCGTCACCTCGCGCCCGATGACGGCGAGGCCGGCCTGATCGACCAGCTGCGCGTTCTCGAGGACGGCGCGAACGTTGCTCAGTTGGCGCAGCGCCTGCTGCCCAACGATATTCGGAACGCAGCTCGGCGCATCAGGTTCGCCCTCGAGGTGGCCGGTCACATAGCCATTCGTCGAAAGCACCTCGCGTTCGAGCCGCGCCACGTCGGCCTCCAGCGTTCGATGCGCACGCCCGGTGATCGGCCACCCGGCCAAGTCGACGGGAGCTCGACGACGCGATCACCAAGGTGACTGCTGCTCGGCGGCTCGTCGGGCCCCGAGTGCCGCGGCCCATCGTTCGGCCGACGCACGTTCACCTTGCGTTCATGGCGGTTGCTGGGCGTGTTCACGGCCCCGTCATAGCCTACAATATCAGGACTTGAAACAGGTTTCACGAGAAGGTCAGGAGCGAATCGGGTCATGACAGTGCGAGTCGGGATCAATGGCTTCGGTCGCATCGGTCGACAGTCGTTTAGAGCGCTGATTGAACGCATGCCAGAGGTCAAGGTGGTGGCGGTCAACGACCTCGTCGACGCCGCGATGAACGCGCTTCTATTCAAGCACGACTCGACGTACGGGCCTATTCGGGGACGGTCGACCATAACGAGGACACGCTGATCATCGACGGCCGTGAGATCAAGGTGTTCAAGGAATCCGATCCGGCCACGTTACCGTGGGGCGAGCTCGGCGTCGACATCGTCCTCGAATCGACCGGCAAGTTCCGGGAAGCGGACGAAGCGCGGGTGCACATCGATGCGGGCGCGAAGAAGGTCATCGTCAGCGCTCCGGCCAAAGGCGACGACATCACGGTCGTCTCGGAGTCAACGAGAACAGCTACGACCCGGAACGCCACCACATCATCAGCAACGCCTCCTGTACGACGAACTGCCTCGTCGCGGCCGTCAAGGTCGTCCACGACCTGGACACGATCGAGCGGGGCCTGATGAACACCGTCCATTCGTACACGACGTCCCAGCGCCTGCTCGACACGACCCACAAGGACCCACGCCGGGCTCGGGCTGCCGCCTTGAACATCATCCCGACGACGAGCGGGGCGACTCGGAGCCTGGGTCGCGTCGCGCCCGAGCTCGAGGGCAAGTTTGACGGTTTCAGCCTGCGCGTCCCGACTCCGACGGTCAGTGTCGTCGACTTCACCGCCGACGTCGGCCGACCGACTTCGGTCGAGGAGCTCAACGCGGCCTTCCGGGCCGCTGAGGCGATCCCGCTGAAGGGCATCCTTGGTGTCAGCGATGAGCCGCTTGTCTCGTCGGACTTCCGGGGCGACAGCCGGTCGTCGATCATCGACTCGTCGATGACGATGGTGATCGGCCGGACGCTGGTCAAGGTCATCGCCTGGTACGACAACGAGTGGGGTTTCAGCTGCCGCGTCGCGGACCTCATCGGTCTGGTCGCCGCACGGTTGCCCGTGGCCAGCCATGCGTGAGCGCCACGCATTGCCAGGAATGATGGACGCCAACGGGGCCAGGGACACGTGGAACCCACGCGATCCTGAGGTTCTCCAGGATCAGCGCCGAGCGTATGACGAGATGCGAGGGCGTTGCCCTGTGGCCCACAGTGAGGGCCTGGGATGGTCGCTGTTCAGCCACGCTGACGTGATGGCGGTGACCTCCGATCCGATCCGGTTCAGCAGCGCCACGAAGCGGCTGGCCATCCCGAACGGCATGGATCCGCCGGAACATACGGCCTATCGCAGCCCGCTCGAGCCGTACTTTCGGCCCGATCGCCTGGCATCGTTCGAACCGCGCAGTCGCCAGATCGCGCGCGACCTTCTTCGTCCGATGGTCGAACGTGCCGAGGTGGAGGCGATCCACGACTTCGTCGACCCGTTTGCGCATCAGGCCCTCTGCGCCTTCATGGGCTGGCCCGTCGAAGACTGGAATCGGATCAGCGGCTGGACGCACGGCAACCAGGACGCCGCGTTGCGGCATGATCGGGAGGCTGGCGCCAGGCTGGCTCGCGAGTTCGCCGACTATGTGACCGACATCCTCCAGACGCGACGTTCCGAGGCTTCGTCGAGCGATCTGATGGGCGATCTGGTCCAAACCAGGGTCCACGACAAGGCACTCAGCGACGAGCAGATCGTCGGTCTGCTGCGGACCTGGATGGCCGGCCATGGGACGGTGGCCGCAGCGCTTGGGATCGTCGTACGCTACCTGGCGGAGCATCACGAGCTTCAGGCGAGCCTCCGGGCTCGGCCGGATCTGCTCGAAGCCGCCATCTGGGAGATCATGCGAACCGATGGTCCGCTCGTCGCCAACAACCGGACGACCACGCAAGATGTCGAGATCGATGGTCAGACGATCGGCGCCGGCGCGCGGATCTCCTTGATGTGGATCGCCGCCAACCGTGATCCAGCGGTGTTCACTGATCCCGATGACGTGGTCGTTGATCGCGATCGCGGTGAGAACCTCCTGTTCGGTGCGGGCATCCATCGCTGCCTCGGCGAACCGCTCGCACTGCTGAACCTGCGCGTCGGCGTGGAGGAACTGCTCCGAAGCGTGGCCCGGTTCGAGCTTGCGCCATCTGCTGCGCCGGTCCGGAGCGTGTTTCCAAGCAACGGACTCAGCGGTCTTCCGCTCCGGCTGCGATCATCGGCCCTGACATGAGCGACCGATGACAGCCGATTCCGACCAGGATCGACCGCCGCCGCGGGAGCGGTTCGCTGGGACCGAGCACGTCTTCGACCTGCGGGAGATCGCGACCGGCCTGCGCGATGAGAGCACCCCTGTGCGCCACGGACATCGGCAGATGACGATCTTCCACAAGCACCCGCTGACGCTCATCGTCTTCGACTTCGACGCGGGCGGGCGGCTGGCGGATCATCGGGCCGATGCGGACGTGACAATCCTGGCGGTGTCCGGCCTCTTGGAGGTGTCGACGCCGAGCGGGACGCATCGCCTGCCCGAGGGGTCGCTGCTCGTCCTGGATCCGGGAGTCGTGCACGACGTGTACGCACCCGACACGAGCCAGATGCTTCTCGCCGTCAGCCGCGTCGAGTAGCGCGATTCGACGGGAGTGTGGGACGGCCTCGTGGTCGACGTTCACCCGCCATTCATGTCGGTCACCCGCTGTGTTCACGGCACGATCCTACGGTGGACCCATGCCTCGATCGGGCACGAACACGGTAGGGACATGCTGACATGGCCATCGCACGACGCGCGCTCATCGCCGAGCGGACCGCACAGGCGGTCTGGTCGGGTCCGCTGTCGAGCGGGCACGGGACCGTCCGGTCGGGCACCGGCGCCATCGACGACCTGCCCGTAACGTGGGCCGCTCGAATCGGCGCCCCGAACGGCAAGACAGGCCCAGAAGAACTGGCCGCGGCCGCCATGCTTCGTGCTTCTCGATGGCCCTGGCGCTCCGCCTCGGCGAGCACGACGTGGCGCCAGAGCGCCTCGCCGTCAGCGCGACGGTGTCGCTCGGCGAGGTCGATGGTCGCCCGACAGTCGTTTCGTCCGCCCTCAGCGTGAGCGCTGGGGCGGCGCGGCTCGACGAGGTCGCCTTCCGCGCAATCGTCAACGAAGCCGCGGACCTCTGTCCCATCTCGCGGTTGTTCGCGGTGCCGAGATCACCGTCGATCCTCCCTTGAGCGGAGACTGAGGCCATGACCGCGACCGCTGCCTGGCCGACGTTCGAGGCGGCCTTGTTGGGCCGTGACCTGGTGGCCGATCGGACGATGGCGTTCCGATTCGCGAAGCCGGCTGACTGGAGCTATCGGGCCGGCCAGTTCGTCGACATCACGTTGCTCGATCCGCCCGAGACCGACGCTGAAGGCAATACCCGCGGCTTCTCCATCTCGAGTGCCCCGGACGAAGACGTGATCATGATCACGACTCGCCTGCGCGACACCGCGTTCAAGCGGGTCCTCCAGACGATGCCGCTCGGGACCGCGGTCAAGATCGAGGGGCCGTTCGGCGACCTTCGGCTCCATCACGCCGCCCGGCCGGCTGTCGTGCTCACCGGAGGAATCGGCATCACCCCGTTCCGCAGCATCCTCGTCCAGGCGATCAGGGATGGCGGCTTGCCGTATCCGGTCGTCGTCTTCTATGCCAACCGCCGGCCCGAGGATGCGGCCTTCCTTGACGAGCTCGCCGACCTCGCGCAGCAGGACCCGCACCTCACGTTCGTTCCCGCGATGTCGGACATGTCCAAGTCGGAGCGCGAGTGGGAAGGGAAGCGTGGACGCATCGACGGGTCGATGCTCGATCGCCATCTCGCTGGGGTCGCGGACGCCATCTATTACCTCACCGGCCCGCCCGGCACCCGTCGATCGCTGGGTAGCCGTTCCGAGGCTTGCCGAACCCGATGTTCCCTACGGGCATCCCTTCGATGCCGAGGTCGATGCCGAGCGCATCGGCTGGCATGAGGTGCTGGCTCTCGTCAACTCGCTCGAGGCCGAGGAGATCGTCGAACCGGGCTACTACCGGGATCTGATTGGTCGGTTGCCGATCTGGTCGCTCACCTCGGAACCTGGCTTGCTGAGGCGGGGATCCAGTTCGAACGAATCGGCTCCGGGACGTATGAACCGCGTGACGTCGACATCCCCGAGGCCGAACTCGCGGTTTGCGACCGTACGGGCGCGCTCGACATCCGTCCTCGCCATCGGCGCCCTCAAGGAAAGTGACTTGGACCCTGTCGAACGTGACATCGCCGCAGTCGCGCAGAACTCGCGGCTGGTCGGCCAGTGAAGGTCGTGCTCGAGTGCGCCACGTTGTCCGACGGGGTGAGGTGGCAGGCGGTGAGGATCTCCGCGAAGGCAGGCGTCGGCGCCTCCGCCCGGGGCACGAGCGCGACCGAGATGGTCCTAGCCTCCCGCGCCTGATAGGCGCCGCTGGATGCCGAGCGAATCGGACGGTAAAGCAGCGCGCGCCTCGAGTCTTGCGAGGAGCAGGTGGTAATAGAGCAGGCCTTGCTGAGGTCGCAGCGTATCGACCACTCGATCGATATCGACTGGCGTCGAGCCCGCAACGAGAGCCAGATTTTGCGCGACGCTCGTGTCGTTCATCGGGAAGACGTCGAGTCGCCCGAGGCCGCGGAGCAGGATGACACTCGCCGTCCAGGGGCCGATGCCCTTAATCTTCTGAAGCAAGGCCGCGGCTTCCGGACTCGGGCTGTGCTCCAGGCTCGCGAGGTTGAGCTGGCCGCTCACGAGCGCTTCGCCAGCCCTCCGCAGCGTTGCGATCTTGTTCGCGCTGAGGCCGACGTCGCGCAGATTGCGATCCGCGGTGGCCAGGAAGACCCCAGGCTGCGGGAACGCGCGCAGCGCCACGCCGTCGCACTCGATGGCCGGCCCAGACGATACGATCAAGCGACGCACGATCGTGCTCGCTGCCTGGAGGCTCAACTGCTGGAAGGCGACGACGTTGACGAACGACTCCCAAAGCGACCCGTAGCGTGGTGGCTTGACGCCGTGCATGCGGACCGCCAAGGGACGCAACCACGGCAAGCTCGCGGCCGCTTGGTCGAATGGGGTCAGATCTCGATCGACGGCGAGCATGCATCGGGCCAGCACGAGTGCCGCTGCATGGTCCTCGGGGTCACCCACGATGCTGATGGTCAGCCGACCAGGATCCGGCTGTGCCGTCGAGACGATCACGATGCCGTGCGCCCCGCTCAGCGCGCGGACATATCGTCCGTTCGGGGTGAGAACGTCCACGACGTTGGTCGCCAAGCGACGCAGGACGCTCACTGTGAGGTCGAGGCGATACGGGACGACGACCGCGAGGTCGTGTCGCGAACGGGTCGACGCGGGTGGAGGGTCGAGACGTGAACTCGCGGCATCCGAGCGCGTCACCGCTGATCAGCCTGGCGGACGCCGGTCATCACGGCCCGATTCGATCTCGAGCCGAGCGAAGATGACCAACCCGACCGACCACCTCGGCATCGACACGACGGCCCTGCAATCGCCAACGTCGCATGCCGCGAACGCGATCTTCACGATCGGCCATTCGACGCGGACGATCGCCGACGTCGTCGCGCTGCTTCGCCAGGTCAACGTCGATCTGGTCGCCGACGTTCGTTCGATCCCGCACTCGCGGGCCAACCCGCAGTTCGATCTCGACACCCTTCCCGGGTCGCTGGCAGCCGAAGGCATCGGCTATCGGCATCTGCCCAATCTGGGCGGCAGGCGCCATCATCCGAAGGGTCGGCCGCCGTCGACGAACACACTCTGGCGTCTGCCGGCATTCCGCAATTACGCGGACTACGCGGAGACGGAGCCGTTCCGGGAAGGACTTGTCGACCTGCTCGCGCTCGCTCGCGAGCATCACCTCGCGGTCATGTGCGCGGAAGCCGTTTGGTGGCGCTGCCATCGCCGAGTCATCGCCGACTACCTGCTGGCCCGCGGCCTTCCAGTGCGACACATCCTGGGACCCGGACAGGTCACGCCGGCGGTCCCTACTCCCGGCGTGAGCGTTGGAGCCGACGGCACGCTTCGGTATCCGAGCCCGGCTGAAGGGCAACCGCCCAAGGCGAGATAGCTTCTCGGGGATCTCGATCGGGGCCAGGCACAAGATGACCGAACCCACATTTCGAGCAGGCTCACCGATCCTCACGGAGGGCTATCCCGTACCGCGAGGTAAGGCGTCGAGGCGCTCCAGGATCCGGCGTTCGAGTTCCAGGATGTGACGCTCGAGTCCCTCGACCCGACGAAGGATTTCCTGCTCTGCCTCGAGGGACTCGCGGTTCTGCTGCTCCTCGAAGTCGGCTTCCGCGGCCGTGTGCTCGAGCGTCATCCGGTCACGCAACGAGGCGCGATTCCAGGAGGATGAGCGGCGCCGCATAAGCGGCCTGCGTGGAGAAAGCGAGATTGAGGAGAATGAACGGGTACGGATCGAAATGGAACACCAAGTAGACGTTGCCTGCCAGCCAGATCGCCACGATGACTGTCTGGATCGCGATGAACGTCCAGCTGCCCAGGAAGCCCGTGACGCCATCAGCGATCCGCTCGCCCTTCGACGCCTTGTCGTACAGCTGCCGATTGACCTCGTGTCGGCTGGGCTCGCCCGTGATTGTCACCTCGTCCTCAATATTGACCAAGTCGAGCGGCGCATCGCTTGAGACAGCCAGCTTGATCGACACGTCCGTGACTGAGTGCCACGGCGGCCGTCGCCATCGCGAGCACGAGCGCCTTCGCAGGCGGAGGCACGGCGTTCAGTCAGAGCACGCCAGCCTCGCGGGCGACCGCTGTCGAGGCGACCGCGACGTACACGTCCGGGACCCGTGCGTGTCCCATCCGAATCACCTTCGAATTGGGGGCGTACAGCGGCCAGGGGCACAGCACGCTCAGCGGGATCCGGTCCGAGAAGTGGTTCGTCGTGCGCGGGAGTGCGGGCCAGACGATGGTGGTGGTCGTCAAGGGCGCAGGCCCGACGCGCGGCGTCGTCTACTTCCCGCTGGCGGAAGTAGGGAGAGATCGTCCACGCCCGGTTTCCGTAGACTTCGCGGATGCCGTCGACGCCCCCTCGCCGCCTCGTCATCCTGACCGAAGGACAGTTCGGGGTCCATGACGCGAAGACGGCGATGGGCGTCATCCGCTACGGGCACGACGATGTCCGAGCGATCCTCGACTCGACGATGGCCGGGCGGAACCTGCTCGAGTTCCTGCCGGGCTCCGATATCCCGTTCGTCGCCACGCTCCAGGAGGCACTCGAACGCCCGCAGCCCCCGGACGCGCTGCTGATCGGGATCGCGCCGACCGGCGGCCGGCTGCCTGATGCATGGCGAGCGACGATCATCGAGGGGATCGCGGCCGGGCTGGATATCCACTCCGGGCTGCATCAGTTCCTGGGTGACGACGAGGAGTTCGTAGCGGCCGCGGAAGCCGCCGGCACCCGCCTGATCGACTACCGGCGGCCGCCGGATCGGATGGAAACGTCGGTCGGCCGGCGCCACGCCCCTGGCAAACGCGTGATCCTGACCGTGGGCACGGACTGTGCGATCGGCAAGATGTCCGTGGCCCTCGAGCTCGTGGCCGCCGCGCGTCGGGCGGGCCTGTCCGCGGTCATGGTCCCGACCGGCCAGACCGGGATGATGATCGAGGGCTGGGGCGTGGCCGTGGACCGGGTCATCAGCGACTTCGCCAACGGCACGGTCGAGTGGCTGGTCGAGCAGGGCGAGGCGCGCGGCGACTGGGTCGTCGTCGAGGGCCAGGGCTCGCTCGACCATCCGGCCTACAGCGCGGTGACCCTGGGCCTGATCCATGGGGCGACGCCCCACGCCATGGTCCTCGTCCACAAGCCGGGTCTCGCGGAACACGATTTCGCCCACCTGCCCGAGGCGTCCTTCCCGATCGCGGAGCTGCGGCCGTTCATCGACCTGCACGAGCGCGTCGCGGGTCTGGTCGCGCCGTCCAGGATCGTCGCGGTCGCGCTCAACACCTCGCTCTACCCGGATGACGCAGCGGCCCGCGCCGTCATCGACGCGTTCGCCGCCGAGACCGGGCTCCCGACCGACGATCCCGTCCGCTTCGGGCCCGACCGACTGTGG
>JAABUN010007873.1_pt1 | contig 11224 bp, 14 predicted proteins | sample 5559311 | NCBI WGS metagenome assembly JAABUN01 (sample SAMN10711877, study PRJNA513370) | rock metagenome | isolation source: Antarctica rocks | place: Antarctica: Victoria Land, Siegfried Peak sud | reverse complement strand
CCTGCACTACCGCCACCTTGGTCACCGGAAATTGGTCCCCCATGATCCCCTCGCTTTCGTTCGCGCTTGTTCCCTGCTTGCCTCCGTGAAGGTGATTTGCGAGCGGTCATGACCGCGATAGACGACGCGTCTCCTTATCTCAAACCCAGAGGAGTTCTTGGGCGGAGGCTCGCGAAGTGGTGACCAACGGAGTACTTGTTCCCGAGAGAACGGATATGGAGGTCACCGTACCATCTCGGGAAAAACTCACGTTAGGGAGCCTCACCGGTGGGTGGTACTAGGACAACCCGCCCTACCAGATCTCCGTTCGTGAGGGCATCGATGCCTTCCTGGAATCGGCTCAGGCTGAGGCACCGATCCACAACGGTCTTGATCTTACCCTCGCCGACTAACCGCACGGCCAGGTGCAGTTCATCAAGGGTGTTGCCCACCGACCCCATCACGTTCGCCTCGTTGATCACCAGCTGAATCGGATGGACCGTAAACGCGTCCTCGGAGTAGCCGATGAAGACGAGCCTCCCGCGCTTGGCGAGGCTCGCGACAGAATGCTCCATCGTATCCCGCGTGGCAACGAGCTCGAACACCACGTCCGCGCCTCGCCCATGGGTGATCTGGCGCACCCGGTCGGTCACACTCTCCCGGCGTGCGTTAATGGTGAAGTCCGCACCCAGTTCTTGGGCGCGCTGTAGCTTTACGTCGGTGCGCCCGACCGCGATCACCTTTGCGCCCGCCAGCCGTCCGAGCTGCACTAGACCGTAGCCCACCGCTCCGACGCCATAGACGAGAATGGTCTCGCCCGCCCGCAGGTCGGCGAGGCGTCCGGCGTGGATGGCGGTCGTGACGCCACAGCCGATGGGCGCCGCCGCCTCGTCGGAGATCGTGAGTGGGAGCGGGACCGCGTTCCGGGCCGGTACTGCGATGTATTCGGTGAACCCCCCATTGGAGATGAATCCGTACTCCGCCCGGAGGTCGTCGCACAGGTTCTCATCGCCTCGGCGGCAGTGTTCGCACCGCCCGCAGCCGGAGTAGTAGTAGATGATCACACGGTCACCCTCCCGGTGGGTCTCCACGCCGGGCCCGACGGACTCGACCACCCCGACGATCTCGTGGCCGAGCGTGAGAGGGGCGATACCGAGGTCGAGGAGACCGCTGAGGAAGTGCAACTCCGTGTGGCAGAGCCCCGAAGCCGTTACCCTCACGAGCACCTCTCCCCGCTCCGGCTCGGGTTTCGGTACCTCCTCGAGCTGCAATGGCTGGTTCGGCCCATGGTATCGTACGGCCTTCATAGTTCCTCCTGTTCGGATATTTCGATATCGTTCGACGGCGGCCTCGAGAGCTAACTACGACCGTTGTTTGCCTCGGATACCCTGAGACCGACGACGCCCTTATTCGAGGCGGCGGCGACTTCGTCGAGCAAGCGGGAGCGGAACGTTCCGGGACCTGGATCGCCCGACGACGCCCGCTCGGCCGCGAGGCCGTACACCGCCAGCGCGAGCGCGGTCTGCAGCACCGTGTCCTCACCCGCCGTCAGGAAGATCCCGATCGAGACGGTGGCCATGCACCCTGATCCCGTGATCCGCCCGAGCAGGGGATGCCCGTTCACCACCTCGAGCACCCGCCCATCCCCCACGATCACGTCCACAGCGCCAGTCACTGCCGTCACCACCCCGAACCGCTCCACCGCTGCCTCGGCCACCGACCGCGGGTCCTCCGTGCCGACCGCCTCGACGCCGCGCACCTGCCCTGAGCCTACCAGGGCACCTATTTCGCCCCGGTTGCCGCGCAGCACCGTGACGGGTAGCTCCGACAGGAGGCGCAGCACGCTCTCGGTCCGGAAGCGGGTCGCGCCCGCCCCGACTGGGTCCAGGACTATGGGGACGCCGTGGTCAGCGGCGGAGCGTCCCGCGATCACCATCGCCTCGACCTCGCCTGCTGAGAGCGTACCGATATTGAGGACCAGGGCCTGTGACATCGCCGCCATCTCGGCAACCTCCTCCGGCGCGTAGGCCATCACGGGGAGGGCGCCGAACCCCAGCGTCAAGTTGGCGGAGTCGTTGGTCACGACGACGTTCGTGATCTGGTGGATGAGCGGCTGCTCAGCCGTTATCCTCTCGAGTGATCGTGTTGCCTCGGTCTCAAAGTTCATGTAAGTCCCTTTCATAAGTTGGTGAGGGTAAGGAGGATCAGGTCGGAGGTGTCCTGTCCCCATAACGGGCAGACTCCGTCAAGCCCTGCACGTGCGAAAAGCGACTCCCGGTACGCCCGCACATCCTCCAGGAAGACATCGCCCGCTATCGCGTACCTTGCGCTCCTGGGATGCTGTATGGATAGGGCCTCCAGCATGTGTGATTCGTACTCCTCATTGGTGCACGTCTTCGCGATGCTCACCTTTTGAATGGGCAAGCCCAGCGCCTCCGCCTGCTGCTCGAGCAGGGCGACTAGGACGCCGTGGATACTGATCCAGTCGTACCCCTCGGTAACCGTCGTAATGAGGGCCAGCACCTCGTACTTGCCCACTTCGTGGACTTCGGCAAGTGCGACTGCACTGTCCGTATCCCCGCTCCAAATGAAGACAGCGGGTCGTGGCCCCATGCTACTCATAGGTCGGGAAGTGGTTGAGGGGGCCATGTCCTGCGCCTATGTCGGGCGCCTGCCGTATGGCCTCCGTGACGTACTGCTTGGCCTCGCCTATGGCGTCCGGTACGCTCAGCCCCTTCGCGAGCTCGGCTGCGATGGCGGCGGAGAACGTGCACCCCGTGCCGTGCGTGTTTCGGCTCTCGATCCGCTTCGCCGGGTACTCCGTGAAGTCCCGACCGTCAAACAGCAGGTCAAGGGGAGCCCCTTCGGAGTGACCGCCCTTGATCACTACGTTGCGAACGCCGAGGGCGGCAATCTCTCGCGCTGCGAGCTCCATCTCCGCACTGGACCGGACGCGATGCCCCACCAGGACCTCAACTTCGGGGAGGTTCGGCGTAAGCACCAGAGCGAGCGGCAGCAGCCTCTCCATGAGGGCAGATACCGCGTCCTCGCGGAGCAGGCTGTCGCCACCCTTGGCCACCATCACCGGATCAACCACCAGCCGCTCAATGCCCCACTCCCGTACCTTCTCGCTTACCAGCTCGATTATCGGCGCGCTGGACAGCATCCCGGTCTTTGCGGCGTCCGCGCCGATGTCCGAGAGGACCGCATCTATCTGCGCTCCTATGATCTCCAGCGGCAGCTCCAGCACTCCCGTCACACGGAGGGTGTTCTGCGCTGTGATGGCGGCGACGACCGAGGTGCCGTACACACCCCGCGCCGCAAACGTCTTCAGGTCCGCCTGTATGCCGGCCCCCGCACCGGAATCTGAGCCAGCTATGGTCAGCGCCCTCTTCAACTCGATCACCTCCGAAAGTGGTCCCATCCCTCAGCGCTAAGCGCCGTTGCCACGCCGTCCCGGACCAGGACTACGCCTTCCTCAAGGGGCCGCGCCTCACCGATTACCGACACTGGCGTCCCCGTGGCGTTCCGCACAGCCCCAGCTAACTCAGCTACGCTGTCGGGCGGCAGCGCGAACAGCAGCTCGTAGTCCTCCCCGCCCGACAGCGCCCACTCGAACGGGTCAGGGCCGGCGGCCTCGGCAACGGCTAGGGCAGCGTCGGAGATGGGTATGCGGTCGGCACCGATGCAGGCGCCTACCCCGCTGCTCGTGGCAAGGTGGCCAACGTCGCTCGCGAGCCCGTCGCTGATGTCTATCATCGCCGTCGCGCCTTGTGCAGCGATCACGCGTCCCTCACGGAGGCGCGCTACCGGCGTTAGGTGTGCAGCACTCACGACCGCTGTGTGTTCGGGAGCAATGGTGAGCGACGGCTCGAGGAGCAGGGCCAGTCCGGCAGCGGCGTCACCCAGATGCCCTGTCACGCAGAGCGCGTCGCCGGGGCGGGCACCGGAGCGCCGCACGAAAAGCTCCGGTTCGACCTCGCCGAGAAGGAACACGTCGAGGACGATCCGCTCTGGACATCGCGAGGTGTTCCTGCCCGCTACGTCAAGACCGTACCCCTCCGCCGCATCGCGTGCACCGGCGTAGAGACTCTCGACCCACGCGACGTTGGTATTGGGAGGCAGGGCGAGAGAGAGCAGTAGGTGGCGGGGCTCCCCGCCCATCGAGGCGATGTCACTCACGTTGATAGCCAGGAGCTTCCATCCTAGCTCCTGCGCGCCAATCCGATCCTTGAGAAAGTGGACTCCCTCGACCAGGGCGTCGGACGTCAGGAGCAGGTAGTTGGCCGCTGGCGGGCGCGCCACGGCCACGTCGTCGTCCCTCGCCGACGGCAGGAGCCGCGCAATTCGGCTTAGCAGCCCGAACTTGCCGATGTCTGATACCCGAATATCGCTCACCTTGCCATCCGCGATCTCTGCGCCCTGACAGCGGAGATGAGGAGGCGCGCGGCCTGCTCGACGTCCGGCGCTCCGACGACCGCCGATATGATCGCAATCCCGTCCGCCCCGGCCTCGACAACCGCGTCCACGTTCTGCAGACTGATGCCGCCTATCGCGACGATGGGAATGCTGACGCGTGTGGCGACAGCGGAGAGCCCGTCCAGGCCCATCGGCGGGGCGGCGTCGGCCTTGCTGCCGGTAGCGAAGATGGGACCGACGCCCAGGTAGTCTGCGCCGTCCTGCTCTGCTCGAAGGGCCTCCTCGAATGACGTTGCGGACACTCCCAGGATCATGTTGGGTCCAATGATGCGACGGGCAAGGGTAGCGGGCATGTCGTCCTGACCCACGTGTACCCCGTCAGCATCCGCGGCAAGCGCAACGTCCACGCGGTCGTTGACGATGAGCGGCACGCCTGCCTTCCGCGTCAGACCCCGCAGCTCCTGCCCGAGCTCGACCATCGCCCTCGTGCTTGCATTCTTCTCCCGGAGCTGGACCAGTGTCGCCCCACCCCTGACCGCCGCGCGGACCACCTCCAGGTGGCTGCGCCCGCGCGAGAGGCCGGCGTCGGTAATCACGCAGAGGTCGTACGTCATACGGGCCACTGCTCCTCCCGCCACGCCATGTCCCAGAACATCCACTCATACCTGCTACTCGTGAGGAATATCTCCTGAAGCCGCCCTAGGTGCGGCTCGTCGAACTTCGCCACGCGCTTGTCGAGGACACTACGCAGCCATGCCCCAACCTCCTCGAACTCGGGCGAGGCGTAAGTCAGCAGCCAGTCGCGGTAGGCGTGGTCCTCGGTGGGCAGCCCGTGCGCCTGGAAGTACTTACCCACCTCAGCGTAGATCCACGCGCACGGAAGGATGGCGGTCACGAGCTCAGGCAGCGAGCCGGTCGCAGAGACGAGCAGCAGGTGGCGGGTGTAGGCGTAATTCGTCGGCGCCATCTGCGTAGCGGCCATCTGCTCCGGTGTCAGTCCGAACTTCTCACCGTAGGACTGATGCAGCGCTCGTTCCACCTGCAGCGCATTCAGCAGAAGCTCGCCAAAGCGCCCCATCTCGCCGGGATCATCGGTACGCGTGGTAGCGTACGCGAATGTCTTTGCGAGCTCCCCCAGAAAGAGCGCGTCCTGCCTGATATAGAACTCGAACTTGGGCTGCGGGAGCGTGCCCTCACCGAGGGCTCTCACGAACGGGTGCTCCAGCTGCTCGCGCCAGATGAGGCTCGCGGACTCGTATAAACGCTGGCTCAAGACTGAACCCGTCGTGCTGCTCATACAATCTCCTCCGTTCAGCACAACAAAAACGCCGTCCGGGAGATACCGGCGGCGTGGCGTGCATGTGAGGCTCGTCCCTGCGCCGGCATTACCCGGGTCAGGTTCCAACGGTCGGCGACGGGATCGGTCGCCCTCTCAGCCCGGTTCACCCGAGCTCCCGCGAAACTATTGTATTGTTGCCGGGACTATATCAAGCAGACCGTGGCACTGTCAAAAGTAACGGCCCGGCGTCGACCTTTTCCGCGCTTACACTTTCTCGGCGCGGTGTGCGACCGGTCATATGAGGATTAGAGATACAGGGCGAGCGGGCTCAATCTGGTGGTGGCGGCGATTATCCTGTGGAATACGGCGTATCTTGAGAGGGCTGTGGAGGAGTTGCGAAGTCGAGGTGTAAAGGTCACTGACGATGAACTGGAGCATCTCTCGCCGTTGGGCCGGGAGCATATTGCGCTAACCGACGAGTACCGGTGGCAGCTGAAGGAAGCGATCTCACCGCAGTAACTTCGTCCTCTGCGATCGGTCAAGGTGTGGGACGGACATCACCTCCGGGCGCGAGGGGCGGCTCCTTACCGTGAGTTTTTCCCGAAATGGTACGGCGACCTTATATGCTCGTCAGAGATCTGAACGACTGCAGCTCTTACAAGGACCATGGGCACCATGACCACCAGTTGGGAGGAATGACGAGATGTCCCAAGAGCGACGACCTCATGAAGAGGAGCCCGGCATCGAGTCGGACGAGCCGCGACACCCACATCGCGACGCGAAAGGCAAGGTAAGACCTCCTGCTCCAGCGATCATTCCCGGCAATGTCGGCTCCCTCGATGACGTTCCGAGCGACGTGATGGAGGAAGAGATGCCTACCGTCGATGATGAGGGAACGTGACGAGCGACACCCCGTGGTCATTGCAACTGAGCTTGCGAAGTCCCGGAGCGGCTACCTGTAGCGGAGATGACCGCCCAGTTTGGTACCTGAAGACCTCATCGGGGAGTCCCACTGCTATCTCATGAAGACGACATGCAGCGCCAACGAGGGCGGCCTAGCCTGATGGCAGGCGAGCAAGAAACAACCGAGGGAGCTGATCCCCCAAATCTTGATGGGCAGCGGCAATCTCCCCGGCGGTGCGCCACACACCGCCGGGTGTCAGGCCCTTGGCTAAGGAAGACCGAAGTCTACCCCGCACCACCAGCTCGAACGACCCATTGTCCTGGGTCATCAGAACTTGGAGCTGCGTCGTCTCAGAGACGAACGATTCTGAGACAGCAGTTTCATTCCTCTTGCTGATCCCGTTTCAAGCGGACGTACCGTATCACCAGTCGTCTCACAATCTGTGTTTCGGTCTTTGCAGCGCGACTCGAGTTTTGAGACGACCAGAGTTGGGATATTGGTTATGCTCGGATCTCGACCGGGGCTCAAACGCTCGACTAGCAGCTTGATGCCCTCACCAAGCCGGATTGCGGCCGTGTCGTTACGGAGACCACCAGTCACGTCGTGGCTTCCTCTCTCCCAGTCTCTCGCTTCAAGCAGGCCCATAGTCGGCGGTGCGAATCTCGATGATCTTGATCACCGAGCCATCGCCGAAGTTCACGATCTCGCCCGTTTCCTGGAGGATGAGCGCGGCCTGGCGCCCGGTATCGCCCGCCAGCGTTGCTTCGTCATAGCCTGCCTGCGCTTCAGCGGACCAATCCTCCGGAAAGATCGTCACGATCCGCCCCGGCCTGACGGTCGGCATCAGCTTGTCGAGGCGGGCATGCAGGCGTCTGGCGCACATCACGCGGTTGCTCCTTCACGCACTGGCGGTGCTTCCGCGATCCTGGCGACCTTGGTCAGCCGGGCCACGTCCGCAGGCACCAGCGTGGCTGGGAAGGCCCCCACGTCAGGGAGCCCCGCCAGCACCTGCACGTGCTTGCCAAGGGTCTTCACGCCATCGCCCTCTGGAGCGCCGCTGCCTCGGCGTGCAGCTCGTCGGCGGTCATCCGGCCCTCGGCGGCAAGATAGCGCAGCGTCTCCTCGTAGCTGACCACGCCCGCCGCCCGGCACGCGGCCAGTACCTGGGTCAGTTCCGCGGCCAGCTCGCCGGCATTGATCCCGACAATCGGGGCAGCCCGGGCGGCGAACGCCTCGATGCTCACCTGTGCACTCTGTGCTTCCAGCCGCTGCAGTCGCCTGCTGACTCCCCTCATCGCCGCACCTCCTCGTAGCCGACATTTGCTTCGAGGGCACTGACCCGCTGTTCCAGCGTCGCCAGCTCCCGCAGCTGCAGCAGTTTGGAAAGCGTGGCATCGGCGGCCCGCACCCTGGTCGCCGCCGGGGTGCTCGGATCGTTCATCGCCCGGGCCAGGGTCGCCACCGCCGTCCGCCCCAGCCGGACCAGCATCCGCGAGAGATCCTCGACCGCATCGGCCTCGGCGCTGTGCACCGCCTGGACAAACGCTGGCTGCTTCATCCAGCGGTAGAGCGTCGCCCGGTTGACCCCCACCGACTGCGCCGCGATCGTCACATCCCCGGTCGCAACGATCGCCTGGATCGCCTGCTGCTGGCGGCTCGTCAACGTCGAGACTGTCGCATCGCGTCGCACGGGAAAGGCTACTCCGCGACCGCGGGGCCGGGCATCCGCTCAGCCTGCTTGCCGGTCAGCGCCTCCCAGCGCCGGACAACCACATCGCAGTAGCGCCCATCGAGCTCCAGCATCCGGCACGACCGCCCCAGCTGCTCACAGGCGATCAGGGTCGTCCCCGAGCCCCCAAAGGGATCGAGCACCACATCCCTGCTTTTCGTGCTGTTGGTCAGCATCGCTGATACCAGGGCCACCGGCTTGCCCGTCGGGTGGTCGGGCGAGGCTTTCGGTCGCGGAATCTCGAAGACGGTGTCCTGGGCATGGTCACCGTACCAGCCAGCGCCGCCCCGGCCCTGCCGGCCGGGACCGGGCAGGTAACCGAAGAGGAGCGGTTCATGCCGGTAGTGGTAGTCGGCGTGCCCCAGCACCAGGCTGTCCTTGACCCAGACCAGGGTCTGGCGCAGTCGCCAGTCGAGTTCGGTCACGACCTGGCTGAAGACGAGGGCGAGCGGACCGGCCGGGTGGGCGATGTAGAAGGCCGCGCCCTCCCTGAGGTGCGGCCCTACGGTCGTGAAGGCAGCGGTCAGCAGTCCTTCCAGCCCCGTGCTGGTGTCGTTGGCGATCGTCAGGGCATCGGCGGTCTTGCCGGTGTAGCTCACGCCATAGGGGGGATCGGTCCAGAGGCAGGACGCCTGCGCCCCGGCCATGAGGCGGGCAACGCCATCGGGGGCGGTGCAGTCCCCGCAGAGCAGGCGGTGATTGCCGAGCACCCAGAGATCGCCAGGGTGGGTCACGGGATTTGCGGGCAGCTCCGGCACGTCGTCCGGATCCCCGAGGAGGGCGACCGGCTCCGGTTCCTGGCCGAGCAGGTCGGCGAGCTCGTCACTGTCCCAGAGGGCGGAGAGATCGACCTCGTCGGCCAGCGACGCCAGGACGTCGGTATCCCACTCGGCCAGCTCGGCGGTCCGGTTGTCGTAGAGGGCAAGGCGCGTCTTCTGCTCGGGGGAGAGCCCGGAGCGGCGGACGGCGATCAGCTCGGAGCCATCGGCGTCGATGATCCGGACCGTGGACAGACCAGCCTGGGTGGCCGCCGCGACGGTGGCGTTGCCAGCCAGCACCATGCCGGACTCGTCGACGACGATCGAGCGGGCGGCGCCGACGTCCCGCAAGGCATCGGCGATCAGGTGCAGGTTGCGCTCGCCGTGGGTGCGGGCGTTCTGGGGATCGGGTGTGAGCTCATCGAGCGTGGTGTCGGTGTGGGTGGCCATCGAGCCCCTTCTTTCGTTCCTTCGTTCATTCGTGCGACATAGAAAAAGGCCGCTGGTCGAGCGAGTTGCCCGGTTCCAGCGGCCCATGTGTCCACCACTCGGTTGTTGATCTCAGTATAGCAGTTGGACCATATCGCCAGGGTTGGTCGTCTAGGGATGAGCGGATGGTTATTGCATAGTCCACTGACAGATTCCCCAACACGACCCCGTAGATAAACTCATGTTGGGTTTGGTGTGACGCGTCAGTGTCCAGTACCAGACTGATAACTTGATCTGCCCCTGACTGCAGTTGCTGCGCGAACGATCAAGCATACTTCTGCATCAACCTGACAAAGCAGGATGCCGCTGCGACCCCAAGCGACGCTACACCTACGGCGCTTTCGTGAACTCGGGTGAATGATGGTCCATTACGACATCGTACTTAAGCTCACACCACCACGGCTTTTTGGTCTTCCCGAAGAAGGGATGACCATTATTGAGGCTGGACCTCGTCAAGTTACCTCGCCTTCCATTGATCCACGAACCGAAAACGTCGTCGGCCATGGAACGCTGTCGCAGTTTCGTCATTACGATGAGCGTCTGACTGCCGCCTTCACACTCAATGCGGTCCAGGTCACGGCAGAAGACAACTTCTTCCGCGTGGCGCTGGAGGCTAGTGATGTGAGAAGCGCGGTGAGCGTCACCAAACGGGAGCTATCGCGACTTTGCGCCATTACGTCTGTACTTTCGGGTACCTTCCTATCATTTGACATCCTCCAAATCGTTGAAGACGGGGATTCCGTGTCGATGACAGAGAGTGTGCCAGTGATGCGGGTGCACACCTATGACGTGGAGCGGCTCCAGGAACGATTGATCAAGGCAAGCGGGCTACTTGATGGGCTACCCCCTGATCAGCGTCTTGATCAAGCGCTGCGGTACTTAACCGATGCTGGCACGCTTTATCAGCTAATGATCGAGGGCGGGATGGAGCGACTTCTAGCCCCGTTTTGCTTCCTTCAATTCTGGAAAGCCTTAGCAACGGTTGTAGGAGATCCATCGAACGACCGCGATCATCAGTCACGCTATCGGCAGTTTGGTCTCGACAAGGCCGACAACGATTACTACAGGCGAGTGCTCCTGCCGTTACACACTATCCGAAACCAGTTTGACGTTGCGCACATTGCCTCGCTGCAGGAACCGGAATTCGTTATATGGACGGACGTTTCTCGATGTCGCACTGTGGCACTGGAAGCAATTCAGGCCTATATCGAGTTCCTCCAGCGATTCAGGCCAGGCCACGATCCAACTCCAGAGCTTTAAAGACAGACCCTGCTGACGCTAATTCGTGCGCCAATCCATCTTGCCCTGTTCAAAGCAGGGACAGCGCTTTTACGAGTGCCATTCATTACCGACTAGCGAAGTGGTAGAGCTTGGGCATGAGCAATCCCCTGCTTTCCAACGGTCTATGGAGGATCGACGCACTGCTGCCTGCTGAATTGGCCTAGTCCAAAGGCGGTCCTCCGCGTGTCCGGGACCGCGCCTGTCTGCCCGGGATCTTTTCGTGCTGCCCTTTGGCACCTACACGAAAGAACAGTCCTACTTGAGCCGTTTCACATAGAGCGCGTCGTCGCCATCGATGCTCCACGTCTGGACCTTGAGCCCGCGCGTCGAGGCGACCCGTGAAAACGAGGTCTTGAGCCCGCGGAGGGTCTGGTCTTCTCCGGGCG
>JAABUN010007872.1_pt1 | contig 11226 bp, 9 predicted proteins | sample 5559311 | NCBI WGS metagenome assembly JAABUN01 (sample SAMN10711877, study PRJNA513370) | rock metagenome | isolation source: Antarctica rocks | place: Antarctica: Victoria Land, Siegfried Peak sud | reverse complement strand
AGACGCTAAAAAGTGCTCAGAAAAGGCTCAGCCGTACTGAAATAGCGGAAATGTAAAATAGGCGCAATAATCTGGAATTACTTAATACCTGTAATGCTCTGATAACCAGCTCATAGTAACTCTATTAAAAAGAAATTCTTTTTTTATCAATCCATCCAACTGAGCTGGCTTTAGTAAACTACCAGGATATGCCCAGCATACAACTTTCATCGACTGCATTATAGCGGGGTCAATAGGCCGTTCCTTACCCATAAACTTCCCACGCATTCGATAGGTATCGAATCTGAAATAATCGTGCGGTGGCTTTTCAGTCTTTTTAACCTGAACTAAATACGCGTTTTCTTCCGCAATTAATTTCCGGTAGCTTTTCAGAAAATATTTTTTATCCCAATGTGCATAATCCTGACCTTGACAGGGCCAAAGGCAGAAGAAAGAAAGGAGTAGAACAACGTATTTCATTGGTATTTTTTTACAAGCAAAAACGGCCGCCCCGGCTTCCCAAAGCGGCCGTTCTCACAACAGGCAGTAGGCAACCTCCTATACGGCTTGCCCGGCCTTTTGCAACAAAGAGGCACGCTCGGCTTCTTCAGCTTGGCGATAAGCTTTTAGAAGGGCTTCATTGTGGGGCCGTCGCTCGCGCAGGTAGGCGCTCAATGCGGCAAACTCCTCCGCTGTTGGTTGCAACGCGGGGTCTTGACTACCGATATGGTCCACGTCAAGTTCAATCAGGTTTTTGTTCATGGCTGAAAATCTTTGAAATATCTGACGATAAGCTTTCTGGCTGCTATTGTATCAAGTATCATCAAGTGCCCGCCAAAATGAATGGCCCCCAAGCTTTCGGAATAATGTGCGATAAGCTGGGTTTTAGAAACAAACGCTACGTTCCCTTCGTGCCCGTGCTGAAAAGATAATTTACAAGCAAACGCGAATAGATTGCCGGGTACTCCAACGTAGGTCTTCTGCTTTCCTCGGTTAAATGGAGCGCTTTCAACTAAATGGAGATAAAGATGGTCTGATTTCACTTCCAGGCTCACTATTCCTTGCACGATGGTGGGATTGCCAGCAATCGTTAGCTTGAATACTTTGTGCGTTAATTGGCTAGCTTCTTTTCGCCAGTTGAAGAGCCAGCCATTTTTCTTAGTAATTATTTTCAAGTCAACAGCTGACACTGGCAGTATGTCCGTTTCAAAAACGTCGCCCGTTACCGCATTTTCAATTGAATTGGTCAGCTTATCAATCTCAATGGCAGTGAGCAAAGGACTGGCAGACTTCATGCTTCAAATATACCAAAAAACGGCCGCCCTGGTTTCCCAAGGCGGCCGTTAAATTACTTAGCAAACCAGCCGCTTACGCACCTACCCCGCTCTCCTGCATCTTAATCAGATTCAGGGCCGAACCAGCTTTGAACCAGGCAATTTGGCCTTCGTTGTAGGTGTGGTTGACAGTGATGAGGTCGGTATCGCCGTCGGCGTGGCGCAGACGCACTTGCAGCGGCTGGCCGGGGGCGAAGCTCGTGAGGCCGAGGATGTCAATCTGGTCGTCTTCCTCGATGAGGTCGTAATCATTTTTGTTGGCGAAGGTGAGACCCAGCATTCCCTGCTTCTTGAGGTTGGTTTCGTGAATGCGGGCGAAGCTTTTCACCAGCACGGCGCGCACGCCGAGGTGGCGCGGCTCCATAGCGGCGTGCTCGCGCGAGCTGCCTTCGCCGTAGTTCTCGTCGCCAATGACGATACTGCCGATACCCAGACTTTTTAGCGTACGGGCGGCCATCGGTACGGGCACGTAGGGAGTGCCCTGGATGCCGCTCGACTTCACCGCGTTGGTTTCGCCGGTGAAGGCGTTGGTGGCGCCGATGAGCATGTTGTTGGAAATATTATCCAGGTGGCCGCGGAATTTGAGCCACGGGCCGGCCATGCTGATGTGGTCGGTGGTGCACTTGCCGAGGGCCTTGATGAGCACGCGCAGGCCCATGAGGTCGGTGCCTTCCCAGGGCTTGAAGGGCTCCAGCAGTTGCAGGCGGTCCGAGTTGCGGTCTACGAGCACCTGCACGCCGCGGCCATCGGCGGCGGGAGCCTGGAAGCCGGCGTCCTCTACAGCAAAGCCGGCCGGGGGCAGCTCGACGCCGGTGGGCTCGTCGAATTTCACGTTGCCGTTTTTGCCGGGTAGCGTGTCGGTGAGGGGGTTAAACGTGAGGCTGCCGGCAATGGCGAAGGCGGTCACGATTTCGGGCGAGGCCACGAAGGCGTGGGTATTCGGGTTGCCGTCGTTGCGCTTGGCAAAGTTGCGGTTGAAGCTCGTAATGATGGAGTTACGGCGCTTAGGGTCGTCGGTGTGGCGGGCCCACTGGCCGATGCACGGGCCGCAGGCGTTGGCGAGTACTACCCCCCCCATTTCGGCGAACGTGTCGAGGAGGCCGTCGCGGGCCACGGTGTAGCGCACCTGCTCCGAGCCGGGCGTGATGGTGAACTCGGCCGCTACGTGCAGGCCCTTGTCCACGGCCTGCTTGGCGATGCTGGCGGCGCGGGTGATGTCTTCATAAGAAGAGTTAGTGCACGAGCCGATGAGGCCTACTTCCAGCTTCTCGGGCCAGCCGTGCTCTTTGACGGCGGCGGCAAATTCTGAAATCGGCCAGGCGGCGTCCGGCGTGAACGGGCCGTTCACGTAGGGCTCCAGCGTGTTGAGGTCGATTTCGATGAGCTGGTCGTAGAAGTTTTCCGGGTTGGCGTACACCTCGTCGTCGGCGCGCAGGTGGCCCCACTGCTGCTGGGCCAGGTCGGCGATATCGGCGCGGTCGGTGCTGCGCAGGTAGTCGCCCATCTTCTCATCGTAGCCAAATACGGAGGTCGTAGCCCCGATTTCCGCGCCCATGTTGCAGATGGTGCCTTTGCCGGTGCAGCTCAGGCTTTCCGCGCCTTCGCCAAAATACTCCACGATGGCGCCGGTGCCGCCCTTCACGGTCAGGATGCCCGCTACTTTCAGAATTACATCCTTGGCCGAAGTCCAGCCGCTCATCTTACCGGTCAGCTTCACGCCAATCACCTTCGGAAACTTCAGCTCCCAGGGCATACCGGCCATTACGTCCACGGCATCGGCGCCGCCTACGCCAATAGCAATCATGCCCAGGCCGCCCGCGTTGGGGGTGTGCGAGTCGGTGCCAATCATCATGCCGCCGGGGAAGGCGTAGTTTTCGAGCACTACCTGGTGGATAATGCCGGCGCCGGGCTTCCAGAAGCCGATGCCGTATTTATTGGAAACCGAGGCCAGGAAATCGTAAACTTCGCGGTTCTCTTCGTTGGCCAGGGCGAGGTCTTCGGTGGCACCGTCGCGGGCCTGAATGAGGTGGTCGCAGTGCACGGTGCTGGGCACGGCGGCGGTGGGCTTGCCGGCCTGCATAAACTGGAGCAGCGCCATCTGGGCAGTGGCGTCTTGCATGGCCACGCGGTCGGGGGTAAAATCGACGTAGCTCACGCCGCGCTGGTAAGAAGCGCCTGTTTTGCCACCGTAGAGATGGGCGTAGAGGATTTTTTCGGTGAGCGTGAGCGGGCGGCCAACGGCCGTGCGGGCCGCTTCAACGCGCGAGCCGAGGCCCGCGTACACGGCCCGAATCATATCAAGGTCAAACGCCATAGGAGGGAGAGTGGGATTGTTAGCTTACGCGCAAAAGTAACGCGCACGGCAGGCAAGTTGGTAGTTTATGCGTGTACTTAGAACCGGTCCAGATAAAGGGTAGTTCGGGGTGATGCGCGGGTGGTTTCACCGCAGAGGACGCAGAGGTTTACGCAGAAGAGGCGCTGAGGGGGGTGATAACTAAACGGGCGCGGCGCTAGTTTTGAAGCTTCTACTTTGCTTCTTCATGAAAGCCTACCCCCTTCTTTTGAGCGCGGCGCTGCTGGCTGACTGCCAATCTACTACCACCGATACGGCGCAGGCGGGCGGTGCATCGGCGGCATCGCTGCTCACGCCCGGCCCCTGGCGCGGCGAGCTGGCCGCGCAGGGCCAGACGATTCCGTTTTTATTCGAGGTGAAGACCGAGGCCGGCAAGCCGGTGGTGTACCTCATCAATAAGGGCCTGAATGGCGAGGAGCGCCTGCGCTGCGACGAGATTTCGGCGGCCGGCGACTCGGCCACGATTAAGCTGCACGTGTTTGACGCGGCGCTGGTGGTGCGCGCCGATGGCAAGGACAAGCTGAAAGGCGTGTGGGTAAAGTACGATGCGAAGACGCCGTACCGGGTGCCGCTGGTGGCTACGGCGGGAGAGCAGCCATTATTCCAAAGCACTGGTACTAAAGGTTCACCTTTCGCTGGAACATGGAAAACGGAGTTCAAAGACGAACCCGGCAAGTCTTATCCAGCGGTTGGTATTTTTAAGCAAACTGGCAAGGACGTAACCGGCACTTTCTTAACTACCACCGGGGACTACCGCTACTTAGCTGGCCAAGTTGACGGGTCAACGATGCACCTGAGCACATTTGATGGCGGGCATGGTTTTCTATTCACTGGAAAGCTGAATGCTGATGATACAGTCAGTAGCATTAGTGGCGACTACTACTCCGGCAAAACCGGCCACGAAACCTGGACCGCTACCCTCGACCCCAAGGCCAAGCTGCCCGATGCCGACACGCTCACCTACCTGCGCAAGGGCGAGTCGCGGCTGAATTTTAAGTTTCCGAGCATCGTGCAGGGGGGTAGCATCTCCCCTACCGACCCCAAGTACCGGGGTAAGGTGGTGGTGGTGCAAATCCTGGGTTCGTGGTGCCCCAACTGCATGGACGAAACCGCCTACCTCGCGCCCTGGTACGAGCAGAATAAGGCGCGCGGCATCGAGATTATCGGCCTGGGCTACGAGCGCAGCTCCGACTACAGCAAGGCCGCCCCACGCCTGCGCAAAATGAAAGAGCGCTATAACATCGGCTACGACCTGGCCGTGGCCGGCGTGTCGAACAAAGACTCGGTGGCCGCGTCGCTGCCGCAGCTGGCGAAGTTCCTGGGCTTCCCGACTACCATTTTCCTAGATAAAAAGGGCGTGGTGCGCAGCATCCGAACGGGCTTTTCGGGGCCAGGCACGGGGCAGTATTACGAGGACGAGAAGGCGCATTTCAACCGCACTATAGACAAGCTCCTGAAGGAGTAGCGGCCCCGGCTCACGCAACCTCCATCCTACCCCCTCGTTTTAAGCGCCACTGTCCGGCTTGCGGATGGTGGCCTTTTTTTGGCCTGTCTATTTTAGTACGATTGCGGTGCGCCATCCGTGTCAATCGCTCGTGCGGTGACGCTGTTGCGGCCGTTCCAGCGTTGCTCATTGTTTTGCGCCCCTGCTACGCCCGGCCAACCCCACTTCTGCTTCCAAGCAGAGGGAAGTCGGATAATTGGTACAGTAACCCAAGCACCAGGCTGATTGGCCCGACAATTGGATTACACCTACTTTCTTCTTCTGTTTTTTCCACCCATGCCTGTATTTTCTCATCGCATTTTGCGCCCGTCCGCCTTGCTTTTGCTGCTGCCGCTGGTCAGCGCTACCCCCCTTAAACCAACCCAGCCTGCCGCGCGCGTCAACGTGGCGCCGCTGCAAGGTGCCCAGCCCGACCCGCAGGTGATTGCCCAGTTTGGCCTCTACAACAACCCCAAGCTGCAAGCCTACATCACGCAGCAGGGCAAGCGCATGACGGCCATCTCGGACCGGCCCGGCGACTACGGCTTCACCATCGTGGACTCGCCGGTTATCAACGCCTTCGCTACCCCCGACGGGCACGTGTACTTCACGCGCGGCATCATGGCGTATTTCAATGATGAGGCGCAGTTCACGGGCGTGCTCGGGCACGAGCTGGGCCACATTACGGCGCAGCACGGCAAGAAGCAGCAGCGCAACTCCATCCTGTCCAGCATTCTGGTGGGGGTAGCCACCATAGCATCGCCCAACCTGCTGGGCCGCATCGCGCAGCCCGCCGCGCAGCTGGTAAGCCTCAAGTACAGCCGGGGCGACGAGAACGAGGCCGACGCGCTGGGCGTAAAGTATTCGACCAAAGTGGGTTATGATGCCTCGCACATGGCCAACTTTTTCCAGACCCTGGAGCGCACCGAGGCGCAAAGCGGCAGCAGCACGCCCACGTTTCTCTCGACCCACCCCAACTCGGCCGACCGCTACCAGCGCGTGAAGCAGCTGGCGGCCCAGGCCCAGCAGTCGCTCGGCAAACGGACGCTGACGGTGAACCGCGACGGCTACCTGCGCTCCATCGAGGGGCTGCCGTTTGGCGAAGACCCGCGCCAGGGCTTTGTCGAGAACAGCGTGTTTTACCACCCCGATTTGAAATTCCGCTTCCCGATTCCGGCGGGCTGGAAATCGCAGAATTCGCCCGAGCAGTTTCAGATGAGCGAGCCGAATGGCAGGGCTATTCTGGCCTTTACGGGCGTAGCGGGCAGCTCGCTCGACGAGGCCGCCCAGACCCTGGCCAAGCAGCTAGGCGTGGCGCCCGGCAACGCGCAGCGCACTACCATCAACGGTTTTCCGGCGCTGGTGTTTGAAGGCGACCAGCAGGCCTCGCAGGACCAGCAAGCGACGCCGGCCCACGTGCAGAGCTATATTATTCAGGATGGCAAGTCGATGTTTGCTTTCGTAGGCTTGGCCACGGCGGCCACTTTTGGCACCTACGCGCCGCAGTTTGCCAGCGCTGCCCAGGGCTACCAGCGTCTCACCGAGGCCAGCAAGCTCAATCGCCAGGCTGAGCACGTTCATATCAAGCAAGCCAAAACGGCCACTACCCTTTCGGCCGCTCTCACGGCCAACGGCGTGCCCGGCAAGCGTCTCGAAGAGGAAGCCATCCTCAACGGCATGCAGCTCACCGACCGCCTGCCGGCCGGTATGCTGTTCAAGGTAATCGGGCAGTAAGGCGCTTTTGGTTACCCGGCACGAAGTGGCGTGGCGAAAAAGAACGTCCTTCCGAGCTTGCCGAAGAATCTCGCTCGCAGTCGTTCGGGCTTCGTTCAATGACACCAGCGAGATTCCTCAGCAAGCTCGGAAGGACGTTCTTCTTCGCGGTTTACTCTTAAGCAAAGGGGGGTAGGGAGCACGTGCTCCCTACCCCCCTTTGCTTGCCCCAAGGCTCGTAACTACTTGCCAATCAGCTGCGCGCTGGTTTTCAGGGTAAAAGTCTGGAAGCTGGGGCCGCTGCTGCCGCGGCTCATGCCCCCGTAGCCGCCCCGGCCGCCATAGCCGCCCATGCCACCGCCGTAGCCGCCGCCCATACCCTGCGGACCCACCACGCTCATATCGGATTGTGGCTGGCTGCCAGCGGGTAGCTTGGGCTTTTGGCCAGCAATCCAGACGCCGATGGCGGCCGACTGCCCAGCGGCCAGCGCCGGCACGCGCCGGTAGATGAGCCGCAGCGGCACGGCCAGCTCGTAGATGAGGTTATTGCGCTCGTCGAGGGCGAGGGCGGCCTTCACGCCGAGCTTCGATTCCGAATCGGTGAGCACGGGCTCTTTGCTGCCGCGATAATTAAGCAGCTCCATCTCGTGGTCGCCGGCAATTGCCGTGCGCAGGCGTGCGATGTGCTCGGCCTGGCGCTCGGCGGCCGAGGGACCCATAGCGCCGGCCGGCCGCTCGGCCGAGGGCTTGAAGGAATTCAAATCAACGGCCAGCGGAAACCGCACGCCCAGCTGCTGCTGGTTGCGGCCCGTCGAATCGAGCCACACCACCGTACCCAGGTACACCAGCTTGGCCTGGGTGGGCGCGTCGTTGGCCTTGAGGCGCACGTACACCATGCGGTCGTCGTTGAGCACCTGATACTGCAAGTGGCTGTTGGCGTCGTATTGCAGCGAGTCGGTCCAGTCGCTGGCCGAGCCGTCGATGGTAGGCGGCGTGGCCAGGTAGTGGCTGGTGGCCTTGGTGGCAATGACGGTTTGCTTGCCGGCGTCCGTTTGCGCCGTTTTCTGGGTGGCGCAGGCGCTCAGCAGCGCAGCGGGTACGAGCTGGAGCAGGGAAGGGGACAGACGCATAACGAAGGGGGTAGGAGAAAGCGCAAAGCTACGCGGCAGCCAAGTGCGCAGTATGAACGCCTACAATTAGCTTAGCGGCAGAAAGCAGATAGAAATCGTTTATAATACCTTCGCAATCAACCCTGTTATTCTACTTGCTATGACCAAAGAAACCATCCTGGCCGCCGTGCAGGCGCTGCCTGAGCCAATAGACTTCAATGAGCTATTGGAACGGCTCATTTTTATTGAGAAAGTAGAAGAGGGTTTGCGTCAGGGTGAGGCTGGCGAGACTATTTCCCAGGAAGAAGTTGAGCGTCGGGTACAGTCGTGGCGCAAGTAAGGTGGACTAATGAGGCGATGGATGACTTGGAAGCCATCTAAAATTACGCCGAAGCTTATTCGGCAGCTTATGCCGACCGGCTTACTACGCAGCTCATTAAGGCTACCCGCATGTTGGAAAATTTTCCGGAAGCGGGTCGAATGGTACCGGAAGTGGCGCACCCAGCGGTTCGGGAGGTCTTGAAGAATGGCTATCGGATTGTTTACCGTATCGTCTCGCCCGCGCAAATTGACATTCTACGCATTCACTCTGGCGCGCGGCCAGTAACAGCTTTATAATAACCCTACCCCCTCAAAACCGCGCGTAGCGGCGCTTGCGGCGCCAGGCGCGCACCGCGCCAAAGGCGGCCAGCAGCACCAGCGGCGCGCCCAGATTAAGCAGTTGCCACTGCTGGCGCTTGTCGGCGAGCTGCACCTTGTCGAGGGGGCGCAGCGTGATTTGCTTGCCGCGCACGGCGATGAGGCCGGTTTCATCGAGCAGGTAATCGGTGGCGTTGAGAATCAGCTCGCGGTTGGCAAACTCGGTGCTGGAGAGGCGGTCGTAGCCCAGGCGCAGAGGCCGGCCCGACTTGGGGTCCACGTCGTTGCGCGGGAAGTCGCCGTCCGAAATCACCAGGATTTTGCTGGGCTGGGCGTTGGGGTTTTGGTCGGGCTGGTACCGCGTGGTGCCCGGCACGGCGCGGTTGGCAAAGAGCGAGCGGAACTTGCCTTCGAGCAGGTAGCCCACTGACTGATAGCTATTTTTGTAGAGCTTAGGGTTGGGTTCCAGGCGCGCGTCGTTGAAGTTGATGGGCACCGGCGCGGGCAGCACGCGGGTATAGCGCGAGGTAGTCATGAGTGAGGTTTTGCGCACGCCGGCCGCCTTCACGGTGTCGATATTGCCCACGAACTTCATGTATACCGCGTCGAGGTTGCGCGTTATCGGGCTGGGGCTAAAGCGGTTGATGAGGGGGTAGAGCTGCCAGGGCAGCGGCTCGATTTTGGGCTTGTTGCCGGTCATGCCCGTTACCAGCGGAATCTGGCCGCTGTTTAAATCCAACAATAGATTAGGGTTCAGGCGCACGCCATAGCGAAACAGCAGGTCATCCAGGTTTAGGTTGTAAGGCGTGGCCAGGGCCGCCCCGTTGCGGCTCACGCTGTCGAGGTCCACGCGCAGGGCATCCACGAAAAACATCGCCCGCCCGCCGTGGGTAATGAACTGGTCGAGCCGGAATTTCTCGATTTCCGAATACGGCCCGGTGGGCTTGGCCACCACCACGGCGTCGAGGTTGCCGCGCAGGTCCTTCACCTGGCTCAGGTTCACGCGAAACACGTCGTAGTTCTGCGACCATGAGGTAAGAATGTCGGCCATATCGGCGTTGGCCAGCTCGCCGTGGCCCGTGATGATGCCCAGCCGGCGCTTGGCCCCGCCGGGCGGCGCCACCTGCCGGATGGTGCTGGCCAGCTCATACTCCAGACCTTCAATGCTTTGGTTGAGGCGCTCCTCGGGGGCGGCTACCTGGCTGCCGCGCAGCAGCAGCACGTTGCGGCTTTGGCCGCCGGCCTCCACCACGGCCCAGGGGAAGATGATTTTCTCGACCCGCTTGCCGTTTTCGTTGGCACCGAGGTTGGTCGGCTTCAGGCCTTTTTTAAAGAGAATTTCGTAGAATTTGTTGCGGCCCGCCTCGGTAGGCGCCGCGCTGGGGTCGATGAAGACGAAGTTCAGGTTGCCGCCCGCGTACACCTGCATCTCGGTCAGGGTTTCGCGCACGCCCTGCTCCAGACGGCGGAACGTGGGCGGAAAATCGCCGGCCAGGTACACTGTAATGGTGACGGGCTTCTTGAGATTGCCGAGCAGCTCCTTGGTGGCCGGCGACATGGTGTAGCGCTTTTCCTCCGTCAAATCGAGCCGAAAGAAGAAGCGCTGCGCCACGAAGTTGAGCAGCAGCAGCGCGCCCACGAGGAGGGCGAAGCGCAGCAAATCCTGGCTTTTGCGCGAGGCAGGGTAAGCTTTAGCTTGCCCGGAAACAGAGTCGGTTGGATTCATCGTTTTTTCGTGGCAAGCTAAAGCTTACCCTGCACTTGCCAGTTGCGGCTGCGCAGGGCCAGCCGGGTGCCCAGCAGAGCCACGGCGATGACGGTGAGAAAATAGAGCACGTCGCGCGAGTCAATCAGGCCCTTGCTGAGGTCGCGGTAGTGCGCCGCGATGCCGAGCTGGCTCACGTAGTAGGCCGGCGCACCCTCCAGAATGGAGGCCAGCGAATCGAAGCCGGTGTACACCAGAAAGCACGCCACCACGGCCAGCACGAAGGCAATAATCTGGTCGCGGGTGAGGGCCGAGGCCAGCACGCCCAGCGCCGCGAACACGGCCGCCAGCAGCGCCAGCCCCAGGTACGAACCCACCGTGGCCGCCGAGTCGATGTTGCCGGGCGGCGAGCCCAGCTTATATACCGAGAAGTAGTAGAGCAGCGTCGGTATCAGGGCGAAGAGCGCCAGCAGCAGGCAGGCCAGGTACTTGCCGCCCACGATTTGCCCATCGGTAAGCGGGCGCGTGAGCAGCAGTTCCATCGTACCGGCCTTCTTCTCCTCGGCAAAGCTGCGCATGGTAATGGCCGGAATGAGCAGCAAAAACAGCCACGGCGCCAGGTTAAACAGCGATTGCAGGTCGGCGTAGCCGTAGTCGAGCACGCTGCTGTCGGGGAAAACCCACACGAACAGCCCCGTCGCCACCAAAAACACGCCGATGACGACGTAGGCCACCGGCGAGTTGAGGAACGCGTTGAATTCTTTTCTTAAAATGGTCAGCATTTACTTTTTCTACGGGAGTTGGCAGCCTGGCCAGTTTGTCCTTGCGAGCATGTTGCGCATCAAGCAAGGGCGAAGTGGAGCGCGGCAATCTTTTCTTCACGCAAGGGTTACTCATCCAATGATGCGAAC
>JAABUN010007871.1_pt1 | contig 11227 bp, 9 predicted proteins | sample 5559311 | NCBI WGS metagenome assembly JAABUN01 (sample SAMN10711877, study PRJNA513370) | rock metagenome | isolation source: Antarctica rocks | place: Antarctica: Victoria Land, Siegfried Peak sud | reverse complement strand
AATTAATCAATAACAGACCCATCAGAAAATTTGACTACAATTCAGCTAATGAGGTATATTTAATAAAATCAGCTGTTGCACTTATTGCTTGAACACAGCAATGAAATAAATAAGCTTTTTAATAATAAACTCATAAATACCACACCTGTTTTGGCTATTTTTAAAAAAGGAATTAAAATTCGGTAAATCTTAAAGTTTACCTGCAATGTTTATTCAACTGTTTATAAGGGAAGATATCATTCCTCCTGTTTAACTTTTAAAGTTGTGCAAAAAGAATTTAATAAAATTGCTTACTCTAATGCAAAAAAAAACCTGCTAATGAGCAGGTTCAAATCATTCAAATATATCAAGTGCAACTTAAGCTGTCGCAGCCGCAGGAACTTTCTTAGCTAGTTTACTTTTTAAGTTAGAAGCTTTGTTTTTGTGAATAACACCACGCCTGGCCAACTTATCAATCATAGAAGACACAGCAGGCAATTTATCAGTATAGGCACCGGTTTCAGTAATTACTTTCAAATCACGTATTGCATTACGGGTTGTTTTACCATAGTAACGGTTACGGTCTCTACGCTTCGCTGCCTGTCGCACATCTTTCTTAGTAGCTTTATGGTTTGCCATAATTTCTTTTTAAGGTCGGCAAAGGTAAAGCTAAAAATATAAGAAATACAAATTTTAAAAGTAGTTTTTTTAAATTATTACATTTCTTTGGCCATAGCAACTAATATTAAGCGCTTTAATTCTTTAAGCTAAGGACCCTGCTTCTTTTTCCTGTAAGCTTATTTGATGCGCAAGTTTCAGTCCGGGAACTTCACTTGTCTGGGCTCCTACTTTCAAAGTTTATAAAAATTGACTAAAAATAAGTTTTAAACAAATCATTGTTGAATTATTCAGCAGAGGAGCTAGAGTACAATTATACACATCCCAGTATTTGGATGAACGATTTATATGAGATATAACAAAGGCAGATTTAATTAAAAACAGTTACAAAAACAAAAAGGTAATTAATAACAATTGGGGCGGTAGCATATAAATTGCATAGCAACATTGAAATAACAATATGGACAAGTTTGTTGTACAATTTTCTTCGCTGCTTGATAATGATTTTTATAAGTTCACCATGCAGCATGCGGTAATAAATTTATTTCCTAAAGCAAAGGCGAGATATCAATTTATTAACCGCGGAGAACATGCTTTTCCTGTAGGATTTGCGGAGGCGCTGAGGCAATCTGCAAACGCAATGGCCGGCCTGAAACTGACGAGTGAAGAAAAAAAATACTTACAGTATACCTGTCCTTATCTTGACCCGACCTACCTTGATTTTTTACAGGGTTATTGCTACAATCCTGAGGAAGTAACGATCGGGCAGCATGGGGAAGAATTGAGCATTTATATAGAAGGATACTGGTATCGAACCATTTTGTGGGAAATACCACTTTTATCACTCGTATCTGAATTATATTACCTCATGAATAACCTTACGAGAAACAAAGATGAAGAAGTGATACAGGTTACGAAAGAAAAGATAAAAAAATATGCTGAACTTGGTGTAACTGTAGCAGAGTTTGGAACACGAAGAAGACATTCTTACAAAGTGCACCAACTGATTATGCAGGCTTTGAAAGAATATGGAGGAAATTCATTTGTAGGTTCCAGCAATGTACATCTTGCTATGGTAAATGGTGTGAAACCAATTGGCACGCATGCACATGAATGGTTTATGTTTCATGCAGCAAAATATGGTTTTAAAATGGCAAATTCACTTGGTCTTGAACACTGGACAGATGTGTATCGCGGCGACCTTGGAATTGCTTTGTCAGACACCTATACCACCGAGGCATTTTATAAGCAGTTTGATAAAAAATTTGCCAAGTTGTTTCATGGTGTAAGGCATGATAGCGGCGATGCTATTGAATTTGCATTACAAACTATCAACCACTATAAAAAACTGGGTATTGATCCTCTGTCAAAAACCATTATCTTTTCAGATGCCTTAAACTATGATAAAGTAGCGCGTATTGCAGATTTTTGTCGGGGCAAAATAGGTATGTCCTTTGGCATAGGTACCAATCTTACAAATGATGTAGGTTTAAAGCCTATGAATATTGTAATAAAAATGACAGCGGCTTTTCCCGAAGGTGATGAATGGATACCTGTAGTAAAATTATCTGATGAAAAAGGAAAATATACCGGAGATGAAAAAATGATACATCTTGCTAAAACTATTCTAAACATTTCTGAATAAATTATAAGCGGCATAATTATTTTGCTTTTTCTACAATAAAATAATTTAAAATTTATAAAAGATGGATAACAACAACCCTGCAGAAATGAGCAATATAGATCTTGAAAAAGATATGAAGCAGAAAAATGAAGAAAGCGATGCTTTGGACAATGAAGAAAATGTAAACAAAAGCACAGCAGCAGAAGGCACTCTGATAACACCTGAGGAAGATGAGTCTTCAAAAATTAATATGAGCACGGCTTATAAGCAAGATCAAGAGCAGGACCTGGATGATCTCGTACACACAAGAGCAAAAGAAAGCCACAACGGAAGCTTGCCTGATCCTGATGAAGCAAAACTTAGAGGAGAGTAAAAAATCTCTCAATAGTTTTTAAATTATTTATGCAGAAACTCTTTTAACGGTGTTGAGGTATTTCAACACCTTTCAATTTTCTATACATTTCCGTTGCATAAAGATCAGTCATGCCTGAAATAAAATCGAAAGCGTTAAGCACTTTTTCGTAAGCTGAATCTGTTTCCTCAAACTCGGTAAACTGCGTTGGAAATAACTTTAGAATTTTCTGGTCTTTATGATCAGGTTTTTGCCTCAACAGGGCAGGTACAAAAAGGTTAAGTAATTCGGCCATAACATTATAACCTGCTATCTCAATTTCAAGCACTGTATCATGATTATAAATCTTTTCGTTGGATATTTTCATTAACTCTTTTAATGCGCCGCAACTGTTTTCGATGTTATCAAGCAAAGTATCTTTAAAAGTTCCTGCTAATATTTGTTGTTTGTTATCACAAAAAACTTCTGCTGCACGCGTTGTTAAAAGGTTGATAGCTTTTGCCCGCAGGTAACTTATCTTTTCATTCAAATCCCCAATTCTGTTATAAGTTTTCAGCGTGTGGTTTTCTTCTTCTTTGTTGATATTTAAACATCTTATAGCATGCAGTAATAGGTCTTTTACAACTTCATGAGAAAGAATACCAAGCCGGTTCGCATCTTCTATATCAATTATGCTGTAGCAGATATCGTCTGCTGCTTCTACAAGATAAACAAAAGGATGTCTTTGATAAATTACAGTTTCACTGTCCTCACGCTCCATTCCCAATTTCTCAGCTATAGAATGAACAGCATTTATTTCAGATTGAAAAAAGCCATATTTCTTCCGGTGCTTAAATTGTTTGTTGATAGCTGTTGCTTCGCAAGGATATTTTAAAATAGAGGCAATAGTTGTGTACGTCAGTCCTAACCCGCTCATTAACCTGCCTTTAAAATGGTGGGTTAGTATTCGTATTGCATTGGCATTACCTTCAAAGTTTGATATATCAGCCCACTCTTTTTCACTAAACAATGATTGCAGTTCACCGCCCTCAATCTTAGTGTATGCATTATTGATAAAGTATGCTGATATGGCTTTCTCACCAGAATGACCAAATGCAGGATTACCAATATCATGAGCAAGACATCCTGCTGCAATGACATTTCCTAATTCATACTTGTAAAACTCATAACTGTCATCGTTTTTATCTCCAATTTCCCGGCTGATCTTTTCCCCTGCTATGCTGCCGAGTGAACGGCCGACACTTGCTACTTCAAGCGAATGTGTCAGCCTGTTATGAACAAACGTGCTGCCGGGAAGTGGAAATACCTGGGTTTTATTTTGAAGTCTTCTGAAAGATGAGGAAAATATTAACCGGTCAAAATCCCGTTGAAAACCTGATCTTGGACCCGTTGATTCTTTTTCCTGCCCTATCCTTTGCGTAGTAAAAATTGTTTCCCAATTCATATTCAAAATTAAGCTGCTGATTTGTAACTGAAACACATACAGACATAGGTAATAAAGTTAACAATAGCTTTTTTATGTGCTCCTTATGTTTCTATTGTAACTATCTGGTTAAAAAAACAAAACAAGTTTCGCATAACCTATCTTTGCCATCTTAAATTATTATAGTTGCAGGCATCTGAGAAGTTCATCTTATATCAGCAAACATTGTGGCTTTCTGCAGACCGCTGCATTTATTGGGAAGAACAGCAATCACTTATAGTTTCAGATCTCCATTTTGGCAAAACCGGTCATTTCCGTAAATCAGGCATTGCCGTTCCTCAAAGCATTTATAAAGAAGATATGCAGCGGTTGGTTAACCAGTTGCAGTATTATAAGCCACAGCAATTGATCGTTGTCGGCGACCTGTTTCACAGCGTTGCCAATAAAGAACTCGATTTTTTTAAGAAATGGCGAAATGATTTCAGCGGTCTTCATATTCAACTTGTAAAAGGCAATCACGATATTTTAAAAAGCGAATGGTATTCCCATGCAAATATTGCTGTTACCGATGATCATTTACTCCTTGGCAACTTTTGTTTTGTTCACGATATCAGCCAGGCATGTCCGCCATCTGTTCAAATCAGTTATTACTTCAGTGGCCATATACATCCATGTATTTTGCTCAGAGGCCTTGCAAAACAAACTCTTTCTCTTCCCTGTTATTATTTTAGTGACAACTTCGCCGTTCTTCCTGCATTCTCAAAGTTTACCGGCGGCGCTTCCATTGAACCAAAATCATCTGATAATGTTTTTGCAATTATACCCGCTGATTCTTCAAAAAGACAGCGTGCTGCTGTAATTAAGGTTTAGAACAAATACTTATTGTATTGATGATTTATAAAAGACAGGAGGAAGATTTTGGTAGCCGGCATAGACTCCCAGATTAAGCTTCTCTTGCGTCGCACTCTTCAACTGAAAGAATTCTGTGGAACAAAAAACTAATCAAGATTGAACAATTAAAATAAACATTTGCAAAAATCTAAAACCAATAAAACAATTCAACATCCAAAAATTTAACCATCTAACTTTTCAACAATCAGCGACTCAATTAAGATAGCGTATTCGCAAATATATTCACATCCTTTGCCGGAAGGTCATCGTTTTCCTATGCTTAAGTATGAACTAATTCCGGGGCAGCTACTGCATGAGGGAACAATTACTCCCGAAAATTTCATAGCTCCGCAACCTTGCACCGAAGAAGTTATATTATGGACACATGATAAAGTTTACTTAGATAAATTGCTGCATCAAACGCTTACTCCATCTGAGCAAAGAAAAATTGGCTTTCCACAATCTCCCGGGCTTACCAGGCGTGAGCTAATCATTACGCAGGGAACAATTGATTGCTGTCATTCCGCCTTTAAAAGCGGGATAGCTTTAAATGTTGCAGGAGGCACTCACCATGCTTTTTCTGACCATGGAGAAGGCTTTTGCCTGCTAAACGACCAGGCAATTGCCGCAAATTATCTATTACAGGAAAAGCTTGCAAAAAAGATTTTAATAATTGATCTTGATGTTCACCAGGGAAACGGAACGGCTAAGCTTTTTGAAAATGAACCAGGCGTTTTTACATTCAGCATGCACGGCCAGCATAATTATCCATTTCACAAAGAAAAATCCGACCTTGATGTTCCTCTTATTGATGGAATAAATGATACTGCTTACCTTAATATTTTATCAGGTATTTTGCCTAAGCTTTTTGAACAGGTAAAGCCGGATTTCTGCTTTTTTCAATCCGGTGTAGATATTCTTGAAACAGACAAATATGGAAAACTGAAAGTGACTTTACAAGGTTGTAAGCAAAGAGATGAAATAGTACTTTCTCTTACTAAAAATCATTCTATTCCGTGTGTTGTTTCTATGGGCGGAGGATATTCACCTGATATAAGAAATATAGCGGAAGCGCATTGCAATACCTTTCGCACTGCATTTAGTATTTATGGGTGAAGAAGCTTTATAAATTGGTCAGGCTTAAAGAAAAGTTGCTTAGTATTAAACCCCGTGCTTAGTGCACATTTGCTTAATAAATTTCAAACCTTTTTCCGCAATATCCCAGGGTTTAGAATATTCCCTCCAGACGCCAATAGAATTGGCAAAATCAGGATCATTCCTGGAAAAAGCTTCAATGGTGAGCCAGCCCTTGTAATTTATTTTGGCTAAGTTCGAAAAGGCTTCATCAAAATGTACCTGTCCGTCACCTGGTGTACCTCTGTCGTTTTCGCTAATGTGTACGTGTGCCAGCAGCGGTGCAATAGTTGAGATAGCCTGGGAAAGTTTCTTTTCTTCGATGTTGGCGTGATGTGTATCAAACATGGCTCTTACGTTAGGATGACCAGCCATGGTTACCAGGCGTGACAATTGTTCCATTGTATTGCATAAATAACATTCAAAGCGGTTGAGTGCTTCTAACCCTAAGGTAATATTTGCTTCGGCGGCATACTCACCGGCAGTGTGTAAAACTTCAGCGCTCCAGCCATATTCCCGGTCTTCAGGAGCATGCTGCGCGAAATGAGCATGGGCAGAATGAAAAGGGCCACAAAGTATTGCAGCATTTAAATCATGAGCGCGATCTATGGCCCACTTAATCCGTTCAAGTGCTTTAGCCCTTACAGCGGCTACTTCGCTAATGGGGTTTTCTTCTTTGCCTACCACAAACACGGTAGTTACCTCTAAACCTAAGCTTTTGGTATATTCGCCCAGCCATTTATAAGCTGCTTTATCCGGAGAACCAAGCAGGAATTCTACTCCATCATAGCCAATTGTTTTCAGCCTGTCGACTATAGGTTTTAAATCATCTGAAATTACCGCTGACCATGTCAGTACATTAAATCCAATTTTATTCATTGAGAGGAAGATTTTTATAATCTATATTGCTGTTTATTGGCGATAAGGAACATTTATTTCTATTTTGCCGGCCCACTTTTTTGGCACTGGTTTTCCCGCAGCCCAATGAATGGCGTTGATTACCAAATGCTGAAATGGCTCAAGGTCAAAATCTTCAGGATGACCAAGGGTAGTTATAAAGAACTTTCCTCCATAGGTGTTTTGCCCGGTCCAGGCAACGGGGTTATCAATAGCATCGGTTTTATCAGGATTAATAGGGTGCCCCATTAATAACCAGGTTGACCCTTTAGCCGGATAATCGGGTAACACTTTGTATAACCATGATTTAGCATGAAAATTATTGCCGACACCTGTAAGAATTGGATTTTTTGCTGCCGCGGGAATGATGCTTACATCGGTGGTAGATTTATGCCCGTAATGAGTATGGTCAGCTTTACCACCCCAGCCGGGCGGAGCATTAAACGCCAGTTCCCCAAATGCATTCCATTTCTCCAGCTCGTGTCCTTTGGGGTAGTTAAAGGCATGGGTAGTGGTGCGGAAACCAACAACCGGTTTACCTGTTTTTAAGTAATCTTCAATATGTTTTACCTGGTCGGCAGGCAGCCGGCGCCAGCGCAGAAAAAAGACGGCAACGTCTGCCTCTTGTAAAGCTTCTAATCCCGGAATATTCTCTTCGGAATTATAGTCAGGGAAAGCTTTCAGAACTTTGGTGCGAAAGCCATAATTCTTTTCTAATTCAGCCGCAATAAGCGGCAAAGTAGCTTCACCACTATATTCATGATCGCCGGCAACAAATACGATTAAAGGTTTTTTAGCGCTGTCACTTGTTTTGATTTGAGCAGAGGAGTTGAAGACACAATGCAGCAAAAAACAAAACAAAAAACAGCAGGCAATACTTTTAAAATTTTTCATTGAAGTTATAAGATTGACAGGGTTAAGCATATTGATGACAATCATTTATTATTTGTTCTCTAAAGGATGTTGCTTTAGTAATTCTTCCGGTGAATAAAAGCCTGTTTTGTCTTTTGTCGCAGCCCGTACCTGTTTTACCTTAGCCGGTGAGATAGCCGGAGCTTTATTACCAAAAGAATTCCGAACGTAAGTAATTACAGCAGCGACCTCCTCGTCTTTAAGCATCCCGCCAAATGGGGTCATTGGTACTTGCCCCGGATATTTATTTCCCTGTACTTCAATAGGTCCATACAGCCCTTTTAAAACAATTTTAATTAACCTGTCCTGGTTTCCCAGCACCCAGTCATTGCCGGTAAGTGGAGGAAAGCCTGATGCAGTAAGGCCCTTTCCATCGGGTTGGTGACAAGTATTACAAAAACCTTCGCGAGCATAGATAGCTTTTCCCTTTTTAAAAAGGTCCTGCTCAACTCCTTTAAGATCGGTTTTTACCATCTCTTCTTTTTTCGCTTTCACTTCATGCCCATTCAGATGTGCCACTGCTGTTTCATATGCCGGCAACATCCATTCATCAAGTGGTTTCTTACCGGCTTCCATAACAATTGGCAACCCCTTTGTTTTGTCGAGCCATGAAGCGGCTGCGATCGCCTCCAGGCGAACACGGCCGTGAACATCCCTTGCTGCCTGCATTAGCAGGCTCGCCTGTTCCGGCACCTGATGACCGGTATAACGCAAAACACGAACCGCAGCCGCCCTTGCCCGGTAATCTTTCGCCTGCAGTAACCGGCGAAGCAGTTTTTCGTCTACTTTATCAAGGCCCCAGCTTACCCAAAGGGCTTCAAGTAAGTTGTGTTCATATTGTGCATCCTGTTTGTCAAGATTGGTAACCCAGGTGTTGAGATGAGAAAGTACTTCAGATGTTTCACGACCCCGCAGTTCACGTCGGGTGCGATACCGGGTACGGTATTCAGGAAGCTTAAGATTATCGAGCAGTTCGTCCACGCTTGCCCCATCCACTTTGGCCGGAGTTATCAATGGCCTTGAAGGATAAGTGATCCGGTAAACTCTTCCGTGTACATGATCGCGTAGCGGGTCCCGCGCATTGTGTTGCATATGACCAATCAGCACATTATGCCAATCAACCACATATAAGGACCCGTCTGGTGCAAACTCCATGTCCACCGGGCGAAAATTCTTGTCCTCTGATACCAAAAGGTCCTGCCGGTATTTACTCTTATAACCCGTGCCATCATCATCAAGTGTGTGTTCTTTAGTGCCTAAAAAACCAATGGTGTTGTTGATCAGAAAATCACCCTGCACTTCATCAGGAAAGTGACGGCTGGAAATGAATTCCAGGCCTGAAGTCGGACGGACGCGCTGTTTTTCTTCAATCAAATTAGCTGATTTGGGAGTAAAGACACCATACCTTGATTTAACAGTTCCAGGCATCATCCACCGTACATCGGGGCTGGAAGTTTCAGCAAAAAAGTTTTGTCCCCAATCATCAAAAGCAATTCCCCACGGGTTCGGTATTTCAAGCTGGGCAGTCCTTTCGAGTTGACGGCGTTGCGGATTGTAACGATAAAAACCACCATTGGTAGCACGAACAGGCCCGTAAGAAGTCTCTACGTTAGTATGTAAGAAAACGCCCTCACCCATGTAAATGGCGCCAGACGGATCTACAGTATAAGCATGGTGGGCATGATGTGTATCGTGATCATCAAAACCACTTAGTAAAATTTCTTTCGTATCCGCTTTATCATCTCCGTTGGTGTCTTTCAGGAGAACGAAGTTGGTACCCTGCGAAACATAAACACCTTCAGGGGCAAGTTCGAAACCAACCGGAAGATATAAACCCTCTGCAAAAATTGTTGATTTATCAGCCTTTCCATCTCCGTTTGTATCTTCCAAAATAATGATCTTATCATTTGGCTTTTTATCTCCCGGCTTCCAGGCAGGGTAAGTTGGCATAGTTGTCAACCAAAGGCGTCCCTTATTATCGAAGGATAACTGGTTCGGCTTAACTAAGTCAGGAAATTCCTTTTCCGAAGCAAACATTTCTATTTTATATCCGGGTGCTACTTTTAATTTACTTAACGCTTCTTTTCCATAAAGGTATTCGAGACTGCCATTTTTATCCGGGTTATAATTTGTCTTTACCGATGGAAGCACATTTGTTTTTGCATCAGCTGCTGCCACGTCCATTTTTTCTCCTTTAGCTGCCTTCCAGATGGCCTCATCTCTTATCGCTGTCATCTGCCTGGTCTTTAGAAGTTCTGCAGGATAATTGTCCGGACCGAAGGGATTAAATCTACGACCGTACACATGAACTCCATTAGGGATTTTAAGATCATTATGCCACATCCAGTTTTTCTCCATAACAGCAGCATGAACCAACGCACGATGCGCTTCGGCTTTGGCTTCAGCCTTACCAAATACCTGGTCTGCAAGCAAAATAGAAAACTTAGCATAACCCGTATCGGTAAGTTGGGAGCCATCTATCGTCAAAGGCTTATCAGTTGTTTCAAACCATTCTTTTGACGGGGAATAAGCATCTGCAAAGTGGACTTTGTTTTTGGCTGCAATTTCTTTCATAGCCTTAGTGTAGAGGGCAAGATTTGCATTTTCCTGTTTGCCATCAGGCAGGTCAGCTTTACCGGAAAGGTCTTCAAACGCAATGGGAGAAACAATTGCCAGTTGAGGCGGTGTTACTCCGTTGTATTTTTGCCTTAAAGTATGTTTGATAAAGGCATCCAGCTCTGCTTTGTAGTTTTCGAGCCCTTGTTTCCCCTGAAATGATTCGTTGAACCCAAAGAAGGCTATTATAATATCTGCCTTATGCCGGGTAATCCATTGATCAGGCGTTTCATAATCACCCTGACTATCAGAATTCCTGGCAAGTTCAGTTTGAAATTTTTCAGCTCCGGGAAAGGCCCATGGGGACGGACGGCCTGAGTGAGGCCTGAAGCCGGGAGTGTTTCCTCCATCGCACATATTGCGGATATACAGTAGACTGTCTGGATAACGCAAATGCAGCTCGGTCTCAAAATGACCGAAATTCATCATACGGGAACCAAGATTATTGCCAACTAAAATGATGTGTGAGCCTTTTTTAATTATTAATGCGTCTGCAACTGGACGGATACCCTTAAATGCACATAATGCAATTACTGCTACACCAATAATTTTAAGAATTTTTATATTCTCTTTCCTGCTCATGGCCGTTTGCTTTTCGTTAGGTAATAAATAAAGGTATAATATAATTAACTTAGAGATTTACTATTTTAATCCATTGCTGTGTTCAAGCAATAAGTGCAACAGCTGATTTTATTAAATATACCTCATTAGCTGAATTGTAGTCAAATTTTCTGATGGGTCTGTTATTGATTAATTTTTCTACTCTTTTTACGTTATTACT
>JAABUN010007870.1_pt1 | contig 11228 bp, 11 predicted proteins | sample 5559311 | NCBI WGS metagenome assembly JAABUN01 (sample SAMN10711877, study PRJNA513370) | rock metagenome | isolation source: Antarctica rocks | place: Antarctica: Victoria Land, Siegfried Peak sud | reverse complement strand
CGGTGCCGAGGCGACGCAGACTCGCCTCCACCCCGCCGATGATGTGCGCCCGCGAGAGGCCGACATCGTTCGGGCCGTCGCCCATCTTCATCGCCACTTTGCTGGCGATCAGCCCCTTGTCGCGCCGGTCGGCGAGCGCCTTGCCGACATGGTCCTCCGAGACGCCGTTGGTGTAGACATCGGCGGTGTCGAAGAAGTTGATCCCCTGGTCGATCGCGTGGTGGATGATCCGCGCCGTCCCCGCTGCATCGACGGAGCGCCCGAACGTGTTACCGCCGAGCCCGATGGCGGAAACCTTGAGGCCGGAAGAGCCGAGTCGCTTGTACCACATGATAGCTCCCTAACGAACCGAACGATCAGTCAACCTGGGCACCACAGAAATTCGCCCAGATCATCACAACCCGCCCATTGTGACCGAGCAGCGGCACATTAGCAATTGCTTCGGCGGGAGTAGAACTTATGCGTGGGTGGTGGGCTGGCGACTGAATCGCCCAGAGGGCACCCGGCCTCGCGGGCCTGCGGGCCACGAAGCCTCCCTACGGAGGCTGGGATTATTGCAAGGCAACGCCTTTCCATCCCAGCCCACGCAGGCGGGCTTTGTGGCGCGTGAGCGCCCTCAGGGCGCGGCTTCAGCCGCCAGACAGCGTCGCGCACACGCCCTGAGGGAGGGAGTGTACAATGCGGCGGCCGTCGCCCAGCAATGACCGAAAGGAGCGCTATTGAGCGAGCAAGAGACGGTGATTGGGGTCGATTTCTCCGGCACGCGGCTGGCGCGCGACCAGCGCCGCAAGATTATCGCGCTGGCCGTCGTGCGCGAAGAAGCGGGGCGCTATACGATCACCCCGCACGGCTTCAACGCCCGCGTCATCGAACGCCCGACACAACCGGGCTGGACCGCCGAAGAACTCGCGCAAACGCTGCTCACCGGGCCAGCGATCCGCGTCGCCGCCTTCGACTTCCCCTTCTCACTGCCACACGCCCTGCTCACCGATCCGGCTTTCGCCGCCGTGGTCGGTCAAGCGGAACCGTTCGGCACTTGGGAGCAGTTCAATCGCTTCGTCGCCGCGACGCTGCCACTCACGCTACCGCTCGATCTGACCCCGTTCGCCCCCTGGCGCGACAAAAGTTACTGGCAGAAGCGCGCGACCGATCGCGCGGCGCAGGCACAGCCGCCGCTGAAGAGCAAGTTCCAGGTCGTCTTCAACATGACCCTCCTGGGGAATGCCCTGCTCGCGCGGCTGGCGGCTTCGGGACGCTACCGGGTCATCCCGTTCGACCGGAGCGGCCCGCCGAACGAGTTGATCGAGATCTATCCCGGCGTGGCTCTACGCGCCCTCGGTTTCCCGGCTTATAAGCGCGAACCCGCCCGCGCGATCACTATTCTGCTCGACTATTGTGCGGCACAAGGATTGGCAATCACCCTCGATCCGGCGATCCGCCTGTTCTGTGAGACGTACAATTCCGGCTCGGCGCTGGTGCGCGACCCCGACGGATCGGACGCCTTGCTCGCGCTGCTAGCGGCGATCCTCTACCGCGAGGGTTTGGCGGTCGAGATCCTGTCGCCTGAGGATGCGGCACTGCGCCCGCTCGAAGGGGCGGCGTGGGGCCTCCAAGCACCCGATCGCGCGACGGGCGATAATAACGCCGGAGGGCGGCGACGAGCGAAGCAGCCACACTAACGACGTGGCGAGCTTCGAGAAGAGAATGGAGAGTTGACGATGCGCGACGAATCACGAGCTTTTCTGCACGGCCTGCTCAAAGCGGCGGGGCCATCGAACTACGAGATCGCGGCGGCGCGGGTCTGGCGGACCGAAGCGGAGAAATTCTGCGGCGAGGTCACGGCCGATGTGAACGGCAACTCGATCGCCCGCCTGCGCGGCGACGTGGCCGCTGGGGCGAAGAAAGTCCTCCTCTGCGGCCACATCGATGAGATCGGCCTGATCGTCACCCACATCAATGATGACGGCACGATCGCGTTTCGCGGGATCGGCGGCTGGGATCCGCAAGTCCTCGTCGGGCAGCGGATCCGTGTGATGGCGCGCGGCGGCAACCTAATCGGCGTGATCGGTCGCAAGGCGATCCACCTCTTGCGCGGCGACGACCGCGACCGCGCCGTGAAGCTTGATGATCTCTGGATCGATCTCGGGGCGAAGGGGAAAGAGGAGATGGCGGCGCGGGTGCGCGTCGGCGACCCGGCGGTGATCGACGTGACGCCGATCATGCTCAACGACGACCTGATCGCCTCCCGCGCGCTCGACAACCGCTGCTGCGCCTTCATCGCCCTGGAAACGCTGCGGCTGCTCAGCGCGGGTGACGCGCCCTGGTGCGATGTCTACGCCGCCGCGACGGTGCAGGAAGAGATCACGATGCGCGGGGCGCGGACCGTCGCGGCGGCGATCGAGCCGGACGTGGCGATCGCCCTCGACGTGACCCATTCGAGCGACCGCCCCGGCGTGTCGCCGCAGGAGGTCGGGGCGTACGCCTGCGGCAGCGGCGCGGCGATCTCGCGCGGCAGCGTCGCCAACGAGGCGCTGGTCGATCTGCTGATCGGGACGGCGGAAAGTGAGAGGCTGGACTACACCCTCGAAGCCTCCGGCGCACGAACCGGCACCGACGCCGACGCGCTGGTCGTCACCGGGCGCGGCACCGCCGGCGGGGTCGTCTCCGTCCCCTGCCGCTACATGCACTCGCCGGTCGAGGTCGTCAGCCTGGCCGACCTGGAAACCTGCGCCAAACTCCTCGCCGCCACGATCCGCGCGATCGGCCCGGAAACCGACTTTGTCCCGCGCTGATTCGCCGACCAACTACGATCGTCGCCCTGGCAAACCGCAACCATGACGGCGTCGCCATGCGGATCGCTTTCGCCGTGGCCGACCCGATCGCCAAGGCCGCCGAGCAGAGCTGAGGACAGCGCCTATTCTGGGTATCGGTGTAGCGACAGCCTCCCACATGGTAGGGGCGGGTCTTGACCCGCCCGCCATCAACGCCGCCCACACCGCCAGAAAGCTACGAACGTGGCATAGCCGCTGGCAAGGGTGCGTGCCGCCACCAACCGGGCGGGTCAAGACCCGCCCCTACCGGACCCGCCCGGTCGGCAACGCCCGCACATTGTCCGCAACCACCACGCGCGGAGGGCTCCTGTGGGGAGGGTGCCGCCACCAGCCGAGCGGGTTGGTAACCCGCCCCTACCAGACGCACAGGCCCGCGCTGATCCGTTAGCGGATTATCCTTCGGACTTCAACGGCTTCCGCATCAGGAAATTGGTCATGCTAACGCCATTGACACTGGGATGCTGTTCTTGCTCGACATGGAAACCCCAATGTTCGAAGAACGGGCGCGCGGTGAGGCTAACGTTCGAGTAGAGCCCCGTCGTGCCGCGCTCGGCGGCGGTCGCGTGGATCCGCCGCATCAGCGCGGAGCCGACGCCGCGCCGCCCCGCCGACGCCGCGACGAAGAAATGGTCGATATAGCCATCGTCCTGCACGTCGGCGTACCCGACGAGCGCGCCGCCGTCTTCGGCGACGAACGGCGCGATCCCGCGCATCCGCTCCGCCCAGCGTTCCCGATCGAACTCGACCGGTGCCCAGACCGCGATCTGCTCCGGGGTGTAATCGGCCGACGCCGTGCCGTGAATCGCCGAGAAAAAGACCTCGTGCAACGTGGGCTCATCGCCCGCCCAAAACTCCCGGACCTCCATCTGGCCCCGCTCCTCTCAACGCAAGTGGCATCAATCGCGCTCAACGGCGCAGATGCGCTTCCATCCACGCGACGGCAAATTGCACCAACTCCGCCCCCGGTAACAGGGTCGCCTCAGTCGCGCCGACACGGCCACGCTCGCCGCGCCCGCTCGCCAGGAAATCCCGCCCGATCGCGGCGAAATAGTCATCCTCGCCGAAGTCGGCGATCCCGTTCGTCGTATCGCACTCCTCGATCGCCACCCAGACCCGCGCCCCATCGCGCAGGACCGGCATCATATAACGATCGATCCGCTTCTCGGGGATATTTGCCAACTGCTCCGCGTGATGCAGCAGCGTGATATTCGACAACAGCGGACCGAGCAACAGGACCGCGCCCCCTGCCGCGCAAAACCGCGCGAGCGGTGAGTCGGGGCCATGCCCATACTGCCAGGGATGGTGCGCCGTGATTTCATCGGCCAACGCGCCGACCGCGACGAACGACGCCAGCGGATGATCGCTGCGGCGCGCACCGGGCCAGGTCCGCAGATATTCCGCCACGATACTCATCTCGCGGTGATCGGCGGGCGAGGTCGCCGGGTCGAACGGCGGGCACTCCGCGAGCCAGGCCGCCCGCTGCTGCTCCGACCACGCCGCCATCCCATACGGATTCCCCTCCCAACTCGCCAGCATCATCAATGTACCGCGCGGCGTCAGCAGTTCGAGCAGCGCATCCAACACCATGCGTGGTCCCCCAACGATCCACCCAAGCTCCCGCACCGAGGCGTGCAGCATCAGCACCGCGCCCTCCCGCACGCCGAGCGCCCGGAGCTCAGCAACCAGTTGACTCTTAGTGAGGAGCGGGGGCTTGCTTGGGGTGGAGGAGTCCATTGTTATCCTCGCAATAAATCAGCACCCGAAATGCCATTGATACGAGTGATACGAGGAGCATATGCGCACGCCCCCAGGCGCGGTTTCAACCGCCCGCCGGTGTTCGCATATGCTCCTCGATTGTACCAGCCCACCCCACCCCAAGACACGCTAAGATAGCGCCGTCATCACTCGCCCACTCGCCCACTATTCGTCACTCGTCACTCGTCATTCGTCATTCACGCGGAGGTACCTCATGGGTCATTTCGAGGAACTACAGCGGATCTGCGAGATCACCGGGCCGATCGGCTACCCCGACGAGATGAACGCCTACCTGCACGAGGTCTGGGCACCGCTCGGCGAGGTGAGCGAATCACCGGTCGGCAACGTTGTAGCGCACATCGGCGGCAGCGGCCCGAAGATTTTGCTCGACGCCCACTCGGACGAGATCGGCTACGTCGTCCGCTCGATCATCGCCGACGGCTTCCTCTGGATCACCACCGCGCAACGCCTCGTGCAGCCCCGCCTCGGCCTCTTCATGCTGCTGATGCTCGGCCAACCGGCGCTGATCGTCGGGCGCGGAGGCCGCAAGATCGAGGGGATCTTCGCCACCGTCACCGGCCACGTCACCACCGCCGACCAGCGCGAGAAGCAGGCGCACGACTTCAACGACCTCTTCATCGACATCGGCGCGACCAGCCGCGAGGAGGCGACCTCCTGGGGCGTGACGGTCGGCAGTCTGGCGATCTGGAATCCGCCGACCCGCCGGATGGGCGCGGACGGCCAGTTCATCTACGGCAAGGCGATCGACGCGCGGATGGGGCTCTACATCGCCACCGAAGTCGCCCGCCGCGCCGACAAGAGCAAGCTCAGATACGACCTCTACCTCGGCTCCTCGATCCAGGAGGAAAACGGGCTGCTCGGCGCGGTCTCCCTGGCCCGCCACACCGATTTCGCCCAGGCGATCTCGATCGAGGTCGGGCTGGCGGGCGACATCCCGCTGGTCGATGCGCGCGAGATGCCGATCGCGCTCGGCAAGGGGCCGGTCCTGGTCTATAAAGACGGCTCGGTCCACCACGACCGCCACATCACCGAACGCCTCGCCAACCTCGCCGAGGCACACGAGATCCCTTACCAGTTCGGGGCGTACAGCCAGTTCGGCAACAACGCCCGCGAGTTCATCGCCGCCGGGATCCCCTCGGTGATGATCACCCCGCCGACCCGCTACACCCACAGCCCATTCGAGATGATCCACGAGGCCGACGTGGAGAACACGATCCGCCTGATCTCGGCCTATCTGGAAAGCTGAAACCACCATACCCAGCGGCGTATAATTCCTACCAACACACGCGATAGCTTCATTCACGGCACAAGGCAAGGGCAAAGACCATGCACAGTTCCCTGCGAATGACCTCCGCCGATTTGGCGAATTTCCCCGATGACAACAAGCGGCGTGAGATTATCGACGGGGAACTGTATGTATCGACGCAACCGCATTGGTATCACCAGGTTCTTTGCGCCCGGTTAGTCCAATTCCTGGGAGAATGGACCTATGGGTCGGGCAGCGGCCAGGCCGCAGTCGCCCCTGGACTGATCTTCGCCGAAGACGATGATGTGGTGCCAGATGTAGTCTGGGCCAGCCAGGAGCGCCTGGCGCGGATCCTCGAAGGCGGGAAGCTCAACGCCGCGCCCGAACTGGTGATCGAAGTCTTGTCACCGGGCAAGAAGAATATCGCACGCGACCGCGAGACGAAGCTGAAACTCTATGCCCGCCGCGACGCCGACGAATACTGGATCGCCGATTGGCCCCGGCACGCCATCGAGATCTACCGCCGCGACGGCGACACCCTCACCCTGGCTGCGACGGTTGGCCCCGGCGACACGCTGACGACACCGCTTTTACCCGGCTTCGCCGTCGCCCTCGATCGGCTCTTCGCGGGATTTCCGCTTGCCGAGGCCGTAGGCGAGAACGCAGGCTAAGTCGGTACATGAGTGTGGCGGGCGGTTGAAACCTGGGGGGCTGTATCCGGCCTCATGCACCACCATCGCGCCGCCGAGTACAATACCCCCTTTGTGGGCGGGCCACGCCTACAGCATCGATTCGCTACGTCAACAGCAGCGGTAGCGACGCGAGACGTGCTCGATAACCACAAATGGGGGGTAATTCGATGGCCCAGACCGTATCCCAGACCGTGCTCGTCACCGGCGGCGCGGGGTTCTTGGGGATCAATCTGCTGCGCTACCTGCATCAGCGCGGCTACGATCTCGTCTCGCTCGACATGGCCGACTTCGATTACCCGGATATGCGCGACAAGGTCTTCATCGTCAAAGGCGACATCCGCGACCGCGCAACCGTCGAACGCGCGATGAAAGGGGTCGATCTCGTCGTCCACGGGGCGGCGGCGTTGCCGCTCTACTCCGAGGAAGATATCTATACCACCGATGTCGTCGGCACCCGTGGCATCCTCGATGTCGCGCGGCAGTGCGGCGTGGGTCGCGCGGTCCACGTCTCCTCCACCGCCGTCTACGGGATCCCCGACCATCACCCGCTGGTCGAGGACGACAAACTCGACGGCGTCGGCCCGTATGGCAAGGCGAAGATCGAGGCCGAGGAAGTCTGCCTCGAATTTCGCAAGAAGGGGCTGGTCGTCCCGATCATCCGGCCCAAGTCATTCGTCGGCCCGGAGCGCCTGGGCGTCTTCGCCCTCTTCTACGACTGGGCGCTCGATGGCCGCAACTTCCCGATGATCGGCACCGGCAAGAACCGCTACCAGTTCCTCGACGTGGAAGACCTCTGCGCCGCGATCCACCTCTGCCTGACCCTCCCCGCCGCGCAGGCCAACGACACCTTCAACATCGGCGCGGCGGAGTTCACGACGATGGGCGAGGATTATCAGGCGGTGCTGGACAAAGCGGGCTACGGCAAGCGGATCATCGGCTTCCCCGCCGAACCGGCGATCTGGGCGCTGCGGTTCCTCGAAGCGTTGCACGTCTCGCCGCTCTACAAGTGGGTCTACGAGACCGCCTCGAAAGACTCGTTCGTCTCGATCGAGAAGGCGCAGCGCCAGATAGGCTACAAACCGCAGTACTCCAACAAAGATGCGCTGCTCCGCAACTTCGCCTGGTATATCGACCACCGCGACCAGTTCTCGAACCAGTCCGGCGTCTCCCACCGCGTCCCCTGGAAGCAGGGTGCGCTCGGCTTCCTCAAGCGCGTCTTCTGAGCGCAGCAGACCAAATGTGAGCAGAAGAGGCGCGGGTAAATTGCTCGCGCCTCGTGGCGTATCGGTGACGAGACGACGCATCGGTAGGGGCGGGTCTTGACCCGCCCGGCTGGTGACGCCTGCACGCCACGCCGCAACGCCATAAACGATTGATTACCCTATCGCACGCTATGCCGCCACCGACCGGGCGGGTCAAGACCCGCCCCTACCAGCAGCCCTTTCTGGCGATAATCAAGCTTGCATCGCAACAGCAAGAATGCTAGCATACAAACAACTACAGCTGACTACGAAAGGTGCGGCCATGACGAAAATAACCTCCGTCCGACTCGACGATGAGCTAGCAAACAAACTCGACCGTCTCGCAGCATCACTCGATCGACCACGCACCTGGCTCATCGAGCAGGCGATCACCACTTATGTCGAAGAGCAATCCTGGCAAGTGGCGGCGATCAGCGAGGCATTGGGCGATTACCGCAGCGGGAAGGCCGCAATCACACCGCACGAGCAGGTCATGGAGCGACTGGCGTCGAAGCTGCGGAACGAGCGTTAAGCGATGCAGCTATCGTGGCTCGATCGGGCGGAAGATGACCTTGTCGAGATCGTTGATTATCTCATCGAGCGCGATCCCGGTGCCGCCTTACGGATCTACGAGGCCATCAGGCAGCAGGTTGAACTACTCGCAACGCAGCCAGCGATCGGACGCGCAGGCAGGGTCAGGGATACCCGCGAACTCGTCATTGCACGCACCCCTTACCTCGTCGCCTATACGGTCGATCGGCGTATCGACGCGGTAATCATCCTGCGGGTGCTCCACGGCGCGCAGCAATGGCCGGATGAGTTCACAATAGACTGACCAGCAATGGTGGGCATAAACGTGGGTCGCCGGATGATGGCGGTGGTGAACTTAAACGTGGTATGGCTGGCGGCTAAATCGCCCAGGGGGCACCCGGCCTTGCGGGCCTGCGGCCACGAAGCCTCCCTGCGGAGGCTAGGATGGTACATGGCCCGTTTAATTTCGCCACGACCATAAACCGGCGCTAGGTGGCCTGCGGGCCACAAAGTCCACTCAAGTGGACTAAAGCTCGCCGAAGGGCAACCGGCGATTGCGTCAACATAATCGCCCATATCCAGCCCCTGTAGAGGGGCCGTGGTCCCCTGCGAAGTCAGGGGATGAGTGGCGGAGCCTTCAGCCGGGCCTTCAGGCCAACGGCAGCCCACACCTCTGAGGACGCTCACGTTCGCAATCCCCATCTAATCCCCGGCCCTCCGCCTTACCGCAAGAAGTCAGCACGCCCTCCCCTCTTCCCACCCCGCACCCAATTGACGCCTCACCCACAACGCGCGAATATGCCGCACGCCGTTATCATCGCCAGCACCTGATGCAAGTGCTGGCGGTGATAACGGCGGGAGTTGTGGGCGACGTGTCATGACGGTGTGGAGGGAAGCCAATGGCGACACTACCAATCGGCTGCGGCCAGATCACCTGGACGATGATGCCCGGTGCGGAGCCAGGGCAGGACGAAGTGGCCCTGCACGACATCGGGGAGATCGGCTATGCGGGCGCACCGGCGAGTGTGCGCCCGGACGAGACACCGGCCGAGATGGTCGCCCGCTACGCGCGCCACGGCCTCAAGCCCGCGCCGGGCTATTTTGGCGGCACCTATCGGCCCGAGATCGCGCCCGCCGTCATCCTGGACGATGCCCGCCGCGCCGCTAGCGCGATGCGCGAGGTCGGCTGCACCGAACTCTACATCGCCGGGGGCGGCTGGGAGTGGGTGACGCCGCGCGGCAAGACCCGCCGCCAACTCGCGGGCCAGATCACCGCCGAGGACGCGCTGCCGGAGGCCGACTTCGCGCGATACGCCGCCCTGATCGACCGGATCGGCGCGGTCGCGCTCGCAGAAGGGGTACGCGCCTGCTTCCACAACCACGTCGGCACAATCGTGGAGACGCGCGCCGAGATGGACAATCTCCTGTCCCAAACCGACCCCGCGCACGTCTTCATCGGCCCGGACACCGGCCACTTCGCCTGGGCGGGCGACGACCCGGTCGCCTTTTGTCGCGATTACGCCACGCGGATCAAGACGGTCCACCTCAAAGATTGCCACGCCGACGTGATGGCACAGGGGCGGGCGGCGGGCTGGCCGTACCGCGAGTTCGTGGAGCACGGCGTCTTCGCGGAACTCGGTGAGGGCTGCGTCGATTTCCCGGCGATCCTGCAAATCTTCCGCGACGCCGACTTCACCGGCTGGCTGATCGCCGAAACCGACCGGACGATGCTGCCGACCGCACGGGAGAGCGCGACGATCAGCCACACCTATCTCCGCAGCCTGGGTCTGTAAAGGGGGGCGAACGATGAGCACCTTGCGCGTCGGGATCATCGGCTGCGGGCGACCCCGCCAGACGGCGGGCGCGACCGGCTTCGGGATGTCGCATTGGCACGCACGCGGCTACGCGGCGGCAACTGATTGTGACATTGTCGCGCTGGCCGATATCAGCACGGAGAATGCCCGCGCCTTCCAGCAGGAGCATGGCGGCGACCATATCTACACCGATTACCACGAGCTGCTGGCGTGGGAACAACTCGACATCGTCAGCATCTGCACCTGGCCGCAGTTGCACGCGGAGATGGTCATTGCGACGGCGGAAGCGGGCGTTCGCGCCATCCACTGCGAGAAGCCGATGGCCCCGACCTACGGCGAGGCCCGCCGGATGGTCGAAGCGTGCGAGGCGCACGGCGCGCAATTGACCTTCAACCACCAGCGCCGCTTCGCGGCACCGTTCCGACGCGCGCGCGAACTCCTGCGCGACGGCGCGATCGGCCCCCTGCAACGACTGGAGATGCGCTGCATCGACCTCTTCGATTGGGGGACGCACTGGTTCGACATGTGCCATTTCTATAACGACGAGACGCCCGCCGAGTGGGTGCTGGGGCAGATCGACCGCCGCGCGGGGCGGACGGTCTTCGGGATCCCGCTCGAAGGGCAGGGCTTGAGCCACATCAAGTTCGCCAACGGCGTCCACGCTCTCCTCGTCACCGGGCCGGATCACGGCTGGGAGGCGCAGAACCGCCTGATCGGCGCGGCGGGGATCATCGAGGTCGCGGTGGACGATGGCCCGCTGCTGCGCCTCTGGAACCGCGAACAACCAGGCTGGACGACGATCGACCTCCCCGAGAGCCAGTCGGACCTCGCGGTTGTACCGCTCGGCGTCCTCGACCTGATCGACGCCCTACGCACCGGGCGCGAACCGGAACTCGCCGGTCGCCGCGCCCTGCGCGCCACCGAACTGAGCTTCGCCACCTACGAGTCGAGTCGCCGTCGCGGTCGCGTCGATCTGCCCCTGGCGATCGATGACTCGCCGCTCGCGGCAATGCAAGGTGAAGGGTAGGGGGTAGCGAGCGGGCATACGAGCAGGCGGGCGGTTGAAACCGCGCCTGGGGGCGTGCGCGCCACGAAAC
>JAABUN010007869.1_pt1 | contig 11230 bp, 10 predicted proteins | sample 5559311 | NCBI WGS metagenome assembly JAABUN01 (sample SAMN10711877, study PRJNA513370) | rock metagenome | isolation source: Antarctica rocks | place: Antarctica: Victoria Land, Siegfried Peak sud | reverse complement strand
GCGCCCATGCAGCTACTTGACAGAACACGCGAACGGGTGTACAAAAGGATCAGGAACAGGATCGTAGTGAAGGGATGGTCGATGATGCCGCCGAAGGACCAAACGCCCGTCTAGGGCGTGGAAGAACGGACAACTACTGTTTCGGTTTCAAAGGAGAGTGCGGGCGCAAAGGGTGCCCGCACTTTGTGTTTAAGGCGGGGAAGCCCTACCCCTGCGTTGGAATACGACAAAGTTGACCACGACGTGCGCAGACAGTACGATAGCCTGCCATTTCATGCGGGAAGCCGATGTCCACGGGCAAGTCGGTAGCAACATACGCACTCGATGGACGTGAGGATGATGGGGATGTGCCGGTCGGGCGATACAGGGGTGGAAGGATGGAGTGAGGGAATGAACAACGGGATTGTGAAGTGGTTCAACCCGACGAAGGGCTACGGGTTCGTCACCGATGACGCGGGCGGGGCGGATTTGTTCGTCCACCGGCGCGATGTCATCTCCCCGGAGGATGGCGCGCTGATGGAGGGAGATCGCGTCGGCTTCGACCGCACCGACACCCCGCGCGGTGGCGCCGCCGTCAACGTCATGCGGGACATCACGAACCTCACCACCTTGGGCGGCACGGTGAAGTGGTTCAACACGACGAAGGGCTTCGGCTTCGTCATGCCGGACGCGGGCGGCGCGGACCTCTTTATGCATCAGGACAACCTTCGCATGGGCGGGCACCTGCCGCAGGAGGGCGACCGCGTCACCTACGAGATGATGCAGACCGTGAAAGGCTCCGCCGCGCGCAACGTCATCCACGTCGCCACGCGCGCCAGCGACGCCGCCGCCGCCGCCGACCTCGCAATGGCGGCGTACAAGGGGCAGACGGCGGGATAGGGAGTCCCGGTCACGTTGACAGAACAGCGGGCCGGGTGATACAAGCACGCTGACACAAGCATTGCAGAGATCGCGCGGGATATTGGCCGTACTGACATCCGCATCGGACGCAGCGCATCGCACAGGGCGTGTAGGCCGCAGGTGCATGCGGTGCGTGCGACAAGCGGAACGATGGGCGACAGAGACGGAGGAGATGACGGGAATGAACAAAGACAAAGACAAGGACGCGAGCGCGACCGGCACACAATGCGGGTATTCCCGCCGGGTCTTCCTCGGTGGCGTGACGGCGAGCGCCGCTGCCGCCATCCTCGCCGCCTGCGGTGGCAGCACCGCGACGGACACTCCGAAGCCCGCAGGCACGACGGCGGCAACCGCCGCGAGCGGCGCAGCCCCGACTACCGCCAGCGGTTCGGCGGCGGCGACGCGGCCCGCGACGACCGGCTCGGTGGTGGCGAGCGCGCCCGCAGCCGTTTCGTCACCGGCGGCAGCCTCCTCACCGAGCGCGGCGGCGAGCACGAGCGCACCGGCAGCGGCGGCGGGTGCGGGCAAGCCGGGCGGCAGTATCCTGATCGGCACGCTCGGCGAGGCGAAGACGATCAACCCCTTCCTCCAGAACGAGTCCGAGAGCGCGTGGCGCGTCAAGATGCTCTTCGATCAGTTGGTGCGCCTCAAGCCGGACACCTTCGAGCCGAAGGCCGGGCTTGCCAAGTCGTGGAAGATTGACGGCCTCACCTTCACCTTCACCCTGCAGGACGCGAAGTTCAGCGACGGCAGCGACCTGACGGCGGACGACGTCGCCTTCACGATGAAGGGGCTGCTCGCCAAGACGACCGCCAGCCCGCGCGCGTCGAAACTCAGTTCGATTCAGGGTGCGAAAGAGTACACCGCCGGTTCGGCGCCGGACGTGGCGGGGATTAAGGTCGTGGACCCGAAAACGCTCGTGGTGACGCTCGCCACACCGGACGCCTCCTTCCTGCTGAATATGCGCTACGTCAGCCCGGTGCCGAAGAAGCTGCTCGACGGCAAGGACCTCACGAAGGACGCCTTCTTCCAGAAGCCAGTGGGGGCCGGGCCGTTCATCTTCGTCTCCTGGCAGGTGGGCGGCGACTTCGTGGCCCAGCGCAACCCGAACTATTACCAGAAGGGTCTGCCCTACCTCGACAAGTTCACGCACCGCACGATCCCGGACGCGCAAAGCCTCGTCAACTCGCTCTTGTCGGGCGACATTGACGCCTCCAACTACCCCAGCCCCGCTGGTGCGGACAAGCTGAAGGCGAACAAGGACCTCAACGTCCTCGTGCCGCCTTTCAACTCGCCGGACGGCTGGACGTTCAATCTCAAGAACCCCTGGCTGGCGAAGAAAGAGGTTCGGCAAGCCGTCGCCTATGCGCTCGACATGAACCAGTTCGCCAAGGACTCGCTCTACGGCCTCGGCAAGCCGGGTAACGGGCCGATCGCACCGGGCAATGCGCTCTACGACTCGGCGCTCAAGCCGTACACGTACGACCTCGACAAGGCGAAGGCGCTGATCAAGCAGGCGGGCACGCCGCCGAGTGATGTCTCCTTCATCGTCAACAAGGGAAATGTGCTGCGCGAGGACTTCCTCACCTACACGCAGGCGCAACTCCAGAAGACGGGCTGGAACATCAAGGCGGAGGCGATCGAGTATGCGGTCGCGACGGATAAGCTGACCAGGAAGGATTACGACGTCTTCGGCGCGGGCGTTGACGGCGCGACGGTGGACGCGGGATCGCTCTACGACACGTATGCCACGACCGGGTCTCAGAATTTCAGCAACTACAGCAACCTGCAACTCGACACCCTGCTGCAACAGGCGAAGCAGGCGCTGACGGTCGAGGCACAGAAGCCACTCTACAAGCAGATCCAGGCGATCATCCAGGACGACGCACCCATCTATTACGCCTGGTATCGCCCCTTCCTCCACGCCGTCAAGAAGAAGTTCGCGGGATACACGGACAGCGCGGACCAAGGCGGCATCTTCTACGAACTCGAACAGTGGTACGTGAACGGGTGATGAGAAATCCTAACCCCCGGCCCCTTCCCGCCCCGGGAAGGGGTGGCCCGCGCGAGGTGCCGTGGCCTTCCGCAAACGTTTCGACCTTCATATGGTTCACTCCCCCTTCCCGACGCGGGAAGGGGGCTGGGGGGTTAGGTAGATGAGCGGGGTTGGGGCGTACATGGCGCGGCGAGTGCTCATTGTGATCCCGCTGCTGCTCGGGCTCTCGATCATTATGTTCGCGCTCGTCCATCTCGCGCCCGGCGACCCGGTGCGCGCCTTCATCTCGGAGGGTAACGCCGATCCGGGCTTCATCGAGCAGACGCGCCACAACCTCGGCCTCGATCAGCCGCTGCCCGTGCAGTACGCCCGCTACCTCGGGCGGCTCGTGCGCGGCGATCTCGGCACGGCCTACACCTTCAACAGCAAGCCCGTCCTCGAACTGATCGGCAGTCGCATCGGCGCGACGGTGCTGTTGCAGGGCATCTCGCTGGCGATTGCCCTCCTGATCGCGATCCCCCTCGGCATCCTCTCCGCGACGCGGCAGTACAGCCTGCTCGACAACACGACGACGGTCGGCTCGTTCATCGGCCTCGCCATCCCGAACTTCTGGCTCGCGCTCCTGCTGCAACTCTATCTGAGCGTCCAACTCCACTGGCTGCCGACGATCAGCACGGGGCAGGCGCAAGCGCCCTTCCCGGGGCGGATCAAATACTTCGTCATGCCGGTGATCGTCCTCGCCCTGCCCTCCATCGCCTATTTCGCCCGCTTCATGCGCTCCGCGATGCTCGAAGTGATGCGGCAGGACTACATGACGAGCGCGCGGGCGAAGGGCCTCAATGATCGCGCCGTCCTCTACCGGCACGGCCTGCGCAACGCCTTGATCCCGATGGTCACGGTCTCCGGGTTGCAAATCTCGCGCATTCTCGGCGGCGCGGTGATCATCGAGCAGATTTTCGCGTGGCCGGGGCTGGGTTTGCTGGCATACGACGCGATCACCCGGCGCGATTACCCCGTCATCCTCGGCGTGACGATGGTCGCGGGGGCGTTCGTCATCGTCGTCAACATCCTGATCGATTTCGTCTACGTGCTGGCCGATCCGCGCGTCTCGCTCTCCGGGCGCGGCGCGGCGGGCGGGTGAAGATAGTGGGCAGTGGGCAGTGGGCAGTGGGCAGTGGGCGGTAGCAAACACAAGTGATTCGGGCATCCTTCTCTGCCCACTGCCCACTGCCCACTGATGTAGGAGTACCGATGTCACAGACCACCGATGCGTCACGGCGGGCATTCGCGCTCAGTGCCGAGGAACGGGGCCTCGCGGCGGCACAACCGCGCCGGGGCGTCGTGCTGCGCCGCTTCCGCGAGAACAAACTGGCGGTCGCCGGGCTGGTCGTCGTCCTGCTGATGTACGGGGTCGCCCTCGCCGCGCCCCTGATCTCGCGCTACGACGAGAAGGCTCAGAACCCCGGCTTTCGCTCCAAGCCGCCCTCGGCGCAGCACTGGCTAGGTACCGACCGGAACACGCGCGATGTCTACGCCCGGCTGATCGTCGGGGCGCGGGTCTCGCTCAGCGTCGGCTTCGTCGCGGTGCTCATCATCATGACGTGCGGCACGGCGCTCGGCGCAATTGCCGGCTTCTTCGGCGGCTGGGTGGACGCGCTTATCATGCGCTTCACGGACATCCTTTTATCGATCCCGCAGATATTGCTGCTCATCTCCGCCGCCGCGCTCTTCAAGCCGAGCCTGACGACGACGGTTGTCGTCATTGGCCTCACCTCGTGGCCGGGGGCGGCGCGGCTCGTGCGCGGGCAGTTCCTCTCGCTGCGTAATCAGGAGTTCGTCACGGCGGCGCGGGCAATTGGCGCGACCCCGTCGCAGATCATCCGGCGGCACCTCTTCCCGAACACGCTCGCCGTCATCATCGTCGAGGCGACGCTCTGGCTCTCCTACGCCATCCTGCTGGAAGCCGCGCTCTCCTACCTCGGCCTCGGCGTGCAGATCCCGACGCCCTCGTGGGGGAACATGCTGCAACAGGGGCAAACGGAGCTGCTGAACGGCGCGTGGTGGCTCACCCTCTTCCCCGGCATGGCGATCTTCCTCGTCGTCCTCGCCTTCAACCTGATGGGCGACGGCCTGCGCGACGCCCTCGACCCCCGGCTGCGGCGGCGCTGATCGCGAGGAGCGAGTAGCGAGGGACGACAAACCGGGGAGAAACCGGGTATGAACCGCAGAGACGCAGAGGACGCAGAGAGGCGCAAAGGAGGAAAAGAATTAAGGGGATGCGTTCCCATCTTCTTTTTGTATTCCTCTGCGTCCTCTGCGCCTCTGCGGTTCATTTGGTTTCTCCCCGCTGCGCCTCTGCGGTTCTCCCCGGTTTATCGTCCCTCGTTATTCGCTCCTTTCTCGTCCCGTCCAGAGTCCAGAAAGTCCAGATGTAGGGGGTTCGGGATTTCTGGATCGCATCGTGTGCAGATGACAGCACCGTACCGGTGCCAGATCGCGGGCGCGGGTGTACCCTTCGTACGAGACGCAACGGGGTACGAGAGAGGCGCGAATGACAATCAATCTGGAACGAACCACGACGGTTCCACACAGCATAATCGCACCGGCACGCTGGCTCCCGCGCCTCGCGCTCGGTATTGCGCTCAATGCGGTCGCGTGGGTCAGCGCGTGGTCGCGCATCGGCCCACTCGCGCATTACTCGTTCTTCCCGCTCTGGCTCGGCTTCATCCTCGTCGTCGATGCGATCACGGAGGCGCGGAGCGGCACATCGCTCTGGCGGCGCGGGCGCACCGCGTTCGCCGCGCTCTTCATCGTCTCCGCCCCCTTCTGGTGGTACTTCGAGCGGCTGAACGCGCGCGTCGGCAACTGGCACTACCGCACGCACCGCCCCTTCGCGGCGGGTGAGTACATCTTCTGGGCATCGCTCGCGTTCAGCACGGTCATCCCCGCCGTCCTCGCGGTCACGGAACTCGTGCGGACGTTCACGCCATCGAACGCAGGATACCAGCCGCGCCGCATCGCGTGGCGGCACGCGACGACGATCATGCTGATTGGTGTCGGCACATTGACGCTCTCACTGCTCTTTCCCCGGCAGTTCTTCCCGTTTCTCTGGCTCTCACTCGGCCTCATCCTCGACCCGATCAACGCCGCGTGCGGGGAGGAGAGCATCGCCGGGCGGATCGCGGATGGCGCGTGGGCGGCCATCCTCCGGCTGATGGCGGCGGGGCTGATCTGCGGCTTCTTCTGGGAGATGTGGAACTATTGGTCGCTACCGCAGTGGTACTATACCGTGCCCTACGTCGGCTTCGGGAAAATCTTCGAGATGCCCATCCTCGGCTATAGCGGCTACCTGCCGTTCGCGCTCGAAATCTTCACCGTCTACCACTTCGCGCGCCTCCTGACGCGCCGGTTCCGCCTCTTCGCGGCGGATTATGTGCGAATATAAGCACGAAGCATGGAAGCGGTTGTTGATCGGGAGGAGGGCAGTGGTGGCGAGCGGGACGAACTGGACAGCGGTTGAGGATGCGGTCGCGGAGGCGAGCGCGCTGGGGACGGTCGGTGTCGCCATCGAGGGGCCGGGCACGGCGCGATGGTCGCACCACGGCGACCGCACGTTCGGCGCGGCGAGCACGGTCAAGATTCCCATTATGATCGAGATCTTCCGGCAGATCGACGTCGGCACGCGGTCCCTCGACGACCCGTACACCGTGACGGCGGAGGATCACACACCCGGCAGCGGCGTGCTGCTGCACCTGCACACGGGCATTGAACTGACACTGAATGACCTCATCTACCTGATGATCTCCATCAGCGACAACATGGCGACGAATATCCTCATCCGCATGGCCGGGATGGACGCCGTCAACCGCACGATGGCCGACATTGGCATGACGAACTCGGTGCTGGGCCGGGAGATGAAGGGCCGCCCCGCACAGGCGGGCGAGCGGGAGAACCTCGCGACCGCGAACGACTATGCCCGCGCGATCCGCGCGATCATCGACGGCACGGCGGCGTCCCGCGCGTCACCTCCCGGAAGTCGCGAGCATCCGCTGGGGATCGAAAACCGGTTCCATTGTCGGCGTGACCAACGACGTTGGCTTCATCATCGCGCCGAACGGCACGCTCGTGATCGCCGTCTTCTGCGAGAACTTCCCCGATCAGCACGTCGGCGAGGAAGTAATTGGGGACATCAGTCGCGCGGCGATGGCGGCAACCGGCGTCGTCGGGCCGCGCTATACGAGTTAAGAGCCGGTTTCAGTGTCATTGAGTCGATACGATAGTGGTGGTGGCGGGCTTTAGCCTGCCACCACCGAAAAACAAAGGCTCAGTCACTACGGAAACCGCTCCAGGAGTCCGTCTAAATCGAGGAAAAACGTGACAGAGACCGCAACGACACCGACCGACACGCAGCAGCCCGTCCTCATCATTGGCGGCGGCATGGCCGGACTCAGCTGCGCCTTTCGCCTCGTGACCGCCGGTGTGCCGATCCGGCTGCTCGAATCCTCCGAGCATCTCGGTGGCCGCGTCCGCACCCGGATGCGCGACGGGCTACCGATTGACGACGGCTTCCAGGTCCTCTTCCGCGCGTACCCGGAGACGCGCCGTCTGATGGACGACGTCGGGTTCGACGACGGCCTGATCCGCCCGTATGACCGGGGCGCAATCTGCTACGACTACGGCGCGCCATTCACCTTCAGCGCGAACCCGCTCGATGTCGCGCGGTTCCGGTTGATGACCCCTGCGGACAAGGCGCGGCTCGGCGCGCTCGGCGCGATCGTGCTCAAGACGAGCACCGCGGACATCTGGAACGATCCGCACGACGAGACGACCGAGGCGTACCTGCGCCGGTTCGGCTTCTCCGTCGGGGCAATTGAGCGCTTCTTCCGCCCCTTCTTCGCGGGCATCTTCCTCAACCCCGCGCTCGACACGAGCAGCAAGGATTTCCGCTTCATCTTCAAAATGCTCGCGTCCGGCGAGACGGTGACGACGCGCGATGGCCTCGGGGCGATCCCGCAGGCCATCGCCGCCGCAATCCGCGCGCGCGGTGGGTTGATCGACATGGGGGTGCACGCAGCCACGATCGTTCCGCCCGAAGGAACGCGCAGCCCGACGGTCGAGGTGAAACACCCGGATGGTCGCGAGGAGCGCATTCACGGGAGCGCCGTTGTCATCGCCGCGACCGCGCCGGAGGCGCGACGATTGCTCGAACCGCTCGACAGCCCGGTGGCGCGGCGCATCCCCACAGTCGGGCTGCCGAGCACGACGGTCGCGTGGCGGCTCCCACGGTCGCTCTACCCGGAGAAGAAGATTCTGCTCAACGTCGACGCGGTGGCAGGGAAGCGGCGGATGGAGACGGGCTTCCACCTCGCCGCGCAGATCACGAACATCACGCACCCGGATGGCACCGGGGGCACGGGGCACTTGCTGATCGGCGTCTCGGTCGCGGAGGCGTGCGCGGACCCGTCGTACCGCGAGAACGTGCTACCGGGTGAGGTGCTCGCCACACTGGGGAAATGGTTCCCGCACGCGAATGTCGCGCAGGATGCCGAACTCGTCGATGTGCACCACACGGCGTTCGGCCAGTTCGCGCAGCCGCCCGGTACGCGGGAGCAGTTGCCGTCGAACCACACGCGCTTCCCGTCCATTGTCGTCACAGGCGAGTACACCGAATCGTCGTCCATCGAGGGTGCCGTCGTCAGCGGCACGCGCGCCGCTGAACTGGTGCGCGTCGCGCACGCGCGGCGACCCGCCACCATCACGCCCTGAACAGGAGGATTCACCATGCACATGCAGCGAAACCCCACACCATTCAGCCGCCGTACGCTTCTGCGGGGGACAACCGGGCTGGCGCTCGCCAGCGTGGTGGCCGCACCCGTCGCGGTTGGCGCGGAGGATCTGCCGCCTGGCCCGACCGCGCGGTACATCGACGCCATCTGGCAGCGCCCGCAGAATGGCGGCGACTTCACCGTCCGCAACAGCCGTGGGTTGCAGGGGAACAGTGTTGAGGCGTTCGTCGTCTCGCACCGCTCAGACAACCTCATCATCACCGGGCTGATGTGCACGCCGGTCGGTCAGGGCAGCGGGCCGTGGCCCGTGCTGCTCGTCAATCACGGGCACTTCGCCTTCAATGCGTACGACACGGGGTACGACACGCTGCGCGAGGACATCTTCTTCGCGTCGAACGGCTACGTGACGATCGCGACCGATTACCGGAACTACGCGGGGTCGGATCAGGGCGAGTATCAGCTTGAACCGGGGTATACGCACGACGTGCGTAATCTGCTCGACGCGATCCGCTTCGTCGCGCCCGTCGATGCGAGGCGCGTCGGCATGATGGGGCACAGCATGGGCGGCGGGATCACGCAGCAGGTGCTCGTGACGACGCAGGGCCAGATCAAGGCGGCGACATTGTACGGCACGGTCTCCGGCGACGAAGTGGACAACTACACCGCGCGGCGGACGCGCTGGGCAACGCCCGGCAGCCGCAGCGAGGGCGACAAAGTGACGGAGATGTACGGCCCGCCCGAGAAAATCCCGGAGGCGTATCGCCGCATGTCCCCGATCAACTACCTCGACCGCATCGACTGCCCCGTGGCGATTCACCACTCGTACGCGGACACGACCTGCCCGATCGAGTGGGCCGAGAAGTTGCGCGACGCCTTCAATGCCAAGGGCAAGACGATGGAGTACCACACCTATCAGGGCCAGCCGCACTCGTTCCAGGGCGCGGGCTTCCAGGAGTATCTTCAGTCGAACCTCGCGTTCTTCGACAAGTACGTGAAGAACGGCTAGAGGCGTCCCTTACCGTACAGGCTTTACTCGACGTGCTCACGTTGCCGCAGAAACGCTACTGTCCGCGCCGTGACCACCGAGGCGGATTCCACGCTCGTATCCAGAATGAGATTGGCGTGGGAGCGCGCCTCGGTGAGACGAGCCTCCTGCGCGTCGTAGACGGTCTGAGGCCACTCCTCGCCGCGACGCGCGCGGACGGTGGCGAGCGGCACGTCGAGGTAGATCAGCACGTCCGGCTCGGAATGCCGCCAGAGCCAGGGAATGCCCGAATGCTCCTGCGCGACCGCGTTGGCGTCGTATCCGTGCCGCCGGAGCGCGGTGACGAGTGTTGATTTCCCGGACGCGCAGTGACCGACGACCGCGACACGAAGGGAGGCGCGCTCCGAGGTCGGCGCTCGCTCATCCATCGCGGCGGCGCTGGACGAGCGGAATGCGGGCGTTGAGGTGGCGGGTGATCGCGGCTTCCTCACGGGCGTTGATCGTGATGGCGATAACCGTCATGTCGTCGGTGGGTCGCCCACGGTCGGCGTCAATCGCCGCCACGAGGAGCACGTCCACGAGCGACTGCGCGGCGCACGGCGCGTCACCGAGGGCGGCGAGCGCCGCGAGCGGGTCAAGCGGCGCGCCCGCCCGCTCACCCGCGTGGGCGATGCCATCAGTAAAAAGCACGACGCTCAACCCGAGCGCGAGTTCAAAGTGGTCAATTGTCGGGCGCGCGTGCCGTTGGATGCCGATAGGACCGGCGGCGGTGGGCAGCAACTCCCACAACCCGTCGCGTCGGACTATCGCGGGCACGTCCGCATTGCGCGTCAGGAGCAGGCTATTCGTGCCGAGATCGAGCGAGAGCATGTCGAGCGTCGCGGAGACGCGGCCACCGCGATAGGCGTGCAAATAATCGTGCACCGCGCGTGCGACCGCGCCATCGCGCACGCCCTCCTTGATGAGCGATACGGCCTTCGCGGTCAGTTGGAGCGAGAGCATCTTCGCAGGGAAGCCGTGCCCCTGCCCATCCACGAGCACCAGCGTGAACCCGCCATCGGGCCGCTCGACGAGTTCGACGGTGTCGCCGCTCTCGCGCGTGGCGTAGTGGCTCGTCTTCGCCGCCGCCAGATCGGCCTGGAGCAGCGTCACGGGCGCGCTAGCGGGCGCCGACGAGCCGGTCGCGGTCGCCATAGTTGCGGTTGTAGTAGGCGACGTAGCTGGCATCATGCTTCAGTGGCTCCCACCAGTCGCGGTTCTCCGCGTACCAACGGACGGTGCGCTCCAAGCCAATCGCGAACGACATCTCCGTCTGCCAGCCGAGCGCGCGTAATTTGGCGCAATCGAGCGCGTAGCGGCGGTCGTGCCCCGGCCGGTCACCGACGGTCTGGAGCAGATCGCGCGGCTTGCCGAGCACGTCCAGGAGGGCGCGCAACACGTCGATATTCGGTCGGCCATGCCCCAGGCCCTCGTGCTCCGCGCCGACATTGTACGCCTCACCGGGCACGCCCTCGTGCAGCGCGACGTCGATCCCGTCGCAGTGGTCGTCCACATGGAGCCAGT
>JAABUN010007868.1_pt1 | contig 11230 bp, 6 predicted proteins | sample 5559311 | NCBI WGS metagenome assembly JAABUN01 (sample SAMN10711877, study PRJNA513370) | rock metagenome | isolation source: Antarctica rocks | place: Antarctica: Victoria Land, Siegfried Peak sud | reverse complement strand
CGAGTTCGGGCCGACCCTCGACGCGGCCCAGCAGCGTGGTGAGGTGCAGGTCGAGCTCTACCCGATGTCCTTCATCGACGCCGGCTCGGCCGGTGCGGCCAACGCCATGGCCTGTGCGGCCGAGGCCGGGATCGGGGTCTGGTACTACAAGGGCCTGTTCGCCAACCACACCCTGCAGTGGAGCGACGCGCAGCTGCTGGACCTGGCGGCGCAGGCGGGCGGCACCGCGACCCCGGAGCTCTCCCGCTGCGTGAGTGATCGGGTCCACCAGAGCTGGGTCGACTCGATCAACGTTGCGGCCGACGCGAACGGGGTGGAGGGCACCCCGACGATGTTCGTGAACGGTGCGCCGGTGGACATCGCGGCGCTCACACCTGAGACACTCGAGGCCATGATCAGCGACGCGGCGAAGCAGTAGGCGGATGGACCTCCCGCTCTTCATCCCCAGCCCCAGCACCGGGGTCTGGTACGTCGGGGCCTTCCCGCTGCGGGCGTACGCGCTCTGCATCATCGCGGGCATCATCGTGGCGATGGTCATCGCCAACCGCCGCTGGCGAGCCCGCGGGGGCACCGCGGACGGCCTGGAGATGGTGATCGTCGTCGCCGTCCCGTGCGGGATCATCGGGGCCCGGATCTACCACGTCATCACCGACTACGAGCTCTACTTCGGACCCGGCCGCAACCCGGTGAACGCCCTCAAGATCTGGGAGGGCGGTCTGGGCATCTGGGGTGCGGTGGCGCTCGGGGCCCTCGGCGGCTACCTGGTCGCCCGCCGTCGGAAGATCTGCTTCCCGGCCTTCCTGGACTCCGTGGCGCCCGCATTGCTGGTCGCGCAGGCCATCGGGCGGCTGGGCAACTGGTTCAACTCCGAGCTCTTCGGCCGCCCCACGACCCTGCCGTGGGCGTTGGAGATCGCCCCGGCGTTCCGGCCGGCCGGCTACCAGCAGTTCTCGACCTTCCACCCGACCTTCCTCTACGAGCTGCTCTGGAACCTGGCCGCGGCCGCGGTGCTCATCTGGCTGGACCGGAAGTACCGGCTGGGGCACGGCAAGGTGTTCGCCCTCTACGTGGTGCTCTACACCGCCGGCCGGTTCTGGATCGAGGCGTTGCGGATCGACACCGTCAACGAGATCGCCGGTTTCCGGTTGAACAACTACACCTCGCTGATCGTCTTCGTCGCCGGGTTGGCGTGGCTGGCCTGGCTGATCAAGCACCGGCCGGGCCGGGAGACCCATGTCGAGGGTGACCGACCTGCGAGCGAACCCGAGTCCGAGGTCGAGGGCCCAGGGGCGGGCGTCGAGCCGGACCCCGAGGTGGCGTCCAACGCAGACCCCGAGACCGTCGGGACGGACCCGTCGGGAGTCGGCCAGAAGTCAACCGGGTAACGGCTCGTCCGCGCCCGTCCACCCGTCATTCGGTCCGGCCACGCTTGGGTGCCGCACGCTATGGTGATGGATGCTGGCCTGATCCACCCCTGACGGCCGCGCACGACGAGGACCCCCGTACCCGCCGGTCGACATCGACCACTTCCACGCAAAAATCTAGTTCCGCGCTGCCGACCCCCGTGGGTTAGCATCGCGCCACCGCTTCGGGCCACAGACGTCCCGGCTGCGCCGAAGCCACTCGCTGCCTGCTGTGCCCGGAGTGCCGAGAACCTGGGAGTCACCATGACCACTGCGCCCGTCGCGCGATCCCGCGCCCGTGAGGGTCTCTACGATCCCGCCTTCGAGCACGACGCCTGTGGGGTCGCCTTTATCGCCACCCTGACCGGTGTCCCCAGCCACGCGATCGTGCGGCAGGGCCTTGAGGCGCTGCGGAACCTGGACCACCGCGGGGCGACCGGGTCGGACCCCCTGACCGGGGACGGTGCCGGCATCCTGATGCAGATCCCGGACGCGTTCCTGCGCGCGGAGGTCGACTTCGAGCTGCCGCGCCAGGGCGGGTACGCGGTGGGCCTGGCCTTCCTGCCCACGGACCCCGACCGCGCGGCCGAGGCCAAGGCCACGATCGAGCAGATCGCCGACGAGGAGAACCTGGTCGTCCTCGGCTGGCGGGCGGTCCGCACCGACGACAGCTCGCTGAGCAACCTGACCCGGTCCAACATGCCGTACTTCGAGCAGCTCTTCGTGACCGCCAAGGGCCGCCCCCTGATGGGGCTGGGTCTGGAGCGGCTGGCCTACTGCCTGCGCCGGCGGGTGCAGCACGAGGCGGGGGTCTACTTCTCCTCGCTGTCGTGCCGCACCCTGGTCTACAAGGGGATGCTGACCACCGAGCAGCTGGCGCTGGTCTTCCCCGAGCTGCTCGACGAGCGGATGGCCAGCGCCCTCGCCGTCGTGCACTCCCGGTTCTCCACCAACACCTTCCCGGCCTGGGAGCTCGCGCACCCGTTCCGGATGATCGCCCACAACGGCGAGATCAACACCGTGAAGGGCAACCGGAACTGGATGCGGGCCCGCGAGGCGCTGTTGAGCTCCGATGTCATCCCCGGGGACCTGGAGCGGCTGTTCCCGATCTGCACCCCCGACGCCTCCGACTCCGCGTCGTTCGACGAGGTGGTCGAGCTGTTGCACCTCGGCGGTCGCTCGCTGCCGCACGCGATGCTGATGATGATCCCGGAGGCCTGGGAGAACAACGCCGGCATGGACGACCGGCGCAAGGAGTTCTACGCCTTCCACTCCACCCTGATGGAGCCCTGGGACGGTCCCGCTGGGGTGGTGTTCACCGACGGCACCCAGATCGGTGCCGTGCTGGACCGCAACGGTCTGCGTCCGGGTCGTTACTGGGTGACCGACGACGACCTGGTGATCTTCGCCTCCGAGGCGGGGGTGCTCGACATCCCCGCCGAGAAGATCGTCCAGAAGGGTCGGCTGCAGCCGGGTCGGATGTTCCTCGCCGACCTCGGGCAGCACCGGATCGTGTCCAACGACGAGATCAAGGACAGCCTGGCCAAGGCCGCCCCGTACGGGGAGTGGTTGCTGGCCGGGCGGATGCAGCTGTCCGACCTGCCGCCCCGCGAGCACGTCGTGCACACCCACGCCTCGGTGACCCGTCGGCAGCAGGTCTTCGGCTACACCGAGGAGGAGCTGCGGATGATCCTCGCCCCGATGGCCTCCGGGGGTGCGGAGCCGATCGGGTCGATGGGGACCGACACCCCGATCGCGGCCCTGAGCGACAAGTCCCGGCTGCTGTTCGACTACTTCTCGCAGCTGTTCGCCCAGGTGACCAACCCGCCGCTCGACGCGATCCGCGAAGAGCTCGTCACCTCGCTCTACAACACCATCGGCCCGGAGTGGAACCTGCTCGACCCCGGTCCGGCGTCCTGCCGCCGGCTGGTGCTGCCCTTCCCGGTGCTGGACAACGACTCGCTGACCAAGATCAACAAGATCAACCGCGACGGTGACCTGCCGGGCTACGCGACCTACGTGGCCCGCGGTCTCTACGAGGTCAGCGGCGGCGCCGAGGCCCTGGTGGCCAAGATCGACCAGCTCTGCGCCGAGGTGAGCGAGGCCATCGAGGGCGGGGCCCGGATCATCGTGCTCTCCGACCGGCACTCCAACGCCGAGCTGGCCCCGATCCCGTCGCTGCTGCTCACCGCGGCCATCCACCACCACCTCGTACGCGAGAAGTCCCGCACCCAGGTCGGTCTGGTCGTGGAGGCCGGAGACGTCCGCGAGGTGCACCACGTGGCCCTGCTGATCGGCTACGGCGCGGCGGCGGTCAACCCGTACCTGGCCATCGAGACGGTGGAGGACCTCGCCCGTCGCGGGGTCTACACCAGCGTCGAGCCGGCCAAGGCGGTGCAGAACGTGGTCAAGGCCCTCGGCAAGGGGGTGCTGAAGGTGATGAGCAAGATGGGCGTCTCCACCGTCGCCTCCTACACCGGCGCCCAGATCTTCGAGGCCCTCGGGCTGTCCCGCGAGGTTGTGGACCGTTACTTCACCGGCACCACCTCCAAGCTCGGCGGGGTGACCATGGACCAGATCGCCGAGGAGACCCGGACCCGGCACCTGCGGGCCTACCCGGCGGACGGCATCCCGCTGGCCCACCGGCTGCTGCCGGTCGGCGGGGAGTACCAGTGGCGTCGCGAGGGCGAGCCGCACCTGTTCGACCCAGAGACGGTCTTCCGGCTGCAGCACTCCACCCGCTCGGGCCGCTACGACATCTTCAAGCAGTACACGAACCACATCGACACCCAGGCCGAACGGCTGATGACCCTGCGGGGCCTGCTCAAGTTCGCCGGCGACCGCCAGCCGATCCCGATCGACGAGGTGGAGCCGGTCAGCGAGATCGTCAGGCGGTTCTCCACGGGCGCGATGTCGTACGGGTCCATCAGCCTCGAGGCGCACCAGACCCTGGCCATCGCCATGAACAGGCTGGGCGGCAAGTCCAACACCGGTGAGGGTGGCGAGGACTTTGACCGGCTGCACGACCCGGAGCGGCGCAGCGCCATCAAGCAGGTGGCGTCGGGTCGGTTCGGGGTCACCTCGGACTACCTGACCAACGCCTCCGACATCCAGATCAAGATGGCCCAGGGGGCCAAGCCCGGAGAGGGCGGCCAGCTGCCCGGCCAGAAGGTCTACCCGTGGGTGGCCAAGACCCGGCACTCGACCCCGGGCGTCGGTCTGATCTCCCCGCCGCCGCACCACGACATCTACTCCATCGAGGACCTCAAGCAGCTCATCCACGACCTCAAGTGCGCCAACCCTTCGGCCCGCGTGCACGTCAAGCTGGTGGCTGAGGTCGGTGTCGGCACCGTGGCCGCCGGGGTCTCCAAGGCCAAGGCCGACGTGGTCCTCATCTCGGGTCACGACGGCGGCACCGGGGCGGCTCCGCTGACCTCGCTCAAGCACGCCGGTGGTCCGTGGGAGCTCGGTCTGGCCGAGACCCAGCAGACCCTGCTGCTGAACGGGCTGCGGGACCGGATCGTGGTGCAGGTCGACGGCCAGCTCAAGACCGGCCGCGACGTCATCATCGGAGCGCTGCTGGGCGCGGAGGAGTTCGGCTTCGCCACCGCACCGCTGGTGGTCAGCGGCTGCATCATGATGCGGGTCTGCCACTTGGACACCTGCCCGGTGGGCGTGGCCACCCAGAACCCGGAGCTGCGGGCCAAGTTCTCCGGCAAACCCGAGTTCGTGATCAACTTCTTCGAGTTCATCGCCGAGGAGGTCCGCGAGCACCTGGCGGCGCTCGGCTTCCGGACCCTCGAAGAAGCTGTCGGCCACGTCGAGGTGCTGGACACGACCCCGGCCGAGGAGCACTGGAAGGCGCACGGTCTCGACCTGCGCCCGATGCTGCACAAGCCGGAGCTGCCCGAGGGTGCCGCGCTGCACAACACCCACAAGCAGGACCACGCCCTCGAGATGGCCCTCGACCAGATGCTGATCACGATGTGCGAGCCCGCCCTGACCCGGGGCGAGCAGGTCACCGAGACCCTGCGGATCCGCAACGTCAACCGTACGGTCGGCACGATCCTGGGCCACGAGGTCACCAAGGCGACCAACGGGCACGGTCTGCCCGAAGGCACCATCGACCTGACCTTCACCGGCTCGGCCGGGCAGAGCTTCGGGGCGTTCGTGCCGGCGGGGATCACCCTGCGGCTGGTCGGGGACAGCAACGACTACCTGGGCAAGGGGCTGTCGGGCGGTCGGATCATCCTGCGGCCGCCGACGGACGCGAGCTTCGTCGCCGAGGACAACATCATCGCCGGCAACGTGATCGGCTACGGTGCGACCTCGGGCGAGATCTTCATCCGCGGCCAGGTGGGGGAGCGGTTCTGCGTCCGCAACTCCGGAGCCACCGCGGTGGTGGAGGGCCTGGGCGACCACGGGCTGGAGTACATGACCGGCGGCGTGGCGGTGGTGCTCGGCGCGACCGGGCGCAACGTCGCCGCCGGGATGTCCGGCGGGATCGGTTACTTCCTGGACCTGGACGAGTCCCGGCTGAACACCGAGCTGGTCGACGCGCTCGGCCCGACCGACGCCGACCTGGAGCTGTTGCAGCAGATCCTGGTCAAGCACGAGGCCGAGACCGGGTCCGCCGTCGCCCAGGCCCTGTTGGCCGACTGGGACGCCGCGACCGTACGGTTCACGAAGGTGCTGCCCCGCGATTACGCCCGGGTCATCGCCGCCCGTGAACAAGCGGAGGTCGACGGGCTCGACGAGGAGACCATGACCACCCGGATGATGGACGCCGCGAAGAGCTGATGATGACCTACCTACGTTCCCTGAGCTTGTCGAAGGGCCTGAGCCTGACGAAGAGCACGAGCCTGTCGAAGGGCGGAATCACCCATGGCTGATCCCCGAGGTTTCATGACCACCCCGCGCAAGGTCGCCGAGCGGCGGCCGGTGACGGAGCGGGTGCACGACTGGAAAGAGGTCTACCCGGGTACGCCGGGGCGGGCCCTGCTGCCGATCATCTCCGAGCAGGCGGGTCGCTGCATGGACTGCGGCATCCCGTTCTGCCACACCGGTTGTCCGCTGGGGAACCTGATCCCGGAGTGGAACGACCTGGTCTGGCGCAGCGACTGGGACGAGGCGCTGGAGCGGCTGCACGCCACCAACAACTTCCCGGAGTTCACCGGCCGGCTCTGCCCTGCCCCGTGCGAGACGGCCTGCGTGGTGGGGATCAACCGGGATCCGGTGACCATCAAGAACGTCGAGGTCGCGATCATCGACAAGGCGTGGGACGAGCGCCGGGTCAAGCCCCAGGCGCCGGACTGGCTGACCGGCAAGACCGTGGCCGTCGTCGGCTCGGGCCCCGCCGGGCTGGCCGCGGCCCAGCAGCTGACCCGGGCCGGTCACACCGTGGCCGTGTACGAGCGGGCCGAGGAGCCGGGCGGTCTGATGCGCTACGGCATCCCCGAGTTCAAGATGGAGAAGGCCGTGCTCGACCGGCGGATCCGGCAGATGGAGGAGGAAGGGACCAACTTCCGCTGCGGGGTCGAGATCGGCAAGGAGATCACCGGGGAGCAGCTGCGGGAGCGCTACGACGCGGTGGTGCTGGCCGTCGGCTCGACCGTCGGCCGGGACCTGCCCGTGCCCGGGCGTGAGCTGAACGGCATCCACCAGGCCATGGAGTTCCTGCCGCAGGCCAACCGGGTCGCCCGGGGCACCTCGGTCGAGGCCCAGATCACCGCCACCGGCAAGCACGTCGTGATCATCGGCGGCGGCGACACCGGGGCGGACTGCCTCGGCACGTCGATCCGGCAGGAGGCCAAGTCGATCATCCAGCTGGAGATCATGCCCACGCCGCCCGACGAGCGCCCCGAGAACCAGCCCTGGCCCACCTACCCGATGATCTACCGGGTCTCCTCGGCACACGAGGAGGCCGGGGATCGGGCGTACGCGGTGTCCACCCAGGAGTTCAAGGGTGACGCGTCCGGCAACGTGAGCTCGCTCGTGATGTCGGAGGTGAAGTTCGAGGGCGGCAAGCTCACCCCGGTCGAGGGCACCCAGCAGGAGATCCCGGCCGAGCTGGTTCTGCTGGCCATGGGGTTCACCGGGCCGGAGAAGGATACTGTCGTGTCCCAGCTGGAGGTCGGGCTCGACCCGCGGGGCAACGTGGCCCGGGACAACAACTACGCCACCGACGTCGCGGGCGTCTTCGCCTGCGGGGACGCCGGTCGGGGTCAGTCGCTGATCGTCTGGGCGATCGCCGAGGGCCGGGCCTGTGCCGCCGGGGTCGACGAGTTCCTCTCCGGCTCGACCAAGCTGCCCCGGCCGATCCCGCCCACCGCCCGCCAGATGATGGTCTGAGCGGAACGCGTCGAGGTCACTGTTGGGAAGTAGCAGGGCTCAGACCCGGGGGCCTGCAACTTCCCGACACGTACCGCACTTGATCGGGATGGATGTCCGAGCCACCGCCTACGCTGACCGCATGAGTACGCCGGACAGCCCGCTGCGGCGCATCGCCCGCCTGCTGGCGCCGTACAAGGCCAAGATGGCGCTGGTCGCGGCGGCCGTGGTGGTCTCGGCCCTGCTGAGCTCGGTGGCGCCTTTTCTGACCAAGGCCGTGTTCGACGACGCCCTGTTCCCGGTGGGCGGTGGGCCGGCCGATCTCGGGCTGCTCGGCTGGCTGGTGCTCGGGCTCTGCTTGATCCCGGTGCTCACGGCCCTGATCGGGATCGTGCAGAATCTGCTGACCAGCACGGTCGGCAACTCCGCGATGGCCGACCTGCGCAGCACCCTGTTCGCGCACCTGCAGAAGATGGAGCTGGCCTTCTTCACCGCGACCAAGACCGGGGCGATCCAGTCCCGGCTGGCCAACGACGTGAGCGGCGTACGCACGGTGCTCACCGATACCGCGACCACCATCCTGCAGAACTCGGTGACGGTGATCTCGGCCTTCATCGCCATGGTCATCCTGAGCTGGAAGCTGACCATCATCACCTTGGTGCTGATGCCGCTGTTCGTCTACCTCCAGCTGCGGGTCGGCCGGCGCCGGCAACGGCTGGCGCGGCGTACGCAGGAGTCCCTCTCGGAGATGACCGCCATCACCGAGGAGTCGCTCTCGGTGTCCGGCATCCTGCTGGCCAAGGTGTTCAACCAGGCCGACTCGGAGGTCCGGCGCTACCGGGAGGAGAACGTCCGGCAGACCAAGCTCCAGGTCGAGCAGGCCATGACGGGGCGGACCTTCTTCGCGATGGTGCAGACCTTCTTCGCCATCACCCCCGCGCTGATCTACCTGTTCGCCGGGTTGATGATCACCGGCCGGCTCGGCGGCGGGACCGGACTCACCGCCGGCACCCTGGTCGCGTTCACCACCCTTCAGGCCCGGCTGCAGATGCCGTTGATCCAGCTGATGCGGGTCAGCCTCGACGTCCAGACCTCGTTGGCCCTGTTCCGGCGGATCTTCGAATACCTCGACCTGGTGCCGGCGGTGGAGGAACGCCCCGGAGCCCAGGACCTTGTCCCCACCGAGGACGGCGGGTCGGTCGAGTTCCGTGACGTCTGGTTCCGCTATCCCGAGCCCCGCGAGCTGTCCGGGGCCGGCCGCTCGGGCTCCCGCTTCGGTGCCCAGTCCGCCCAGGCCGACGTCGCCGACCAGGCCGACGTCGCCGGCCAGCCGGGGTCGGTGCCGTCCGTCGACGCCCCGGACGAGATCGACGAGGAGCGGGTGCCGGGTGACGGCTGGAACCTGCGCCGGCTGTCGTTCCGGGTGGAACCGGGGCAGCTGGCGGCGATCGTCGGACCCTCCGGCTCCGGCAAGACCACCACCACCTACCTGGTGCCGCGGTTCTACGACGTGACCGAGGGCGCGGTGCTGATCGACGGGCTCGACGTCCGGGACGCGACCATGGACTCCCTCGCCACCACGGTGGGGATGGTCACCCAGGAGCCGTACCTGTTCCACGGCACGATCTACGACAACATCGCGTACGCCCGACCCGACGCGACCGAGGCGGCGGTGCACCAGGCAGCCCGGGACGCCAACATCCACCAGCGGATCATGACCTTCGACGAGGGCTACCAGACCATCACCGGCGAGCGCGGCTACCGGTTGTCGGGTGGGGAGAAGCAGCGGCTGGCCATCGCCCGGGTGTTCCTGATGAACCCGCGGGTGCTGATCCTGGACGAGGCGACCTCGGCCCTGGACACCGAGACCGAGCGGCTGGTCCAGGACGCGCTGGAGCGGGCCACGAAGGGCCGGACGACGATCGCCATCGCCCACCGGCTCTCCACCATCCAGAACGCCGACGTGATCTTTGGTCTCGAGGACGGTGAGCTGGTCGAGCAGGGCACCCACTCCGAGCTGCTGGCCCAGGGCGGGCTCTATTCCCGGCTCTACACCGAGCAGTTCGGTGAGGGGAAGGTCGAGGCCCGCTTCGCCGACGGCGTGCTGTTCACCGACGGCAAGACCCTCTGCGACAAGGGCCGGCGGGTCCGGGCCGACGTCTCGGTCTGAGCGGGCTCGGACGCCCCGCTGGGGTCAACCCTGCGGCAGCCGGACCGCGTTGAAGCGGTAGCCGCGGCGTACGACGGTGGTGATCAACCCGGGCAGGTCGAGGGACCGGCGGAGCCGGCTCATGGCCACCTCCAGGGCGTGCTCGTCGAGCTCGTCGGGCAGGCAGTCGATCAGCTCCTGCCGCGACACCACCGAGGTGGAGCGGCTGAGGGTCTTGAACAGGGCCAGGGCGTTCGGCCCCAGCAGCGCGCTCCGGTCCCCCACGGTGACGTTGCGGCCGCTGATCTCGATGCTCACGTCGCCGCAGCGGAACCGTTCGACGTAGCGCTCGCTCAGCTCGTCGCAGACCAGCCGGATCAGGGCCCCCAACCGGTAGCGGCTCGGGATCACCGCGACGATGCCGGCCTGCAGCAGCGGTGCCGCCGTCACGGGGCCGACGGCCGCGGCCATCGTGTAGTCGGCGAAGGCGGCGACAAAGGGTTCCAGCAGCCCCAGCTCCTGGGCCGTCTCCAGTGTCGATGCCGCACCGGGTGCGCTGGTGAAGGTGACCCCGTCCAGACGGCCCTGGCAGACCGACTCGATCAGCTTGGGCAGCCGGTCGTGGCTGCCGGGGCGGACCCAGCGGTAGGGGGTCACGGTCAGCACGCTGGCGCTCAGCTCCTGCAACCGGGCAACCTGCACCTCGTCGGTGAAGCCGTGCAGCTGGATGGCCACCCGGCGACCCCGGAGCCCGGCCGCGGCCATGGTGTCGACCAGCGAGGCCGTGGTGTCCATCTCGCTGGCCTCGGCGTCGACCAGACCGGCGGCGCGTACGGCACCCACGGCCTTGGGCCCACGGGCGAAGATCCGGGCCTGCTCGAGGACGGCGGTGAGCTCCGCCCCGAGCCCGGCCGCGTCCGCCACCTCGAACCAGCGACGCATCCCGTAGCCGGTGGTGATCAGCACCACCTCCGGCCGGCCCATGATCAGCGCCCGGGTCTCGATGATCAGCGGGCCGTCCTGGTCATTCGGGGCGATCTTGAGGGCCGGGGCGTGCATCACCTGGGCCCCCCGTCGCTCCAGCGCCGCGATCAGGTCGTCGGAGCGTCGGTCCGAGGTGACCCCGATGCGGAACCCCCGGAGCTGGTCGACCCGTAGTCCTGACGCCGTGACCGAGGCGGAGCGGGGCTGCTGGCTCAACCTCGGGTCTCGGCGTCCAGGGCGCTGAGCGCCACCAGCAGGTCCTCCGACCCGGCGACCCGCGGCGCGGCCGAGACGACCGCGCCGATGACGATCACCGCAGGGGAGCAGATGTCCAACCGCCTGGCGTCCGCCGCGAGCCGGCCGA